>FUIF01026402.1_pt1 | contig 18020 bp, 15 predicted proteins | sample 1003461 | NCBI WGS metagenome assembly FUIF01 (sample SAMEA80401918, study PRJEB19352) | marine metagenome | reverse complement strand
TTTCCTGCATCATCAATAAAATTCAAAGCTGGTAGTCTAATTTTATAATCAACGAAATCTGTTATTGCTTTTCCTGCTTCATCAATAAAGCTGATCTTTGGCAACTTAAATTCCACTGGTCTATTGTTTATTAATAATTGTGGAAGTTCTGGCATTCTGATTTCAGGAAATCTCAAATTACTTAAAGCTCTAAACCCGTCTGCAACACCAGTAAAGAATGTACCTAACCCTCTTGCTATTCTTGGAAGTTGAAGAGATTTTAAAAGAGGATCTAAACCTGTAAGAGTAGCTAATGAAGCTATACCTAAAGGGCCAAAGAGAGCGCGTAATCCTCGAATCCATTTAGGAGATGATCCTCCAGTATCATTACTTTTCGACGTATTAGTATTACCAAAGTTAATTTTGTCTTGCTTGATACCTTCACGATGTTTTTCAAGATCTTTTAATCTTTGCCGATCTTCGAGTTGAAATCTCTTAACAAATACATTTGTTAATTCCATGACCGCATCGAATGTAAGTTCTTGAGACACTCTATTGGATGTCATCTCTTTAGTAAGGGCTTGTAGACTCATGTTCTATCTCTTTGATTGGTTAGCTTTAGCTTTTTCTTCTTCTTTTCTCATATGCTCTATTAGCATTGTCAAATAAACTTCTCTCTCCCACGGTATCATCATTTCAATTTCAGTTAAAGAATAGTGGTGTTGGTGTATTAACTGAAAATTAGTTTGATAATAATTTACAATTCTGTCATGAGAGAGACATATTACAAAAAATCATGCATGCCTTTCAATTCTGTTACATTATGATGTTTACAGTGAGTGCAATCAAATTCTAAAGTATGTGCCACATTAGGCATGTTTTCTACAAAGTCTCTAAGAATTTTAAATTGGTTTGAATCAAGAGATTCGACAAAAGCAGTTCGGTCACCCAATGTCTCGTCTGAAAACTTAATTACTTCATCTTCAGTAAACACTTCATCAATACACTCAATAAGTAATCTAAATGTCTGTTCGGTTGTATTCATATCAGTGATGTCAGCATTAACGACATCTAAGTATTTTGGCCAACTTAAAGAAATAGAAATGTTCTTTGTCAAATCAACTTTCATTTCTGTCTCTGGTACTTCTACAATAATCTGATCAAGTGGAACGCTAACTTCAGTTAACCCACCGCACTCACTACATTTGCCATTAATTTTACTATTTTCACCTACAGCTTTAGACCTAATTTGAATAAACGCGTATTCAATATCAAATGTAGTTAACTCTGAAAATTTTACTTCGTCTTGAATACACGCTTGAAGTGTATCAATAATTGCTGTCATAGATGCTTTCATATCACCTGATTCAGCAGCTAACATAAGAACCTTTTCTTCTTTTACGAGATAAGGTCTAAATCTTACTTTCTGTTCTGTTGATGGAATTATCAATTCATACTTTGGATTGTCATTCAACTTGGGTAGTGCCATTATTATCTCCAGTCTGTGAAGGATAGCGATACATTTACTTGTATTAAGCCATCTTGATCATTAGTTAATTCAATTACGTTTACTGTGGTCGGGAATGCTTCATCTAAAACACAAGTAAAAACTTCCATGCCCTGTTTATCTAATTGCTGTATGGTTACGCTTTTAGCATATTCATTTTTGTATTTTACTTCATATACATTTCTTGAAATGATTTCGTCTTGCCAGCCATCCCAATATCTTCTAATACTATAATCGTTGTTGTCATAAAAACTTAATGACACATCATCTACCAAGTAGCCGTTTGGCATTTTTTCAGATTTCATTCCAACCATGCGTTCAGATGTTTGGATTTGTCTTCCTGGTATTTGAGTAGCATTACACATTAAGTTTAGAGTGCTAGTAGAAGTTTCTGCAAATGGATCTGCTATGCCAAGACTACTTGCGCTAGGCAAAAACACTTTCCAGCGATTGGCCATAGCTAAGCCATTACGACTACTTATTGCTGATTTAAACTGATCTATTTTCATTGGATTGCTTTCCTTGAATCACGATAAACTTGTGTTCGGCTTGCTTTTTGGAAATCAGCGGTTGGTAGAAACGTAGCAATTTCCCATTCCGGCGGTGGAACATATGCAAATCTACTACGAACATGCGCATTCAAGTAGTACTTATAGCAAGGCGCAAAAGCTTTCATCTTAGCAGTACGTTGCAGCATTCCATATGTTACTTGAAATCGAGTTGAGTCATCGTATGCCATATTATTTGTATGATCCATCAGACTGTCTAGGAATTTAGCTCTCAGCAAAGGAGGTAAATAATGCAAGTTCAGGCCATGAAAACCACCAGGTGCACTTTTAACTATTACAGTTAAAGGAAATGAATCATAGTAAGGTAATGTTTTCTTATGTTTAGGATCATAGAAATACATAAACATGCTGCCAGGAATTTGCCTTGGTTTTAATTGCAATGGGTCTTCGTTCATTAGTTTAGATCTTTGAGGAGCGCGCAAGCGTTGTGCCTTCCCTCTAAACCAATTAATTGATTGACGAGTTCTAGGCTGTATGCCAGCTCTAAAAGCTTCTAATTCTAGTTGTTTAAATAAGTTTGCCATGCTATTATTTATATCTCATTTCAGCGTTTCTTTTTTTTCTTTACTGGACCAAGCGGTTTTATTTTCTTTAGGGGTTTAAGTGGTTTAGGTTTAATTCCCATTTTTTCTAAATGTTTTTCTGTCCATATTTGGAACGTCCAACCGCGATCTTTTGCAAAAGCATCAGCTGCAGTCCATTTATTCATATTTTTTACATATGTTAGCCCTTCATTAAGATACGCCTTTGTCTTTCGACCAGGATAAACTGGCGGCAGTGTTTGTTTTTCAGGTTTAATCTCAATTAACACTGTCTTATTATTGTTGTAAGTAATTTTAAGATCCATGAAGTATCGATGATACTTTTTATCAACGTCATATAAGTACGGTATTACTACTTCTTCAGAGCTCCAACTTTTAATACTGCTGTTTTCATCACACCATTTAAAACACCATTTCTCCCACATAGACCGATAGACTACACTAGAGCTATCTCCTTTGTATTTGCTTTTATTTTTAACTGTATATCTACCTTTGTAGCTCATGAGATCCATATAAATAATGATAAGACATCTCTATTTATTGGAAGAAAATACATGGCTGGATTACAATTTCCATTGTCTGGACAAGACAAATACAAAGGACGAATTCGATTTGACGTCTATAAAACAATTCCACCAACAATTTCAAGCAGGGCGCAAGCAGCTGTAAGAGATGCGTTGTCTTCTGCTGATGCTAGGTTAGGAGGTAGTCCTGCAGGACCAAGTCCACGTAACCCCAATGATCCGCGTGGCCCAGATCAAATACCTTCATTAGATGATCCAAGTGTTGGAATAGGAACTGAAGCATTCGTCGGCGCGGCTAGAGAAGTTAGAACTGGTAATATGTGTAGCCTGTATCTTCCGCAGTCTATACAAATTCAAGATGGTGTTCAAATAGAAAATATGGATCTTGGTGTTTTTGGTTCGTCATTGGAAGCTGGTATTCGCGCTGGAACATCTCCAGTTGAAGCAATGGTCAATGCAACAGGCGCTACATTTGGTTCGATAGGAGATTTTTTTAGAGGTAACCTAACTCAAGATGCAGCCAGAGCCGCCGCAGCGAGGCTTTCAGGGATGGCTAGTGACGGTGCATTAAGTGGAGCAGTTAGATCTGCACTTCAAACCACACCAGCACCTAACACTCGCGCTATTTTTAAGTCAGTTAACATTCGTGAGTTTTCTTTTCAATTCACACTGCTTCCAAAAAGTTTAAGAGAAGCACAAGAAATTGAAGCTATTATTAAATTCTTTAGAACCGAATTGTACCCTGAAACTATTAAAGCTGCATCTATTCCTGTAGCTTATAAGTTTCCAAATAAATTCGCAATTTCAATTGAGTATGATGGTCAAGAAGTGGCGACTAAGATCTTAAAATCTTATCTACGAAATTTTCAAACTAACTACAATCCAAATTCGATGGCATTCTTTGAGTCTGGTCATTTCCAAGAAATTTCAATAGCCATGAGCTTTGTTGAATCTCGGACACTGGATAAAGACGATATAGACGGAGGATTTTAATGGCATATTTTCAAAACTTTCCTATCATTGAATATAATTTTGGTGATGAAGTAAATGCTAATGCTTTTCAAAACATATCAGCGTATGTTGATATTATTGACAGAGTAAAAGATGACGCAGCATATTACCAGTATTACACTATTCTAAATAAAGAGCGTCCTGACTGGCTATCATATAAATTATATGGTGACGTTAGATTCTATTGGACGTTCTATGCATTAAACGATAATCTCCGTAGACAGTCCTGGCCGATTGATTATAACGATGTAGTAAAAAAAGCCAAAGTCGATTATCCTAACCAAACTGCAGTTACCCGTGATTTAATACATGACAAAATGTTAAAAAATTCCACAGTGACAGGGTCGACATCGGGTGCGGTAGGAACAGTACTTAGGCGCAATTTAGATTTAGGCCAAATAGTAATAAAGGCTCAATCTGGCACGTTTCTTGCTGGAGAGGTTTTAACAGATGACGCTAGCAATAGTATCACATTAGTGTCAGCTGCAGATGAGCACTTATCAGCTCATCACTATGAAAACGCGGCTGGCGACACTGTCGACTTTGATCCAACGGTGGGACCTGGTGTAATTTTAACTGAAGTAACATACCTTGATCGTCTTGTAAGTGCTAATGATTCTGTTAAAGAAATTAAAATAATTCGACCAGATATCATAAATGATTTAGAACTAGCACATCAAGAAGCATTAGCAGGATAGCATGGTACAAGGATCAGAAATAACACCATTTGACTTTGAAGTAGTTGAAGCTAGAATATCTGCAGACAGGCTGGCCTTTACTGTAGATCTTGCTCGTGTTGTGGCCGAAATTAATATTTTTGAACACATTGATAAGCCATTCTTAACTGGCAATATTCTTTTCAATGACAACGATAACTTATACAATGAAATTAATTGGCAAGGTACTGAATATTTAGACCTAACTCTCCGTACATCAAAAAACGCAGACTTTACTATCAGCAGAAAGTTTAGAATTACAAAGGTTGTTCAATCAGTTAAATCTAACGATCAGAATGAAACATTCTTAATTGATTTTACTGATAACTCTGCCTATGAATCTGCTAAGACAAGGGTCCAAAAGCATTATCAAGGTAAACACAAGGATGTCATCGAAAGAATTCTAGATGAGCACCTTGGACTAGAAATGATGTCAGAAAATAAGCCTGATTCATATAAAGATGTGCGGGCTATAATACCAAACATGACACCATTGCAAGCTGCAATGTGGATAAAAGATCGCTCACCTGATGTCTATGGATCTCCGTATTTCTTATATGCGTCATTGGCTGACGAACGTATCCGCTATATTGATTTAGAAACTATATTGAGCTTAAATCCTGTAAACGCCGGACGTGATTATATCTATGCTCAAGCATTTGGTTCAAAATCTGCAGCAGCCTCATTTGAAGATCAGTGTTTCATCATTCAAACATATAGACAAAGTCAATCAGAAAATATGATAGGTCTAGTTAAAGAAGGCTACGTTGGCGCTAAATGGAATTTCTTTGACACTACACGAATGAATCAATACACTGTAGACCATGACATATCTAAAACATTTAACTCAATGGTTGCTAGAGGTGTATTTCCTGCTGACCAAAATAAACCAGTATATGACAAAGCAGCAATGTTGCATGAAACGTCATCCCGCGAAATAAATCAGATAGCTACAAGTAGATTATATTCTGACTGGGAAACTGTGTCAAGTATATATGAAGCAGAAGAACAAACATTTCACGCTGAGAAAGTTACACAAAAAAGTTTACGGAATTTTCTTATGAAAAGTTCTATTGACATTAACGTACCGGGTCACAATTTTCTGCTTAAACGTAAGTGTATGACATTAGGTAACAATATTAATGTTATGTTCCAAGTAAATGATGACATTGAAAATGATGTAAAAGATCATAAGAGATCAGGTAGATATATGGTATACGCTGCTCGCCACGTTTTCACTGCAAATAGATACACTGTAAACCTAACTTGTGCTAAACTTTCAACTGGCCGGAGAACCGAACAGCTATGATAGTAGATAATAGAGTACCGAAAATTATAGAAAATCACCACTATGGAGATGAAACTCGATGGTGGTTCGGCGTATGTATAAGTGACCAAGATCCTGAGATGCTAGGACGTATACAAGTAAGAATTTATGGCATTCATTCTAAAAATGTAGTTGATGTACCAACTGCAGTCTTGCCTTGGGCGCAATGTCTTATTCCATCAACAGAAGGTGGCGTATCAGGCATGGGTGGCTTATCACGCATATTGCCAGGAGCTCAGGTTTTTGGCATATTTCTAGATGGAAAGAATTCTCAAATACCATTTGTCTTTGGCTCAGTGCATCACAAAGAAAGCGGAGGTATCGACCAAGAGTCTCCTTCTAGAGCATTTGCTGAAAGACAAGACAGATTATTTGATCCACGTGGTCCGCATCAATTAGCTGGTTATTCTTTTGATGTGCCAACTGAGCGTATTGACGAAGCGCTGATCGGCAGCAATGCAAGCGAGAAAATATACAATTTCTTTACATCCTCCGCTGGTGGCAATTTCACACCAGCACAATCATCTGGTATCATAGGAAATTTCTATGGAGAATCTACATTGAATCCAACAGCGCTGAATCCAAATGATAAAGGCGCTCCTGCATATGGACTTGCACAGTGGAGAGCTGACAGATATGAAGGCTTAATTGACTATTCACAGAGAGTTGGATTAGATTACACTACAATGACAGCTCAACTAAACTATGTGAATTATGAATTAGCGACATCAGAAAGAAGAGCAGCCGGCAAACTGCGTTTAGCTAGTACTCCTCGTGAAGCAGCTGTAGCATTCTGTAGATACTATGAACGTCCTGAATATACAATAACGAATGGTGTGTATAGTAGTCCAAACCTGTCAACGCGTGTTGATGTAGCAATTGAAACATATAGGAAATTTGGCACATGAGTATTCCTTTAGACATCGACGTTTCACTTCCAAGAGTAAATGAACTGCTTGGCAATTTACCAGTCTTTTCAGAAATAAATAAAGTTTCATCGCTGATATCAGAAACTGGATTAGAATTTCAATCAACTACACCCGAGGCTATGATCTTAGGCAGATCTTTAGGTGAGAATGTGAATGGCTTTCAATCATTGACATCTAATCGAGATCTCGATACTATCCCATCACTCGGCGGCTTCGGCATTGGTGCAAATATTGGCGGAATTAGAGTAACTGCTCAAGTACCTGGATTTTCTTCAGCACTTACTCAAGTTCAATCCGCTCCAGTTAGCATAGCTGCACTTACAGGTCGTGATGTAGGATCTACTGCAGAAAATAATGAAATATTATTATGCAACTCAGCAGAGTCAATCAAAACTGGACTCGCAAGAGTAACTGGCATTACTGCAAGCTATAGCAGTGTAATCAACGCTTGCATTCAGCCTCAATTCAGGCCAGCTGCATCATCTGCATTCAGTAAGATTCTTACTTCAACATCTATTCCGAATCCCCTGTCATCTATTGCAAATCAGGTTTCAAATTTAGTTGGCGGTCTCAACTTGTCTGTGAAGGCATCAATAGGAGATGTATCAATAAGCTTCGGAATAATGGATAACGTATCTCTTAGCATAGATAACTATATTGAAAGACAAGTGCGTGATGTAACGAATGCTGACATACCGCCTGAAGCTATTGCTGATGCTGTCAGATCAATTTCATCTGGATATCCAAGAGATGCAGTCTCGGCTATTCAAGATTATAGCACTGTAGACTTCCCAAGCTTAGAAGGCGCGATACACAGCGTTCCAACAGTACCATCAGCATTGATTGGAAATGTCGACAGAACAGCTCCTAGCGATAATAATACTCAGGCGCCGTATGTCATTGGTACTGGCAGCTCAGAGTGGGCAGGAAAGAATACTGATCTTAACACGTATATCTTCCAGCCAGTAAGATCTCAGGAAGAATTAATAGCTGAGTTTCGTCAAATACGTCGTGAAGTTACTGAATTCGTTCTTCATTGGACAGCGAACTATACCGATCAAGGGCACATCGGTGCTAGAGAGGTTCATCAGGTAGCTATCAATAGGACTGATTTCGATTTTGACGGGTGCAGTTATCATTATATCGTTAAGAGAAATGGTATAATCGAAAGAGGCAGGCCGGTTGGCATACAAGGCGCCCATACACTTCGAGGACACAACAGATACTCAATAGGCATATCATTTGTTGCGGGATACAATTGTGCATCTGGTACACCTAGTCCTAATCGATACGTAAGTGCTGATAGCATTACAACAGAGCAGTTTCAAGCATTTGATCATTGGGCCCGAGCTTTCTATCAAGTATATCCTGCTGGTCAAGCATTTGGGCATAATGACACAGACCCGGGTAGAAAACCTGATCCTGGATTCGATGTACCAGAATATTGCCGTACTAAGTTCGGTAAGCAAAATATCATTGGGGCTGCCCAAGGCCCATTATCGCCATCAGCACTCGCGGCGACAGTATAGGAAACAAATATGACGACTGAAAATGACACCATTCAGGATAGGGTTGCTCGAGAAGGCGCTGCGAAAGTAGAATCTACTGGTAGAGTAGAGGAAGGATTCACGGATCCGAGTGCCACATATCCTAAGTATCGTAATAACGAATCATCAATGAACCGTGCTGCAAGGGGTGATGCTATCAATAATCTAGATATCAAGACCAGTATTCCTGATCTTGAGATTGCGATTGAGCAAGATGTAGCAACAACTTATGCACGTTCACAGATATATGAGACACCGTCAGGGCATGTGATCGAGTATAATGACACACCGTCTGGAGAGCGTATTCTTATCAAGCATAATTCAGGTGCTGGATTCGACATGAGACCAGATGGTACGGTTGTCATCAATTCAAAGAAAGATAATTTCGAAACGACTGATGGGAATAAGTATCTTGCGATTGGTGCTGATGGTAAAGTCGTAGTGTATGGAAATCTAGATATCGATGTACGGGGTGACATGAATCTCAAGGTTGGAGGCAATCTTACAAGTCAGATAGGAGGATCTGTAGCACTTGGTGTAGTAGGATCAATCACGTCAAGAATCTCTGGATCAGTAAGGTCAATTATCACTGGTAACTGGCAAAAGCAAATCCTAGGAAACGAGTACAATCTCACTCTGGGTGGCTTCACTCAATATGTCAAAGGAAACTTCAAATCAGTAGTGCATGGTTCATCCTCACTCTTCTCAAAAAATTCAACAAGAATTTCAGCACAAGAAAATCTCGACATAGCAGCAAATAATACTAACATCGCCGCAAGAGATCTTACAGTGATAGGAGACAATGGAACCATAGGCGGTCAAAACGTTATCATGTACAATTACAACATGCATACCGAAAAGTCTGTATGGGCAGAAACCATGTCTGCAGATACCTTTCATGGAGATCTTCTTGGTAAAGCTAAACTCGCTGCATCGTCAGAACACCAATCATATTCAGATCCAAATGGAGGAGGAGGTGTTGGCTCACGAGGTACTATTACAGAAACGAGTCTCGATACAAAAGCTACAGCACTTCCAACTGGTGCACTTATGACAGATTTCCTTGATAATACAGAAGCTGGTATAGCAAAAGTAGAGATCGATCCTGACGAAGGGATAGCAAACCAGATAGATCTAACTACTACTACAGGTAATGTATCACGGTATCCACTCGATCTAGGGTCTACTCGAGCTCGATTAAGGAATCCAGATCACTACTCGAATTCAGAATTCATTTCATACTCTCTATCTGCAGGTAACCTCGCTGCTAATTATGCCAACTCTTCTCCTTCAACCATAGGACGAGTCATTGGGACAACAGATAACACTTATACTGGTGAAAACCTAATAGGCCAGGTACCAGATGATGGATTCAGAGCATCTACGTTTACACAGACTGAGTCAGCCGGCCAACCACGGACTACTACTCTATCAGTAGAATCTCGATTTAATCCATCTAGACATAGTGTTATTGTTCCAACTACTAAGCTATCAGATATTGTTACACTAGGTAGATTCCTAGGAGGATATAATGATCCACATAACATTAACCATATAACAGACTTAGAAGAAAAGAGACAGATCCTTCGTAATTTATTGATACATTCACAAATAATAAACCTATTCAACAACTTAGATTCAATGGCTGGACACAATCTAGTGATCACAGAAGGGCTATACCGGCCACAGCCATCCGAAACTATAACAGCTGATTCGATACTGGATTTAAGGCAGTCTGGACGTTGTATACTATATGAGCTCCATACCAATAGTACTGGACTACCTTCATCTGATAAGTTATTTGATTTTGCTCGACTTATTAAAAACTCTATATTCTTCGATGAGTTATCAATGAGGTACGATACTTTCGATCCAACAGGCAAGCTGAGTGTATCTCTAGCAGTAGTAGTACCAACTATACCAGTTAGCTTAGAGGCAACGTTTAGTATGAAGCTCTCTACATATTTTAACGAAGTATTACAGAGTAGTGGTGCTCTTGTCGAGATGACTGGTTAGGAACCATGGCTTTTAAATATAGAGGAAAATTATATAATCCAGCCATTGGCCATAATATGAGATTGTTGAAAAGCATAGAAAAGGTTTCTGAGGTTTCCCCTAGATTTTTTTTCCAGAAAAATTTGTATACCTGAGAGTCACAGAGTTTTGTATAAATAGTAGCATACACCGAGGATTACTAAATGGCACGTAGATCATTTGCACAAGAAGATCGTTATCTAAATACACCGAGTATTACTACGAGTAGGAAACGGACCTATTCGGATATTGATCTGTTGTTCCGTGCTAAGGGTAATGGTGATCTGTATAAGAAGAAAGATGCCGCAGCAGTGAAGCAGAGTGTCAAGAATCTAATACAGACGAACTACCATGAAAAACCGTTTAACCCGTTTTTCGGAGCAAATATTCGGAATATGTTATTTGAATTAGCTGGAGCTCCTGAGGATTTGGTCTATTCAATTACTGAGGATATTAAGAATGCAATTGCTAACTTTGAACCAAGAGCAGAGGTTGAGGATTTGCAAGTAAATGTTCGGCCCGACAATTCGAGTATTGGTGTAACGTTAACTATGAATGTTCGAAACACTGCAGAGAGTGTAGTGTTGAGCACTAGTATATCGAGAATAAGATAGGAAGTAGAGATGGCAACAACGATTCGTTCAACGGCGCTTGACTTTGACAGGATTAAAGCTGCGCTGACCGCTGATTTAAGTAAGAAGGCAGAGTTCACAGACTTTGACTTTGAGGCGAGTGGTATCAGTAACATACTGGATGTATTAGCGTACAATACTCATGTAAATGGACTGGTGGCTAATTTCGCTACCAATGAGAGTTTTATAAAGAGTGCACAACTCCGGTCTTCGATCGTATCTCGAGCAGATGAACTTGGCATGAATCTACGCTCTAAAACAGGATCTACTGCTATACTTCGAATATCTGTTAATTTATCAGGTCTATCTGTCAAGCCAACAACAGTTACATTACCCGCCTATAGCGAGTACACCGCAACAATCGATGGTACTACACATTCTTTCTATACACTGGATCCGCATACTGCCCACAACAATGGTGCTGGCATTTATACATTCGAGAACGAGCTGAATAACGAAGATGACACCGACTATGAGATTACTGTATATCAGGGGTCAATCCAAACGAAAACATTCTATGTCGGTCAAGCAGATGACTACCAAGTCTATGTTATACCAGATGCTGATATCGATACCGCTACAGCAAAAGTATATGTTTATGAATCTACGAGCTCTAACTCTTATGAAGAATATACCTCGATTAAGAAAGCTATTACGGTTTCTTCTACGAGTACTTATTACGACCTCCGCGAGGCGCCTAACGGCGCCTATGAGCTTACATTCGGTGATGGGAATACATATGGTAAAGCACCAACCGCGGGGAGTAAAATAGTAGTAACATACTTACGCCCAGTCGGTGAAGCCGCAAATGGGAGTGGTACCTTTTATGCCGCGAGTTCTCTCACTGTATCTGGCCAGAACTTTGGACAGGGTGTAACCACAACGACGAACTCAAGTGGTGGTTCTGAGAAACAATCCAATGAATCAATTCGACAATCTGCACCAGTCGCATTCGCCACACAGCAAAGACTCGTTACACCTGAAGATTACGAAGCACTCATTCCTGCAAACTTTTCACAAGTGAAAGAAGTGAAAGCTTGGGGTGGACAAGACAATGTTCCGATTGATTATGGTAAAGTATATTTAAGTGTACAGTTTGACGATAACGTTACCGCAAATACGAAATCAATAATAAAGGGTAAGATCAAATCGCAATTAACTGATAAGCTTTCAGTAACAGCAATTACAGCAGAGTTTGTTGATCCTGAAAATATCTATTTAGAAGTTACTATTGATTTTAATTATGATCCTGATTTAACTGGATTGACTGCTGGAAATTTAGAAACAAAAGTATCAAACACTGTTTCAAATTATTTTGATACAATTGCAGGATTTGGTAAAACATTTAGGAAATCTTCTTTACTTACTTTGATTGATGGTCAAGATGAAAGTGTTTTATCTTCAAAAGCAGACATAAAAATGAACTTACAATTCAAACCTATATTTGGAGCAAACAGTACAGCTGCTTATACATTAAACTTTCCAACTCCTATTGCTACATCTGATGACGTAAACTATAGAGTTGAGACAACAAACTTTACAAATGAAAATGGAACAACTGTTTATATCCGTAATAAGTTAAACACAACTCAATTAGAATTAGTTAACGCTACAAGTGAAGCAGTCATCACTGATAATGTTGGTGCATATACTCCAACAAACGGAGAAGTCTTTATATCAAAGATTACACCGCTAAGTTCTCAAAATGGTTCTGACTACATTGAAGTAAGAGCAACACCTGCAAACGAATCAGTAATCAAACCTTTAAGGAATTACATTTTCAAATTAGATTCGAATAGATTAATTGCAAATGCTATCCGCGATGACCAGAATACGAAGGTTTCGCTCTAATGAAAACGTTAACAGATCTCAACCGTTTACCTATTAGTTTAAAGACTAGTTTAGTTCAAGATGTTTTACCAGAATATTGGGGAAGTGAATTTCCAAATATGGTTAGCTTCTTAGAAGCTTACTACGAATTTCTTGATAGTGATGAAAATTTTGGCGATCTTATTAACGACCTATATACAATACGAGATATTGAAGCAAATACACTTTCTCAATTAGACCTAATGTTTAAAGAGATTGGACTAGGCGTTTCACATACTCAATTTACATCACCACGAGAAGTTATTCGAAACTTTGGTAGATTCTTTAGATCAAAGGGTACAGAATACAGTGCAGAAAGTTTCTTTAGAGCTTTCTTTAATGAAGACATAGAAATAATACATCCAAAAAACAACTTGTTTGTTATAGGTGAATCGCAATTAGGAATTGATGGTTTAGATGTTTTACAGAATGGTAAACTAAATCAAGTATTATCTGTTCTGGTTAAATCACCGGTGTCAATTGCAACATGGGGTAATCTTTATAGAAAGCATGTGCACCCTGCTGGTTTTTACTTAGGTGCTGAAGTACTTATCACTACAGCTTTTGATTTAAATGCATCAGCTCCTTTAGTTAAACTAGACTCAGCAGCTGGAGAAATTACAATCTCCCAAGCTATTGCAATGGCACTAGCTACTCCATCTAATCCTGAGCTTACTCTTTTACAAACAATGGGTCAAACAGCATATGTTGGAGATTCTAGTGGCGATCTAGTTTGGACAAACATGGACGGTCTACTTGAAACTGATTCGAGTTATACAGATAGAAATGCTGATTCTAGTCAAACCGTAATCAATGTTAGGTTAGATCCAACTCAACAAATTCGCGACCTCGCGGCTTCGTCTATTACAGATGTAGATATATCTTATACTTCAATATACGATTTAATGAAGTCTAATTTTGATTATGAGCCAGCGGTGCGTTCATAACGTATAAATAATAGAAAATAGTTTAGGGCATTAGATATGACAGCAGTTATTACTGATTTTTTTAAAAATAATATCGTTAGGTATATAACTGACGGTATCGCAGATTCATCTGAAAGAATGTACATCGGCTTAGGTCGTGCTGAGTATTGGGATAGTTCTGACACACCACCTATTCCGACTAACAGCATGAAAGATATAAGAGGTTTCCGGCAAAGTCTACAGGCTGTAAAGAAGATTACTGATTCTTCTTATGTTGTTCCGAGATTAAATTGGACAACTGGCACTAGCTATACTTCTTGGGATGATACAAATCCAACATCTAACTACTATGTTATGACAGAAAACTACGGCGTCTATATGTGCCTTAGAGTCGGCAAAAATAATTTAGGTGTTCAAGTAGGTTCAACTGTAGAGCCAACTGGTTCCAATAACGATGCATTCGTTACTGCCGATGGCTACGTTTGGAAATTTCTTTATACAATCTCAGCTATTGAAGCTAACTATTTTCTTTCTGCTAATTACATGCCCGTAAGCAGAATAGTAGGTACTTTAGATTCAGATGCAACTGGAATTCAGATAAAGCATAAAGAGATTCAAACAAGTGCCACACCTGGAGAAATTTCTAATATTGTTGTAACAAATAGTGGAACTGGTTATACATCTAAACCTACTATTACTATTGATGGTAATGGAACAGCCACAACAGCAATCGCAACAATTGATTCAGCTTCTGGTGGAACAATTGCTAAAATTGAATTTGAGAATGATTCTTCAACTATCGCTATGCCGTATGGATACAATTATGCTAATGTGACAATAACCGGTGGAGGTGGATTAGGAGGTTTAGCAAGACCAGTGATTTCTCCACCAAAAGGTTTTGGAGCAGATGCTCCATTTGATCTAGGTTCAGATGCTCTTATGATCCATGCCAAAATTGCAGGAACTGAAGAAGATTTTATCACAATACAAGACTTTAGACAAGTTGGCCTAATCCGCAATCCTTTAAAGGGTAATGGGACAGATTCAGATTTTACTGCTGACACTGGCAATGCACTTCAGCAATTAGTTTTATCTTCTAGGTCAGTAGCATTCTCTGTAGATAAAACAGTTGTCGGCGCTAACTCAGGAAGTAAAGCATATATTGACAGAGTTGATTCCAACAATTTATATTTCCATCAGACAGATACCACTGGATATGGCGCATTCACTCTTGGCGAAACATTAACAGAATCAAATGGTTCTGGTCAAGGTATTCTAGGATCTACTATAGACAGTTCAGAAGTTGAGCCATTCTCAGGAGATGTTCTGTATATTGACAATAGAACTGCAGTTGAAAGAATGTCAAACCAAACTGAAGACATCAAAATAATTCTACAATTATAAAGAGCTAGCAAATGACAATAAAAATTACCGAAAACTTATTTGAAACTAGATATAGGGATGACTATTCCGATAGCGATGGTTACGCCCGTATACTTTTTAATAACGGTAGGCACTTGCAAGCTAGAGAGCTTACGCAATCTCAAACAATTATACAGAAACAGATAGAAAGACTTGGGAGAAACATCTTCAAAGAAGGTGCTAATGTTATCCCAGGCTCAGTAACTTTAAATGATAAGTATGAATTTATAAAACTTAATACTAACGTTTATACTATGCCAACTGATGGAAGCATTATTGGTGAAACTTTCTTAGGTCAAAATTCAAACGTTAGAGTTAAAGTCTTAGAAGCAGTTGCGGCAACATCATCAGATCCTGCAACTCTTTATGTAGAATATACAAACACTATTGGCGGTACTACAGGCGCCACAGCAATCAGAATAGATCCCAATGAAGATCTTGTCGGAATAGGTACTGGTACAATTTTAAGAGTACAAACGACAAACACTATCAGTAATCCAGTAGCTGGACGCGGGGTAAGATTTTCAGTAGGATCTGGATCGTTTTTTGTTAATGGCTTCTTTGCGCACTCAAATGCTCAAAATATTATGCTGCAAAAATATGCAACTGACTACACTGGTGTAGTTGGATTTAAAGTTTCTCAAGATGTTGTCACATCAGATGATAATGCTGCGCTTTTCGATAATTCTCAAAAGTTACCAAATACTACAGCCCCTGGCGCAGACAGATATAGAATTGCACTAACTCTAATAGATGAAGCAGATATTGAAAGTACTGACACCTTTGTTTACCTTGCAAAAATTGTAAACTCAGAAGTAGTAGATGCAGTGTCCGGCTTTGATCAATATAATAAAATCAATGAGCTAATGGCTCTTAGAACAAAAGAAGAATCAGGCAATTATTTAGTCAAGCCATTTACAATTTTGTTTGATTCTGCTGATGCTTCTAATTTGAATCTAATTGTAAGTGATGGTACTGCTTATGTAAATGGTTATAGAGTTTATAAAAATTATCCAACTGAAATTTCAGTTCCTAGAGCGCAAGCTACTGAAGAACTTGAAAATGAAGTTGTAGCTTCTAACTATGGAAACTATATAATTGTTGAGAATATGTTAGGTCTTTCTAACATTACCTCTTTCGCTGAAGTTAACTTATATGCTGTGCCAACTTTTTCTGGAGCAGCGCCGATTGGTACATGCAGAGTAAGATCAGTAGACGCTGTTGGCGACGGTACATATAGAATTTATATTTTTAATATAAACATGAATGTATCAAGAAGCTTTAGAGAAGTTAAAGGTGTTGGATCCGGCGCAACTAATTTTGCAACATTTATTTTAGAAAATGGCAACGCTGTTCTTAAAGATGCTAATAATTTAGATCTATTATTCGATTTACCTAATAATAGACCATCTAACATTGATGATATTTCATATCAAGTACAGCGAAAATTTACTGGAACTACTGATGTCAGCGGGAACCTTACACTCGCGCTTTCTGCTACTGGTGAAACATTTGCTAATACTAATAACTGGATTGCATCTGTTGACTCATCTGGTAGTATAGTAACTCCAACTATTTCTGGATCTGGAACAACATCAGCAGATCTCTCAGTTTTACCGAATAACTCTGTAGTAGAAGTTTTAGCGTATGTTAATAAAGGCACGGCCACAATCAAAAATAAGTTGAAGACTACTGTAACTGGACAAACTTCAACATTATCAACCGGCCCTGGCGGAGAAAGATATGTTGATACTGCAATAGCAGATGCCTTTAAAATTAATTATATGAGACAAGACAGTGCTAATGGAGAAGATATCACTGATCAATTTATTTTAGACACTGGTCAAAGAGATGCTTATTATGACATATCTTCACTAATACTAAAAGGTGGGTTGGATGTTCCAAGTAACGTCTATTGGTCTGTTGATCATTTTCAACACACGGTTGGAGGTGATTTCTTTGCTGTAAATTCTTATAGCGGGATCCCCTACGCCGATATTCCAACATATACTAAAAAAGATGGTGTGCCTGTAGATCTTAGAGATGTATTAGATTTCCGTCCTGTGAAAAATATAAGTGGAACATTCAACGGCGGATCATCTAGAGTAATCGAACTACCAAGAAACACTGATGTTATCACATCAGACATTACATATTATCTACCTAGACATGATAAGGTTGTAGTCGATGAACTTGGCAATCTAAACGTATTACAAGGTGTATCTGATCTATCGCCAAAATTTAGTGCAGTTCCTTCTAATTCGTTAGAATTGTATAGAGTTAAATTAAATGCATTTACTTTAGATAACACTGATATGCAAACTCAGTTTATTGAAACTAAAGGCTATACAATGAAAGACATCAACTTTATTGAAAAGAGAGTTGACCGTTTAGAAGAGACTGTTGGACTAGATAAGCTTGAAATTGATACTAGTACGTTTGAAGTCATTGACTCAAATGGTTCAAATAGAACTAAATCTGGTTTT
>FUIF01015944.1_pt1 | contig 18028 bp, 23 predicted proteins | sample 1003461 | NCBI WGS metagenome assembly FUIF01 (sample SAMEA80401918, study PRJEB19352) | marine metagenome | reverse complement strand
CTCATACTTGTTACAATGGAGTAAGAGATATAGTCTTAGAGTCAGGCAAAGGGTGCGGAACTTGTCCAGCTTGTTTGCTTAGAGTTAAAGGTTATGAAGATTTTCTTCATTTAGAAAGAATGAATAATCCTTTAAACGTTAACAAGAATGGATAGAGGGTTGTATCAATCAACTAAAGTGATAGACGGCTTCAGTGCGTGTTTCAGACAATTTAGAGCTGAATCCCACTGTAGGCTTCTACACGGATACTCTTTAAAATTTAAAGTAACTTTTGAGAGTAGCACGTTGGACGCTAATAATTGGGTGATGGATTTCGGATTCTTGAAAACTAAAGTACCCAACATGATAGATGAAACTGGATCTTGGACAATAAGAGATTGGTTTTCTTACATGTTTGATCACACTACTATAGTAGCTATAGATGATCCGTCAAGACAAGCTTTACAAGAACTTGATAGAGAGGCTTTAGATTTAAGAATACTTGAAAGAGTTGGCTGTGAGTATTTCGCTGAATTTGTTTGGCATTTCTTAAATAATAAATTAGGTTATATTAGCAAAAATAACGATGCAAAAATTCTTTGCGTCGAGTGTATTGAAAACGAAAAAAATTCAGCAATATATTATGGAAAAGGAAGATAGAGATTTTTTAAACGTATCAGAAAAATTCCTAAGCATACAAGGCGAAGGACGCACAACAGGAATTCCTGCTATATTTTTAAGGTTATCGGGTTGTAATTTATTATGTAAATCTTCAAACTGGATATGTGACTCAATCGAGGTATGGAGAAAGGGTACTAAAACCAGTTTTGATGCTGTTTTTACTGATGTTGAAATTGAAAGATTGAAGACACATAGAGTTCATTTAGTCATTACAGGAGGCGAGCCCTTGCTACATATGGCAAAGATTGAAAAGTTTCTTGAATGGCTACAATTAGAAAAAAAGTTGTTTCCTGTAATTGAAATTGAAACAAATGGAACTATAACTCCAAGTGACGTGTTGTTATGGAGGATTAGGCATTGGAATTGCAGCCCTAAACTAAGTAATTCCGGCGAAAGCAAGCATCGTAGAATTAACGTTGAAGCACTCAACAAAATGTCGCAATACAAAGGAAATATATCAACTTTTAAATTCGTGATATCTCATGCTGATGATTTAATTGAGATAGCTAATGATTTTGATTTTATAAATCAAAAAGACATAATATTGATGCCGGCAGGAGCTACTAGAGATGAGCTTACTGAAACTAGAAAAATAGTAGTTGAGCAATGTATAAATCTAGGATTAAGATACAGCGAAAGACTTCATATAGTAATTTGGAACCAAAAAACAGGAGTATAATGGAACATGAAAACCAAGCAACTAGAGCAATGAGAAACTTCTCTGATCAAGACTCTATGAACAATAGTAAAGCTAAAACGATTTCAGGTATTACAGCAGCTAAAACAGCTTCTAAATGGTTGAGAAATCACAAGCAAACAAACAACGGTAAAAACTTCGCGAAAAATGAAAATTAATACAAAATTATTTCTATCAATTTTAAGCCCTTTGCAGTCTGTAGTCAATCAAAAACCACAGTACTCCAATACTTCAAACCGTTAAGCTAGATTTCACTAAAGAAAGCTTAACAGCTACAGGTGATAACCTTGAAGTAAGGTGCTCTAATTCGTTTAAATTAAAAAGCGTCAAAGAAGTATCTTTATGTGTAGACTTCTCAATGCTACTAAGTGCTATTAAAGTTATTTCAGATACTGAAGTTAATGTCGCGTTTCTTAAAAATTCATTAAGCGTGACACACCAGAAAGGTAATTTTAAAATACCTACATACGAAGTGATTGAGTTTCCTAATCCTCAAAATAATAAGTTTGATAAAAAAGCGACTATAGATTGCAAAACATTTAAATCAAGCTTAAAAGTTGCTAATAAATTTTTATTAGACGACCAAATGGATACGATGGGAAATGTTTCAATTTCTATTTCAGACAGTATATGGATAAGAGCTACTGATAAGCATAGACTTTTTTCTGAAAAGATTAAAGGAAGCGGTGATAGCGAAGACATACTTTTAAGTAATAAGTCTTCTTCTGCTTTATTTGCATTAATAGAAGATTCTGAGGAGCTGCAATTGCGTTATAATTCAGATAAAATTACTTTAAATTTAGTAATACTGAAATTATAGTTATACAACAAAAAGGAACTTTTCCGATTAAGATGTTTTCAACTTTAATTGACACTATAAAACAAGCAACTGAATTGAAGCTTGACGTAAATCAGTTTTCAACAGCACTTAAAAGAGTTTCAGTTTTATCTGCTAAAGACAAGAACCCTTCAGTGACTCTAGATATAACTAAAAAAGAAATGGAAATATCTAGTTTTAATGAAGCAATGAATACTAGAGCTGAGGAAGTGATGGATGTTAGTTTTACCGAGAAAAAACTTGTTGGTTTCAATTACAAGTATTTAATTGAAATACTTTCAGTTTTCAACGAATCACCTAAATTGTATTTAGATTCTAGAAACTTTTTATTCATCAAGCATAAAAAGAAAACAGGAATATTGTCTCCAATCATGGTGAATGAAAAAGCATAAAATATCTTATTTTGAAAATGTAGGTGATACTAAGCCAAAGTCAACTAACCTTGATGACTGGCTTAGTAAAACTATCGACCCTCCTAGTGAGTTAAAAAGCAAAGTTAATCAATACAGAAAGCTTGGTTTTGCTAGACTTAAAAGGAGTATTCCTTGCGTCACTATTTCAGCTACTTTCAAAGACAGACGCCATCTAGATAACATAAGGAAAAGAATGATTTTATAGTTCTTGACATTGACAGGTATGCTAAGAATAAAACTTCCAAATGTAACTTATGCGTCGACCTTGAAAAAGTGAAAGAGCTTTTTATCAATGTGAAAAGCTGTTACTATGTTGGTTATTCAGTTTCAAGCAATGGAAAAGATGTTCAAGATGGAATGTATATAATAATAAGGTTAAAGAAAGGAACATCGCTTTTAAAAGCTTTTAAGCACTTTAAAAAGAAGCTTAATAGAATAGGAGTTAACATTGATGAAAGCTGTAAAGACCGCACTAGATTAAGGTTTTTTAGCTATGACCCTAACGCTTATTACAACAAGAAAGCCGAAGCTTATGAAATACCTAAAAAACGAAAGATAAAAGCTAAGCGAACTGAAAATTTTAACAATAAAGACGACCAGCAAAAAGTCGAGTCAATTATAAGTGTTATTGAAGCTAATGGTGTTGATATAACTTCTGATTACCAGGATTGGTATAAAATAGCGGGTGCTTTATACAATTCGTTTGGAGAAAACGGAAGAGATTATTTTCACAGAATTAGTAGATTCTATAGTGGTTATAAGTACAAGAAAGCTGATGCAAAGTTTGATGGATGTAGAAATATGAACAAAGTTTCTCTTTCAAGTTTCTTTCACATAACTGACAAACATGGCATAAGGTATTAAATTTATGCAAAAACATTTGCATAATTCTATAAAGCATCGTATATTCGCTTCGTAGATAATAAAACACATGCTATGAGAAAAGGAAAAGCTATTGAGTTTAAATTCATAGGTATTAATATATCGGGAAAAACAGTTACTTCTTCGAAAATAGAAAACGACATTAATTTTAACAAAACGTTAAATGAACTTGATAAAGAAATTCAAAAAAGGAGAAATATTCCTGAAAATTCCAATAGAAGTAGGTAAATCTGATTTTCAATGTTCTTTGATTTTTAAAGACGGAACAACTAAGCAATCAGGATTTGCTAGTCACTTAACTGAAGAAAGTTCCTGGGTTTGCTGTGACGCTCATAATAATAGAGTTGGATACACAAGGGAGCAGGTGAATGAAATCAAACAACATTTCAGCGATGGCAAAAAAGGAAAAAAAGACAAAAAAGGAAAAAAAGACAAAAAAGGAAAAAAAGACAAAAAAGGAAAAAACCGTTCAAATAAAGATAAGCTTAAGAAAAGGAAAAAAGATTGACTTTCTTGAAGTTTCGCATTATGTTAAAAGTGACAAAAACAAAAAAAGAAAAAAGAGCAGTTTGGAAACCTAGTTACGGAAAACCTTATTGGTTAATAAACTCAAAAGGAGTAATTGAAAATGAACCTAAATTATTTAGTGAAGAAACTGATGTAAATGATTTTGGAATATACTTAAGTAATGAACAAATTTTAATTCCTGTAAAATATTTCGATGAGTAAAGAAGAAGAAACACCAAAAGCAATAGTGACAACTGAAGAGCACAACTTTAATTCAAAGAAAGCTTGGCAAAAAGCGCTCAATGCCGCTCCAAGTGGTGGATGGATAAAAGAAAGAACTTTAGGCGGAGCTAAAAAATCAACTTATTTACCAATTCAATACCAACAAGCTCTTCAGGACATATTTTTTGATGCTTTTGATGTTATTGATGCTAGGTCTGAATTAGTTGTTAACGAAATAGTTGTACATGTAAAATGTCAAGGATTACCTAGTTACCCTAACGCTGAATATCGATACTTTTCAGGCTTAGGTTCAAAACCTGTTCAATGTGACTCAGGTGCTTCAGTAGCTAAATTTCCTTTAGGTAAAAAAACCAACGCACTTGAATATAACTTGCCAGCAGCTAGAACAGCAGCAATCAGTAACGCTTTAAGCACTATAGGTAATATATTTGGAAGAAACTTAGGTAGAGCAATTAGCTCAGACTATAATCTTTCAAAGAACGAAGAAGCTCCTAAAAAGAAATCAAAGAAAGCTAAAAATAAATAGATGTCTAAGCTTAAAAAAACCAATATAAGCTTTTCAACAGTTAACGAAAGCGCTATTCAAATAAAAGTTTCAAAAAAGGAAAAGAAAGCTAAAAAGAAAGAACTTCAGCGAACAAAGAAATGGAAGATTGATAGGCGAGGTAGATGGACAGGAAGCCAATTAGCTAGCCTTATGTCTTGCGCTCAAGGAAAAGGAAAAGGAAGCTGGGATAACCTTGATAAAGTTTTCTCTTTTGGATTAACTTCTATAAAGTATATCTATGAAAATGCTAAAGAAAGGCAAACTGGCAGATATGTAGACGACGGTGACGGGAGCTGGGATATGCAGTACGGAACTAAAGTTGAGCCTTTAATACGTAGAATCACTAAGGAAAGCTTAAGGAGATGAAAGTTGAAGGCAAGCTTAAAAAAGTAGGTTTTAAAAAATTCGACTCAATGCCCAACGCTGGAGTTTCGTCGGATTCAATTGTGGTTTTAAATGGTAAGACTGAAGCTACAGTAGAAATGAAAGCATGTACTAGATGGACTACTCATTACGATAGGACGTTCAAAACTACTGACGAAAAGAGTAAAGACTTTTGGCAGATATGCGGACAAACTATTGCTCACAATGTAGACACCTGCTACTATGTAGTAGCTGAACCCCCGGAAGACAAAACTAAGTATTTATTTCACCAAGGCGACATAATGGAGTTGTATGAAGACTTTAAAAAGGAATGTAAGGTTTCAATCGAAATTGTAAAAGCTTCTAAGCCACATCAAGACGCTTTACTTAAAAGATTAGCTATTGCTGAAGATGCTTTAAATGATTGGCTCTCAGACGGCGGAGATTTAGATACAGTACTTAGCGAATGTATTTCTTTTTACGAAGACAATCCTGAAAAATTAAACAAGTATATTCCGCCTTTACCGTTTGCTGGTGAAATGAATAATGAAACTGATGTTAAAATTATATCAAAATCAAAATCGAAATTCATAGAAAGTTTAAAAAAAAACATCAAGAAGAACCGAAAAAAGTAGTATTCCCTTGTTGGTCTGAAAACGATACTCATTGGTGTATACTTACTGAAATAGGTCCTTTCGGAGGCTCAAAAAAGAAATGGTTCTCAAAAAGTGAATACAATTTTATTGAAAGTAAAGAGAAAGGTGTTGGTTTATTAATTAAAAATGCAAAAAGTTTTGCATAAGAACAAATAAGAAAGTATATTTGTATGAAGGAAACAGTTGAAGATATTATTTTATACAAGTACCAAGAAAGTTTTGTAAAGAATATAAATAAGCAATTTAGAAAAGGAAATTACCATGTTCTAGGGCAATCAGCTACAGGTTCAGGTAAAACTATTATGTTCTCAGCTATATCATCTAGAGTATCAAAGAAAAGTAAAAAAGTACTTATATTGACTGATAGAACTGAGCTACTGTCTCAAGCTGGTGGAACGATAGAAAAATTCAAAATGAATCCTTTCTATATTTCTAGCGGAGTAAAGTTCATTGACAAAACGAAAGATATTTACGTAGGCATGTCGCGCACTATGCAAAACAGAATGAAAAGTCCTGTTTGGTTAAATTTTGTTAAAAACGAAATTGATTTAATTATAATAGATGAAGCGCACAAGCAAGAATTCAATTGGGTATTTGAAATACCGTGGATGAAAAAGAAGTACGTTATAGGCTTTACAGCTACACCTGTAAGGAGTGGGAAGATGGTTCAGTTAGGCGTGCAATATGATGCTATAGTTAAAGGAAAGCCTATAAAGTGGTTAATTAAAAAAGGGTATTTATTAAATTGCGATATTTATAATTGCGGTGAACCTGATTTAACCAGTGTAGCTGTAAATAAAAGCAAAGGGGATTTTTCAGAATCATCTTTATTCAAAACTTACGACAACGCTAAACTATACAAAGGATTGGTGAAGAATTATTTAAAATTCGCAAAGGGTAAAAAAGGAATGGTGTTCTGTTGTAATGTTGAGCACGCAATTAAAACAGCTAAGCAGTTGCACAAAGCAGGAATACCCGCTAAGTTTATAGCGTCAAATCCTTCTTCTCCAAAGGAGCCAAGGAAATGGACACCAGCTTCTAAAGCTATTTTTGATGAAAAATTTAAGTCGTATAAATTGTATCAAAAAAACTTTCACAAATTAAGCGGTGAAAGGGAACAAGTTTTTGAGTGGTTTAAGAAGAGTAAAGACGGAATTTTAGTCAATGTTGATATAGCTACTACGGGATTTGATGACCCTACTGTTACTTTTATAGGGCTGTATAGAGCAACTATGTCGCTGGTTTTATATTTGCAGATATTGGGTCGTGGAGCTAGGATTATAAGAGATGGTAGTATTGATAAATTCAATTTTACAGTTTTAGATTTCGGAGGCAATAAAGGCAGGTTTGGTCCTTACGATGTTGAAAGAGACTGGAGCTTATGGCATGAAGAAACAAAAACTGATGGAGGTGTTCCGCCGATGAAAATTTGCGGAGAAGATTCAAAGCTTAACAAATTAAAAGGCGCTGGTGAAGTTAAAAAAGGATGTGAAAGACTTATTTTAGCAGCTTACAAACTTTGTCCTTTCTGCGGTTTTAAATACCCAGAAGATAAAGATAAAGTCAAAGACGCTGATTTACAACTCGCTTCGATAGTTGATGAAAAAGGCGTATCATTGAAAGCTAAAGCGTTTAAAGATATGGATTTTCAAGAACTAACAACTTATAGAGAGATTCAAGCGTATCATATTCACTGGTTATACAATCAGCTATGGTCTAGAAAAGAAGAGAAAACTATTAAGGAGTACGCTAAATGGGCAAATTGGAATAGTAGACGACTTTACAAAGTGCTACTAGATATGAACTTGAAGTTTAAGAAATAATGCGGTATTATTTTCAAAACGAAAGACTTTGGAAACAAAAAGAAAGTTTAAAAGAAAATCCTAGTTCAGTTTACGGATTAGGTGTTTTGACAAAAGAAGAAGCTAAGCAAATATCAAAGAGTAAAAATTTAAAAATAATTAATTTAAACAAAAACAGTAAGATGGCAAAAGAAAAAAACTCTAAAAAAGACAAATCGTCTAAAAAAGACAAATCGTCTAAAAAAGACAAATCGTCTAAAAAAGCAACACCTCAATCGCCGTCAGGAAATTCTGATGCTACAGTTGTCAGAAAACTAGACGGAACAATTGCTTTGAGTAAATTGAAGCATGTTATGATGGAGAAGAAGGGTAAAAAAGACAAGAAGATTAGAGGTATTTTTATTCCTTTAAAAGCTAACTTCATAGAAGAGATAGATGGCGCTGTATACTTAAGTATAAGAATGAATTTAAAGGACAAAGAAGACAACTTTAAGCAGCATGGATTTGTCAGTCAACAAGTAGGTTCTTCAGTATACAAGGCAGCTTCCGACGAAGAGAAAGAGGAAATGAAAAAAACTCCAATTTTAGGTGGTTTGAAAGATTGGGAATTTAGCTCAACTTCAAACGACACATCTGGAGCAGCTTCCACTGAAACTCTAGACGAAGAAGACGATTTACCATTCTAGTATTAGATGACTGAATTACAACTTCAATCTGAAATAGCTGTTAAACATTCTCAGAAATATCCTGAAAAGTGGGGACAGCTATTTCATATTTCAAACGAAAGAGCGAACAGAAAACAGGCTTACTTAGCTAAGTCAATAGGAATTGTTCCTGGTGTAGCTGATTTTATTTATTTAGATAAAAAATTCAACGCTGCCACAGAGATCAAAGTTGACGGGTCTAGTCATGAAATTGCTAAGCTTAAAGCTCAAGTAAGATGGGGAAAAGTTTGGGAGAAAATGTCAAAGAAAAATAATTGGCGGATGTGTTTCACATCAGAACAAGCTCTTAATTGCTATGAAGGCAATTTTGAAGGTTACACGATTAAACAAGTAAGTAGAATAATTAAAAACGCAAAACATAAATCAATAACATTAAGATGGCAAGAAAATTTCTAAACATAGATGAATGTATATTAATACATGATTTAAAGCAAGTTAAAAAAGAGCCGCCTATGGCTAAAATAAAGACGAAGAATAAGTTAGCTATCAAACTAATAAAAAACGGTGTAGAGCTTAGTAAAACAGCGCTATATTCAAGACTATCTAGATATGAGAAAGATGGATACGATGAAGCTAGTGATTACATCGCTAATGAAGTGTTGAAAATACTAGAAGTAACTAACGAAGAACTGATTAAGGAAAAATAATTGCAAAAAGTTTTGCATATTAAATATAATGGTTATATATTTGTTGAGTAGATAATTTAAAACAGATATATAATGGAAAAAAAGTACGTCATAGGTTTTGCTACAGTTTATTATACACTTTGGAATATCACTAAATCAGAAAATTACGAATGGTTTAACGGTAAGAGTCATTTAGTTAGTGTAACAACAAACTTTAATTATATGCAAAATTTGTCAATGAACGAAGATGAAGCTGTTGATAAAATCAAATCAAAGTTCAATCTTGAAAATGTTTTCGTTGACGATGATTTAAGAGGCGAAACTAGGTCTTTTAAAAGATTAAAGAAAATCGCGTTGCCTTATCAAGTTTTTCCTTTTGGTTTATATAAAGGAAGCGAAATAATGCTATGCGAAAGCTCTTGGCAATTAAACAGAGTTTATCAAGAAGAAGGTGCTGATGGAGGTGCTGATGAGAGTCAAATGCATATTAAAAGAAGAAGAGTTTTAGCTAGAAAACGCTTAATTGAATTAGGCGAGTTATTTAAAACAAAAGACGGTTATTTGTCAAAAAGAGAAATCGACCACAGAATTAAAGTTGAGTCTAGTTCTTTTTTACATGAAGACAAAGAAAAAGTAATTCTTTCGCTGAAGACTGTACATGCTACTGGATTTGAGTCTCAATACGGATATGTTCACATAAGATCTTATATAAGTGATAATGGTAATGGGTATGTCTACAAAGGTACTACTCCTCCAGGAATTAGCGACAATGAATTCACGAAAGTAAAAGCTACTATAAAACACAACGAATATAAAGGCTTGAAGCAAACTTTAATTCAACGAGTTAAGGTAATCTAATATCACTACTTTTCGCGGCGTCTATAGTTACTGTAGACGCTTGAGCTAAAGGTAATGGCGTAGAAGCGCCGTTTGGAGCTGAGTGTACGTGACTATTGTATCTAGATACAATAGTATTTAAATCATCCCTAAGTTGGTTAAAAGATTTCTCCAACTCACTATACTTAACAGCCCAATCCTCGCCTTTATTTATTACTATTTGATTGTCACTTTTTAAATGTATTTCAGCGGAAAGAGTGTTGTCTTGATTTACTGAAAAAATTCTTTTCTCTCCAGCTTCTGCAATTTGGTGCTGATTAAGATAACCAATAACAACATCTTCACCGCTAACTTGTGTCTTAGCAAATATAGCAACCATATCTTTTAAAGGTGAAGAATCGTCTCCGAAGCTTGAAGCTACATCAGGAGTTTTTGTTCCGTGCTCAGTAACTTTTAAAATCTTGTTATAATTCTTAATTATAACCTCACTTACTCTACTAAAACTAATCATATTATTCAAATATATTTACAGGAACTTCACCTGTGAAAGATTCGGGTAAAACTAGCGAAAGTTCCATTTGCCCTGAGTCTTGTTGGTTGTATGTGTTTTTTATAGCTAACACAATTAACTTGGTTTTTTTGTACAGAAAAATTTCTTCATTTAAAACTTCAATTATATCACCGCATTTTACATTCTCTATTCTATTTAAAGTAACGGTAATTGAAATATTTTTAAGCTGCTTTGATAGTAATGAATTAGCAGCGTTTAAGGTATCGGTTTCAGTTCCTGAAGTTAATGTTTGCACAATATGTCTTTCTCTTACAATTAAAGGATTTATTATTGTATCTAGAGGAGTTAGTGCTTTATTGTCTTTTCCAGGCTGTCTTATAACTGATATATGCGAGTGCATAGCTTGTCCGTTAGCTGAGAGCGTCATAGAAGTACTATTTTCTTTATTTAAGTAAATTACCCCGCTGCCTCTAAAAGAAGGCTTAAAAAAGCGTAAATTACCGTCAACGTCATGACTAGTAACTATATTTCTTTGTGAAGCTAATTTACATATGAAGCTTTTCACACTTTCAGTCGCTTCAGCTACAGTTTTCTTGTAAATTAGTTGCATAGCGTTAACAGCTGAATCATCTACAGTAAAAGACAAATTGAAATCAGCTAAAACACGTTCAACAACATCGTTAAGAGAAACACTTAATTTTTCCAAAGGATAAGAACTTGCTGGTATAGTGCAATCCTCAAGAACTCCGCATTTAGAATAACCCGCCACAGCTTGCAAATCTCTAGTACGACTACTACCTAAGGCGGTAGTCACGATTAACCCTGTCAGCAGCTTATTTCCGCTATCATCGTATATCTCAACTTCAGGATACGACAAGGGCTTGAAAATCTGCTTATGTTTTTCATTATTAAAATCAAATCTACCTTCAAACGAGAACGAAGAAGCTACTGCATCAAGACTATAAGATAAAGTTACTTTATTGAAAAACTTATAAAACTCGCCATTTATTTTTATCTTCATTATACGAAATATTTTATTAACCTGCCTTTAGGAACTCTATATATTTCAGAGTTTTTAATCTTATTAATTTGTCTAAATGTTTCTATATTTTCGTCATTAGCATCTAAGCCCATAAATCTATGAGTAAGTACAATTAGATTACTATCAGAAGGAAGTTCGTAAGTTCTTTCTTGCTTAGCGTCAAAACCTAAATCAAACAAAGACTTAGAAGTGAATGTAATTAATTCAAGTAAAGAATTTTGTATTTGAAAGTTAGGTGACCAGCTATTGTTTGTGTCGTAAATATCAACTTGATTACTGTCTAGCGTTTCAAGATAATCCTTATAAGTTTCAATCAATAAAGCATTCACTTCTTTTACATCATTTCTAGTTATGTAATCTCCTTCTTGAGGATTGACACAACTTTTGCAGATTCCTGAAAAAATATAAGCTGATTGACTTTCGAAATTATATTTAGAAAATCTATTTTTAATTAAGAACTTAACGACTTTATAAGCTTCTATATACGACTTTACTTTTTTAAGAACAGGCACATTGAAAGATGACGGTTCGTCGTAAATCTTGTTGATTGTAGTGAAAGAGTTTTCAGTTTTAGTCACCAAGCTATCAGTAGCTTTTAAAGCTGTTTTCTTGCTATTATTAAAAGAATTGTAAGAACCAGAATCCGGGGAAAATTTACTAGAAGATAAAGTTACATTTGTCTTAAGTGTATCAATGTCAGCTGTGGTTGGTTCAGCATTTTCAACAAATAACCCAATACTGATTGTTTTTACTTTAAGAGCTTTATCGTCAACACTATCAACTATAGAAATAGCTTCCTCAGGAAAATCACCTAAAATACTTTCCCAGAAGTCGATGGATATTTCAGTTGTATTGTAGTTGTTGTCGTTTCTTTTTAAGTTTGCTGGCTGACCTTTTATTGTGCCGTAGAAAGGGTGCTGGATAACCCACATCCTATTGTCGTTGCTAGAAGTTTCAAACGCTTCAGCTTGCTCTATGTTGTCTTCTCCTTGAAACATAAATACAAGAGGATAAGTGCTTCCTTGAGGTTTTTTTCTATCAACTAACGAACCCTCAAGGTTAATGAAATCAAATCTTGAAACGTTGAAATCTTTACTCTTTTCGGAGCTAACCCATAACGGGTAATAAGTTTTTCCGTCACCAGTCTTTATTTCAAATTTAATATCGCTTAATCTATCAGTCCAACTCATTTCAATGCTTTTTTAAATTGAAACTCAGCATTCTCTTTAAAATACTCGTCCAATTTTTTATTCGTTAAATTTACGCTTTTTTTCATGAACCCTGCTGCTTTTACTTTATGGCTGGTTTTTGTATTTACTGAATAAAGCTTTTTTATTTTAAAATTAAACTTCTTAGACTTAATATTTGAACTCACTGAAGTAAGCTCGTAAAGCATACCTTTCTCTCCAGTCTGCAGTATCATATGTCGCTTACCGCTTTTGACAGTACTCATCACAGCTGAAACAAATTTCGAAGCTCTAGTACCTTTATGATTTTTAAATGCTTTAGTCGCGTTATGTGCGTTAACTTTGTTAATGAAGTTTTTAGACTGAACTCTACGACTATCGGATCTAGATACCCTAGCGTCTTTATGCGGGGTTAATTTGTCAGTTTGAATAGTACCACCAAACTCCTGAGCATCCAAGTTCTTAGCTAAAGTAGGGTTGAACCTAGTAGTTATACCAACTGTTGATTGCATTCTATCTATATCAAACCCTGAAGCTTTCTCAACAACTGAAAATCTTTTAAAAAAACTCTTCTGTCTAGTTGTAAAAACTGAAGCAGCTACAAGAGGAATGTTTTTTTCGTCTCGAAAGCTGCTCTATTTAAAGTATTTCTCACAGCACTAGGTAAAGCTGATTTATTCAACCTTTCTAGTTTAGCTGTGAGGCTTATAACTTCTTTATTATTGATGTTAAACGTTGCCATTTAGTAATTCCATTTAGCTGCATTGCTGCCGTTATAGAAATAAGTTTGTTTATTGAATCTAAATACCTGTCCGTTATTTGATTGAAAGTTACCTAAATCTTCTACGGTATTATTTTCTAAGCTGTATTTATTCAACTGTCCTAATAACATAGAATAAATATCAGAACCAGCTTCGTTTATGAAGCAATTCGTACTCTTGAAAAAAGAGCTTTCTATTGTCAAACTAGTGTCAAGAGTAATCTCTAAAGCAACTTCGTCAAACAAATATTTACCAATTTTATTGTGACTAGCAATGTCACCAAATTCATTTTCAGTATTAGTTATGAATAAGAATTGACCATTCGTATAGATTAGTGGTTTATTTTCAGCAGCGTTAACGCTTTTAATAAAAGTGACTTCTCCTTCAAGAGCTCCAGGGTTGCTAGCTAAGAAAGAGAATAAATGATAAGTTGAGTTGGTTTTATTAAATGCATAGCACAATAATTTTTCTTTTACAGTGAAACAATCAATAGCGACAAAATCGCTCGTCATTAAGCTGTCGTTGATTGCTTGTTGTACGTCATACACCTTAGGGTAATCAGTTATAATTTTACCGTCGGAAAAATACATCAAATTCTTAGTGCTGTTGAATGATAAAGGCGTTCCTAATGACACACTCAAACTCTTCAAATCTTCAGCTGCTACGGTTAAATCAGTTATACTTGAATACCCTACTTGACTTAATACAACTAATACAAGACTAGAAGCTTTTACATCGCTAGTAGATACAGCATTTACCAAAACCTCACCAGTACCGTTCAACAAGTAGATGTTGTTAGCTGAAATATCTTCAGTTATTTTACCTATGAACACGTAATCATCAGGAAGAGTATCTAGATTTAATAGCGTAGAAATTTCACCTTGATTAACTGTAAGAGTTTGCTTCAGGTCATTAACTTCGTTAGCAAAAATCTTTAAAGCGTCAAGTAATTGAAACTGAGTTCCTTCGCTGTCAGCTGTTTCAGTAATTTCAAGACCTGAGCTTCTTATAATCTTGTAGAAGTTTTGAAGTAGATCACCGTAAACCTCTTCAACTACAGGAGTTCCCGCTGCGGTGACAGTTTCGTTTCTAACTCTTCCATCAGGAAAATTAACATAATCAGAATCTTGAGGTAATGCTAAATTTTTTATCGTTCTCATATCTTTTAAATTATATCCAAATCGCCATATACTGAACCTTTGCAGCTGAGCGACTTTCTGAGTTGCTACAAATAATTCTTACTTTATTAGTTTCGATTCTCCATTTGCAATATAAAGTATCATTGCTATCAACTTCACCTACAAAATTAATTTCAGAAATAGAAGCTATAAATCCTTTTAAATTAGCTATTGTCTTGCCTGATGGAGGAAAACATCTGCATAATTAAAAGAGAAGTTGTTATTAGGATTTGCAGAATCTCTACCTGATTTAAAGTTTTCAACATCCTTTGTTCCGCTGTCTACTTTTATTAAATCTTCAGGACTTGCTAAATTGTCTATTCTAAGTTTATCCTCTTTACTTAAGTGACCGTTTCTCGCTGTAGTAGCTAAAAAATTTCCGCTAGTAGCGCCTATCGTTTTGTTTGCATAAGTGTCTGCGGAAGACTTAGGCGTGAGTGCTACATTAATCAAGGTGCCTGCTAAATCTTGCGCTGAAGTAGCTGCTTTTAAGTAAAGCAAGTCATTAACCGCTGAATTCAAATTAACCGCATCTATCAGCCTTGTAATTAGTATAGAATTAGATGTAACTAGCATTCTAACGTATTCGTTAACTTTAAAATCACCTACTACGCTTACTGACTTAGTTTTATTGTCTAAAGTTCCTCTTATACTGGTACTTGATGATTTAGCTACAGTAGCTTTCAATATAAAACTTTCACCCTCAATTAAACTATCCATTCTTAGCGGCACGGTGTAAACATTTGAAGAAATAGCTAGATTTAAAATCAAATCATTCTTGCTAGGCAAAGATCTAATCGCTTCAACTAGTTGGTAGCCGTTTTCCTCATTATCTGGTAAGTCGTTGTATTTTAAACCTGATAACCTCATTAACTTAGCATAAGTTTCGTGAATATCACCGTAGGTAACTTCGCTTACAGGTGTACCGTCGCCAGCTCCAGTATTATCAGCTATTCTGCCGTTCGGGTAATTTACTAAGTCACTTAAATTTATGTTCTGCAATTTTGCTTTATCTCTAGCCATTTCTTTAAATATAGTTTACAAAGGTAAAAACAACTAAATGAGCTGGTTTCAACTTTATTATTAATTCCTTAAATTCTCTCAACCTATTTTTATCTACGTTTGCGGTACTACCTAATTCCTTTCCTCCTATAAAAAAAGTAGCCCATAAACTTTCTTCTCCAATTGCATAAGATTCAACTTCATCTATACTATTCGCAATTATATCAAAACTATCACCTCCATGCTGTGTACCAGCTCCGTGTTGAGTACCTCCTCCGTGTTGAACTTCTTTTAATTGGAGATTAGCTAATTCACTAGGAAGCTTGTAAGGAAACGTATTCTCATGCACGTAAACATCAAATCCAACTAATTGCAATTGAGCTTCTATGAAAGTGCTGTGTTGCCTAGCTTTAACGTTGTTAGGGTGCCCTAGCTTTCTTTTCACTGATGCTTTTCTTAATTCTAAGTCAATGCTTTTATTTACAGGTAAACCCAATCTATACTCCCACAAAGAAGCATCTTCTTCAGTAAAATTTTCATTGTCAGGTAAATTTCCATCAATAAGCTGTTGGCTATCTGCTAGTACTCTAACAAAAGAAGTATTTATAGCAGCGTGAAAACTGTCAAAAACACCTCCTTCTTTTTTAAACCAAGCTCTACCAGTAGGGTATAATTGAGTTGACAAACTGTTGATAATATCAAGTTCATTCTCAACTTCAAATGGAAATTTGTGCGGAGTACTTTTTCCGTGAGGTAAGGTTAATTTATGTACTGATTTTTCACTCATTAGTCAAAAGTTAAGTTTCTTAAATAAGGGATATTTTCCCTGGAAAATAAAAAGCTATTCTGATTGACTCCATTAACTAGTAGTGAAAATGATGTGAAAAAATTATCAGAACTTAAAACGTCAGCAACTACTGATTGAGCTCTTGCTGAATAAACAATATCGTTCTTATTTCTAGCTAAATCAGCTCCAGCTACATAGGGTCTTATTTCTGATAAATAATCTTCTAAGTTTTCTCTAACCGCTAATTTAATTTCATCAGTCACATCAACTAATCCAGTTATTGTGATGTCTACAGGGTTTGGCGCAATACTTAGAACTTCAAGAGTAACTTGTATTGGCAATCTTCCTCTATCATTTATAGGTTTAGTTTCGTCGGGGTCAAAATTTATAACCTCAATAACTGAATCAATTAATGCTTGTGAAGGAGTTCCGTATCCGTCTATACTATCGTCTACTGTTGACTCTAGATACACTTGAACCGTTCCAGCTTGCTCGTTTTTAACATAAGGGTAAACTGATTTAACACCTTGAGCATCAGAAGCCCATAATCTATAATCAGTCTTTGCTCCTCCTTGAGGCTCTAATTGTATACTTTGCAAAATAGCAGACCTATAATCATCAACACTTTCCTCTTCCAAAGGCTGCTCAACAACCGCTACAACTGTAACAACCTGGTCCACTCCTATAACCGGCTCATTTATAGTAAGCGTATCTCCTACTTCGAGCAGCACTTGGGAGCCACCTAATAAGCTTCTTATTTGAACTGTATTGTTGCTTGAAGTTAAAGTTTCTTGTTCATCAAGAATATACTGCATTGAAGGAGAAAAGCTTTCGTCGTTTGACTTAAAAGTTAAGTTTTGTCTTAGCACTGAGTTCTCGGCAAAATCAAGGCTGATTTCATATACTCCTGATGAGCTTGAATTTCTTATTCTACCAAGCCAAATATCTCCCCACCTATCAAGTGTACCTCCGTTTTCGCTTGTATCAGCAGTATCAACGAATAATTGATTTTGTACGTCAGAAAGAGCTAAGTAAGTTAATTTGAATTGAGCAGCTAAAACACCGGCGAATACATCTAAAGTTTTCTTTAAACCGCTATCACTTAAATCTAATTTATTCTTTAAATCATTAGCTATATTAGCATTGATTTCGAAAATAGTTGGAATATTAGCCATTATATATCTTTATCTATTATTACCTCTTTCTTAGCGTTGTCCCATATAAACTGAAAACCTTTATCAGCTTGGTTTCCAATAGAGTCAAGATAAATGCTTATCTCTAATCTATTCTGAGATAAAATTACAACATTTATATCTAAATTAACTATTTTTTTAAAAAAGATAAATCCTCTTCAATTGCGCTTTTAATCTTCAACCTGCCTGCGCTGTTAATTGCATTGTTTAATAGCTCTTTTTCAGTTCTTGAATTTAACTGTTTGCTTTGGTTTGATTTATTTAATAAGCCATTAGCCCAATAATCAAATCTTTGCTCTGACTCTATTTCGTTTCCAAGCGTAGAAGCTTCAACGTTACCGCCAAAAAGCGAAATATATATTATCGTGTATAAACTTTCAGAAAGCGAAAGGTCGTTGCTTAGAATAGCTAATTCGCCGCCGTTTCCGCTTTCAAATAAGTTCAAATCTTTTGTTATTGACATTTTTTTAATTTAGATTAAAAGTCTGCTACCGTACTCCCTATTTTTATAGGAACATTATCGTTATTTTCAATGCTTCCAATATTACCTCCTTTATCAACTATATTCAAG
>FUIF01013389.1_pt1 | contig 18141 bp, 22 predicted proteins | sample 1003461 | NCBI WGS metagenome assembly FUIF01 (sample SAMEA80401918, study PRJEB19352) | marine metagenome | reverse complement strand
GTCGCCGTTCGACGACCCGCTCATGCTGAACGTCGCGTCGCCACCGACGGCGGTCGAGATGTCGAACGAGGTGATCAACGCGCCGAAGGCGAGGGTGCATCCGGTGTCCGCGGTCAAGGTGACGGTTCCCGATTGGAAGTGAGCCGCGGCGACCGCACCGTCGTCTCCGAAGAGTTGGACGTCGTCTTGCATCGTGCCGGATGCGGTGAAGGTTGCGGACACGAGTCCGGGTGCAACCACCCGAGCGAGGTCGGTGAACTTGGTCACATCGGACTCGACCACGTTGAGCGATGCGTTCCATGCGTTGAAGGCTGCGCCGATGCCGGTTGCAACGACGTTTCCGTTTGTTCCTACGATTGAGGCCATGAGAGAGTCCCTTTACGTTTCCTGAAATTATCCGCACCGAAGGCGGAAGTCCGTGCTAAGTCGAATGTATTGATCCTCAAGAGATCGCCTTGCTTCCGATACTACCTCGAACGTTCCGGTCCCGTTGTTCGTGACGGCGATCGAGGATTGGTTGAGGAGGGTGATGAGTTTCGATTGAGCCGCCGCGAGGCTTGCGATGCCGACGGAAGCCTTGCCGTAGAGGTCAACTTGGAAGACGAACTGCTTGAGGATCTTCCCGCCGAAGACCGTGGTGATCCCCGGCGTGATGACGTTGAAGACGGCGATCGGGAAGGTCGCATTGTTCGCGGGTGCTCGCAACTCGTAGATCCGCCCTCCGACGGCCTCCGAGAACGAACCGGAACCGCTTGTCGCGAGTTTGGAGTAGATCGCGGTCACGACGTCTTGACTCATCCGAACACCTTCCTCAAGCCACGAGCGACGTCCTCCGCGGCGATCGTGGTGTATCGCTTCCGATTGTCCTCAATGGTTGGACGCATGAACGGACGCGGCTCGAGACCGTTCGCCGGAGCACCGAACTCGAGCGGAGCACCGTACTCCTTGTTCACTCCAACACGTCCGGAGATGCGGTTTCCGCTGAGTGTTGCAAGGTTCACGGCGACCGATCCGGCAAGACCTCGAGAGAACTCCCGAGTCGCCGGAGGCTCTCCGGGTTTGGAAGTGTTCAAGAACGGCGGACCGGGGTTCTCCTTGCGTCGCAACGTGTTCTCGACGTCGTTGCGGATCTCAAGCATGAGAGAGTCGATCGCGGCCTTGATCGCTCCCTTGACTGCCCGCGCGACTTGTGGATCTTGCAAGTTCACGTCGCACGCTCCGCGTTCTCGACGCAGTCCAACACGAGCACCGCAAGCCGTCCCGACTTGAAGAGTCCGGGGTTGTGGATCCCGACGATCTCGAGTTCGAGCGTGTCCGAGCCGTCGACAACACTCAAGCGATCCCCGGAGTCGAAGGTCTTCGTCGTCTCTGCGAACACCTTGTGCGTGACGGTCAACTCCTCCGCGCCCGCTCGCTCGCCTTCCGTTGCGGACTGCGGTTGTACGAACGCCGTGAAGGACGACCCCTCGCCCGAGAAGCCCGGACGCACGAAGCCGGTCGCCTCGACCGTATTGCCTCGCACGAGTCTCGTGACGGTGACGCCGTGCTTGCGGATGAGAGACGAGACGCTCAAGACTTGCGGTCCACATACGGAAAGAGAAGCGACGAGATCCCGCTCTCGGCGATGAGTTGGTCCGCGGTCTTCGAGTACGAATACGAACCGATCGACTCGCTTGCAAGCGTGCCGTCTTGGTTTCCCATGTCGAACAAGTATTGCACGAGCATCTTCGCCGCTTGCTTGAGGTCTTCCGGGATCGCGGCGATGTTCGCGAAGCCTGCGGTGTATTCGACGACGATGCCCGCGAACGTGACCGGCATACGGGGACCGCTATCGGTTCCACGCTTGAAGAACGCGTAGTCCGATTGGTCGACGAACTCGATCGTCGCCCGGTCTTCGTGGAGGCGGTACGACGTGTCGTCCTCGTCGGGGAAGTAGAGTTGTGCCGCGGACGATGTCGCGTTGACGCTGCCCGCCCGATACAACTCGCTCGCGAGGCAGTTCGTCTCAAGGCTTGCGGAGAACCCGGTGATCGTGTTGATCTGCGTCGCGATTGCGCTCGCGGTCTTGTAGGTCGAGAACGCGATCTCGGTGTTCGTCTCGTTGCCGTTGGAGTCGAACCGGGAGAGTGCGATCTTGTCGTCTTGAACTTCGACGGACGCTCGGAGGTCGGTCGACACGGACGAGGACACGGAGAGCGACAACTTGCTCCCGGTCGCGAGACGTTGAATCGCCGTGACGGGGAAGTTGCGGAGACGGAGAGTCCGTTGTCCGTACGCGTTGTAAGACTCGCGGTAGTTCTGCGCGATGAACTTGCGGTCGCAATACGACTCGATCCGCGTCGATGCTGCGTTGATGAGAGACTCGAGAAGCGAGTCGTCGCCGCTCGTGGTGATTCTCATGTATGCCTTGACGTCGGCAAGTGAGACGATCGCGTTCGACGCTAGTGCCATCGGAGACTCCGTGATTGGGGAAGACGGAAGGCGGACGTGAGTCCGCCCTCCGCCGAAGAGTTTTTGCGGCCCTTAGACCACGACGCGGGCTTGGAAGTCCGAAGCCGCTGCAGTGACCGGAGCCTCGTCCAGTCGGCTCAACAAGCCGAGACAGACGACGTCCGAAGTGACCCCTGCGGTGTAATCAACCTTGATGAACCGCTTGCGGCCCCGAAGGTCGACGTGGATCACGCCGACACCTTGATCGGCTTGAGGTGATCCCGGGGAGGTCAATCCACTCATGGACGAGCCACTGATGGCGGTGTAAGTACCACTGATGGCGTCCGACTCCGTGAGGGTTGGCTGCTCGGAGAATGCGGAGCCGTCACCTTCGGAGGCGACAACGATGATGGACAAGTAGGACGCGCCTTGCGTGTCGAACTTCTTCTCTTGGGCCGCAGTGCTGGTAGAGGTTTCAACTCCGGCCATTTTCAGATTTTGGATTGGAATCATGATTTAGGCTCCAGTCTCAAGAGCAACGATCGCACCCGCATCGGATGAATCGCCGCAGTCGTGGTTCACAATGTCGAACCGAGTCGTCCCGCGGATAGCGGTCTGATCTTGGTTGAACGCGAAGTCCGTCGAGGTTGCGACCTCGGTCGGACGGCGGTCGCCCATAGTGGACGAGAGATCGAGAGATCCGAAGTACGCGAACGGGGTGCTCGCCGCGTTGGTCTTCGCCATCACGTCGACGAAGACGACCTCGTAGCCGAAGAGGCTCGGAGCGTTCACACCGTTAGCGAGTGTGAGGTTCGTGTTGCCTCCAGCGTCGACGAGCAAGTCGAGGACGATCGTATGATAGAACTGCGTGCTCATGTAGAACTTCGGAGTCGCTCGTGCGTAGGCGAACTCGGGGAGAAGACCGACCGTTGCGGTGAAGTCTTCGAGATCGAAGTTCGCGATGTTGTTCGGACCCACTCGCTTACCGGCGGAGCCGATTGCGTTCTTGAGTCCGACGATGCCGCCGAAGGTCGAAGAGCCGTCTCCGTTGAAGCCGCAGTCGTCTTCCTTCTGTGCGAAGGAGTACGCGATCTCGCCGGCGATGTCGTCGCCGATGTTGATGATCGCGTCCGCGAGGAGTTCGGAGGAGACCTTGGTCAAGGTTCCGAACTTGTTCGCGGTGAGTTGCACTTGGTCGAAGACCTTGTCCGACTCGGTGAAGGATCCGTTCTCGCCGATCGCGACCGCGGTGAGTCCGGAGACTCGGCGGTTGATTTGCAAGACGTCGCGGCTCATGTTGAGGACGCGAGTGTTCGCTCGGAACTTGCCGTGCTCGGCACGGAGGTCGATGATCGCTTCATCGAGTTCCTCGGGAACAAGGAAGCCGCCGAGGCTGTTGTTGCCTTCGCTCTGAGCCTTGCGACCGTAGCGGTCGGTGATCCATTGTCCCGCGGACTTGTTCCCCATAGCGGCGAGGATGGTTTGCCCCATGCCGTACGCGGTCTCGTGGTCCTTGAGGTTCTTGAGGCGGATGTTGCTCCGGGGAGCCTCGATGCGAGGAAGACCGCCGGCAACGCGAGCGCGTCCCTTCTTGGCGATCTCGGAGGCGAGGTTGATGATGGACTTCTTGTCCTCATCCTTATCGTGCGCCATCTTCTCGTCTTCGTAATGCGAGCCTTTTTCCTCGTCCTCTTTCATCTTTTCCTCGACTTCTTCTCTCTTCTTCTCCGCCTCGTCTTCGTGCTCGCCCTTAGCCGCTGCCATTGCTGCCATGAGTTCGCCGAGAGTCGTGTCCGGATCGAGGTCGAGCATCATCTTTTTCGAGATGTGTTCCATAGTTTCGATTCCCTTTCTCGGGGTTGTTGTGAGTGTTCTCGACTCCGGACGAGCCTCGCTTGCCCGCTCTGCGTCTACCGGCCTGTTCGCCGTTGCTCTCGGGGTTCGGTCGAGGTTCCTGTCGACTTGTTGGTTGATTATTGCACGAGACCTCGTCCTTGTCGAACGATGCCGACTTGACGACGGACAAGGCGTTCGCGGACGGGTTCATCGGGAGAGGTGCGACGGAGTATTCGAGGAGGCGAGACTTCGAGACGACTCGCTTGATCTCGTCCGTGCCGTACTTCTCGACGTCCTTCTTGTTCGGGAGACGGGACTCGACGTACGCGAACCCGATCGAGAACGACTTCACGATCGGAGGTTCGGATGCGAACATCGCGAACACCTTGTCCGGGAGCCAATCGCCCTCGTAGCCTGCGGGTCGTTCGGGGAACTTGGTCGTCGCGATGATGCCGTTCTTCGTGTGCTTGATCGAGATGCAAGTCCCGCACGGCTTGTCGTATTCGTGGTTGAAGAACACGACGCCGCCGGTCTTGAGGAACCTCGAGTAGTCGATGCCCTCGGGGACCACGACCTCGCCTTCCTCGTCGACGACGTCGGCGGTGATCCGTGCAACGACGGTTCGCTTCTCGTTCTCGATGTCGAGAGACTTGACATGCAAGTCGCGGACGACGGTCTTGATCTCTCTCTTGAGTCCGTAGTCTTCCGGATCTAGGTCAATCATCATCGACCTCCCTTCGCACTGATTGTATGCCGCATCTGCAATTTGGATGAAGTGGCGGACATTGGACCTCCACCCTCCGGACCTTGACCTTGCCGATGTCAACGACGAAGGGTTCGTCCAAGGACTTCGCGTTGGTTCGCGACTGGTTGAACGCCTCGACGCAATACTTGCACGCGTTGCTCGCGACGATCCACCGCTTCCCGGCGACGTACGGGACTTCGTTGTACGTCTCGAGGTTGCCTTGGTTGAAGGCTCGAGCGGTCTCGGTTCGTGCGATGATCCGCGCCCGGTCCGGGTTGAAGATGCGACCGTTCGTCGTGATCTCTTCCGTGAGTTTGTCAATGCCGAAGCCTTGCTCGACGCCTCTCGAGATGACGCCTCGCAAGGCGTCGATCGTCGACTGTTGGAGTCCCTTCGCAAGCGACGCGGCGTGCGCCTCTGCGTACTCGACCGCGTTGCGGTTGACGACTCGGAAGAGTGCGTCGTTCGCCGCTTCGCCGAGTTGCTCGCCGGCAAACTTGGAACCCGCGTCGAGTGCCGCAAGCATTGGACCGATCACCGCTTGCTCGATCGCGTTCGTGTCTCCGGCGATCAAGGCGAGGATCCGTGCGATGTCCGCTCTCGAGAGTGCCTTCTTGCCGACCGACTTCTCGCCGACCTTCTTGACCTCGTCGACCACTCGCTCGCGTTGTTGCTTGAGGATCTTCGCGACCTCTCTCGCGATGCGTGTCGCGGGGGTCTTCGGTTCGCCTTCACGCTCGACGCCTTCGTCCGCATCTCCGACGATGTCGTCGTCTACCTCTTCGACGAGGATCCGTGCGGCTTTCTGCGTTGGATGCCAATCCTCGAGGTCTGAACTCTTGACCTTGACACCCGGCTCGAGTCCCGTGCAAGTCTTGAAGATCGGACGCTTGAGGCTCTTCGTCTCGCATTGGGAGTAGGCGATCGCGATCGCTTGGTCTCGAGGGTATCCCTCCGCGGTGATCTTCTCGACGCCTCGTGCGACGCAGTCTTCGAGCGTCTCGTTCTCGCGTCTTGTGACCTTCTCACCTCGCTCGTCCTCGGCGTTCATGCGTTCGACAAGTGAGTCCGCCCACGTCTTGCCGGGATCGCCTCCCCACAACGCCCACGCGATACGACCCGCGGAAGGGTATCCGTCCTCTCCGGGAGAGAACCCTTCGCCCTCCTTGTCGACTTCGTGACGCGAGAAGAAGTTCGCCATGCGTCGCACGGTGTCCGGGGACATGCGTTCGCCGTTGGAGAGATCACGAGCACGAGCGACACCGACTTCCGTGCCGCCGCGGTTGTGCTCGCGTCGCCACTCGAGACCGAGTGCGGCCTCTTCTCTCACACCCTTCGGAGGAGTGAAGTCAATGTCCTCATACTTTTTTGTCGCTTCACGCATCGCCCTCTCGTAGTTCTCATGCGTGTCGCACGGCATATAGACCGGACCATCGTGTCCGAACTCTTCGCCGTCGTGCTCGTGGATCCCGTTGCACCCGAGAGCCTCGGCTCGTTGCAACGCCTCACTCGGCTCGGTGAAGACGTCGCCGTATTGCGTGACCTTGCCGTCCGGACCTTCGACCGGGATGTCGAGTTCGGCCTTCTTGTCCTTGCTCGAGAGCGGGTGGCCTTCCGGGAGGAGGTCTTGGTCGTACGGCTTCTTCTTGAACTTGCCGGTCCGGAGAGCGTGGAGGAGTCCGTTCACGCGTGCCATCGCCCATTGTTGCTCGCCGGAGACCGTCGGTCGCACCGATCCGGGGTTCGTGCGATACGCACCGATCCCGCGTTCGTAGCACGCGATCAACATGCGAAGCGTCGCTCGCTTGCTCTTCGCGTCGCCGACCTCCTCATTGTGCTCTTCGACCTTCTTCTCGAGTGCCTTCTTCACCTCCTCCGAGACGGCCTTCTCCGCCATCTCCGGCTCTTCGGTCTTGTCAAGACGCTCGACGGCGACGGGGACTTGGCGATCCGACTCCTCGAACGAGCCGTCGTCAAGCCTCACGAAGACGCGGACGTGCGCGATCGGGTTGTCTTCGCTTGCTTCGTTGCTGTCTCCGACGACTTGGTCGGCGGTTCCTTCGCGTTGGATCCGTTCGACCTTGCCGACGTAGTTGCCCTTCGGCGTCCTCCACTCAACGAAGGAGCCGACGCGGACGCTCTTGCGAGAGAACGACTTGTCGTTCGTGAGGTTGAAGATGTCCGCGAGTCGCTCGTTCGGGATACCGGGGAACGCGGCGAGGGCGATCGCGTAGCCCGCCTCGGCGGTCAACTCGCCGAGGTTGACCTTGTCCGTGATCGCGAGGAGTTGTTGGATCTGCGCACCGTTGAGAGCCGCGTCTTGTGCCGCGGTTTGTCCGGTGTCGACGGCGACCTCTTGAGGCGTTGCGTCTTCGATGTCCGTCTCCTCGACTGCTTCTTCTTCTTCTTCTTGCGGAGGCTCGGGTGCGGGAGCGAACGCCGCGAACGGGTCTCCGGCGGCTTGTGGTTGTCCGGCAAGCGAGAGCGGGACACCGTTGACCCGCAACTCCTCACCGTCGTCGACGGGGTCGAGACCGAGTTCGGAGCGTGCCTCGTTGATGGAACGGACTCCGGCGGCGACCTCGCTCAAGTAGATCCGGCTCGACCGCTCCTCGTCCTCGGCGACGGGGTTGTCGTACGCGAGGAACAAGTCCTCGGCAAGATCGCCGAAGAGCGGGAGGAGGGATTGGTTCAAGAACTCGCAATCGCTCACGAGATACGGGTGAATCGTGTCTCGCATGTACGACGCGAAGCCGACCTCGGCGGACGCAAGGTTCGGATCGTTCGCTCGAAGCAAGGACACCGGGACGCCGGAGATCGCCGCGATCGCCTCGACTTTGCGGAGTTCGCCCTCGGAGAACGACAAGTCCCTCGGCGAGAACTGGAGCGGACGAGCGTCACTTCCGCCCTCGAAGATGTACGGCCTCCCGGCGTTGTAGTTGCCTCGGAGGTTTTGGTCGATGTAGGCGATCATCCGGTTCCACTGCGTCTCGTTGAGGTTGTCCTTGAGGAAGATCCCCCAATCCGGACGAGCGTGATTGTCGAACAACTTGTGCTCGTAGTCGTCCATCGACTCGAGAAGGCTTGCGGAAGATTGAGCGGCGGACACCCATCCGCGCCCGTAGAACGCGTCCTCGGGGTTCGGCGTCTTGTTGTGGAGCACTTCCTCCGGCTCGAAGCGAACCTCCTGCGGGGGATAGCCGAAGAGGTAGCCGTCGATCAAGTGCTCGTCGCGTGTCGGTTCGATCTTGACGAGTTGCGACGGGAGGACGTGCAACTCGATCGGATATCCGGTCGGACCGATGATCGGGTGGAGGTACTCGTTGCCGGTTGCTTGAAGCATGATCTTCCGGAGTACGTTGAACTGGTAGCCGTCGATGAACGGCGACACGTTCGCAAGCAAGTCGAGGATCGGGTGCTCGTATATCTCGACGACCTCACCGCCTCCGTTGGTCCCGGTCATGACGGACTTCGCCGGACGGACCGACGCGTCTCCCTTGAGATACCGCTCGACGTTGCGGTTCACGCTCTTCGACGCGAACCTCTTCCGACCGGATCCCTCGAGCCGAGCGTAGAGCCGCAAGGGTTGAGAGGCGATCGAGCGTGCGTTGAGCATGGTCGCCGCGTAGACGTACCCGGTGAGATGCTTGATCGCTTTCTCTTGCTCTTGAGGTGCTCGGCTCGTGGTGTAGGTGTCCGCCGGACGGACGGTTCCGGCGATGAACTGCTTGCGGTCTTGAGCCTTGCGTCCGACGAGTTCCTTGAGTCTTTCCAACATCACATCGTTCTCCACATGCGGTCGTCGTCGAATGGGCCTCTCGCGGCGACTGGTTCTCCGGCAACTCTGATTCGGGGCTGTACGACGGTCCCGTCGAAGTACGCGCAAGCATACCGGAGAGCGTCCATCGCGTGATCGTTCTCTTTCTTCGGTCGATCTTGGAGTCCGCTCGCGTTCTTCGACCACTCGTAGGTCTCCAACTCTCGGAGGACGTTCTTGCACATCGGGGTCAATGGTGAGACGAGGACGACCATCGTCGGCGACTGCGAACCGTTGTTGGACTTGTTGGATCCCTCCGAAGACGTCGTTGTCCGCCGGTGTGACCGGCAAGTTCGACGCGTGCATCGCCGCCCGCAACTTCGCCGCCGACGGGTCGACCACGAACGACTCCACGTCGAACTCGTCGACGATCTCCTTCGCGGCATGGATCACGTCGCTCTCGAGTTGATTGCGTCGATACCACTCCCTCGCAACGTGGAGCCGACCGTCGCCATCCTCAAGGACGACAAGCAAGCACGCGGGGTTCGTGTATCCCTCGTCTTGTCCGACGATCGCTCGCTTGAACTCGGTCGCCGGACGCTCGAGGACGTGGACGGCTCGGTCGAAGTTGTCGAAGACGAGACCATCGGATCCGACCCATGCTCCGAGGACGTACCGCATCTTTGCCGTGCCGGTGAGGGTGAGGAGGTCGTCGACGTAGGCTTGCGGGAGGAACACGTTGTCGAGGCTCTTCGTCGTGAAGGACTCGCAATTCGCCGCGGCCTCGTATCCGCCGGCAAGTCCGAACCGCTTCGCGAGGAAGTGAGAAGGCGGACCCGGGTTGCACGCTCCGTAGATTTGCATCGGCAAGCCGCCGACGTCAAGACGAACACGACCGCGAAGCATCGTCCAATCGGCCTCGCGTAGTTCAACCGCCTCGTCGACCGCGCACCCGGAGAGGTTGAGCGAGCCGATCTTGGTGTAGTCCTCGGCGTCACCGATGCCGAAGTAGACGAGCATCCCGCCTCCGGCGACGCGGATCGTCTTCTCGCTCTTGTTGTGCTCGTAGGTTCCACGAGGCAAGACCGGCGGTAGGTTGCCGTCCGGCTCGAGGAGCGTCCGAAGCGTCGTCGCCTTGAGCGAGACGAGATGCTTCCGGCATAGTCCCTCCCGTGCTCCGGGACGGTTCACAAGCCTCGAGACCAACTTGAGACATACCGCTCGCGTCTTGCCCGCACCGAACGCTCCGGAGTAGAGCGACTCTCGGGTCTTGGAGTTGATGAACTCGAGTTGGTTCTTGAGGAGGTCAATCTTCATCGGGTTCGGTGTCTTCCTTCTTGACCTCTGCGAACTCGATCGTCAACGGACGCAAGCCTTCCCCGGAGTGCTCGGTCTTGTCGCTCATGCCGAGGTATTGCTTGGAGAGCCACATCATCATCCGCTCGGATCCGTTCATGGCCTCCTCGAACATGCGTCGCCGGAGTGACGCGTTGCCCTTGTGCCTCGATTCTTCGATGAGGTCGCGGAACCTGTTGCCGATGGTGTTGCGGTGAACTCCGAAGAACGCCGCGATCTCTTCGTGCGTGCATCCCATCTCGGCGAGTTTCCTCACCTGCGTCTCGTCGATATCTGCTTCGGGTCTTGCCATGTCTCACTCTATGTCGACGGTTGAACCTACGGTCGTTCGGATCGTGGTCGGCGATTCGATCGGAACACCACCACCGCCGCCGCTCGTGTTGGTGACGACTTGGAACCTCGTGTCGATGTTTCCTCCGAGCATCTTCACGCCTCCGACGATCTTTGCTCCCGTGAAGGCTGGAGTCTTGAGTACCCCTTCGAGGATCTTGCCCGAGGTGAGGTTGCCCGAGAAGTCCGTAGTCGCACCGGATCCGAATTGCACAATCGTCTCCGCTCCGTTGATAACTGCCGATCCGCCTGCGACGACGATCTTGTTGAGACTGTCGGTCCCGTCTACGCGGTTGCCTCTTCCGACTCGTATCTCAAGAGGTCCGACTTCCGAGCCGGTCAACGACCGAGACTCGAGGTCGTCCGCTGCGTTGACGAAGACCGACGAGCCGTAGACGAAGATCCGATCGACTCGGAGGTTGTTCGTGAGTTGGATCGTGCCGTTGTCGCCGATGACGATGATGTCGCCGATCCCTTGATTCGATCCGACGTCCGAGGACAACGTGAAGACGTACGGGATGCGGTTCACGATCACACGTTGGAAGGATCCCTTGAGATGGACCTCCGCTCGTGGTGCGTCGATATACGCCGTCGTCGCGTTTGTTTCGATTGGATCGCTTGAGGTTCCGAACTTGTGGACGAACGACTTCGAGATCCGCAACGCGTCAAGCGATAGACCCGAGATCGCTCCTCCTCCGTTCGTGACGTCTCCACGACACCCCGAACCGAACTCGAGCGTCGATTGGTTCTTGGGAGCCGTGCCGCCGTAGGCCGCGGGTCGTCCGACGCTGCCGCTCCCGTCGAACTTGAGAAGCGAGTGCTTGCTCACGTCCGCGGCTGCGGCGACGCTTCCCGTGCTGTCGTACTTCGGGAGGACCATCAGACCACGATGAACCGATCGCCGTTCGCGGGTGCTTCGGTCAATGCGGCGACGGTGAACTTGCCGCGTCCTCCGGAGAGTGCGTAGTCCGAGATCGACTTCTGTTGCCCGGCGAGGTTGCCCGTGACGAAGAGAGCGATCCGTCCGTTGAAGTGGTCCGCCGTTGCTTCCGTCGCCGAGGTCTCGAACGCGGTCGTCGTCGGAGTGAAGGACGTGTTGTCGACCGTGAACGAAGGCGAGGCGTCCATCATGAACTCCAGCCGGTCGGCGGCGTCGGCGTCTCCGTCGATCTTGACGATGTCCGCGGGGATGTTGGCGGATCCGTTCGTGTAGGACTCGAGGTTGGACGCCGATGATGCGTCTCCGTTGATACGGAGGACGTCGGTCTTGACGAGGTTGTTCGAGGTGTCCATCGCCGCCTCAAGTGAATCCGCCGCCGTAGCGGAGGCGGAGATTTGCTTCGCGTTGACGTCGAGCACCCCCGACGAAGCCGTCACCGCGGACCCGCCTGCTTGATTGATGTCGATCTCCAACTTGTCCGAACCGGCGACAAGAGAGTCGAAGACGTTCGCGTTGACGATCGTCCCCGAGCCGAGGTACGGCGAGAACGCGTCGGAGTCCACGAGCGAGACTTGGAACCGACCGAGGGTTGCGACGTTCGCTCCCGCGAGTTCGAGGTTGTAGATCCCGTTCGCGATGTGGACGAAGTCGTTCGTCCCTCCCGAACCCGTGAGCGTGATCGAGGCACTCGTGACGCCCGAGATGAGTCTTGCGGTGATGTTGCCCGGAGTGACGGACGTCACCGGCTCGCCGGACGTAGGACTCAAGAGAGGACCGACGGCGATGTTGGTCGCGGTCGACTGCTTGATCCGTCCGAGGTCTTGCGTGACGACTCGAGGCCCGGCGGACGTTCGGCCTTGCAAGGAGAACGAACCGACCACGCCGCGAACGCTTTGCGAGTCCACCGTCCCGGAGACAACGACGGAGAACGTGCTCCCGATCGCGTAGAACGAGGCGTCCGCGCTCGTATTGATTTGGACAAGATTGAACCCGGTTTGCGAGTCGACGCTTGCGGTGAGCGTCACGCCGCTCGTGGTGTTCGAGGTTGTCCCGTCCTTGAAGACTTGAGCCGCACCGCCCGAGATCGCACTTGCCGCTCCGGCTTGGTCGCTCGTTTGGAAGTAGATGCTCACCGCGTCGCCTTGCTTGAGGTCGCCGTTGTAGTACGTCACGAGATAAGTCCTCCTCCGACGAGTCCGTTGAAGCCTCTCTTCGTGAGGAAGGACGGAGCCGCGTTCTTGTATGCGTGATTGCTCGGAAGGTTAGCCGAGAGGCCGTACTTGTGCGCAAGATACCCCTCGATCTTGAAGCGTTGATTGTCGTCGAGAGTCGCACCGCCGACAAGGATCTCCGCCATGTCGCCGGTGAGAGGGTTCCCTCCGACCGCCGATGCTCCAATATCAAGGACGTCCGAGTTCGAGATGGAGGTCGAGTTCGTGGTCCCGGTTGTCGTCATAGCCGAACCATTGACGAAGCCGTTGCACGTCGACGAGACCCGAGCGGCGGTCACAATGACGAACGCGGTCCTCGACCAATTCCCTGCCGACTGCGAGGGGATGTTCGTCGTACCGCCTAGCCTCGCTTGCAAGACGCCCGCCGCGGTCGTCATAAGACCGAACGAGGTCGTCCCCTTCTCGAAGAAGAACTGCGCACCGCTGTCGTCCGTCGACTTGAAGACCGCCGCCATCCATATATCGCCGGTTCCGACGTCGAGGTCGGCGATGTCTCCGTCGCTCAAGATGTCGTTTGATCCGTCGAATCGGAGGATCGGCTTCGAGTTGAGTTCGTTCGTCTCGAAGGTTGGCTGTCTTGCCGAGGTTAGTTGTGCGACGGTGTTGCTGTTGCCGCTCGAGTCGGTCCACGAACCGACACCGGCTCCGTCGCTCAAGGAGAGCGAGTCGGCCTTGTACCACGCCGACAACAAGCCGGACGACAAGAACTCCGGGGTCCAGTCAACCGCCACGTCTAGCCGTCACTTCCGGAAGATTCGGCTCGAGAGGAGTTCGAGGAGGGGTCGTCCGATCCATGCTCCGACGGCGAAGGCGATGATGTATCCGCCCGCGACCGCGAGCACTTGAGAGATGAGGTCCATGTTCGGATCTCCTTGAAGTTGAAGACCGCAATCACCGCGACCGTCGCGAGCGTTGCGATCAAGAGGAAGACGAAGGTCTCCGAGTTGAGGAGAGACGCAATCGTCGCGAGAAGTATCGTCAAGCCTACCCCGAGTGCGATCGGGATCCATCCCCTCGTCCCCCGGCTCACGAAGAGGAGAGCCGCTCCGGTGAGGATCAAGATCGTCCCGGAGAACCGCAACGGCGAGAGAGCCGTCGCGACCTCCGATTCTGAACCGGCTCCGATGCTTGCGATGGAGGGAAGTGCGATCCCCCCCGTCTCGGTCGTCGCGCAACCGAGGACCGGGAGAGATGCAAGGAGGAGGGATCCGAAGCGGTTCACGAGGGATCGGTCCTCTCTTCGAGACGTGCGACGCGTTGCTCGATCTCGTGCGTCCGGGTGTCGATGCTTCGGACGGCTTGCTCGAGTCGGTCCACCGCTCGCCTCAACTCGTCGATCGTGGCCTTCACTCGCCCGGCGGCGTAGACGACACCGAGGAGGATGCTCATCGGGGTCGCGAGTAGATCCAAGAGTTCCGGGTTCATTGTTCTCTCACTTGTTCCTCGACGATGACGGACGCGAGTCCGACGAGATCACTCAAGCGTACCACGACAAGCCATTCGGGGAAGTGGTCTTGTCGCATGAGGACGGTCGGGATCTTGTCCTTGCCTTCGGAGTCCCGCATCGCTTGGAGCATGTAGTCGGTCGCGGCGATGCGTGCTCGACGCTTGACCTCGAGATGCAAGCCGTCGATTCCGGTGAGGTCCGCCGAGAGCGAGCCGTCGACTTGAGCCGTGCGTCGGAGCGTTGTGCCGACGTGCTCCTTGAACGCCTTCGCGGCCTCGAGTTCTCCCCTCTTGCCTTTGTTGCGTGAGTTCATTCGGTTCGCCTCCTTGGTTTCCACAACGCGATCGCGAGCAACGGCGAGATCGTACTCGGGACGACGACTTGCTCCTCGAACAAGAAGACACGATTGTCGGTCTCGAGGTTGACAAGCAACGGCGGGACATACGGGAACAAGACGGTCTCTCCTCTTAGACTTACGTCATGCCCGACCTCGATCCGTTGCTGTGGTTTGTCCTTGCGGTCTTCGTCTCCGGGATCGTTGTCTTGACGGTCGACGCGTATGTCTTCCACGAGTGGAGCCGCCGAGCCGAGAAGCAAGACCGAGTCCGCAAGTCCGACCGCTTCGTCGAGGAGTTCTTTTCCAACAAGCGTTCCAAGAATCACGAGGACGATCGTCAAGCGTGACGCCTTCGACTCGAGTTCCTTGACCTCTTGCTCGCACCTCGACGCGGCCTTCCTCTCTTCGACCGCACGCCTCTCGCACGCTGGACAAGTGAACGGACGGTCGTCAAGCGTCAACACTGACCTCAATCATCATCGTCTTCCTCTTCGATTGATCCCTCGAACGTGCCTCGCTTCATCTCCGGCCATTCGTTCCACACCTCGAGTTTCGTGATCTCGAGCGCACCGATGGTCTCCTCTTGGTTGAGATCCCACTCGTGGACGTAGTGGAGCAAGACCTTCCGTAGCGTCTCACGAAGCATCGTCGCGGGGTTCTTCGCCATGCCTTCCTCCTCTTAGAACTGAACCAACTCGGCATCCCAATTTCGGGAGCATAGACGGTTCGGACGATCGGTCTTCGTTTCGACGACAAGTGCGGCGGCTCCCCATTGTGAACGGTCGACGCGGTTCGCCCAATCCGGCTCGAGTGGCCCCATCGTGCCTACGTTGGCATACCACCACGGGAGCGGGATCTTGCGAGTGCGTTGTGCTTGAGTGACCCGGATCGGTCGATGCGTATGTCCGCGGACGAACAAGCGGTGCGCGTGTCCTCCGGTGAAGTTGGCAACCTGTAGAGCCTCGAGTTCGTCGGACGTCGCACCGGCGTCGAAGCCGTGGAAGAAACAAGCCTGTCCGATCGAGAGGACGCCTCGCTTGCTCTTCGTATACGGGAGTTGAGTCCACCGTTGGAACTCCGGGAAGCGGGAGTCGCGTCCGAGTTCGATCATCTCTCGAAGGTCCGCCGGGATGCGTCGAGGATCACGTCGGAAGATGTTGTCGTCGTGGTTCCCCCACAACCAATAGAACCGGACGCTCTCCGGGAGAACGGACCGTATCGCCTCGAGATAGGCGGACGCGTGCCGGAACTCGTCCGCGAGCGTGTGATCGTGCTCTCCGGGATGGACCGACGCGGCGGCGGCTTCGAGCAAGTCTCCGCAGTGGACGAAGTGCGTGATCGAGTCCGCCTCATCCGAGAGCAACTTGAGGAGCCGGGCTTGTGCCTCGACGCTCGAGAATGGTGAATGCGAGCACGAGATCGCGACGATCTTCGCGGTGTCGTTGTTGGGCGTTTCGTTCATCGGATCCCCTCCTCTATACGCGCGCGCGCCCGTGCGCGAGTTGCACAAGAACACGTCCCGAAACGAGAAGACCCCCGAGAGCGGGTGGATGCTCTCGAGGGCTTGGAGTATGTCCCGTTGTTGTTCTGTCTTCTCGAGATCGAGTCTCTTGCGATTCGATGGACTACGCCGTCGAGAAGTCTATCCTCGAAGCCATGTCTCCGTCGTGATCTCAAGCGACTCGATCTCTTCATCCGTGACGTATACCTCGTCTTGAAGCCTGTACGCGGTGTCGAGGATACTCCGAAGAAGCGAGACGGGAGGGTTGCTTCGCGTTCTCGGGAGTTCTTCGATGCCGATCACGCTCAACGCTCCGGTCGGATCGAGGCCGATCATGACGAACGTGTTCCACGTCAACGCAATAGCCACTCGTTCCTCCTCGTTCGGCTCGTCGTAGTTGATGAGACCGAGCGGTCCATCCGGTAGTCCGGCGGCTTGTGAGGCGACGAGGTGGATCTTGTCGAAGAGGCCGTTCATATCCCGAACTCGTTCTTGATCGTCCGGACGAGATACGCCTTCGGAGAGCGTGCTTTTCGGGCTTGTTCGATCGCGTTGCCGAACCACACGCGGCTCTCGAACGTGTCGCGGGTCTCCCGGAGTTTCCGGACGATTTGGAACGCGCGGATCTGATCTATGTCGAACTCGTCGATCATTGTCTTCGTCCATCGCAAGAACTCGTCCTCCGGGTCGTGAGCGTACGACTCTTCGTTCTCTCTTTCTTTCGATCTTTCTTTCTGTTGAGGAACCCTTGGAGGGTCGCTTGAAGGGTCGCTTGACGTCTTCGATGCCTTCTTCGCTCGGGCGAGTCCACCCTTCCGTCCGGACTCCCGTGCGGCCTCTCGTGCCTTGAGGGCTTCGCTCGTCGTCTCGTGCATGCGTTCGTTTCTCCGAACGCCGTCCACGATCGGGAACTTGTCCTCGATCGCTTCCCACACTTCCGGCGACATGCCGCCCGCGATTCTTGAGATCCGATCGAACTCCACCGGGAGGTCGCCGGTCAACGCTTGCGCGCAGAGGAGGCGGATGTAGCACCCGACCTCCTCCGCGCTCAAGTGACGCGTCCCGATCTCGAAGTGAGCCGGGAAGAACTTGATCCACTCCATCACCCGCCGCTCCGACAAGTTGTGGATCGAGTCACGCCTCGCGCGGCTTGCCGCACGACGTACTCCCGGAAGCCGGGAGAGAGGTCTCTCATCTTGATCGCGTAGGACGACGAACTCACCGCCGGGATCTTGATGAGGATCGTCGTCTCCGGGTTCGAGTAGTCGGTCGGAGACTCGTCAAGACGCTCGCGGTGTCCGCATAGACGGCACGCGAGAAGTCCGTTCTCCTCCTCCTCGAACGAGTGGAGACACTCAAGACGACGGAGGTATATGTCTCGCGCGGTGGAGATGTCCTCCTTGTAGAACGTGTCCTCGTTGGGATCCATTGAATCATTCGATGCGAAGTTCATCGTGTGACCTCCTTAGAACGGGATCTCGTCGTTGTTGAACGACTGAGTCGACTGTTGATCTTGAGACGGAGGAGGAGCGTCCTTCCTCTCGTGACGACTCTCGATGGTTCCGGAGAGGTACTTCTTGCCGTCCTTCTGTTCCTTCGTCCACGCGGAGACGAAGAGCGTCGGACGACCGTCGTCGAATTCGATCTTCCCCTTCATGATTGGCCGGCGAGAGTTCTCGTCGTAGTGCTCGCGGAAGAGGACGAACTTGCCCTCGTTGATGTAGTTGTATTGCTCGCTCATTGTTTCGACTCCTTGAGTTTGGCGGACCATGTTCGCAATTCTTCGATCTCGAGTTCTTCAAGTGACTCGAGACCACGGTTCCCGAGTGCGTCGTACATGCGCTCGAGTTGATCCTCGGACGCGATCGCCTTGATCTCGTTCGCGAGGAGTGTCTTGTTCGGGGCTGTCTTCGTCGACTTCTTCGTCTTCTTCTCGGTCTTGCGAGGTTGATGCGTGTACGCACGATCGTCTCGCGTGTCGACCTCTTCGCCGTCGACTCTCGGGATGAGAAGCAAGTCCCGCAGGAAGTAAGACATCGAAGTCGTCAACGATGCCGCGACGGCCTTGTCCATTGGTCGACCGTTGCCGGGGACGACCGGGAACTCTTGGTCGAGGACGATCGCCTCGCCGGACTCGTGGACCACGATGAACACCGAGTGCAACACCGGAGTCCCTTGATCCTCGAGCACCTTCGCCGAGTCTCGGAGAACCATGAGTCCGGCCTCGTGA
>FUIF01013151.1_pt1 | contig 18161 bp, 23 predicted proteins | sample 1003461 | NCBI WGS metagenome assembly FUIF01 (sample SAMEA80401918, study PRJEB19352) | marine metagenome | reverse complement strand
AGTATGCTTGTTTCATAGCATCTTGAAAAGAATAATCTCTTAACTCTTTTTGAAGATTCAGTTGGTGTTGTGCTTGATGATTTAGAAGCAATAGTTGCATTTAGCTTTTCTATTTTTTCAAATCTTTCAATTTTTTTATCTAATTTTTTGATTTCAGAATCAAAGCCATCAAATTGGTTTGATTCATCTTCTGTCAAATCTCGCTTTTCATCTTTTGCAAGATTTATCAAGGAATCCATATTTTCTATTAGGATTGCTCTTTCTTCTTTTAATTTTAAACTTTCCATTTATTTATTGTTTTTTAATATTTGTAACTTTAATTCCATAAGATTTCTTTTATGCAAATCTTGATTTTCTTTGGTTTTTTGTTTTTCATTATATAGGTCTAAATTTCTTTTTGCAACTGTTGAAACATTTGTTCCTTTATATGCAGGTATTGTGACTGGTGAAACATCTATCAATCTTGAAACTTTTTCTATTGTTCTTATTGGTTGACCATCTTTTCTTTCCCATGAATCTTCTTCAACTATAAATCCAAAAGATGATTCATATATATTTCCTGATTTTAAATTAATCAATAAATCATTTCCATATGATAAACCTTCAGGAACATCAAATGAATATCTTAATCCTTTTGAATCAACAGTTAATTGCAATGAACCATTGTCTGTTCTTGCAAGTGGGTAATTCATGTCATGGTTTATTAAAGCAACCACATTATCATTCATAACGCTTTCAAATGCTCTTTCTGACACTTGTTCTCTAAAACCACCTAAATCTTCAGAAAGTGAATTAAACACACTAGCATAACCCACAACCCTTCTTGGATTTTCTTCATCAATTCGCATTTCTGTTTTATTGAAAAACCTTCTTTCAAATCCTTCTTGATTTGTTAGGTTTCTATAAATATCATCATCTTCATCTTTTTTTACTTCTTCAACTTCTTCCATTTCTTCAACTTCTTCTTCTTCCATCATTTCATGCTCATCTTTTAAATAATGAATGATGTAATGTGTTTCTGTTTCTTCTATTTTTTCAATGTGTCTTTTATCAATTTTTTTTCATGTCAATATTATTTTCTTCTTTCATTTGTTTTTTACTGGGTGGTTAACAGGAAGCAAATCTGTATCATGTTTGCCACTTCTAAATTTTCCATTTTTTAAAGCATATAAAAAGGAATTAACTCTTGCATATGCCCATTGCTCAGGTGACTTCACATTTGGTCTGACTGAACTAGGGTTTGTTTTATATGCACCTATCCCTCTTTCAAAAACTTCTAATAATTCTGCATATGTTGTTTTAGGATTCCAGTCAACTTTTAAATCCTTGACAGCATCATTATGTTCTTTTACTTTGTTCCTTATGCCTTTTTCAACTTGTTCTGAAACCTGCCTTTCTTCTTTTTCCAATTCGTTTAATTTATTTTTTGACCAAACTCTCATGCTTTCACCACCCCATAGTAAATAAGATATTGTTCCACAAGCTGTTTCATCAGAAGGATTATAATATTCTTTTGCCCTTGACAAATAAGAAAAAACCCTTTTTAAAACAGACAAACTAAAACCTCTTTTTGCAACTATGTCCTTTGCTCTTTGTTTGCCAATATTTGTTGCACACTTATTATTTTGTTCTGCATTAAGTTTTATTCCTTTCTTAGCATTATCAACTGCTTTCTGTGGGTAATCATTATATGTTGCTGCCATCCTGCTCTCTATTTTCATCATCTACTGGTCCTAAGTTTAATGGAACATAGTGACCATCTAATCCTTCTAATTTGTTTAAATCTTCAAATTCTCTAATTTCATTTGCAGACAATACACCAATTTCAAATAACCTTCTGTAATAATCACCCCTTGAATCCACATCTGCCCTTAATAGTTCTGCAACTCTAAACTTCGTAAAATGGGTTCTTTCTTCGTTTGCAGTAAATACTTTTCTATTGAACTCTTGTTCTATGTTTACTAAATAAGGCATTAAAGTATAAGTGACAAACTCAATGGATTGCTGTTCAATGTTGTTATTTGTAGACCTTTCTAAATCAAAAAGCATATGTGGTTGAACTCTAAAAATCCTTGCTATTTCTGCAATTGTGAACTGTCTATTCTTAACAAACTCAGCATCCACAAGTGGAACTGAAATAGGTTTGTAAGAAACACCCCCTTCTAAAACTGCTGTTTTATGTGTATTATTCAGACCCCCATATCTATTACCCCATGATTTTCTTAACCTCTCTGCTGATTCTTCAGTCAGCTTTCCATCTGTTTTGTAATACACCCTGCAGGATTGCACCATTTTCAAAAAACTTTGAACCAAATCTTTGTGTTGCAAGTCCTACACCAATTGCTTCCCTACAAGCAGTAATTGGTGATTTACCAATCAATCCATCATAAGACAGTCCAACAAAATGCAGAATTTCTTTGCTTTGATATGTTCTTTCACCAGTTTCATAATAAACTTTGCCATCTTCACCTAAAGAAGTTGAAACAAGTGTAGGGTCAATTATATCAAAACTTATTGGCTTTGCACCACCATTTCTGTTGATTATTGCATAAGCATTTCCATATAATAAAAGATGAACCATCATGGTGTTCCTGAATTGATAACTTGTGTATCTCTCAGATGGATTTGAATGAAGCAATTGTTGCAAGGGTAAATCATAGGCAATTGCCTTTGAACCATCTTTTTTTCTTTCATACACATTCAAAGGTAATGAAGCAACTGTGGAAGCAATTAGATTGACTGCTGCCCACACAGCAGTAAGTTGCATTGAACCTTTTTCAGAAACAGGAACACCCGATGATGAAATCCCTAAAGAACCCATAAAATCTGTATTGTAGGTTCTTTTTTCCTTTTTAGGAAATATAAAATCTAATAACCCCATATTATTTGCAGTATAATGTGTATAATACTAATAAAAATTTAATCTTACAATAAACTTTTTAAAAAGTATTAAAATTAATTGCACTTATAATTCCTTTACTGGTTTTAGGAATATTTTTTTCTATTAAACTTTCATAAGTCAAACCCTTGTGTGTTCCATCAATCAAACCCCTTCTGACTTTACTTTCAAAACTTACTGCATCTTTTTTGTTTAAGAAACCTTTATGGGTTTCTATTAAGCACCCATTTTGATTGTTTATTTTTGTGTAGTTTACAATATATATTTTCATCTTTTAGTTTTTAGTTAATATTTATTTAAAGTGTGTGTTGTATATGCTCGTGTTGAAAATGAACTTTAATAACTCTCCACACTTCTAATCTTCGTGAAGCCCAATCATTCGCTTGTTCTTCTGTTTCAAACTTTGCAGTTTTGTTACCTTTTCCTTTTGCTGTTAATAATGTTTCTTCATTAATAACTATAAATAATTCTGTTGTTTTCATTTCTTTTAGTTTTTTGTTTTTAATTAAGCAAACAACTTTAATTGCTTATTACATTTTTAAGTTGTATGGTGTAAAGATAGTAATTTTTGGCTTACTAACAAACTTTAAAGCAAAAAAAACATATTTTTTTCCTCTACCTCTGTTAATTAATGAACCACACCATCCCATTTTCCACCTTTTTTCAGTATCATAGGCAGTAATTTAGGTTGACCATTGATAATAATTCCACATCCAAGAATAACTCTTTGACTATTTACCTTATTATATGCAAATGCTAAACTTTTATCATTTATTAAACAAGCACACATCATTGACCAATTCAAACTAAGTGGTGATGATGTGTAATTAATTTCAAAATTTGTGTGATAATGACCCTGAACAACACACATTCCCATTTCTTTTGCTAACATTAAACCATTCTTTTTAAGTCCATGTGTCATAAATAACCACTGACCATTTATCATTTTATATTTATAGTCAATATGCCATTTCCAACCTTTTCCAACTTCTAATATCTCATTATAACTTTTTAGCATATGTCTTGGAATCCCATGTGCCTTACCTCTACGATATACCATTGAACCATGATTGGAATGAACTAAATCCATTTCAGGAAATAGGTTGTGAAGTTTTTTTATTACTTTCCTTGCTTTCACAAGTTCAGCATAAGCATTATCTAATTCTGCATCTGTATCATGGAATGACAGCGCATGATAATCCACTTCATCACCTACATTTAAAACTTTAGTTGGTTTGTATTTTTTTTGATTGCTCTTAAAAATGAAATTGCTTGTGGATGTTGGTAAGGTGCATGAAGGTCAGAAATACATAATATTATTTCATCCTTCATATTACTTTTTTTAATTTTTTCAATGGACCTTCCTGCAAAATATGCTGAATAGCAACAGAGCAACAAAGTTTGATAAATTGGTATATAAGCAGGTGCAATTTCAAACCCACCTAAATTTCCATCAAATACTGAAATTATAACAAAAACAAAAGTTAAAAATATAAGTGTTAAAGGTCTAATGTTGGAAGGAAGCCAACCTGCTTTTGCATCTGCTTCCCATCTTTTTGTAACTTCTTGTGATGCTTTATTTTCATAATCTAAAACTAATTCTTTTAAAAGTCTTTTTGCTTCTGCTTTTTCTTCTTTTGTGGTTGTAAGGTTATCTAAAAACTGAACCAACAGATTCAATCAATTTATCCCCCCCACCAAATAGCTTTTTAATCATAATGAACTTTCTCTTTTTATTATTTTATAGTAAGTATTTCCATTATCCTTAAATGCTTCAAGTATTTGTTTTTTAACATTTTTCCTGCTGTGTGAAATATGAATCCAAGCAGGTGAACCATGTGGAAATCTGTCACCAAATTCCCATATCATTTGCTTAAAGGGTAAATCAAGGTCTAAAAATAGTGTTAAATAATATATCATTTTTAACTTCATTATCATATATTAGTTGAATATCTGCTGCAAATCCATACATATGGTCACTGATTCTTTTAGAACCATTGTTGATGACTTGATTTAATTCTGCACTTCTATATCCTGAAGTTATCTTTATAGGTTTTCCAATTGCATTTCTTAATGGTTGCAGAACATCTTTGCATAAAAAATAAAGATTTTCAATTATTTTTTTATCTGCTTTATTTGGAATTTGTAACCTTGTTGCTGTTGCAGAAAATTCCATTTCTTGCAATGTGAAATTTTTAGTCAATAACATTATTTAAATTTATCTAAGATTATACTGTCAATTTTAGTCTGCACATCTTTTTTTGACAATGATAATTCAAACATCAAATTCCCTTCCCATCTGCAAACTTCTTTTCTGTTGTTAAATAATATTATTGTGGGTAATACTTTAATCCCAAATTCATCTGCTAATTTTTTATTAGCAATAATACAAGACCGATATATGCCACACTTTTTCAACTCACCTAATTTTTCCCACTTGTTTTTATCATTAAATTCTGCCCAAAATTCAATCACAAATGGTTGGTTTGAATTGTTTATTTTATTAAAATCTTTGCTATATATAAAGTCTTGACTATAACAAGGGATGCAAAAAACCCACAATAATATATTTATTAAGTATCTCATTTTAGTTCATATACTCTTTCCTCAATTTTCTCTACCTGCATTTCTATTTTTCCCAATTTTTCTGCATTATTCATGACAGTGTTTGATATTAAATCAATTTTAAGTTGAAATTCTGTTGCTGTGATTTCTGGTTCAGGTATTTCAATAACTGGTAAAACCTTAGCTTCCTGAATTTCCATGCTCAAGCTGTAATACATACCAATGAATCCTGCTACAATTCCAATAATAGTTGCAAGGGTCTTGAATGAGAGTTGAACTTTTGTATTTTCTGATACTTCTTTTGCCATTTTAACTTTTTCTTTCTGCTGCTGAAGCTATAAAGCCACCTGTTATTATTACCATCAATGAATGAATCCAAGCATCATCAATGCAGTATGTTCCAAATAATGATGCAAAATATCCGAATGTGAAAAGACCTAAAGCAATGAAGCTGAATAGTCTTTTTGAACTTAATTGTCCATTTTTGTCTTTAAAAAGTGTTTTCATTTATTAAAATATTAAATAGTTAAAACCAAAGCGACAATCAAAGATTTCTTTTTCCCAAAATCTTATGAATGTGCCTTCAATAAAAATCCCAAAGTTTTTTGTTATTTTACACCCTGCAACAAAACCCAAATCCAAATCAATTTCTGAATCTGTATATTGATGACTATATTCACTTAAACCTTTATGAATTGGCATTGCATTTGCCCATGTTAAAATCCAGTAATTTTGTTTATAGTAATAATAAGACAATCCAACCACAAAAGAAAGTTCATTCTGACCACCTAATGAATCCAAATAGTTTCTGTTATACTGTGCTATTGCTGAACCGAAATAATGCTTGTAAAACTCATCATTTGATGTTGCAATAAGTTGTGAACCATTATACCAATGCTGATTGCCTTGAACCAAGTTTGTGTTATATCCAAATGATTGTGCTAATTGTTGAAAAGAACTTTCACCATTTTCCCATATTAGTTCTATTGGATTTATATGATATGGATTATGCCTTCTAATTACACCCCCAAAACTTATGTCTAAAGCACCATTGTTTATTCTGTATCTTAAATCAAAAGATTTGAAACTTAAATCCCTCATATCATCTTTTTTCACTTGTGCTTTTTGCAATTATTTTATCACTGACATATCTAAGCCAAAAATCTGAATTATTAAATTTTTCAGACCTATGTCTTATAAAAGAATAGTTGAATAAATATTCCCATCCATTGAATCTTGATAAGGTTGTTTTTGTCTGCAATGCTTTTTTCATTTCCATAATAAAATGTTTCCAACTTCTGTTCAAAATCCATTCTTGCAACCTTTCTGACCCCAAGCACTAAATTATAATCAAATTCATTAATTGGTGTTGTTTCTGAATAACCTTTTGATGTTGCAACGAAATTCTGTCTTTCAACCATACTGGTGTTCATATTCATTGAACTGTAAAAAGTTGCATACTCAAAAAAACCTTGTGACTTACAAGTTCCCAAACCAAAAATCACAAGCATTAATATAAAATATATATGTGTTTCTTTTATTTTCATTTAATAACCTATCATTTGATATTGTGTAAAAATTCTTAATCCAAATTCATTGTCAGTGAAATTCCCACTTGCTTGAATCTCTAATGCTTCCCCCAAAATACTGCTGTTTTGTATTTTACCTGAAACACCAGTTAAATCAAAAACATATGTTGAATTAGACCGAACACCTCTATTGAAGGACCTTATAGAAGATAAATAGTTGGTAGAACTTCCACCATCATACCTTAAATATAAAGTGTTGTTTGATGTTTCCCCTGAACTTGAAACATAACCAGTGGTTTCAATCCACACATTCACAGGAAAAATATATCCATTGGCATCAGCAGGAACTAATGTTTGTTCTATTGCACCTAAAGTTTTATACTGTGCATTTGTTAAATCTACAATTGAAAGCAATAATCCACCTGCAATTCTTTTATTCATTAATGCATTACTGAAAAAATATAAGACCCTGAAGGGAATGGTGCTAGACTTGTAGATGTTATATTTAAAGTTGTGTCTGTTGTTGATGGGGTTTGTGAAACTATAACTTTTTGGTTTGAGTTATTAACCTTGCTAACAATTAATATTTCATCACCTTTTCTTAATGTATTTGCACCAACAGATGTAATACTTAACGAAGTTGTTGTTCCACTGGCATCTGCTGTTAATGTAGTGATGCAAGTTCTATCCTGTTCATTTTTTAATCCACCCCTTACCACATTGACTTGCTGTTGTCTATACAAATCAGCTTGACTTCCAAAAATTGTTTTTTGGGTTTTTTTGTAAATTTTACCACCATGAAAATTAACTTGACTGCTCATATCTAATTATCTACTTGAATTAATATATTTGGATTATTTTCAAATGGTTCAAAATTAGGTTCAATATATGAATCATCTTGAATATTTGTTTCTGTGTTAATATCCATTTGTTGCAAATGAAAATGCCATGTGTTGGTCATTGCTGTGTAAGTTCCACCAATAGGAAAAAACCCCCTTACATCATCAGATGCATCATTGTTCAATCTCATATTTATTTTAAAAGTGTTCCAAAATCCAATCATTTTTTCTTGTGTTTGTGGTTGGATTTTTATATCATATTTAAATGAAGGAACACATCTTTTCTTTATTATTTCCCTGCATAATAATCTATTTATATTTTTTTCTGTTGAATCATTTTCTGTTCTCCAATCACCATTGTTTACTTGAATTTGATTTGGAAAAGTTGTTGTGGGATTACTTGCTGAAGGTGCATGAATCCTGATTCCCCCAAAATATTGAGTAGGTGCAAGGTTTGTTTCACTTGTTCCACCTGCTGCTGTTCCAATCCATGATGGTGGGTCGCCAATAAAGAAATCAGGTTTGATTTCCATTTGTGCAGAAGCATCAGTGTTGAAGTTAGAGAAAAGACCTTTTTCATATCCAAAATAATTTGAAATTGTAGAACCATCAAAAATTAAACTGGTTCTTAAATCTGTTACTTGAAAGTTAAAATTGTTCATTGTTATTACACCAGTATCAATCAAATCAAAAAAAGCACCACTAAACATTTTTGAGTTTGAAAAATTTGAAACTGAATATTCAAATCTTTTTAAGTAATTAGTAACACCAACATGAGGTGTGGGTAGTTCTTCAGTAATTATTCCAAAAGGAATTGTCAATGTCATTTCAGTATCATTTTCAAGTGGTGGATTATCAAGATTTATTGTGACAAAAGGTGATGCAGGGTTGTCAAAGTCTGTCACTGTAGATGACCAAGTTGCAATTGGTGAACCATTTGAACCAAATGTTCCATCTAAATATCTTCTTATTTCTGAATCATTTAATAAATCACCATCAATCTGTGATTGCGCCCAATCAGAAGCAGATTTGTTTGATATAATTGGAACAAATCTTAATGGAATTTTAAATGTAGTATCAATGAAACTATTTTCACCTGATATTAAATTGTCCAGTGCTGTGTAAGCAGACCAATTAAACTTGTATGTGACTGTGACATTTCCAGTGATTGCAATGCAGTCTTGACCTGCTGTTATTGGAATAAACCATCCATCATTGTTTCCAAATGTTCCTGCACCTTCATCACCAGTATAAGGCATATCAGCAGGAAAAGTTGGTGAATTTAATTGTCCTGCAACAGTTGCACTTGCTGAATTACCAAAGAATGATATTATCCCACCACCACCACCACCTAAGCAAGTGATGTTTGAATATTGGTCAGGATTTGTGTTTGGCATATTTAGAGGGTAGCTTATAAGGTCATGATAATAATTATTAAAAACCCTTCCAAGTGGTGCAAGATAACTGATTTTATTTCCTTTTAATTTAGGTCTGTCACTATCTAAATCCAATCCAACATCTTGTGTAATGTCTAGACTAAAGGTGTTTAAAACAGAAGTATTTGGAATAGCATATTCATATTCTGTTAGTGCTGTTCCATCTGCTTGATATGCTTGATTATTAAAAATCCTGCATGATGAAGTAACTGAATTTGTTGATTCATTATACATTACATATCTGCTAAAAATCCACCAACATCCACCCTGATTTTCATTGTATTTGTATGACTGAAAAAACTGAACGCCATACAAGGTTGCAATTTGATTTATTATATCATAATAAGTCATAAATTCACCATTGTCTTTCTTGAAAGCTGCTTCATTTATAAATGCTAACTTATAAGGATTATAAGTGTCTTTCCATGTTGAATCTGTAATACTTCCCATATTTTCATGAAACCTGTTTGATGTGTTTCTTATTGATATGGTTGATGTTCCACCTGAACTTGGAAACATGGTTGAATAATAGGTGGTCTGTTCAATAGCTTCTTGAAAATAATATAATACACATAACCATGAAGCACCTGTTTTTGGTGAATAGATTTTTTGTTTCATTTTAGCCACACCATCTGTTGCTCTAATTCTTATTCTTGTTGGAAGTGGTTGGTCTGCAATTGTTACTGTGTCATCTATAACATCACCTGCCCATGAATTTATCCAAGCAGCATCAGAAGTATCATAGTGTTGTAAAATGACAAATAATTTTGATTCATTGTTTGCTAGTAAATCCCCATATATATTACCAGTTGTTGGTGTTCCAACTGCAACTGGATTCTGTTCAATAAGAAAATCAAATTCTAAACTTGATGCTTTTATTGATTTATATTCAGGGTCATTTGTTCCTTCATACTTTAATTTGAAACCATCCATGCCACCTTTAAATTCAACAATGCTTCCAGTATAATCAACATGATAAATATTAATTCTATACCTTATCCCATTATTACTATAAAACTCACATTGGTATTTTACTTGTGCCATTTATGAAAGTCTGTTTGTTGTGTTTGTTTCTCTTTGATTACTAAGCATAATGGATGACCCATCAATATATCCATCAACTGTCATGTGTGATGAACCACCACCACCACCAAATAAATTAGTTCCTGCAATAATAGAATCATTTGGTGATAATGAAAAAGCACCTTCAGGACCTACTATATATCTTCCTGATGATGGACCGAAAGCAATATCACCAACAGGTGTGACATTTGACATTGCATCAAGTCCTGCGCCTAAACTCATTGAACCAACAGGAAGTCCAAGTGCCTTCATTATAGTTCTTAAAACTAAGGTTTTTATTATCATTTTCAATACCTCTTGGGTCATGCTTTTCATAAAATCTTTAAAAGCATCCTTCATACTTTGACCTTCTACAATTGCAGTTGATAATGCATTTGACATTCCATCACCAAATTTTACTACAAAATTTTCAAATTCTTGACCCATTATTGTCACCCCTTCAAGCCATGAATTTTTTATGTCATCAACAAAGGTTTGAAATTTATTTTTTTGTTCATCTAAATCTAAACCTAAAACAACATCTGCACCACCATCACCTGTTGTCATATCCAAAGGTTCATCACCATCTGCACCACCAAAAGCATCAAAACCACCATCCATACCAAAGAAACCTGATATATCTGACATCACATCTTTGAAAAGATTTTTAATGTAATTACCTGCATCATCAAAAGGTTTTTGTATATCATCAGGTGTAACAGTGCCTTCAATTTGACCATCTGTTATATTGTCCATAACATTATCCCAAATATTTTCAGAATTATTATGAAAATCTGAAAATATATCTTTCATATCAGCTATAAAATCTGTGCCACTTGTGTCATCAATATCATCTTTTTTATAATTTGGACCTTCAGGACCAAAAATGGTTTCATCCAAAGATTGCCCACTAATCTGACCAAATAAACCTTTTGCAATCATGAACTTTGGATTCATACTTAAACCAGCATACAATCTTTCTGCTGTGGTTGTTTCCTCATCTGCCAAGTTTTTTGCCCTACTGGTCAAATTGGTAAGTGTGTTTTTAACTTTATTTGTTAAAAATTCAATAACTGCAAGTGCCATTTCAAAAGCACTGACTACTATTTGAACCATTTGAGCAACTGTTCCTGCAATAGAAAAAATGACTGCCCTAAATGCTATGCTGTTATTATAAAATTCAATAAATTTATTTGATGCATTTGCAATTGCAATTTTTATATCTTCCCAGTAATAAGCTATCAAACCCAAAATCCCTGCCATTAAAGCTAATTTAGGGTTGTTCATTATAAATTTAGCAAATGATGTTCCCACACTTCCAAGCATTGAAACAAGACTTCCTAAACCCATTAAAATTGGTCCACCTGCTGCAAATGCAACTGCAAGTTGTGTGATAAATTCTTTTGTTTCAGGATTTAGGTTTTGAAACTTTTTGACCAGTGTTGTGACAACTTGTGAGAATTTTAATATAACAGGAACTAATGCTTGACCAAGTTCAATCATAGCATCTTTTAATTCTTGAAATGCTTGATTTAACTTAAATGAAGCTGTGTTCTCTACAATTTCAAATGCTTCATTCAATGCACCCTGACTGTCTGTCAAGCTGTTCAACACTTGTTCATATGTTTCAGCTTGTGCGCCTGCTGTTCCCAATACAGTTGTCAATGCTCTAACATTACCAAACATAGATGCAATTGCTTGGTCATTATCACCAAAAGTTTCCATCAAGTGCTTTAAGGTTAACATCAAACCTCTTTCACCTGCCATTTTTCTAATCTTTTCAATGCTCAGACCATAAGACTTCAATGCTAGTTCTGCTTCACCTGTTGGCTTTATAATTGCATTTAATACACCCCTTAAACCTGTTGCTGCTTCTTCTGCACTGACCCCTAATTTTGTGAATGTTGCTATGGATGCACCAACTTCTTCAAATCCAATTCCAAGTTGTGCTGCTAGTGGTGTAACCCTACCCAATACAGGTGCAAGTGTTTCAGCTTCAAGTTTACCTTCTCTAACTGTTTTTAATAAAATATCAGTTGCTTCAGCAGCAGAAAGGTTGCTTCCTGCATAGGCATTCATAACACCTGATAATGCACTTGCAACAGACTTAGTTTCCCCCAATCCTATTGCAGATGCTTTTGCTGACATTTCAAGTGCTTCAAGTGCTGCATCACCTCTTAAACCTGCTGATGTAATGTCAAACAATGCTTGTGCTAATTCGTTAGCACTTACACCAGTTTCTTTTGATAAATTCCTTACTTCTTCTGAAAATTTTGCAACTTGTGTTCCTGATATTCCAACCAATGTTCTAATCTTAGTCATTGATTTATCAAAATCTAATGCTGTCTTTGTTGCTGCACCACCTAGTAATGCAAAAGGAACTGTAAAATTTCTTGTAATAGAAGAACCAATTGACTGCATGGAAGCGCCAAATGCCTTCATGCTTTTAGTTGTCCGAAGTATTTGTGATTGAAATTGTTTAGTGTTTAGGGTAAGAAAAACACTTATATTTTTTGATAGTGGCATTTATTTTTTTGCTTTATGAATTATATAATCAATTTTACTTTTTTCGCTTTTTTTACTTTCAGCTTTTTCCCAGTCAAACTTGACCAATTGTTGTGGTCTTATTTGTTGGTGCTTTTTTCTTTCACTATTGATTAAAGCAACAGTTTGAAATCTTACCCTTTCCCATTCAAATTGTTCTCTTTTTTCAAGTAACTCAAAAAACCCTTCACTTTTTAGACTGAAGGTTTTTGGTGTCATATCCCAAAATTCTTCTTCAGTCATTCCCATTTGTCCTATTCCTACAATCAAAAAATCATCAAAGGTGGGGGGGTTTACTTTTCCCCCTCTACCTTTTTGACTTTTGACTTTTTTGCTTACTTTTTGCGACATTGAATCACTAAAAATTTCCATTGCATCTGTCAGTGCTTGTTGGTCATTATCTAACCAATCTGCAACATCATCAAATGTGATTTTAAATTCATTTTTTGATTTTCTTGCACCATGTTTCAATCCACAAAAAACCATGTTGATTGCTGTTGAAATTGGCATATTGTCACCAATCTTGGTCAAATCATTCATAGTTAAACCACACAAGTCACACCATTCTGACAGTGTTGCAAATCCATAGTGAACAGGTCGCATTTCACCACCTATTGCAATTTTTTTTAATTCTTTCATAATTTTATATTAATTTTTCTAAATATAATATATAAAAAACCAAAAACAATAGTGACTTTATTGCTATTAGTTAGCAGCAATACTCAAAGCACCTGTTCCTTGTAAAGAAATGCTGTATGTTGCAGCATCTTCATTTGGTGCATTTAATGTGCATGATGTTATATATGCTTTACCTGTGTATTTAAAATCACCTGTTTCTGCTGATGCTTGATTAAATTCCACATCAATCTGAGTTCTACTCTGTAAAGCTGACATCAAATTATCAGCTGCATTTGTTTCATCTGTTGTGTAGAATGCTTCGCAATCCATTGTAAAACCATGTGCAGCAGGTAAGTATGCTTTTGTATGTGCTGAATCTTTATTTGTAGTTTCAAAAGTATCTAAGCTGTAACTCACTGTGCATGATGTTGAAGCACCTAATAATGTTGGTGAACCACCCCCTGATGTATCTACTTTTAATATCAGGTCAGTTCCATTAAAAATTCCTGTTGTTGCCATTTCTAAATTCTGTTTTAATTAATTAATTATTATCTTCTTCTTCTCTTTTGATTTTTGTTTTTTTGTTTCACTAAATTATGTTCATCTTCTATCCATCCACCATTCAGAAGATTCATATATCCTGCTTTGTCAACAGGTCCATATTTATCACCCTCTTTTCTTCCATCAATATCTCTATCTTTTATAAATGTTACTGTATAAGTTTTCATATTAATTCAATTTATGTTTATTTAATAAATAATCTTTTATCCTATTATATTGACCACCACCAAAGGTTAGTTTTTTGTTAAAAAATAACTGTTTCATAAAAATTCATTGCTGAATTTGGGTCTGGGTCTGTTGTCGCAGTTGTTGCACCAATATTTTTGAATTTTATATTACCAATTCCTGTTCCACCACTTATTGCATTATATTCATTTTTATTGTAATATGTCGCATTGTTTGGGTCAATAATTTCCCATTCACCTGTTTCATCTGATGAACCACCCCAAGAAAAAGCAAAATAAGTTTTATTTGCTAAAGTTGGGCGTGAACTTCCACCATAAAAAGTTATCAATGAACCATTACAAGCTAGATTTGCATAATAAAAACCACTGGATGCCCTGAAATATAAAAGACAAGCATTTAAACCTGATTCACCATTGTCAATTGCAAAAAAAGTCCAATCAGATAAAGCAGTATTTTCTTGTATAACAAAAAACATTGTGCAACCTTGTGTGAACTCTACTTGACTTGATAAGCCAATATGTGATGGAACTGCTGTTCCTTGATTTAGTTTCAAATATCCTGCTGTGAAATAATCAGGGTATGTTCCTTCTTCAGTTAGATTCAAAGAAGTTGCACCACTTCCATCATACCATGTTCCGATATTATCTTCATCAGCTGTAGGAACATTATTAGTGTTAGTTCTTAATAGTCCTGCTATCCCTGCTGTATACCAACCATAAGCACCCATACTGGCAGGATTTATCATAAACCTTACATCAAATTCTAAATATTTTTCAAACACTCTAATTTGGTCATTAAAGATGTCAAAGCTATTATCATAAAAAACTTGTTGAATCCAATATCCTTCAACAATTGAGCATCCTGCTGTTGGTGGTGTTCCTGATATTCCTGAAGGAACAGTTGAATAATCTGTTGCATCTTTATATCTTTCAAGTGTTGCAACTACTATATCTGAAATATTTTGAACATCTGCATATGTGGTGGCATGAACACCAATTACAATCCTTGCTTCTGATTTTGGATGCCTTCTTGCTTTAATTTCAATAGGTTCAATATCTCTAATTTCATACATCAAAGAAGGGTAATTTTCATTTTGTGGAATTATAGATGGAAATATCCTTGTTGAAACCAATGATGTTAAATCAGCTTCAGATGATAAAATTTTATAAATTGCTTTTGATATACTCATCTAAAATTTTTTTCAATGACTAATTGTATTAACTTATCTTCTATCCTTTTCACTGCTAATTCTTTATTATTTTCAAAAGCAGGTGAAATAAAATCATTTGCTCTTGTTTGTCCACCACCCCTTGTTTTATGTCCTTCCACAACCCAGTTCACATAATAACCATCATACTTTGCCCTTCTTCCTGCTCTTGCACCTACTGCAACCAAAGCATTTTTCCTACTTGCAATTCTTGAAATAGACTTTTTCAAATTACCTGTTTTGACTGGTGTATTAAGTTTCATTTGTTTCCAAATTGGAAAAGCACCAAAGGTCAAAACCCTTCTTAATAATCTATTTTTTTTGCATCATTATCACACAATTTCAACCTTCTAATGACATCTTCCATTCCTACAATTTTTGTGTGTCCTATTATTTTTGCCATTTTTACTTTTTTCTAAACCCCTATTTTTTCAACTTTTTTTTCTTGAGGGGTTTTAATTCTAATGCACTTTCTCTTGCCACCCAATATGATTACTTCAAAAAGGGGTTAAAATGCCTTAAATCGTTTGTTTTTAATACCTGTTTTTATTTTTAATATTCCAAATAATTTAAGATATTTTTTTAAAAATTTAAGCCAATCTTCCATCATCTTTGAATGAACAATTAATCAAAATTCCCATTCCCCTTCCATTATATTCCACACTATCAATTTCATAATATTTGCTTAAATATTGAACTTGATATTTTTGTTCAGGTGAAATAGTTGATGAATCCAAATTCAAATCATCATCCCATCTTACCAAAAAAGAAACCTTGTTTGTTGAAACAATAGTTTCATTTTCAACTTTTTCTTTTCCTTTATAAGGCATTACCATTGCCCACACACTTTTTCAAACTACTTCTACTTTTAGAATATCCACCATAAGAATCCTGTGTTCTTGTTAGCTGATAAATCGTAATATAAGTATCTAACTTTCCTGCTTTTAGTAATTCCTTTTCCATCTAATATTCATATATTCTGTAAGGTTCTAATAAATATTCTGATGTTGTTGGCATCTTTCTAACCATATCTTCCCTTTTTTCATATAGATTGCCAATTATAAGTAAAACTAGCCTGTTTAATTGGTTCAGGCACATCACTTGCAGCAGAACCATATCCACTGACAAATGTAATTGTTATTGCATCACCCCTTGAATATATAGATGGGTAATCTGCACCATCAACACTTTCAATCAATCCTTTTTGATTTTTCAGGATTTATGACATTATAATTTGATGATGACCAAGTTTGTGATGAATTATCACTATCAAAGTAAGTAATTGAACTTACTGAATTTACAGGTGCTTTTGGTAAAATTATTTGTGCCAATCCTGTATATGGTGAATAATATCCACCAAATGGGTAGGTGTAAGATTTTAATAAATTTGAAGTTGTGCCAAGTGTTGAATTAGAAACAAACACATCAGACCAATCTTCCATTGTCATGGTGTATGTAGTGTTTATAAAATTTCCTGCACAATACTTTTCTGCATACGAAGTTGCAACCTTTATTAAAGTTCCAATATATGTATCTTCTGCCGAATGTGTAACCCTCAAATGTGTTTTTACTTCTGCTGTTGTTAAAATATCAGTTGATGCAGCAGAACTTACTGTTAATCTAGCCATTTAATGAATTGTTAAAAAATAGAGGGGGTAAGAGGTTTGAAACCTCTTTCCCCATTTTGTATCTGATTAACCCCCTTCTATTTCAAATTAATATAGATATTATGCTTCAGTTAACTGAACAAATGCAGTATCATTTTGAACTGCATCACCATCTACTAATGAAGTAACAACCATTCTTGGTTCACCTGTTCCTGCATTTGTATATGGGTCAAATAAAATATCTAATCCACCAAATTGAGCAATGTGAACTTTTGAGAAGTCACCCATAAGAACATGGTCTTTTGATGCTGTTCCACTTGCTGCAACATTACTTGAAACAAATGAGAAATATGAATTTACAGTTTTATCTGCTGTATCATATGCAGCTGAAACATTTGAAATTTGTGCTTCAGTTTTTATTTTAGCATATGCATCTGCATCCATCAAATATGCCATTCTTGCACCTTGTAAATTTACATTATTAGCAAGTAATGTTTGTTCCATAGAAATTGCATTTGCAGAAGTAAATTCACCAGTTGGACCAGTTGCAGCATCAGCAAATATAGATGCAGGACCATTTGAAACATCTGCTGTATCAAGTAAAGCACTTTCAAGTGTTGCTGCTATACTTGCTGCCATATTTCTTCTTAATGCTGCTTCAAGACCTGCATTTTGGGTCATAGCTTCAGGTGATACATTAACAATAGAAATTAATTTCTTTGGTGATAATGTGATTGAAGTCGCAGTTCCATTTGCAGCAGCAGCAGTTCCACCTGATTCAGGTTGAAAAGCTGAATTGATTGAACTAAACACAGGGAACTTCATATTGTTTACACCACTATAAAAGTTTGCACCTGCTGATGCAAGAACTAAATTTGCTTCTAGTTGGTCAGTCCATGCCATAACTTCAGTTGCATTTCCTGCTGCTGTTGCTATGTCTGCTCTATATTGTAACACAGATGAAGGAATTGCAATTCCTTTATATGATTGACCTAAATATCTAGCTTCATTTCTAGCTTCTTGGTCCATTTCTTTCACAATACCTTCAACTTTTCCTGAGTATGCTTGTTTCATAGCATCTTGAAAAGAATAATCTCTTAACTCTTTT
>FUIF01003779.1_pt1 | contig 18274 bp, 38 predicted proteins | sample 1003461 | NCBI WGS metagenome assembly FUIF01 (sample SAMEA80401918, study PRJEB19352) | marine metagenome | reverse complement strand
ATTCCGGAACGGTTGCCCTGCGAAAATCGACCCCTTCTGAGGGCCTTGTGGGCGCTTCTGAGGGCATTGTGGTGACGGCTGTCTTTTCGGCTATCCAGTCGTGTTTCTCGCCGAAGTCAATCATGCGACTGGGTTGCCGTATTTCTGGAAGCGTCGGTAGTGCTGTTTGCAGTAGCGGCGGGCGTAGTGCAGTCGATCGCACGTTGCGACGCTGCATGTCTTGGGCTTGGGTGGTCCGAGTATCGGGCCAGGCTTCGGTTTGGCTGGTGGTCGCCAGCCGATCGGCCGGCTGACCTCGAGGGTGCCGTTGTCGTGTTGACGTTTGTAGTGCGCCATGCAGAGCTCGCTGGCGTGTTGAGGCCGTGTGCATTGCTTGACTGTGCATGTCGGCATTCGTTTGCGTCGAGCTTGCATGTAGTGGCGTTTGCACAGTCCTGTTGCGTACGCAGGTCGTGTGCAGGCGTGGCACATCATTTGTTCTCCAGTCGATGTTTGTTGCGAGCTCGGATGCGGTTGCGCATGTCGTCCCGGTCGTAGCTTTCGGCCAGGTCGTACTGTCGGCACAGCCAGCGAAGCTCAGTCACGTTGAGCTCGTCGAGCTTGAAGCGATGCCAATGCGAGTCTCGGTCTTCGTACCAGTATTTGCCAGTCATCGTTGTTGCTTTCTGTATTGGCGGCGGTAGCTGGCTTCCGCGTGCCGGCAGCGTTCGCAGCGGCAGCCTTTGCGGTAGGCCGCTCGGCCGTGCTGCCTCATCAGGCCGTGCTGCTTCTTCGGAACGTAGGGCACGTTCCTCCTTCCTTGAGCGGAGGCGCGGAGCGTCATAGACCACGGTCGCAGATTTTGCGCCGGTTGTGGTCTATGGGTGCGCTTCCCATCGCTTCGGGCGTCGCTTACATAGCCGCCGGGAGTTACTTCGGCGGGCCGCGTCGTGTGCTATCCGGTCCGTGTTGCTTCGGCAGGTGCGGCGGCACGGTGACACCTGCGGCCGGCGAGCTCGTTGTGCAACGTATTCAACTGTTCGCCCCGTTGCGGGCATCGGCCTCGACGGCCGACCAGCCTGTCACGTCGCTGAGTCGCAGTCATTCGGTCGGCTGACTGTCGCCGTGCATGTAGTACCATGCAGCTCGGTTGTAGAAGCGACCGGCACGCTAACCGCACGATCACCAGCGTGTCAACGATCGGGCCGCCGGCGTCTGACTCCTTCCGTCGGCGGCCTGGTCGTCAACCATTAGTCACAGCCTCGGTGAGCTGTGTGACACGGTCAGGATCAGCTCGACGGATGCCGTGCAGAATCGTGGTGTGATCACGGTCAAGCTCGGCACCAATATCGGCCAGGGTCAGGTCGTACTGGTGATAGAGCACGGCCATGATCGGATGACGGGCAGCGACCACGGCGGCTTTCCGGGACGGTGACAGCAGCTGCTTCACCGGGACGTTCCATAGCTGAGCAGCTGCTTTGACGACGTGCGGCACCGGGTCGTCGTAGACCGGCTCGTCGAAGTAGCGGCCGCAACGGGTGCACCATTCAAGCTTCATCGGCCTGCCTGCTTCCTGACTTCGTCCCAGTTCGTGACGTACCGGAACCGCTGCGCTGAACGGTCGAGGGTGACGTGGTCTTTGCTCGGCTCAAGGTCGAACAGCGGCCCGAACTCTTTTGCAGCTTGTCGTTCTCGCCACGGTTCGCCGTGCTCGACTTGCCATTTGACGTACAGCCAGCCCCAGAACAGCGTCAACACGACCAGGCCGGCCAGGACAACGAAGAACACGCCGCCGCTACTCATCGCCGGCCTCACGGTGCTTGCGGATGCGTCGACGGTCAGCGGCCGGTGTTTGCATGTTGTCGCCGTGGACGTGCATGCCTCGGGCGGCGTCCATGCGTTCGGCGTGGCTGCGGGCCTTTGGCGGGTCGGTGAGGTCGGTCTTTGCTCGGTCGCTGCGTTCTTTGCGCAGCCGGGCCTCGCGGTCAGCGGCGAGCACTTCAGCAGAGCTTCCCACGTTGCCTGCCACGCAGGTTTGTATTCGGTCATTTCTTGTGTCTTTCTGGGTCTTGTAGGTATTTGATGATTTGGTCGGCATGTTCGGGCCGCACGATTGCCGAGGCGATGGTGTCGGAACGCATCAGGGCGTCCATCCAAACGTGCTGCTCGGGTCTGACACGGCCGATCTCGGACTTAAGCTCGAGGAACAGCACCCTCGGCGGTTTGACGAGCACCAGGTCGGGAAAGCCGGCGGCGTTGCGGCGGCTGTCGTTGTCGTGAAACACCAGCCAGCCGTTTAGCTCAGCGGCGTCGGTCAGCAGCTGCTGCAGGGCAGCCTCGTTCACGGCTTCGGTGCGTCGTTCTGCATGACGGCCTCAAGCGCTTCGTTGATGGCAGCAGGCAGGTCGTGGAAGTGCACGCGCTGCGTGAGCTGCCACCAGGGCGTTTCGATCTCAAGTTCGTACACCATGAACTCGGGGTCGAAGTCGTGCGCCGGCCAGACGTTGATGCCGAGCGTTTTCTTCATGCCAGCCCCCAGACGATCGCTGGCCTGCCGCTGAGCATCGGTTGCCGGTCGCCAGTGTCGATGACCCGGCCAGCCTTGACGAGCTCGCTGCGACGGGTACGGATGCCAGAGACAGCGAGGTATTTGCGTTCAACCTGAGCGATGCGTTGGCACAGTTGTTCGTCGGTCAGCGGGCCGTGCGCACGCAACGCCTCAAGGATAAGGGCCTGGGTGCGGGTGACGGTGTCGGTTGCGACGCTGGCTGCGGCCTGATGTGACGTGTCGGGGTCGGTGTTGCGGGCCCTCGGTGTCGTGTGGGTGTAGATGACCTCGGGCCGGTATTGGTCGCACCAGGCGATGTGCCGGTTTTCGCCGCCGCAGTTGTGGCAGATCATGTGTCACCTGTCTTGCGTTCGAGGGCACGGTCGAGGCGGTACTGGTCGGCGCTCCAGAGGTGGGTGCCGACGCCGCAGCGGGCTGCGCATCGTTTGAGCGCGTCGCTGCAGGCGTCTTTCAACCTTTGCCCGTCGTGCGGCCAGTTCTCGGGCCGTTCACAGTCGCCGGCGTCCTGCACAGTCGTTGTGCGGCCGTCGATCTCGACGGTCAGCTCAGCGATGACGCCGCAGATGTGGCCGGTGTCGGCGTCACGGATCTCGCGCACTATGCGAAAATCGAATGGGCCAACGACAGCCAGCAGCTTTTCGACAACGACGCTGTGTTTGACGTAAGAGCCGAACCCGGTCGGGTTTTTTTGAATCAGGGACTGCGGAAAAGGTTTAGCGAGCTGTGCCAGCTGGTCGGTCATGAGCAGCTCCCAAAGCAAGCCGCCGGGTCGAGGGCGACGTCGACGAGCATGAGCACGGCCAGGACGCCGGCGGCAATGAATGCAGCGATGGTGAGGGCGTCAAGTAGGCGACTCACTGGTCGCCCTCGGTCGTGAGTTCCGACAGTTTCGGGCACTCGACGAGGTGCAGCGGCACCATGTCGTAGTCCAGCACGGTGAGCTCGCTGTCTGCGTGCTCGTTCAACAACGTCAGCAGGTAGTCGAGTCCTCGACAGGGACCGCCGTAGTCCTCAAAGGCGATCGTCAGCGTGACTTTCTCGTAAAGCATTCTGTTCTCCAGTCTGTGCCCTCGGTGGGACACTGCGCGTTATCCAATCACGCTGTGGAGAACTTTGCAAGGATCAGTCCATCAGGGTGTCCCAGGTGACCGGCCCGACGATGCCGTCAACGACCAGGCCTTGCGCTCGCTGGAAGTCCTGCACAGCATGGTTGGTCATCGGGCCGAACACGCCGTCGATGCCAGCACCAGGCTTGCCTTTGCGTGTGAGCCGGTGGCCGTTCTTGTCGAGCTGTGTTTGCAGGAACGTGACGACCGAGCCTGTGTCACCGAGCCGCACGACCGTCTTTTTGCAGGCGTCGACGAACTTTGCGACTTCGGCCAGCGGGTTGGTCGGTTTTTGTTTGAGCAGGTCTTCGCTGCCGGATGGCATCGGGCCGTCGACCCAGCCTTGTGAGGTCAAAGCCTGAACGTGCCACCATTCTGAGCGCACGGTGGCCCGTAAGCCGTGGCGCTCGAGGTAGGGGTGAACCTCGGCGCGTGCTTGTGCTCGAGTTCGGTTCCAGGGGCGTTTGAGGTCGACGGCGTGGCCGTAGCCATCGCCTTGAACCATGTGCCACGAGCCTTTCGGCTTCCAGTCATACGGGAACGCAGCGCCTGTGCGGAGGGTTCTGTGAGGGTTCGCTGCCAGCGGGCCTTTGCCGGCCTTGTAGCGATCCCAGAACACCTGTTGTTTGGCACGGTCACGGACAGCTGGATAAGTGCCGTATTTGCTGAGGCTTGGCTCAGCGAGCAGTCGCCTGATACGGAATGCCAGGACCGGGTGCACGCCTTTGAGGTTCGCTTCCAGCGACATCAGTCGAGAAGGTCGTCTTCGGTGCCGACCTTGGGCACTCGGACCAGCGCGCCATCGGCGTTGCCAATCGGGCCGGCCGTAGCTGCGATCACCTTGAGGAAGCTGACGGCTGCGGCCATGCCGCCAGCGGCGAGCATTTCAAGGAAGTTGGCGTCCATGACGTCAACGCCGTTTGCCGAGACAAGCGCGACGATTGTCGCTGCGCCAGTCGACAAACTGCGCTCGAGCGCATCGACCCAGAATGTAGAGCTGTTGAACATGCCGACAAGCTTAGTCGTCGTCGGGTCGGTCAAGGGCGACAGCGACCATGTGGGCGAGCAGCGAAGCAATTGCGATCCATACGGCGTATCGGAACGTCGACGAGCCCGGTGCGAGCGTGATGAGCACCAGGCCGACGCCGCCAATCGTAAAGCCGAGGGCGAACAGTTCTCGAACGTATCTCACGTCTGGTTTCTCCTGGCAGGTGAACCAGTCGTGGACGGTATCGGGGTTGCGGACCTTGGCACGGCGAGCACAGCGCCGGCAGCCACTACTGCCACCACAGTGCGGCGCTCTGATTGTGGGATGGTGCTGTCGCTGCGAGTGTAGTCGGCGAGCGCCGGCGAGAACATGTCATCGGCTGCGGCGTCCTCAAACACTTCTTTGGCTTCTACGGGTGCGTCGTTGATCGCTGCGGCCACTGCAGCGAGCTGCACCGGCTCGAGGTCGTCGAAGGCAGGTTGTTCGACAAGTTCTTGCACGTCTTCGACGGCGATCTGCTCAGGTTCGGCGGCTATGACGTCGATGACGGCGGCTGCGAGGGCTTCGTCAGGGATCGCTGCAGCGACTGTGAGCGCTTCTGTGAGCCTCGGTGGCTCTGTGGTGGTTGGTGGGGCCTGAGTCGTCGTCGGTGGCGCTGTGGACGTTGTGGTGGTCGTCGACGTTGTGCTGATGGTTGTCGTCGATGTGGTGGTGGTTGACGTGGTCGTTGCTGGCGGCCTGGTCGTGGTTGTCGGTGGGAGCGTGGTCGGAGGTGGCGGCAGCGTCGTGCTCGAGGTCGTTGTGGCCGGCGGCAACGTGGTCGACGTCGTGGTGCTGGTCGTCGGTGGCACGGTCGTCGTTGTGGTCGTTGTCGACGTGGTCGTGGTGCTTGTTGTGGTAGTGCTGGTGGTGCTCGTCGTCGTCGAAGGGGCTGCCGTTGTCGTTGTTGAAGTGGTCGTGGTCGATGACGGTTGCAGCGTTGTTGACGTTGTCGACGTTGTCGGTGCTGGCTGCGTGGTGGTGGTTGTTGTGGTGGTTGTTGTGCTGGTCGTGGTCGTCGTCGATGTAGGCGGCTGGTAGCCGTCCTGCGACCATCCCAGCGTCACCGAGCCCGTCGGCACCGTCATGTTTGTCTCGTGCTGGTACGAGCTCACGCGCAGCGTGTAGGTGCCGGCGGCGGGTGTCAGGTTGAGCTTCGCTGAGTAGCAGTCGCCGATCTCGTTGAAGTTGCCGTCGTCGTCTCGGGCGAGCTCGCCGGTGTCGCTGAACAGGATCAGGTACGGGTCGACGTGCTCGGCGAAGTCCCAGCCGGCGCAGTCTCGGCCTGACGAGGCGGTGACGTAAAACAGCGTGTCGCCGTCGAGCGTGACCGAGTAGTCGACGTATGGGGTGTCTGCTGATAGGGCGACGGTGGCAGGGACGCTAAGTGCTTGCGATGGTGCGAAGAATGCGAGCAGGTAGGTGGCTGCGAGCAGGGTGCGGCTGGTGCGGCGTGCCAGCAGGGCGGCGCGCATTGTGCTGCGTTATGACGGCGGGGCCGGCGGGGTCCAGGTCGAGGCCGGTGTCCAGGTTGCGGGTGCATCGCGCAGTTCTTGCCGGTAGGTGGCCCAGGCTGCTGCGTTGCCGGTCGGATCGTCGGCTGCTTGTGTCCAGTCTGAGGCGGCGAGCAGGGCGTCACGGTGCATGCGCATCCGCTCGACCCACCAGTCATCAGGGACCGTGTCGAGGTCTAGGTCGTCGGTCAGGTCAATCGTCATGTCAGGCTCGCTTGTATGAGGTGGCGAACACTAGCCGGTCGCTTGAGGCCCAGGTGATCGGTAGTGTTGAACTCAGCGCGAAACCAAACAGAGCAGCGTTTGCGCCTGCACCTTGACGAACGTATCTAATACGGACTGCAGAACCGGTATAAGCGGTGCCCATGACCGAATAATAGTTCGCAGTTGAGACGTCATAGCAGAAACCTTGCAATCTCGCAGCTTGCTGAAATGTGCTAGCTGAGTTGATCGGTAGCGCCATGCGAACATCGCCAGTGATCGCACTAGTCGAACCGAGCGACAAGTCAACTTGCAAGAAGATCATGTCGTTCAGTTCGTAGTAGTGCGCCGTTTGCGTTGCGTTGCCGACCGTGACGCCAGATTCCCAGGTCGGCGTGAACGACACAGCTTCGCCGATTTGGTTTAGCTCGGCAGCAGTGAGCACAGCGTTAGCGCTGAACGGGAATGGGTTGGTCATAGTGGCGTCATCCTAGTCTGTTCACGTCAAGCACCCCGAGAATCGCAGAGTCGAGCGTGAAGGCCCAATAATTTGCGAGCGGCCGCAACGTCAACATCACCGTCGTGTCTGACGGGGTCGCTTCGATCGTGCGAGCCGTAATGAGCACTTCATCGGTGCGTTCGCTGCCGCCAGTCGGCGTGTACGTCACCGTCGCTGGGTTCCACCAGCCTTTGCGGCAGTCGAGCAGGAACAGCCACGGGCTTGAGTCGTCGCCTACCTTGTCGGCAACCATCGCACGGGTCACGAGGATGCGTTGCGCCACAAAGTCGGTGTCGCTGAACTTCGACGTCCACGCCTGCGCTGTCTGGAGCGCTTGGGCGTCGGTCGGGTCAGCGGTCGTGTATTGCCGGTTGCGGGCACCGTACTTGTCGATCGACGACGTGTTTTGTGACGTTTGCTGCGCAGCGCCAGAAAACGCACCGGTGACCTGTGCCGAATTGGTGATCTCGTCGATGTTGTAGCCACGCTCGAGGCGCGCATACGGGAGCTCGCCGACTGCTGGCGATTCGGTGAACGTGAACGTGGTGTCGAAGGCGGTGCTCGGTGGAGCTGGTCAGCGCTTGTGAAGTGCCACAGCAGCGGGAAGCCAGGGTCAGGCAGGAACAGGCGGGTCGGGAACGCTACGCCAGGCCCTGCTGGCAGCACAGCGGCGTTCATTTCGTCCATCGCTGCGGTTTGTGGCACGTCAGCGAGCTTGTAATCAATCTCGAGCGCTGTCGGGCCGGCGTCGTCGTCGTACGGTTCGGCACCTGCACCAGCGCCGAGCGTCGGGAGCTGCACTTCGCCGTAGGTGCCCGACCAGTACGTTTCGATGAAGTCTGCGAGGCCGGTTGTGGTGCCGGTGACGGTGCGGTCAACGATGGCTGTGCGGCCGCCGATGCTAAACGCGTCAGCGACACTCAAACGCACTTTCGAGTTGATGCCGTCGTCGACCAGGTCAAACCCGACAATCATGCCTGCAAACAGATACGACTGGATGCTGGTCGGGTAGGTGCCGACCGTGATCTCGATCGCTGCTGAAAACCAGTCAACGTCAGAGTAGGTGCCGCCGTTGTAAGGCGTATAACGGCCATCTTGATTGTCGAGCTCGATGACGGCGTTGCCTCGGCCCATCTGGCCGGCTTCGGCGACCTGTTCGATGCTGAAACCGAGAACGGTTCCGGCGATGTCGTTGCGGTTGTTGACGTCCTCGACCAGATAAATCGAGTAGTCGGGCCAGGCCACGGCTAGAACCTTGCGCCGGACGTCGTGACCGGGATTGCGCCTCGCCGTCGCTGGAAGTCTTGCAGGGCTCGCACGACATCGTCGCCGTTACTGCCGGCAGGCATGTTGACGGTGACGTTGATGTCGCCGCCGCCCATCATGCCGAGCCGGTTGTTGTTCATGATCGTGCCAGCACCGGTTGGCACGAACAGTTCGGGGCCGTTTTCGCCGACGATGTACGGGGCGCTGCCGAGGCTGACCGGCCCGCCAGCTGCTCGGCCTGGCAGGAAACCAGCCAAATCTGACAAGAATCCGCTGCCAGGCAGCAGACCGGCAATTGCGCTGCCGATCCTGCTGCCGACCGACTTGATGCCGTCGACGATGGCGTCGACTAGGTCTTTGCCGAGCTGGACTGCGCCGTTGTAAAGCGTGACGCCAAGGCTGATAAGCAGGTTGCCGAGCTCGCGCAGCACGTCAGGCGTGACGTCGATGATCCACTCAACGAGCGCTACGGCCCACTCGGCCAGGTAGCCCATCAGTTTGGGCAAAGCATCGGTCAGCATCCAATGACCGATGTCGACAAGCAGTTCGCCGAGCTGGCGCAGCAGCGGCGGGATCAGCGGCCCGACCCACTCCAAAAACTCTTGTGCCCATCTGCCGAGGTTCTCGACGATCATCGGCAAGCCGTCGTCGATAAACCAGTTCGCAAAGTCTGCGATCAGTTCGCCGAGCCGGCGAAGGAACGGCGGGATAAGCGGTCCGATCCAGTCGATAAAGGCGTTCGCCCATTCGCCCAGCTTGTCGATGATGACAGGCAAGGCGTCGTCAATGAACCATTTGCCGAAGTCGACAAGCAGGTCGCCGAGGGCGGCCAGAAACGGCGGCCCCACTTGTTTGATCCAGTCGACGAACCCTCGAGCCCACACGCCGAGCTGCGTGCGTATCGCCGGCCATGCTGCCCTGACACGCTCGGAAACGTCCGAGATGACGCCGCCCAGGCCGTCCTCCTCAAATACTTCGATCAGCTCAACGACGATGTCGGCGGCTTGAGCGAACAGCGGCAGCAGTTTGCGGGCGAGGCGCTCCTGCAGCTCGCCGAACGCTGCTCGCAGCCGGTTTTGGGCTGCGGTGAGTTTGTTGCCGCCGGCAGCGAACGCTTCCTGCGCATCAGTCGATTTTTCGAGGATGAGCGCCTGCGTGGCGAGCGCTTTGTCCTGGGCGGTGATGGCTTCTCGGCCTTGTTCTTGTGCGATCGTCAGGGCACGCTGGTCGACTTCGGTCTGGTTGATCGAGATGCCGAGCGACTTGAGCGAGTCACGTTCGCCGAGCAGCGCCTTCGACAGGATCTCGGCGGTTTCTTCGACTGAACGCTGACCGCCGGACCATTCTGACAACGCACCGGCAAGGCCGATGATCTCGGTTGACATGTTGGCGGCTTCGTCGGCCGTGAACCCCATCGGCTTGAGCAGGTCGCCGGCGTTAGCAGCGAGGCCGGCCGCCTGGGTTGCTGTGAGGCCCATACGGGCAGCGACCTCGTCAGCCCAGCCCGTCACCTGCTCGAGCGAGTCACCGGAGAATACGGTGCCGATCTTTTGATCGAGGGCGGTCAGTTCCTCGCCGACGTCGAAAAGCTGTTTGCCGACAACAACGGCCAGGCCGCCGGCCGCAGCGCCCATAACACCAAAGCCTTTGACGACGTTCGCCGAAACGTTGCCGACTTTGGCGCTGAATTTGCCGAGCTTGTCGCTGGCTTCGCCGACAGCACGCTTGAACTTTTTAGCGTCGCCGAGGATCGCGACGTTGATGACGCTCGTGCCTGCTGCCATGTCGTAATCCTAGAACGTGCGCCGGATGATGGCCCGGACCTCGTCGTTGTATCGGTCAACGACTTCCTGGCGGCGATCGTCAAGTGCGTCGTACAGGAACGGCTGCGGCCTAATACGGCCACGGGTACGGCTCCCAGGGTCGCCGAAGTGGATACGGCCGGCGTAGGGCACCGACGTTGGGCCGCTCTTGCGGTTGTTGCCTGCACGAACCCGCGCAGCGGTTTTGGTGCCGCTGCCTCGCACCGAGTTACGCAGCCGGCCGCTACGCACCGGCGTTTTAGTCTTTGCCGTGCCTGCGACGTCGTCAGCGAGCTCTTTGTGCAGGTCTTTCAAGTCGGTCATGTCGTCGCCGACTTCACGGAACTTGCGCCGCAGCTCCCTGCCGCCCTCGACTCGGACTGCGGGTTGTGCCATGTCAGCGCCTCCGTGCTGCTTTCTCTTGCGCCTGCTGACGCTCTTTCAGGATTGCCTGCAACGCACGAATGACGGCCGGGGAAGCGTTCTCAAGCTCGCTGATCGGTTGCCCGGTAGCGAGTGCCAACGACGCTATGCCGTAGGCGGTTCCCCTTCGGCTAAAGGGGTGTCGTTTTCGCTGTCGAACTCGATGTCGACAAGCGTGTCTCGGAACTTTTCCCAGGTCGGCACAACGAGCCCAGCGTGCCGGCGTGATTCCCACGCCAGCCACGCCACATGCTCGATTTCGTTTGCTGCAACGCCTCGATGGCGCTCGGCAGGTTGAAAAACCGCTCCAGCTGGAGCAGCGTGCCCATCGTGGGTTTGCTTGTGACTGGCTCCGTCTCATCGGCCAGTCGAGTTGAGATGGAGAGGTCAAGCATGTCAGCTCGTGGTCACCGTGACTGCGCCGGACAGCGGCCAGGTCACCGACACGGTCGCAAGGTCGGACACGCTGCCGTCGATGATCGGGAGCTCGGCGACCAGGGCCGAAGCGGAGTGCTTCGGGTTGGTCGCTGCGAGTGCGCCGCTGGTCGGGGTCATTTCGACGGTGGTCGTGGTGCCGAGCAGGCTGTAGAGCGTTGCGTACACCGACGACGCACCGAAGTCCTGGTGAAACTCGATGCTGACGCTGCCGTCCTTGAGGCCACCGATGCGGGTGCGGTTGTTGTCGCCCATCGCCGTGGTGTCGAGCTCTTCTGCGGTTTCGGTCCAGGTGATGCTGGCGACGTGGTCGGTCAGGTCAACCGAGTTGACGGTGACCTGAACGTCATTCTGTAGAAAAACGGCCATTAGTCGGCCTCACTTTCTGGGTTGGCCTTTCGGCTGTTTTTCGGTTTCGCTTCGGCCAAGTGGCCTGCTGCGATCAATGCGGGCACGTTTGCGCCTTCGAGGTCGGCGTCGGTCACGGTGTCGCCGTGCTCATGGCCGACGAGCTTGTGTGACGTGACGGTGTAGCTGGTCATCGTGCGTAGACCTCCACGAGGAATCGGGCACCGATGAACTCGGTGTCTGCAAAGGCTACCACGCCGTAGTCGACGGCCTGGCGAACCTGGCAGGTGGTTGCTGCGCCGCCGAGGGTCGGGTCGGCCTCGATTGCTGCCGGCACGCTGTTTGCGCCGCTGATGAGGTCGTCGAGGGCGTCCTGGGCGAACTCTTCGGTCATGGACTGGACTGCGCAGACCAGCTCGAAGTTGAACACGGTGAGCGAGCCGCCGCTGCCGATCATGCTGTCGTGGTAGGTGGCGACGGGCCGGCCAGGAACGACCACGGCCGCCGGCGCAACGATCCGGTTCGGGACGGTGGCGTGCACGGTCAGGAACGTCGGCACAGTCTCGAGCTGCGCAGCGAGGCCGTCCCTGATGGCGGTGTAGTCGGCCATCAGGCGGTCGCGAGCCGCTTGTATTGCTGGAGCAGGGCGGCGACGTCGGGGTCTTGGCGGCTGATGCGGCGATGCCGTAGTCGGCGAAGCCGGTCATGATGCCGAGCGGGGAGCTTTGCGCTGGTACAGGCGTGCGGCGAGGATGAGGCGGCCTGCTGCACTGCGTAGGGCACGGCTGCGGCGTTCTGGTCGCCGTAGGCGGCTGTGACCTCGACGGCTGGCCGGCCCGACTCGTACCGGGGCCAGTCGCCGGACACGTTGAGCAGCGACGTGAACGGCGGTTTGTTGAACGGTTGCACCACGAAGTCAGTCGTAATGGTGAGCGTCGTGTCATACGTTCCGTCGTTCGAGGTGTCGGTTTTGACGACGAGGCCGGTGAGGGTGTGGAACTGGTCGACGAGCAGCACATGCGGATCTTCGGCACGGTACACACGAGCTTCGGTAACCGTTTCGAACGTCGTGTTGGTGTAGCCGTCGACCAGGTCTTGAGCGGCGTTGATCGCTGCGGTTAAGGGCGTGTCTTCGGACGTGGTGCCGCTCGGGATGCCGAGGTAGTCCTTGAGCACGCTGAGCGACGTGTACGCCATCGTCAGGCCTTCTTGGCCTTCTTGGTGGCCTTCTTGGCGGTCTTCTTCACCGGGGCAGGCGACGGGGCTTTGCTGGGCTTGTAAGCACGGCTAGCGGCCTGCTTTTCCCACAGCTTGTCTGACATGGCGTGCCTTTCGAGGGTAGGGGTGTCGGCCGGGCCAGGACTGGTACTGGCCCGACCGACGATGATGCGACCTGTTAGAAGGTCGGGGTGATTACAGCGTGGCGTTGAGGCCAGTGCCGGTGATGACGGCGACGCTGTTGGGGTCACGCACCAGGAAGGCGCTGTAGCCGTAGGCGCAGATGCGCACGGTGAGGGTGCCCGAGCCGACGCTGTCGTACTGGACGACGAGCGGTGCGCCACCGTTTTCCTCCCACAGGATCACGTCGTCGGAGCGCATCACGATGATGGCGTCCTCGTCGGTTCCGGTGCCGAGGTTGGTCGGGATGTTGGAGTCGGTGACGACGGGCAGGCCGGCGATGGACATGGTCGGAGCGCCGTACGAGAGCTCGCCGGTGCCAAGCACGTTCGACGCCGTGGCGACGACGGGCTGCATGAGCGGGCGGTTGCTCGAATCGAGCTGCCGGCAATGAACGCTGCACGGCGGGGGTGCATGACCACCACGTCGGGCGACAGGAACTTCGACGTTTGCACGGTCGAGATCGCCTTGACGACCTGCTGCCAGGTCTCCGCCCCACTTGGCGAGGCATCCGTGTAGGTCACGGAACCGATGCCGGAGGCGTTGAGAATGCGACTGAAGCGCCGCTGGTGCCGTCACCGTTGATGATGTTGTCATCAAGGGCGGTGGCGTAGCTCATCGACAAATCCTCGATGAGGAGCTGGTCGACGCCGATGCCTCGGGCAAGCGCCTGCGCCGAGAAGTCCTGCATGCCGGCGATGGTCACGACGTTGGCGGTCATGAGCGTGTCGTCGACCGTGGTCTCGGAGACTGCGCCGTTTTCCTGCTGGACCGCTGCCGAGGACGACGTGGTCACGCGCGACAGATTGACCGTCATGCCCGAATCGGTGAGGGGCAGGTTGCGCACGGCGTTGGCCGTGGGCCTGCCGGCCTGCGCCTTAAGGACCGCAGCGTCAATCAGGTAAGCCGGCGGAGTGAGCCCGGACATGTTGGCGGTCGTGCCGTCACGGTGCTCGACCGCTGACTCTTCCATGTGACGCTCGAGGCGCTTACGGGCTGCGATGTCGTTGCGGGACTGAGCAGCGACGAGGTCAGCAAAGAACGAGTGATCGCCACGCTCGTGGTAGGTGACGGGCTCGCTGTTGACCTGGACGACGCCGGCAGCCGCACGCGACTCGGGCTCATCGGTCGCAGCGACCTCGGCACGAAGCTTCGCCGCTTCCAGCGCCTTGACCTGCACATCGCGCAAGTCGGCGATGCGGACGTCGAGCGCATCGGCTCGTTCCTTGAGGTCAGACAGGTTCTTGTCTTCAGCTTCGGTCAGGTCGCGAGACTCGTCAGCAGCCTGGTGAGCAGGCCGTCGACGGTAGCGCTGAGTTCTGCTCGTTCTTCGACGAGCTGGTCAAGCAAACGCACGGTTGCGCCTTTCTTGGTAGTGGTGATGGGGTGTCGGGTGCTGGCCGGGTGCCCGTAGCTGGCGGGCGGCGCTTCCAGCGGCGCAACGTGGTTGTCGGGTGAATCTATCACGCTCGTTGGCGTGCTTCGGTCATCTGTTTCGGTTTGGCGTTCGGCCCAGCGTGCAGCTCGCATGACGTCGCCTGTTGCGTCGCCACCCCATAGCCACCAGGCCACGACGCCGGGCGGGGTCGGTCTGTTTCTCCAGCCCGCCACTGTCTTGCAGCTTCTGATTGTAGATCGGCCTCGTGTCTGCGGAACCACGGCCCCATAAGGCGGGCCTTTTGGTCGCTGACTTCGCCGGCTGCCATTCTGCGGGCTGCTCGCACGGTCGACGCCTGGAGGCCGTCACCGGCGAACCGGAGATTGTCGAGGCCACGTTGAGCGTTGCGGCGAACGTAGTCGGGTGCCTCGGGCATCAGTCTGTCTGGTAAAGGATGCTGACGGTTTGGTCGGCGTTGCCGGACACGGCCCACAGTTCTTCATTAGCCGGGATGAAGATTTCGAACAGCGTGTTTTTAGGTACTTCGAGGCCGTTGCTGGTCGTGACGTCTGAGCCGCCGAGGTAGATCGGGTGGCTGCTGTCGTCGTGGAAGTAAATGTGCCGGTTTGTGTTCTCGTCGTCGAGGATGCGTGCGGCTGTCAGGCCGACGGTGAGCTGCTCGGATTTCATCGTCATGCGAAAGCGCCTCGCCAGCGTGCCAGCCGTGGTGCGATCTCGGGATCGTCGGCGTCAAAGTGACGCACGGCGAGCACTCGTGCGCCGTCGTAGGCCGGCTGCGCAACAAAACCGACGTGATCCATCCGGGCCTCGACCCGCACGACGTGCTGCTGATCGCCTCGTGTCTCAGTCCTCGAGCGCACGGGGATGAAGCCGACCGAAAGGCCAGTCACCATGCCGTCATCGGCGAGGCTCAGCACTTCGGCGGCTCGTTCGGTGCGGGCCATGCGGAAGTCGGCGACCAGGCCATCGTTGGTGTTTTCCCAGCCGACTGAAGTGCCGACGGGCAGCGTCGAGCGTGATTCGTGCTGCTGATAAAGCGGGATGCGATCGCCTCGTTCTTGCAGCGTCTTTGTGAATGCGCCACGCTCGAAGCTCTCGGTAAGGCCGTTTGGCATGCGGTATTCGCCGGCCCAGGGCACGACGATGCCGACGAGGTGCCGGAAGCCGTCGTCGTCGGTGCGTGTTTCGATGCCGTTGAACGTGATGGTGCGTGTTTCGATCTCGGTCACGTCAAACCCTCCAAAGCTCGGACCTCGTCGATTGTCATGAAGCCGGCTCGGAGCGCTGTCTCATACGCGTCGTAGCGTGTTTGTGTGTCTGCTCGGAGCACGGCGTCGAAGTTGAAAACGGCTCGCTGACCTCGAGGCAGCAGCGTCGAAAGTGCTTCTTCGATCTTGATTGCCAGCGGCCGCAGCGTAAAGCGAACGAAGAACTGCGAGTCCTGCTGCACGTTGCTGTACGTCTTCGAGTCTTGCGAGGGCACGCCGACGAGGTGCGGCGGGACACCGAACAGGGTGCACATTTGTTCGGCGTTGTAGCGGCGGCTGTCGAGCAGCTCCATGTCGACCGATGAGAACTCGAGCGGCTGATACTTGACGCCGCCGGACAGCACGGCTGGGCCTCGTTGCCGGCCGCCGTTGCCAGCAATCCACGCTGCTTTGAGGTCTTGGGCCTGGTCGCTGGTGATCTCGTTTTCGCTGTGCAGCACGCCGTCGGGTAGCGCGCCGGTCGTGAACGCTTCGCCGGCGTACTGGTCGGCTGCGAGCGTCTGCGCGATCGACTGGGTGTTGTATTGCAGCGGGCCGTATCCGACCACATGACCGGGCAGGGTGAAGTTGCGGATGTGGAGCACGTCCTCGGGATTGAGGACGTTGCGAGCTGTGCGGTATTGCGGCCGGCCGTCGACGACGACTACCTGTACTGCCTCCGGGTCGAGCAGCACGACGTTGTTGACGAAGCCGAGGCTGTTGCGGTTGCCGGCGAGCAGGTAGCGTTGCCGTTCACCAGCAGCGACGTGACGAGGGCGGCCATAAACTCGGAGCGGGTGCGGTCGACCTCAGGAGCTGCGAGCAGCGGCGGCGTTTCGAGCATTTCACCGTTGCGTTCGACGGCTACGGGCAGCGAGCCGATTTGATCGCTGATCAGGGCGACACAGCGATTTGCGACGACGTTTGACAGCAACGTGGCGCGTGTAACGGTGATCGGTCCAGTGATGGGCTGACCGACTGGCTGCCTCGGTGGCAGCGTGAATGCCGTGTTGAACCGGTCCTGGCGGCGGATCAGGTCGCCGATCACGCTTCACCAGCCTCGAGGGCGGCCGACACGATAACGACAGCGACACCGACAGCGAACGCTGCCGGCCACGCTCCGAACTCCATCAGAACAGCGAAGATCGCCAGCAGCAGCCCGGCGACTTGAAGGGCGGCGTGATACATCAAAACACCTGCGGGGTCGGTTTCGGCGCGACTGAGATCGCGCCCCATAGCGCAAGGCTAGCAGCCACCAGCGGCGTGATCGGGCAATCTTCGCTTGTGCGCTTCCAGGCCCACCGGTCACCGAGCCGCCGGCGAGTCGCCGAAGCGACAGCGTCGGTCAAAATGCTGTCGCCCAGGTGGGCCAGTTTTCCGTCGACAATGGCGTCGTGCATGGTGGCGCAGCTGGCGCAGTAGTCACGGGCACCGACCTCGAGCGTGTTGAGATGCTGCAAGTGTGGCAGCAGCGACCCAGCAGCAGCGCCGGCGTCAATGACGATTGTCGCGCCCCAGCGCTGTGCAAGCTCGGCGAGGCGTGCGGGCACCCAACCGACACCAGGCCGGTGGTCGACGATCTCGGTGAGGTATCGGTCGCCGGTCTGCGAAGCAATTGCAATTGTCGACCAGTCTCGCATCGGGCTGACGTCGACACCGAGGGCGAGCTTTTCGCCGTGTGGCAGGTCGTGCTCTTCAAGCTGTGCGAACACGGCCAGGTCCAGGGCGTAATCGCCACTTTCCAGCGGCCACCGGTTGAGTATCTCTCGGTCAAACAGCTCAGTGGTCATGGTGCCGTGGAAGTCCTCGACGGCCGCCATCGTGACGCCTTTATCCTCAGCAAGCGTCGGGATCGCTGCCAGCCACGTTTCGGGGTCGTCGGGGTCGGCGTCGTCGGCTGCGGCCCATTCGAACCAGGCCAGCGAGGGCGAGTCACCAGCACGGCCGAGGTCGCGATAGTGGCGCAGCAGCTGCGACTGGCTCGTGCCGGCGTTTGATGCGAGCCACATTTGCGACGATGGCCTCGTCGACATTGTCGGGCCGAGGGCACCGACGAGCTCCAGCGGATGCGCCAGGGCTTCGTCGATGACGACCAGGTCGAGCGACAACCCTCGGGCACCGTCCTTCGAGGGCGTGACAACTCGGAACGATGCGCCGTTGGTCATGGTGAGGCATTCGGAGCCGTTCGCGAGTCGGAGCTGTTGGAAGCGTGAGCCGAGGCCGGGTCGCAGCATTTCGACGGTTTCTTGGAACTTGAGGCGTGCGCCGCCTCGGTCCTGGGCGGTGTAGGCGACATGGCCGCCGGCGAGCAGCTCGAGGCCGATACGGGCCGACAACAGCGCTGTTTTGCCGTTCTGTCGGCCAACTGACAGGCCTACCGTGCGGCGTTTGTACCGGCCGGCCTCGTCGACCTCGAGGGCCACGTCAGCGACCTGCCGCTGCCAGCCGAACAACTCCAGCCCCATAAGCTCGGCGACTTGGGCCAAGTAGTGCCCTCGGCTCGGTGAATCGCTCGCTGGTGTGGCGTGCAAGGCCGCCGGGTAGCTCATATGGCCTTCAATGCGTTCTCAAGCGAAGCCAGGGCATCCTCGTGCGGAATCGACAAATCTTTGCAGGATTGAAGCAAAACAGCCGCAATCTGAGGAATCTGCCCAGCACCGTCAGCGCCGGCCTCGATCGCATCCCAACGATCAGCCAGCCCTCGACACGCCTCGACCGTCACCGGGTCACCCTCGGCAGTCTCCAAGTACGTTTCGACAGCTTGTCGGTGTCGGCCCATCTCACCATCTCCTCGAGGTCACAGGTTTCGGCTTTTGGCGTTGCGCACGAAGCCGGCCGCCCCGGGCAGCATTGCACGGGCCGCAGCTCGGGACGTACTGCCCGACCCACTCGCCAGGCGGGAACGACGCCAGCGGCGGGACGTGGTCGGCCTGGTCGGCAATCCTCGATCTGCACCAGACGCAAACCGGCCGGTCAGCGAGCAGCTCAGCACGAGCTTTGCGGTGGGCATGGTCGTACCCCATCACCCTAGGGTAGCCCAGGGGTCCCCAGGAGGGGGAGA
>FUIF01018862.1_pt1 | contig 18290 bp, 19 predicted proteins | sample 1003461 | NCBI WGS metagenome assembly FUIF01 (sample SAMEA80401918, study PRJEB19352) | marine metagenome | reverse complement strand
TTCTAGTTGTACATGCGCTAGTGTGCCAGTATTAAACTCCACTGTTACATTCGCTCCGCCAGTAGTAGTATCAGTAACCGTACCTGACGCTCCGTAAGAGCCTGCGTCAATCTTACCTTGTGCTGTACCTGTCCAACTAAGGATCACATCAGTAGCTGGAAGATCAGTGGCTTCTATAACATGTTGTAAAGAACCAGCCGTTATAGTTAGGGTTGTCACGCCTGCCGATGTAGCGAATGTATAAGTACAACCAGAAGCGCCTGCTTTGAACCTATCATGTCCGTAAATACCAGCAGCTAATACCACTGTACCAGTCACTTTTCGCTGGTTAACTGAAAAATCACCATTGATAATCAAGTTTTTACCAAGGTACGGAGACAAAACAGTTGGCAAATCCGCATTAGTAGGTAATTCCCCTGCCGCCGTACCTGTATCAAGGTATGCAGACGTACCAAGCGCTGAAGTTCCAACAAGTGTAGAAACGACTGGTATATTTACGTAAGCGCTACCCGTTGCGTCTGCGTCTGCATCCGCTTCATTCAAGTAAACCACTAGGCGATAATCCGCATTCATATGAGGGATGAATACCGTTGAATTATCTAATGGATTACTAATAGGAAAGCCGGAGTCATTTATTTTGGCTTTTAACTAATAGCGTGCCGCCCGTGCTATCGGTTGCCATACTTAATGGCGTTGTTGTGTTTGCTTCGTAAAACTTCAAGTAATAATCAGAAGCCACTTGGCCAGTTTGTGTAATTAATTGAAGTGTAAAGCCTGATATTGGATTGTATGCCATTGTTATTCCTTAAGAAGCCGAAATATAAGATATAGAAAACGCACCAGTTGTTGTTCGAGACTGCGTGGCGCCAGTCCATTGCCTATAGTTTGCAGTGATCTGTCTAGCTGCAGTTGTACTGATTCTTGTCACAGTTGTTGGGCCTATATCCGAAGTCGTGTTTGATGTTACTAGTGCATCCGCCCATGATGGCAGGCTATTTGCAGCAGAAGATGCTGAAGTTGAGGAAAGATGGAAGAGGCCGCCACTTGAAATGGTAACAACCCTGCCGACTTTATACACATATGCAGTGCCTGCTGTAAACGAGCCACCAAGTGAAGCTGCGGATAGCGCGATAAATTGTGTTTCGCCATAATATTCACGGACAATTTCGCAGTCTGGAAGCTTGTCAGCTGTACCCGCTATCATGTCTGCTGTAGTCGCTATATCACCATAATACTCTCTAACAGTCTTGCAGTCAGGAAATCTATCATCCGTCTCTGCTATCATTTCGGCAGCCGTTGCCTTTTCAACGTTGCCCGCATAGGTTTCCGATGTGTATCTGTTTTGGCGTGTATTGTCATCACCAATATAAATAACATCAGTCGACAAAAGCGTTTCAGCCAATGTAAAAGTTGTGGAGCTGGTAGAGCTTGGGGTTAAAGGTGTGATAATCCCTGAATTGTCCAAACGATAAAAACGCATATCAGGATTTGTTGGACTCCAATCTGATGGCACGGTAATTACATGAGGTCCTGCGCCAGCTGCAAAATCAACCACATCAATAAATAATGGTGATCTGTCGTAATCGTCTTGCTGCTCAATTGTTACATCTCGCAATGTAATATTTGCAGCATCACCAGTTGGCACAACCTGTAACACCATACCATCAATATTGAACGCCGCACTTGAGGTTGTGTTGTTATCCGCATCTGTTTCGTTCAAATACATTACAATTCTGTAATCTTGATCAATATGCGGAATGAATTTTGTTAAATCGTCAAGCGGGTTTGTTATTGGGTAGCCTTCAGCTGATAACGCGCACTTAGCAAGCGTTGTGCCACCTGTACTGTCTGTAGCCATGTTTATTGGCGTTGTTGTGCCACTAGCATAGAATTTGATGTAGTAATCCCCTGCAAGCGCGTTAGCGGCTGTAGAGTACTGCGGCGGTGTGCCGCTAATTGGTAGCCATGACATTATTCTTGCTCCCCTGTTTGCACTTCAGCTTTTGCGGCTTCAGAAAATTCGCGTTCAAACTCAGTTGAACCTTTAAGCGGGTTAGCTTGCAATGAAGAGCGTAAAATATCATTAAACTGCATACCTAGTTTTTGCATACCATCACTACCTTGCTTCATTGTTCGTGCTTTAATCAAAATATTGCGCACCTTTGGCGATTCAAATAAGCGGGAGATACCGCCTATTGTAGCATAAGCTGCAAATGATGACGCAGGGATTGCGCCAGATAATGCCGTGCCAGCTACACCCATTCCTGCTAAGCGCTCAAAAGTCTGTGAACCAGAGCCACGCTTCAATTTCTTGTGTCGTCCGCTTTGTTACGTTCTATAAGGTTGATAACCCTTCCACTTCATCTTTTTCTTGCCTTTAAATAAAGCATTAATGCCATCGCTATATTTGTTTAGCTGGGTGCCAACAGATGTCGGTGAAACACCTTTTTGCTGCTTGGCAAGATCATCAGCTATCTGTGTGATAAACGTGGCTCTTGCAGCGTCTTGACCCTTAGGTGTTAGGCTTTTATATAGGCGGTCAATATCAGATTTATTACGTGAAAACATCATGTTACGCACAACTTCTGGCGTAGCTTCGCCCTTATCTAAAATTGCCTTTAGCTTACTGGTACCCATATCCGTGACAGTTTCGCCCCATGATTTATCAGCGGCTTTTAGCGAGCTGTAATCACCAGTGTTTAGATTAGCCTCTGCAAAGCCGTCACGATCTTTACGTGCTGCACGCAATACATTATCAAAGCGTGCCTTAATTTTGCTTGGCAATGCTCGACTATTTGGGTCAATAGAGTTTAGCTTCTCATGCCAGCTTGAAATGTTGTCTTTAAGCACTTGAAAAGACTGAGGTGTCCCAGTCATTAGCGAGTCGAAATCATCAACCATATTTAATACGGTGTCATCAACATCAAGACCGGGCGTTGTTAAGTACTCAGTTAAGTCATTCATGCTTTTAGAGGCATTAGCCATTGGTACGCCATCACCCTGTGAAAGCTGATCTAAGTACGGGTTAACCTTATTGTAAACATCACCAGCCGCTTTGCGCATCTCTTTTGATTTAGCGCCAATTTCTTGCACGACTTCTTCATACGTTCCACCGCGATACATGCCTACAAAATCATCTAAAGCCTGCTCACGCGCCTTTTGCTGTGCATGGCGAACACTGCCAGTTCCTACAACTGGCAGCCACTCTGAAGTGATTTGTGCTCCACGTTCAAACCAGTTTTTTGGGTTGTATATGTCTGAAGTCATTACAGGTACATTGAATTCTTCAGATGCAGCCAAGATGCCCTCAACTGCTTCACCGCCTTTACCTTTTGCACCACGATACGCAAAGCCAGCTAAATCACCAGCTGCTTTCATGCCGCCGCCAATACCACCAGCTGCAACCACATCACCAGCATCAAAAGAGCCGCCTGAAGCAGATTGGACGCCTTGTAATACAGCTTCTTTACCTGCTTCTGTAGCAATTGTTTTAGCAATACCACCTGTTGGTCCACCAGCAAAAGCAGCCGCTTGACCACCAAATTGAGCAAGGTTCATAGCATCAATACCGGGGCGATCAATAATGGCTGTCTGGCCATTGCTTGGATTAACTAAAACTGGGTAGATTTCACCCTGTGCGTCTTTGTCATATTGAACGCGAATATTTGGAAAGCTTTTTGTAATGATGTTAGCGAGTTCGTTTTGATCATTAGTAACAAGAGTAAGAGCTGCTATTTTTGCTACAGCTAATGGGTCTTCACCACTTAAAAACCCGCCTTCAATAATAGTAGGTAGTTCATTAATATTTTTAGTTGCGCGATCATCGCCGCTAACCCAATCACTAAGGGATTCAAAAAAGCCCTTTTCATTTTCTACTTCTTTTGGTGTGTCTTCGCGCTGACTCGCTGGCGTGTCAATAACAAAGCCATCGGGCAATTCACTTGACTGAGCTGCATCTGTCGCTAGCTCAAAACCTTCTGGTAATCCTGCCATTTATTTTACCCATGCGCCATTTCTGTAAGTTAAGCGTTCGCCAGTAGATGGGTTAGTAATTACCTGCCCTTCCACATAATGCCCGTTTCGATTCATGCCGCTTACTATACCATCTCTAATCTTTTTAAGCTTCTTTTTGGTGCCTTCGTATGAGCCAGAAATACCCGTCACATTACCATCGGCATCTGTGGTCATGGTGATATCGTTTGATAGTCCGGCAATAATTTTCATATCTGTTTCAGATAGTACGCCAGTCATAATGCCAAGGTTATCAGCTGTAGTTATGGATTTTAACTGTTGCACTTGCCCTAGCAAATCCTGTGTCTTGCCAGTGCTAAATGGGATCATGCCAGTTAACCCTGTGATATTATCGAGCCTGTCAGATTTAAAAATATCATCTATTACAGTGATAGCCTGCTTGCCTTGAGCAAGTTTCTTGGCTTGCATTTCTTCAGCTTCGCGCGTGCCTTCTTTGGCATCAATCTTAGCGCCTTCTGTTGCACTGGTGATTGCCGCTGCTTGCTCTGCCTGCATTTCACGTTGCACTTCCGGTGTCATTTCTACTTGAGCGCCACCCGCCACTGGTAAACCCTGCTCATTGGTAGCAACTGGATCGAGTGTGTTTGGGTTAAAGAACTCTTGACCGACTTGTAAAAACTTAGAGCCACCAATATCGACAACTTTAGGCGTGAATGTTTTGGCGCCACCTTCTAGTTTCAAGGCAATACGTGAAGCTCGCTTCTGGTCATCTGAAGCTTCTGGATTGTTTAGTACGCGCTGGTGATAATCAAATGTCTGAATTGCGGCAGGAACACTAGCCTGATTTTGTAATTTAGACATGAATGGCTTCATGCTGGCTTGCGTGTTTTTTATGCCTGCATCGGTCAAATCCATAGATGTGATGCTTTCAACAGGAATGCCAGCCGCTTTAAGCATTGGCACACGTTGAGCTAGTACTTTTGCTCGATCAGCCAAAGGTACATTGGCCAAGCCATCAATCGTGTCAGCAAAGTTTTGCATACCCTGCATTGCTTGCTGTTGTTTTGATTGCTCTAAAGTAAGCTCGCCAGCCGCCGCCTGCTGTTCTAATAATCGCTTGCGAACGCTACTAGTTCCAATCTTTTCGCCTGTAGCCAAGCCACTGGACACAGACGCGCCAATGGCGGGTACTTGCACCCGTAATGATAAGTTTGGATCAATAGCCATTTAGCTTGCCCCGTAAACAGTTGCGCCAATATTAAATAGATTGTTAATGCCTTGAGCTTTGGCGTTTGCCGCACCAACCACGCCAGCCGCTTGAGCATTTGCTGCACTAGTCATCAGATTACCAGCAACTTGATTGCCTGTCATTGTTGCATTGCCAATTTGTGCCGCTGCATTCATAGAGTTTGCGCCCTGACCTGCCGCTGCATTTTGACCTTGGCCAACTAAGTTAGATAAGAATGATGCGTTTTGTATTTGAGCTGTGCGTTCTGAGTTAAGAATGTCAAATCCGGTGCGCAGTGCTGCATTTTCTAGACCAGCCATGGTGCCACCCGTCCCTAAACGCCCGCCAACGGCTGCGTTTTGTAGGTTCTGCCTGCGTGTATCTTCTTGCAAGGCTGTAAAGAATGGGTTTTCCATAATGCTAGATGGGTCAGTAAATAGCTCTTGAGAGGCATTTACAGCATTCTGGGTTGTGTCCATAAAACCCGAGCCAAAATCAACAAAGGGCTGTAAGTCAGCGCGGCTTTGCTCTCTAGCCTCTTTTTGTTCGGCAATAGTCATGGCAGTGGCTTCTTTGGTTGCCTCTGCCTGCACCACTGCCGCCTGTGATTGTATTTCAGCCGCTTCTTTTGCGGCATCAGCTGAATCGCCGCCGCCCAATTTGTCTTCTACAAATTCGCCAACTTTATCTAGGCCTTTTGAAACCGCGCCATACACGCCCAATGTGGCCGCATTACCCCAATTTTTCCGGCCTTCGCTGGAAGTTGGATCTAAATCTTTTAAACTAATCCCATTAACTCACTACCACCCTATCTTGAACTCTACGCCAATTCGTGCCATCACTAAATGCTAGTGTTGCACCACCTGTTTCGTCTGACACATAAATTGTGCTTGCTTCAAACTCTGTTGCATTCGGTAAGGTTGCTACGGTGTAGCTAACCTGTTGATGAATGCCTGTTATTCTTTCGTAAACCTGTCTGGCCCAATTCTCTATCTCACGCAAATAAGATGCGATAGATTGATCTTCACGCCAAGGTTGCGGCCTACTTTTGTTCCAACTTGTGGGGTTATTAACCTGTCTGCTCATTATCTGCGCCCACTATCTCTAATTTTTATGTAACTGGAATAAATGCTAAATTTTGTAGGCTCAGTATACCGTACTTTGACTGTCAAGTCTTGGAAGTGTTTATTGTCAAACACTCGTATATTATTTAAGTATTCGCCAGTATCGCCAAGCTTTACAAACCGTTCATTACTGAAGTTTTGGCCGCCGTTAGTTGAAAACGAGATCATAACTAATGGGTTGCGTTCTGTGCTATTACCTACGCCAGTTTCAACAGCTAAGCCGAACTCATTCCACTGGAACCATTGACGCGGATTGCCAAACTTTTCACCAGCTAATGGCGCGAAGATTCGCTCTCGAACTGTTGTGACTTCATTGTCAGTAAATACATCAGGGTTTAATTTGTAAATGTTGCCTGTTGAATAATCAGCAACAACAGTCATACCATAAACCTCTATAGATGAATTACCGCGCCAGCGTGCGCTACTAGTGCCATGCTCCAGCTCAAGCCATAAATCATATTGTTCCACATAACCCCAGACCTTTTCGTCTGTTGGAAACATAAATACAACGAAGTCTAAGCCCTGTATATTAATTGATTGAACCTTGGCGTCTGTAAGCGTATAAGAGCGCCATTCATTCGCAATAGCTACCGTTGACACTTCTTTAGGTGAAAAGCCTTGTAACTGCTCCGCGCTGCCTTTCTCAGATACAAAATAAATAGATCGCTCGGTGTTTGCGATGGCATCACGACCTGCTAGGCCTATGCTTTCGACGATGGCCCCATTCATACGCTCAACAGGCGGAGTGCCAAAGCCTGTGTATTGCCATGGTTCAATAGTGCGCTCACCAAACAAATAGATGAATTGGTTAAACACATAAGACCTTACCAAAGCGTCCGGCGCTGATTCTGGTGTAAAATAATTAAGACCGGGGATAGTTAAGGTACCGGGATCGGTAACACTTACGCGGCCGTCATCGTCATCAAAAAAGAATGAATTGTTTAAGTATTCAACGTTAGACGGATTAGAACCCAAAGTTGTACTTGTAAATGTAGTGCCATCATAAGTGTATTCGCCATCGCCTCCGGTAACTATAACCATAGTGCTACCGTTATCCGATATAGACACTTGACCTGTGCCAGCAACTGAACCAATAGCCGTTCTAACAAAGGTAGGGCTAACTAGGTAAAGCTGTGAGCCAGCAACCTGATATAGATTGCCTTTAAAGCGATGCAAGCCTCTGTCAAACTCGCCGGAATTACCAGAAAGCTTGCGCTCAAGGCCGGGGAAGTTATGCAGCACAACATCAGAAAGGCCGTTTTGCACGACCTCGGGGTACATGTTTACAGTGCTTTGAGATGATGCAGGTAGAGATGGGGATTTGTAACTTGATCCAACAGCAGGATAATTGACCGTATTAAATCTACTTGGCATGTCATGGTGTCCACGTTCTATTGGTTGATGAAGCGCCCGGTGAATATCTCAGCTTGCGACTTGAGCGAATAGCGCCTTTAATTGAACGCATCATTTTCTGATAATAGCGCTCAGAATCATTGTCTTCGCCTGCTAAATCACTAACAGATGCTAAGCAAGCATACAGATAAATACTTGGGTAAGCCGTTAAAATAGCATTGGTATTGTTTGTGGCATCTAATGTACTTGGTCTTGCATAATACGTTAGTTCTAAACTATAGGCACCATCCGGTACATTATCAAAAACTATCGTATCAGTGATTGAATACTTGCAAGGAATGCCGCTTTCACCACTACGATGCAAAGACGCTGGAGCCGTATTTGTTAGCTCACGCTTAACGCCGCCAACAACAATTAAGATGCTTAGACCACTAATAAAGCCAGTTGGCAATGTTACAGAATTCACGCCAGCAACTGTTGCTAGTGTTGTTGTTGTGATCAGCTCTTGCGTGCGCAACGGCTGAGAGTCGTTATTGTACATATTATCTTCTGCTATCTCGACAATAGTACTAAACTTGCCTGATAGATCATCACGACCGGAGAAATCAAAGACCGCTGTTTTTAGTGTGGTGTAACTGGTAATACTCATAAGCGCCCCGATTTAACACGTAATTTGCTCCATTCGCGTTCCTGCAATTTACGCATTGTTTTTGGTTGGTTTTCAGGACTCATTGGATTACCGCCGAATTCTTTCCACCATTCCATATAGATGGTCTGAGGAATACTTGCCACATGGTGCATGTCGCCTTTCCAGTTGCCTGACTCATTACCTTTTGCGGCATTGTTCATTGCAAGCTGGTTTGATACATCCTCGACAGTGTTGTATTCAATCTTACCGTCGTTTTCACGAAAGTAAGTGGCAACACCATGATCTTTGCTTAGTAGTCGCCACTCAGTTCTCATCGTTTAACAACCACCGTTACATAACATTTAGCGGCCGTAGTAGACGCGCCATTTGTTTCTACTTCGATTGCTGCATCAGGACGGCATAAGCCGTTTAAATCCGCCGTAAAAGTATCACCAGCTGCTGAGCCAGTATAAGGAACTGTTAATGTACCAATGGTTGCGCCATCTGAATTCTTAACAGTTAGCACAGCATCAGCAACAGAGATTGCGCTGTCTAAAGTTGCAACTAACTGTAGGATAGTGCCGTCAAATGATTTTGGTACTGGAATGTAAACTTGGCCAGCTGTTGAAATATTAGCAATTTCGCCGCTAAGTGTTACTTTCGTTAGATCATGTGCGCTCATTCATCACCTTCCTTTGCCGGAACATCTTTAGTAACAGCTGCGCCAAATGCTTTTATTTGATCAGCTGATAATTTAAGAACAGTGCCTTTTAGTACTTTTTTCACTTTGCCTTCACCGTCATCAACCCATAGGTTGCGCTTGGCTAGTACTTCAGTGCCTACGACTGCTTTTTTTGCATCACTCATATTTTATTCACCTATGAAAAAAGGGGCCGAAGCCCCTTATTAGATTAAGAGGTTGTTAAATCAGCAACAATACCGTTACCGGATTCGTTACGCGCTTCAAGCGTCCATTCTGTCAACACTTGCTTACGCTCAGTATCACCAGTTTTCGCTAGGTCCGTCTGCATGAACGAACGACCCGGTAAGGTAGCCATTGCCCATAAAGACGTATCAAGCACTAATGCAGAACGGTCACGCGACTGAGGAGAGTATACTATTTCCAGTGTGCCAAAGTCACTTACATAAATATCAATAGCGGTATTTAATGTTTGAGAGCTGGCTTCACTGGTTTTGGTACCGTTACCTGAGAATGCAGACATGGCCTGCTTGTTGAAAGAACCAGTCAAGATTAGGTTAGGATCGCCACCTTGGTCGGCACATGCTGCCAATACAGTTTTAAGCTCAGCTTCAACGAATGCACGTTGGGTGCCATCTGTACGAGCATCAGAGCCGTCACCAGTTGGATCAGCACCAGAACCGCCAGCGCTTGTGTTAGTTGCAATCCAAGATTCAACACCAGCCGCTACACGCGCGACACTGTCACTACCCGCAACCGCTGCCTTGTTCGCTAGCATTGATTTCTCAATGTCGCGCTTCAGCTCAGTCATGCGCTTGGCAACTTGGTACGCCATCTCAGAAGAACGGCCTGCCTTGTCTACAGCTTCTTGTGTACCAGTTACGCGGGCCACTTTGTCAGAGATTTGAGTGTAGTTGCCTGCACGAGTTGTAGAGGTAGAGGCGTCAGTAGTTGCGTCATCACCTTCAATCACTGCGTTACTATCAACCGCTGCCGCTAGGTCATCAGTTTGCCATTCGTGGTGCGTAGCGCTGGCTGATACCTTAGCAATACGTGAACTAAACGGTGTTTTTGTTTGTTCGACCATGTAAATCTGGTCAATTAAGTCTTCGCGGTTGCCCGCTGCATCATATGAACTATGTGAGTTTGTTGGCTGTGCCATAATGTTTTACCTTTGAAGTTTTAAAATTTCTGTTAGAGCGTTAACACCTTCTTGCGAGTTTCTAGCATTGCGCAGCTTGTTAGATGCTGCCTTAACTTTACGCTCACCAGCTGGTATCTTCTGCCCCGGTTTCACTGATTTTGGTGCTTTGCGAACCTGTTCTCTGACTTTGGCCTCTGTCGTTTTGAACTTCTGCGCCTTAGCAGCATCAAAAATGATAGTCCATAGTCGATGATCGGTTATGCTTTCAATATCTTTATCAGATACGCCTTTTTCCTTTAGGTATTCGCCAGCTAGTTTCAAGTCTGTGTTGCGCTGATCTTGCGACCACACATCATTTCCGCCCATTGCTTCAACCAATGCCGCCGTCTCTCTTGATACAGTTTCTTGGTAATTCTGTTGCTGCTCTGCAATCGCCGCTTGTTTTACTTGTTCGGCTTCTTGTAGTGCTTCACGTTTAGCAATGTACTGCTCTGGGTTGTCCTGTTTTAAAGCGTCCCAATCAATTGATTCCTGTTCGCTTTTAATAAACGAGTCCACAGAATTGATCAAAGAACCTATGCGGTCTTTATCCGCTTGAACGGTTTTTCGCTCTTCTGCTAATGTCATCGTCTTTTTGCGATAATCCGCGTCACGCTGATAGCCTTTAAGCGCTTCATCAAGCGTTACCTGCATTTCTTCACCATCAACCTTCACGGTGTGCCAATCTGCTGGTTCTTGCTCTTCGCCTTCGTCTTCAGTTTCTACTTCTTCGCTAGCTTCAAGCTCTTCAGAATACTCTTCTTCGCTTTCCACTTCTTGAGCATCAATCTGCTCTTCAGTTTCACCAGTTGTCTCTAATTCTTCCGAGGCTGGTTCATTATCGGCTTGCAACATTGCGGCCAATTGGTTTACATCATTCATTTGATACCTATCGGTGTGTCAAAAATTGATAGCTAAAGTCTATCATTGTTAGGTTGTTAATAAAAGCCTATAGCACAACTGGCTGGTTTCTTTCATTGACAACTACTTTTGCATCACCTATGCAGCGATCAATGTACGCTTCAATGCGTATAAGGTTCTGCATAGACTCATGTATATCTGTTAATTCGGCTTCATATCTGTCACCTTTTTTTACTTTGGTTAACTTATCGAAGTAACCAGCCTTTAAGGCTGTGAATACTTCGGCAAGCAATGGGTTTTCTTTAAGCGCCTGTGCCTGCTGGCCCTTGTTTATCTTCTGCTGGTTTTTCAAACTTTGGTCTGTCATCTGATCCTTCGCCTTTTATGTCAACGCTTTCTTGCGTCTGGAGTTTATCATAATCAAATTTTGTATTCACCATCAGCTGGTCATACTTATATTGCAGCTCACGCAATTGACTATCACGTGATTGAAGCGCATTAGAAACTTCTTTTTGGTAGTTCTGCTGCATTTTCATCATATCAAGCTGCGCATCGTACTTCTGTTCCATTTGCTTCATCTGCATTTGGAACTGACCTTTGACTTGCTCTGCTTCTGCAAGTGGGTTTTGCATCTGTTGTTGCAGCTGGCCAACCATCGTGCGCAGTGTATCGCGCTCAGCTTCAATAATTTCTTCTGGCTCTTCAGGGTTGTTAAAGAACTCGCTAACAGAGTCTTGGCCAAGAGATACGACAATCTCGCTTAACGTGTTGTAAAGCTTGGTGTTATCTACCATAGGGTTTTGGCCCTGCTGTAGCTGTTGCTGAATCTGATACAGGGCAGAAAGGCTTTGTACTTTCTTTTCGTCATCACCCGATCCGGTACCAACCTTGGCGCATAAGTAGTGATCATACTTCCATGATTTAGGTGACACTGCCATTTCACGGCCTAGTACGCGCACTTCCATTTCTGTATCTTGGTAATGAGATGCAAACCATGCAATCCCCTCCCATAAATCACGGTAGCCAACCTCGGCAATAACACGTGCCACCAGCTCAATGCGGGACTTCTGCGCGTCATCCATGCCTTTAAAGCGTGTAGCTGTCTCTTTGTGTAGCTGATCAGCTTCAAGCGCTGAGTTGCCCATAGGCGAGCCTGTAGACGATTGCTTTTTGCCTTCCATGAACTGAATGACTTGCAATGATTTGTCGCCAATATATGGCGTACTAATCGCCATTAATGACGCGGCAGGCTGCCCATCAACATAGATAGCACCACCAAACTGGTGATCTAATAGCGAATCAACATCAACATTGTCGTTGTACGCATGGCGTGGCATGTTAACTGAGTAAAGGTTATCAAGCGTTTGGCGCCATAATGCCGAGTTAATATTCTGGTACTGTTCTGTAAGCTCAGCGCGCGGAATACCCACAATGTTATTAGGCATTAGCATAGAGCTAAAGATGGCGTAAGGGATATGATCAAAAGGTTCATTGACTAAAACAATCTTGCCACACTTAACTATATGGCGGCGCTCAGCAATACCATCACCGTCGAAATCCACCAGCGCATAAACATCAACGCCTTCAACTTCTTGGTTAGCCCATTGCACATATGACATATCATCATATTCTTCGCCACCTTGGCGTTCGTAGCGAATGGCTTTTAGGTTATCGCGCTGAGAGTCTTCACTATTGGTTGTTGGTAAACTATCAACAACATCACGGCTAAACCCTTCAGCTAGTAACTGCCCACGCTTCTTAGTAAAGCGCTTGCCGATCACTTCAGCGTCTTCTTTATTCTGAGCATTGCGACTGATAACCATATCCTCGACAGGCACGCAGCGCATAAAGTATTCATTTTTTGTGACAATGATTTTGAGTGTAACTGACTCAATCAGATCGTCGTCTTCTTCGCCATCGCGCTCTGTTATATCAACACTTTCCACATCTTTATCAGCTTCAATGTCAGCAACAATGGCAGTTAATGCACTTTCTGATATATCGGAATAGGTTTTATATTTAGGCTTTTTGATTTCTTCAATGCCATATTCAAGTGCAGATATGTTCTGAATTTCACTAGCTTTAAGCCAGTCATGCTGAGTGCGGAATGAATTGCGGATTGATTTCACGATATGGGAAACAACAGCCTGCTTGTCTTTAGCTTCTTGTACTGCTTCAGTGCTTGAGCCTGTCGGTTTAAATTCAACAGGATCACCAGCGCCAAGGAATACACGTGCAAGGCTTGGCATATCAGCTTCAACCATGTCACGGGTATCGGTACTGATTACTTTAGAGCGGCCATTAACTTCATTACCGAACGGATCGCCATTGTAGTATTTAAGGTAATTTTCGTTATCACTATTAAAGGTGCCTGATTCCGTCACGGAATTGTTCACCATGTGGTCAGTAAGCGTACATAATTCGCTTTCTGTCATTTTCTCATTCATACAATGGGCATCCGTTTAGGTTGTGGGCGCTTGCGTTTTTTTCCGCGTTTGCCGTATGGTATAGCGTTTCGACGCATCATGTAAGCATAACGCAGTGAATCAAGCGCATCATCGTTACTCTTGACAATTTTACCTTTGTCATCTCGGTGGTATTGTAGCATCTCGTCAAGCAACGGTCTAAGCCCTTTAAATATCTTAAGCTTACCTTTCATAAGCAGATCATTTAATTCATAGATGCCAGCCTCCACAGCGTTTCCGCCTGTTGGCCAAGTGGCGTGCTCTTTCAGCATTTTAAAGCCAGCGTCTGCATAATGCTGCATCTGTATTGTGCCGCCTTCTCTGCCTTTTTCATGTTGCAAGCCATCGTGTGGCCAAGCTGTTGGTACATGCTCAGCCCAGCGCTTAACAGCGCCCCATGCTTCATTGGCGGACTGTTTACGTTCTTTGTATACATGAGTGGCATAAAACATGCCGCTGTCTCTATCCTCGACCAACTGAATATGTGACTGAGGGTGATCCCAGCCAAAATCCATGGCGTTAATGACGAACCAGTGATCCGGTATCTCAAACGGATCACACGTTATATAGTCTTCTGATAGATCATAAATTCGACCATGACCAAGCATTGGCACACCTTTAGAGCGCATTTCACGCTGGTGCACAGGGAATTGAGCCAGCATTCTTTCAGCTTTTTCCTTGGTAAAATGCGGCGCATCTGCCCAGCCCTTCATCATAAAGAATTGATCTTTGCTTGGACTATCCATAAATTGCACTACTAATTCAGTCCGACCATTCTCTGGGGTGAACGTATAAACAACACGACCGCCCGCACCTTTGTCACCATTGATTGTCCTTGTTAATACTTGAGGTCTAATAGCTGGGTCAACTGGTTCTTCATCAATGTGAACCCAATCAACAACGTCGCCCATAATAGCGTGCTGCCCTTGAGAGTATGACCAAAACTGTATAGTTGATTCGCCCCCACTTGCATGGCGTACACGTACTGAGCGCATAGCATTAGGCGTACCCTGTGCTGATTCATGCCCTAGAATTTTATCTTTTGGAACTAACCCACCTTGAAACTCGCCTTTGTCAAAACGACCAAAAATAGCTGTCTGCAATAGATCGCGGGTTTTTTCCATTGAATAACCAAGACACCATATAGATGGCGCCCGTGTAAATCTGTGGCCTTCCCATTCGTCGGGGTACTCGCCCAACGCATGGCAGGCATCCATATAAGTGCCAAGGTAGGTTTTGCCGATTTGGTTTGCTGCACACAGGCAGGACTCATGATAGCTAGCCGTCGCCTTAACGAAGTCTTTCTGCCATGGATAGAACTCATTCCACCGAGTGATGTACTCGGTAGTTTTGGCTCTATCCATTTTCTCTTCGAGCAAGGCTAGATACTCAATCTTTTGGTTTGAATTCATCTTCTAACGCCTTGATTCGTGCATTAAGTTCATCATCAGATAGACCGTCAAACTTATGTGTTGTTTCTTGCGTGGTTTTATCTGCTAAGCCCAAGTCTCTTGCAATGATACTTGCATTAAATAAGTCAGCCGCTGCACCTTCAAACTTCTGTGTACGGATAATACTGTCAACCCTTGCTACTACATCCTTAAAATCATCAACCTTGCGCCAGTCGCGCCATGATTGCTCATGGATATCTAAAAACACAGTAAGCCCGCTTATTGTCATAGCGCGCATCTTTGGTACTTCCATTGATACAGGATCACCTTGAAACTGAGCTACTTTATATTCCCATAGCGGATTGGCTTCAACCCATTCAAAATACTCATAGCATGATTCAAGCAAAGCCGCCGGACTAGCGAATAGCTTATCGCGCCCATGCTTTGCTCTATGCTTCCACGATTGATTACCTAGTGGTGCGCCCATTGTTTAGTTCCTTGTGGTTAACTAATTGATTTCTAGCTACTGATGATGTCAGCAAAATAACCTTTATATCCTACCACCATATCTGTGGCACTCATAGAATCTGTTTGTGCTGTTATTTCTATGTCCGTATTCGGTTCTATAATAATCCCCGGTACGCCCTCGTATTCAAGCGAATTAGAATCACTTATACCTCTACGAAGTATATTCCTAAACGCCCCACCTATCACTCTTGTTTTGATGTTCAATGATGAATTTGTGCCAGTCTTGCGGATAATATCGCCCCATATTTGGGTTAGCACCATGTAATTGCTCTTAGCAACACTGGTTGACGCCTTCTGGCTTTGGCTTGTACCTGCCAATATCATATTATGGACCTTGGTTAAATCACTTGGCACACCATTCGACGCCCCGTCACGATAAAGCCATATATCACCAGCGTGATCATCGTCGGTATACATGCGCATCCAACGGCACCCTGTATCGCTTAGCGTCACAGGTGTTTGCCCAGTCAATGTTTTGGTCTGTGTGCCAAATACAAAATTACCACTAAAATCGAATGACATGTATTCAATTGTAACTGTCGAAGTATCAGCATTATCTGAGCTGCACAGATTAAGAATTATGTTGCTACCCTGATATGTTTCTGCCTTGCCCCATGGATTTATAGGCGATTCAGTATTAGCAACCGCCGGATTCTCGCCAAATGTATGTATTGATTTGCGATCAATGCAGACCTTATCACCATGGGTTTTATATATTTCACGCACTGTGAATGCCATATCAGAATCATGGCTACTCATGCAGTAAAATTCGTCAAATGAATCTATGTTTTTGATCGGCATTAAAGCGCCCCTTGTCGTATTATTTCAATGTTTGCAGATGGCTGGGAGATAGTACCCAGTGTCACAGCTTGTGAGATCCCTTCCAAAACAAATTTATCAGCACCTTGACCTATTAACATGGTTTTAATTCTTACCTTATCACCTGCCTGTAGTGCCATAGATCCATCAAGGGAAAGAGTGAATACTGAATCTTCTGCTAATTTTGGTTTTTGCCATTCCGCCTGAAAGCTCCCATACACCAGTAGCTAATGGTTTAACCTCATTCCATACAACAACTGTGGGTTTGCTGGTTTCATTGATGTACAGAACCAAATGCCCTGCATACTGGCCAGACTTTAGCACTTCGATTTCCCCATTTAAGCCTAGGGAAATATCATTGCTACTGCTAACAGTATCAAATTCAATTATCTTTTCTTCCAGCGTGGTATCTAATGTCAAATCTGTAGATAAATACGCCTCTAGCTTCGACACTTGAGTTATGTCGTCATATATAGCCGTGAACTCAATACCAGTTGTAGAGCCTGAGCCTTGCTCCCATCTGCCGTCAACCCCTGACCTTAATACTGATACATGTATTTGAGTGATAACTGCGCTATCAATAAAATCTAATAAGTTATCTCTGGTAAATCCCTCAACTACAGGAACGCTACCTTGCCCCCTGACAGTCAACACATTTCCTACATGTGACTCAACTTCGAAAAAACCATCATTCAAATGCGTGTCAGCTATTTGTATAATGGCACCTTGCGAGAATGTATTAGAGCCATCAGTAATGATGGTTAACGCATCAGCCCCATCATTCTCGTCTCTAAAGCGTCCAGATGTGACGGTATCTGATACGCCTGTCGACTGGTAGTTAACAACAACACCGCCTGCTGTAGCGGTTGCCGATGAATATTCGTTATTCAATCGAGTGTATTTGTCCGATATATTTGAAGTGTCAGGCAGTATAGGCACTTCAATCTTTTTAAGGCCTTGGATTTTGTTTCTAATGTAAGGAACCACTCCACCTAAGCCAAGCAAAGCCACGTTGTCAGCTTCTATTTTAAAGACCCCAACCCTGTTGTTTAAGCTACGTAAAGGAGTAAAGCCAGCATGAAAATCATTCACACCATCAGGGTCACTGCTGTTTAAGTCAATAGTGACCTCGCCCGCTACCCAGTCATAGCCACCGACACCCTCTTCTACAGCCTTTTTACTTGGCAGGTACTTAAGAATCAAGCCAGTAGCATTGTCAGTTAATGTGAACCTGACATTTGTCATGGGGCTATCCACTTTTAGTGTAAAGGCATTGGTTTGCAGATCGCCGCTAGTAGTTAATGCTGGCAATATAAGCGGATTTGTTGTTATAAGGGTATTGAATACATCTTGCGTCTCTACCTCACGTTCATCATTAGCAGCTTGTAGAAATGGCTGGCTGGTGCCGCCCGCACCGATAGTAGAATTAATACTTACCGCGCTTTCACCCAATAAGAATTCATGGAAAAATACCTCTGTGGTTGCTTCTGAAATACTACTAACATCGGATAATTTCAACGACCCACTAGGCACTTCAAGTGTCGCGTCAAACACCCAGCCTAGCGTGTCAGGTGTTACAGTGGCACCAGAGTAAACCAGCTTCTTGTTGGTCGGATCTTTCATACCAACTTGATAGGGTGTCAAGTCATTAATTATATTTGGGCCGCCTTCATCGCCTAGCCCGCTAAGCACCTCAACTATCGGCATCTATATCACCTGCACTTGCAATGGAGCCGTCACAGAATCCAGTTCATCGAACTCTCTGTCAAACCTGTACAGTCTTACCCATACAGTGCCTTCGCCTTCTGTTACTTTATACATTGGCGTTAGCTGCTTCATGAGCACACCTTGGAAGTCGCTTGCAGGCATCGAGACACTGGTGGCTGCCTGTATAACATCATGGGGCAGCCCTGTGTTTTGCAGTAGTATCTCGGTACCTGCGGCTATTCCGGATAAGGTATTAAGATCGACCCAATCCCTGCCAATATTCCATGCTGTTACTGTAGCTGCCATTTGCTATCCTATTTCCTGTGTGCTT
>FUIF01000246.1_pt1 | contig 18291 bp, 13 predicted proteins | sample 1003461 | NCBI WGS metagenome assembly FUIF01 (sample SAMEA80401918, study PRJEB19352) | marine metagenome | reverse complement strand
GCGTCAGCAAGAGTTCCATCGTTTATTTTGCTAGCGTTTAAACTAGGTATGTTAGCCTCAACAAACTCACCTAAGTCACCTTTACCACCGGCAGACAAAGTTCTTATTTCTCCTTTTATAGATAAATTACCATCTTTATCTAGCGTACCAATAGTGTCTCCAGCTCCGTTGACAAAATCAAATATATGAGATGCGCTTCCAGTGTTGGCGGAGTCAACTTGTATTTTAACACTCTCTCGAGATTCTATAGTAAAAGGACTCATTAGTTCTACAACCTCAAACGAAGGCCTTGATAATACACTAAAAGTTAAATCGTACTCATCTGAAGAGCTACCAGTACTTACGTCTGTCCAGTTAATATCTATATTACCACCTTCCACAAACTTCCAATGCTTACCGTCTGATATAACAACGTCTGTAGAGTCGCCGTCTTCTACTGTAAAACTATCTGTAGTACCTCTGTCTTGCTTATATAACTTACCATCAGCATCGATACCAACAACATGATCTTGAGTTGATTCAGTTAGGTTTTCAAGATATACGTCATCTCTAAACCTAGCTATTAAACTTACGATATGTTGCCCTATCCATTTAATCATAATCAACGTAGGTGATTGTCACCTCTTCTCCGTCAGCTATAGCTTTCGCAATGCTCGGGTAAATCCTTTTATAAGCGTTAACACTCTTACCAACAAAGCCATCTGGCAATAAGAGATTATTTTCTTGCGCGTCACCAACAATGAGGCAGCCAGCAGTATGCTCGTCAGTATTTCCAGTGTGAATAAGAATATACTCAAAGTTAGGTACATCAGTGATATGTAGCATACCACGGTGTATACCAGGATATTTTTTAGTATATCTTTGATGAAACCCACCTTCATTTCTTAATTCAATTTTATATGTACCAGCGGGTACACGCGTCTCACCTCTAACTTTTAGAGCTCGGCGCTCGTCCTCTAGTGTATAACATAAGAACTTCTTCCCGACGTCTGTTAACTCGAAAAGAAGTCCTGATGTTGAATCTATTTGAGAACTAAATCTTAGTACCTCAAGCTGCATATTAAGATTCTGTAAATATACCTACTTCTAATAAACCTCCAGTGCTAGCTGCTACAGCTATTAAAGGAAAGTCTAGCGCAGCTGGAAATACAGCAAACTCGTTTTGTTTAACTTCCATAATAAGCTCAAAAGCGCTACCTGTAGAGTCTGCAGCAGTACCGTCTCCAAGATTTGTGTCAGAGTCGGTAAGAGCGTCGTTATATATTGATATAGTATTATCGCTAGTAGAAACGTTTTTAACGTAGACAATGCTTCTTCCAGACGCTGGGGCTATTGCAATAGCGTTATCAGAGTTAGCAGTGTTTATTGTAAGCTTTTTCATAATACCAGCGCCGTTTATTGTGACGTCTTTTGTCATTGATAAAGACAACGCATCTGAAAGCATGTCTCCGGCAGGTGATGATAGTGTTAGTGTTTTTGTTAATGTAGCCATCTTTTTTAGTTTTTAAAATTCAAATATTGCAAACTCTAACTTAGGTGAACCAGCCACCGACTGATGAGCTATATTATTTTGACCATCTCCAATCCATGGTATTAGCGCAAACTCTCCTGGGCCAAGAAGCAAGCTGTACTCTTCGTCAAGATATATTTTTATACTTTCTGTAGAACCACCTTCTCTGCTAGAAGTTTGAGTTGATAAATTTTTAAAATACACTAATGAAGATCCAAACGTAGTTCCAGACGTAGAGCCTGCAGAACCTGTTAAGTCAACCTTAGTTCCCGTGCCAGTTACAACTGTGCCGTATTGGCTTTGCCCGGTAATCGCTAAGCTATCTGTTACACTCAACGATAGTGTGTCTACTAAAGCGTCAGTGCTGGAAATAGTTAACGTTGGTGTTACTGTTGCCATAATTTTAGTTTTTAATTATTCTTTTATTAGTTATTAAGTTGTTGTGTTTAATCACAATAGTATATATGCCAGGAGTTAATCTCGTAACATCTAAGACATTTATATTTTCTTCTTGAATAAGTATATCTCCCAGCATATTAATCACTGTAAGATCAACTTTTTTACTTACGTATATATAATCACTTGTAGGGTTAGGATATGTAACTAGATCATTTCTAAATTCAATTAAGTCCGTAGGACCTGTCCAGCCGTCAATACAATATTGGTATAAGCTAACGCAGCCTTGGTCCCACTCTTGATCACAGCAATACTCATCAACTTCTATAACCCAAGCAAAGCAATCGTTAGGTAAAGTATAGACATCACCAACAGCACAACCAGCAGAATACTCACACGTTGAGTCAGGCGTGTTAACAAGCGGGTCGTAGTTAATAGCAGTCGGATCATTGCAGCCATAAATAGCGTAGACACAAGAACCATTATCAGTATTAGCATCGTCATCGTAATTGAGTGCGGTACTGTCCATGCATCCATAATAAAAAGGTATACAACTACCATTGTCTGTGTTAGCGTCAGGGTTAAAGTTAAACATTGTTGCGTCCATACAGCCATATACTACTTCCACGCAACTTCCGTCGTCTGTATTAGCTAGCGGGTCAAAATTAAATGCTGTTGGATCTGTGCAGCCATAAGCATAATAAATGCAAGAGTTATCGCTTACGTTTGCTAATGAATCATAGTTCATTGCTACTGGGTCCATGCAACCTTCAACAACAGCTATACAAGTATCAGGTGTGTTTGCTAGTGGATTATAGTTAAAAGCAAACTCGTTCATACAACCTAGCACTGTAGGTATACAAGAGCCTATTAACTCTACATTTGCAGCTGGATCATAGTTGAAGGCTGTACTATCCATACAACCAACAACAACTAGTGTAGCACAGCTACCATCATCATAGTCAGCGCTAGCGTCATATTCTAAGTATATAGGATTTGTACAACCTATAATATAATAGCAAGTGCTATCGTCTGTATTAGCTAAAGCATTATAGTTTAAAGCCGCTACATCTGTACAGCCATAAACTCTTTCAATACAAGTATTGCCACAGTATGGCTCACCTATAATAGGGAAAAATGGTGGTATAGGATTTACAAAACCACCCTCAATATCTATAGATACATAATCTTCAGAGTACAAACTGTAACCACATTGTACCGCGGTAAAGTCTGATTGCTGTGTTATTTCAAATGTAGCTCTAACAGGATAGCCTGCAGCTAAGTTTATAAAAAACGTAGTATCAAAACCATCTACTAAAGTATATGTTCCGATGTCTTGATAGTTAAACGGTGGTATCAAGCTTGTTGCTTGTGATAACTTTAAACTAGATCCAGCCCAACCATTACCAGCTAAATCTGTTAATTCTAACTCGTGCATACAGCTATCTATGGCTATATCTGTATTTGCTGAATCTAAATAGTTATATGCTAGTGAGTCCGTGCAGCCATAAATTTTCGGTGTGTAACACATACCTGTGTCTACTGTAGCGGCTAAGTCAAACTCTACATAGCTGGAGTCCATACAACCAAACACTGGTGGTGGTGGAGGACAACCAGACGTGTATATTACGTCCCATATTTGAGTACCAAAATCAGGCGTATCAAGCTGCCATATTGTATCACCGCATTGCTCTATATATACAGAACCATCGTTTCCACCCCACAGGCTACCCGCTACACCGTCTCCGTATGTATCGTTTAATACAAAATAAAAGCTATCAACAGGTAAACATGTACTAGCGTATTGTGGTTCGTAGTCTATTATATTAGTGTATGGTCCACCTTCTAAAAGCGTATCACCAAAGAAAGTCATAATATACCAAGATGTCTCTTGTGGATATTGATCAGGGTTGATAGTAACATTTAAACTCCAAGTGTTTGGAGGACATTGAGCAAACGCAATGTTAAATAAAAATAAAAATGTAAATAATCTTTTCATTAAAATTTACTTATTATAAGTTCGTCAATATATTCTTGCACTTCTTCACGAGTTGCAACCATTTTGAAACTAAGGTCTGCTTGAAACCTTTTAACTTCTTCACCATCGTCGAATACGATGATTGTAGGTACGATAGCAATTGCATATTTTTTTTGTATTTCTTGTTCGTCTATACTTAAACTTTTCTTACCAGCGTCTGACAATTTGTTAAACCACTCAACGTCATTAGCCTCGTTCCAACCAGCGTTAAAGTGTATTACTTTAACCTGACTGTAAGCTACGCCAATAGTAAACGCTATTATTATTAATAGCGCATACAAAAATTTAGTAAACTTATTCATTATTTGTATAGTTTATCTTCTATCTTCTCAAGAGTTACTTTAATCTCTTTAACATCTTCTTGAGTATTCATGATAGTGTTGCGTATCATTTGATCTTTCATATCAAACTCCATACGTGTAACCTCTGGATCTGGCGCTAGTGGCAACTCTTTTGCCTCAGCAATATCTGCCTGAAGCGTAAACCACATACCAGTCATAGTTACTAGCACAACGCCTAGTGATATAATAGTTTCTAAACTTAATTTTACTTTCGTGTCTTTACCTATTTCAGTTGCCATACTCTAGAATATTACATAGTTGATACCGCACTTAAAATCGTACCACTCACGATTCCAGTACTTGTTATATTTACCTTCAACAAACATACCTAAATGTTTAGTTATTTTAGCGCCTACGATTAAACCACCTGAGTAATCATACCATTGTTCACCATCATTAAAGTTGTGATATGAAAACTCATTACCATCATCGTAGTGGTAAGGCATTAAGTTACCCCAGCTGTGTAGCCAAAAGTTCTTTTTGTAGTAGTAGTAATCAAAACCAACAACTAAAGAGTGTTGCCATTGGTTAGCCAGCTCGTTACGTTTCTTCTCAACATAATCTTCTAGCACCTGAGGTATTACAACTTCTTTCCAAACATCAGAACTTGTAGCTACAATGTTACCGTCAGGATCTTTGTACTCTGACTCATATACATCTACGCTATAGCCTTCTTCAATAGCCAAACATGTGTAGTGTAAATAGTTGTTTTCTAGTTGCCATTGTTCTAGTGGATCAAAACCGTATGGCTCAGCAAGTCTTTGTACAGCGCCGATATTAAACGATAACTTTTTATTACCGTTTAATCTTAATCGCTGCGTGCTTTCAAAATACTCTATGTCTGCAAAACCATCTTTAATGTATTCTACTTTAGCAAGCCACTTTGGTTTTACATATCTCACAAAGTGATGTTGGTCTAGATATTCTACGCCTTCTTGTCTTTTATAGTTTGCTTGAAATAAATATTCAAACGGTGATAAACCTACACTAGCGGCATCACCATAAGCTGACTCTGTACCATCTTTAAACTTAGTTATATCTTCGTAGCCAAACCTTTTGATCTTACGTATACCCATAACTAATGAGTAGTCAAACGGGGTAAACACCGTGTCATATAATACAGCCCCGTCTTCGACAGAGTATATATCTCTATCAGCTAACGATGTGTTACCGTTTGCTGCTACATAAAACGTAGAAAACTTAAACGTCTTCTTTAATACTTGCGCTTGACAAACGCTAGTTAATAAAAATAAAATAATTATTAGTCGTGATAATAACATAATCCAGATTTGTTTGTTGTTTTCATTTTACAACGCTTTTTGTTTGATTTAATATGTGAGCATTGTACTTCTTTACCATCACTTCTTTTTTCTACTTTTGTATGTATAGTACAATATGTTCCGTCAACAGGTGTGCCTTTACATCTACTACCGCTTCTTGTAGCTGCTGCACATCTTGGTTTTTTGTTTTTCTTCTTTTTCTTTTTGCTGATCTTTTAAATATTCTTTTTCTTTTTCTTGTTTTATCTCAGCTTCTTTTACTTTACGCTCTTGCTTTTTCTCTTCTTTCTTTTCTTCTTTAACTTCTTCTTTAGCTTGTTCTATCTCTTTAGGTCTTTCAATACCTAAGCTCCACTTATCCCATCCAGCGACTAAAGCTACTCTTTGCCAATTAGCATTATTGCTATCTGATGCAGCTTTTAAATTAGATAGCTTTCGTTGTATTCTGGCTAAAGGTATATTAAAAGAAGCTTCAACTAAATTACCAGTAATATCCCATATAGGATTGTCAATGTTACTTAAAGGTATCTTGCCATATATGTCTTTATTCCACTTATCTGTAGTCATGGCTGAATATAACTTTCTAGCTTTTGATCCAAGAGGTGGAGATACGTTAAGCGCTTCAACTAAAACTCTACCGTTATCTGCTTGCATGCCTTTTTCTCTCTCAGTCATATATTTCAAGACAGTTGTTTTTTACTGTAGATAATACAGCTCCGTATATACCAGAACCTCTAAGCAGCGAATCTAGAGTTCCATTAGCTATTCTATCTAGTTTTTTATCTAAAAACTCTTCGTCTTCTTCATCGTCAAAAGCTATAGCGAATAAAGCGTTTTGCATGCCGGCAAATATAATATTTTGAGCAACACCATAGTATATTATTCTTGATATATTACTTCTCCAATCACCTCTACCGTTTATTAAGTCTAAAGCTGCTTTCTTTATAAGCCTGTTATACTGCATTGGAGTATTTTGAAAAGCTAATATTAAACGTCCTAATACTGACGCTTGCTCTTGAGATATTTTATCTGGTCTACTAGACTGCTGAGTTGCCTCTGCTATTTCTTGAAAGTCAATAAAAGCTTGATCTTCAGCTTGTTGTTTTGACATTCCAGACTTAATAGTGCCTTTTTTATCACTTACAACTGATTTATCAAAAACAACAATACTTTCAACTTTTCCAGAAACTACTTGTGCTCCATCTTCATATCTAGCAGCTTTAAATCCTTTTTCGGCTAATGCGTTTATTACTTTATTCATTGCATCTTTGCCTATATAAGAATCATCAAATCTTGGATCAATTAATTCATAAATTAAGCCTTCGGTTGTGTTAATCCCGAGCTCTTTCATTGTTGAAATCAAATCTTTTTCTGAAGCAACTTTATTTTTATCAATATAGATATTTTTAACATTACCTCTATTCATATCAGCGTATGCCTTAGCTTCTCTTTTATTAGTAGCTAAATAAATAAGACCTGTTCTTTCTCCTAATTTATCAAAAGATTTTGGGCTAGCGTTATAAACTAATTCTTCTTGCACTTTACCGCCTTCTTTAACATACTTGTTGACTCTGTTTCTATAAAACGTAGCGCCACCAGCTGATATAGCAAAGCTATCTGCTATTTGTGTAGGTGCAAAGCCAAGCTCTAACAATCTACCAATAACGGCTCTAGCGCCGCCTTTTTCTGCAAGTCTTTGAAGCTCTGAAGCGTTTAAGTCTGACTGTAGACCACCACGTCTTTGCTTAAGCATTGGAGAGCTGAATAGCATAGAAAAGTCTTTCCAATATTGTTTTTGATTTGCAAAAGCTCTAGCTGCAGCAAACACGTTGTTGTCTTCAAAGTTAATAAAGTTTACTGTAGACAGTGTTTGTAGTACAGAAGATCTAACATTAACGAACATGATGGCACCTACAGAGCCGTTTAACCAGTCTAAGAAAGCGTTAACTGTTTTGTTTCTTATTGTAGGTCTATTAGTGCCTGACTTCATTCTAGCTAATGTATCTTCAAGAGCGCTTCTATAAGCAGAGCCGTGAACAGCTTCAAGCTTATTTAACATGTCTTCTGTAAAGTACTCATCAACATTTGCCTGCCACTCTTCTAAATATTCTGTTCTTTTTATTTTAGCAGCGTCAGCCATATCACCATTAAATGAGCTAGCGTTCCAGCCAACTTCTGGTTTTAAATAACCATCTATACCCATGGCGCCTTCAATAGCACCTGCAAATAAAACCATATCTTTATTCATAGCTACTTGCCCAGCTATTCTTTTTTGTTCCGCCTCAGATATACCAGGTACGCTGTGTCCGTTTTTATCATACAGATATATACGCATAGCCTGCTCGTTAGTATATCCAGTATTTTCAAACTCTTTAGTTAAGTTTTTAGATACATTTGGCAAAGCTTTTGAAACTTTTTTAACATCTTCTCTTAGCTTTTGCTTATATATGTCTAACTGCCTGTCAGCTCTATTAAACGGATCGTAAAACATTTTTTTGAAAAACTGAGCGTCAGCATCGCCTTGCTTACCTTTACCGTAGTTATAGTACATTAAACCTTCAAAGTCATCTGCACTAGGTGGAATAAACAGTTGCTTTAATCTGTTTCGTTTACCTTTGTTTCTAGCTTTAACTTTATTGAAAGTTTCATCTGCAGGAACACCTTTGTTTCTTTCAAGCATTTCATCGATAGGACTTGGGTTGTCTTGGCTAAATTTCATTTTAGCTTGAACAGACTTACCTTTAATATCTAGCTGATCGATAACATTTGCCACGGCTTCAACGTTAGGTAAAGCATCGTCAACAAAGTACATATCGTTATATCCTTCTTGAAACTTATCAAGCATCCATTGAGCTTTTGCAGCCCCTGTACTATTACCTAGTCCAGTTATGTTTTCTAAAGGTATGTTTATTCCTTTACTCTTCAACCAACCGTGTATAGCTACTGCGGCTTCAGCTGGTCTAGCTGTTAATATATAGTTGTTTTGTGGACCATACTTAGCTATTCTGTTTTTAAACTTTTGGAAAAGCGGTCCTTCAACCCCACCTCTAACATTTATAAAGTCTGAAAAATCAAACTCATATCCTTGCTCCATTAGTTCAGGACCTTTCAAAGGCCAATCACCAGAACTTATTTTTATTTCATTACCTGTCGCAGGGTCTGTGGCTATTATAAAGTTGTCACCGTCAATTATAAGTGTTTCGTCAAAATCAAAAGCAGACATACCTCTAGACGTAGTTTCTTTAGACCATCTACCAGATCTAATTCCATCTCCTAATCTTTGCACATCGTTAAATGAAGGTGTGTTTTCTGGTCTAAGTGCTTTAACAACATCTATAAAATTTTGACCAACCTCTAGCGGTGCATCTGGATCTATGCTTATTAACGGCGCTAAGTCAGCTATCTGTTGATCTGTAGCGTTTTTAGCTAGCCAAATAGCAGTGTCTTCGTTTAAAACTCTTTCTTGACCGTCAGGTCTAGTGGTAAATTTATGACCTGTATTATCTATAGCTTTATCCATTATCTTTGGAATAATATCTACAGTATAGCCATCAAACACAGACATGTCTAGAGTATTGTTCTGCATGTATGACTGTATTATTTTACCAGCTACTTCTTCTTTAGGTATAGCGTGCTCGTATTGAAACTCTTTTCCTAGTTGATCAAGCCCAAGCTTAGCAGCAAGCTTTTGAAAGTTTTTAGGTATTCTAGATAAGTAAGCAGCTCTTCTTAGTGGCGCGTCCATAGATGAACCTAAAGACATTACTAACAAACCAAAATCAGCCGCGTCAAAGCTATCGTTTGGATCTTGAACTTTAGCCCAAGCATCGTCTAATAGTCTTTTTACCTCTTGTCTAGCTTCTAAAGATTTTTGTTTTCTTGTTTTAAATATATCAGCTAAGCTTTTGCTTTTTAAAGAAGTAAAAAATCCTTTTGTAGATTCAGCTGGCATTTCAACAGCTAGTCTAACGCTAGAGCCATCAGGCTTATTTAATATATATGTACCTTGCTTTGGAGATGTAACTTCAAATCCAGGTGGAAGACCTTGGTTTAATAATGCTAAAAAATCTGCTTTACCAGTTGTAACCTGCTGTCTATTTTCTCTAGCTATTTTATTACCTTTTTTATCTAGCTTAAAGTCACCAATGTTTTTACCTTTAGGTAGCTTATCTCCTTTTTTATATCGCTTCCACTTACCTCCGTTTTCTCCTTCCCAGTTTGGTGTGTCAATAACTTCACCGCCAGGTTCTGTAACCGTGTTACTACCGTCACCTATTTTAGAGGCGCCAGCATACATAGGCATTAGTTGACTAATAACTCTTGTAGCAGCTTCTTCAGGACTTGTTTCTTTAGCTAGTTTAGCTGTAGTGTTAACTAGATGAGATCTTTGTTTATTGATACCTTCTTTTTCCTTAGCTCTGTTACCAGGGTTTACAGGTTTTCCGTTTTCATCTTTAGGCATTATTTCCATTAAGTTTTTCTTAATGCCTTTGTTAAAGTTGTTATTAAAGAACGCGTCTATAAAAAAGTCTTTAACGTCTTTACCTGTAAACGCAACAAAACCACCTAGATCTTTTAAGCTTTCGTTTACTTTATTAAAATCTTTTACAAGAGATTTAACCTCGTTTTTTATAGAGTTGATAGTTCTAGATGGTAGCGTAGACTCTGCATACACGTTGTCAAAAACGTTGTCGATACTAGCGTCGCTCATATCTGTTGTTGGTAGCATCGCGAACACTTGTTCTATCCTATCGTTTCTACCTTCAGCAGTGTCTTTGCTAAAAGCCATTAAGCCTTTACCGTCGCCTAACTTAGCTCTTGCCGCATCTGAAAATGTTCCTTCTGATAAAGACTTTAATCTTAATTGTTGGTTAGCTTCTAGCTGAGCCATTTGAACTATAAATGCTCTTATAGCTCCATCACCACTCTTTCCACCTTTATCAGATCCATCAGGATTCATATTGAATAAAGCTAAAAACTCTTCTTTACTTATGTCAGTTCTTTTATCTTGAGCTTTCTTTTGCCCTAGTTTTTTGTCAGCGCCCTCTGCTACTCTAAGTCTAGCGCCTTCTTTGTATAGATCGCCAAGTTTAGTATTAGCAGCTCCAGTAGCTTCACCACTTCTGGTTTGGCCTTCAGCTAGTATACCTATTAAACCTTGATCTAAGTTACCATTTTCATCTATAGCTCTATCAAATATTTCTAGTTGAGCTTGTCTTCTTTGCTTAGCGTCTAAGTCTTGATTAGCTAATATTCTTTTAGCTGAAACACCAAAGTGTTTTGCCACAGCGTCTAACACGCCATATAAAGGACCTGTTGGTGTAACGTCAGCTTCTTTTGTAGGATTAAATAATTTTGGCTTACCTTTTTTATCTAAGATTACTTCACCTGTTTTTTTATCTACTCTTGTTATTTTTTTAGCGCTATTTAAAAACTGCTTTACACCTTTGTATGTTAGATTTTCTATCGACACATCAGCGTCATCTAAGGCTTTGTCTATTGCATTGTTGGTTTCTTCACTAAACTCGAATACCTCTCTAGCTTTTAATTCGTTTACAACCTCTTCAGCGGCTTTCTTTCTACCAATAGATAAGTCTTGCTCTTCTAGTTTTTCTAACGTAGCATCTCTTTCAGCTTGCATTAAGTCACTAACAACAGTTCCGCTATCACCAACCTGCTTATCTAACGATGTAGTGTCAGCTTGTTGCTCTGCTTTGTATTGATTCATTATATCACCTTTGGCTCTGTATATAATAGACATACCAGCACCGCCAGATACACCAGTTAACCAACCAAATAAACTATTGTTTTTGTCTAGGTTAAAGTTTGTTAAAAATCTTCTACCTAACTCTTCTTTTACTTTTCTAGTAAACTCTCGCAAAGCTTCAGGCGGTAGACCTCTTTTTGTCATGTCGTTCTGAATCAAAGCGTCTAAGGCTCTACCTTCTACTATAGCGAAGTAAGCGTCTGTATAATCAGGAGTAGCAGCAAAAGCATCTTGGCTTTCGTGTTTAGGAGTACCATCTTCGTTCTGCACAAACTTATCAAATGTTCGCTTTAAGTCTGGATCACCTTTAATATTAGCATCTAAAGATTTAGAGTAAGCTCTTTCAGCTCTAACTTCCTCTTGTTGCTGTGGCGTTCTAGCTTGTTCAACGATTAGTCCACCAGCTCCCTTGGCCATCATTCTAGTAATAGCAGCGTTAGGTTTATTTTTCTTTATAGAAGTGTGCATGTCCTTCAAAAAGTTTCTAACGTCTTGATCTGTGTCGAACTTTATATCTCTACCTAAATAGTTTTGCGCGAACTGTCTAAAAAAATCTTTAAGCTTCTGTAACGTAGAGTCATTAAACTCTATATCTCCATCAGCAAGCATTTCAGAGGCTATAGTTAGTATTTCTTCACCTCTCATATCAGCTTTATAGCCACTTATTCTTTTATTAAATAAAGCATCTTTTCCAGGTTTAAACCTAACACCATCACCGCTGAGTATATCTATAACTCTATCGCCCAAAGCATTTCTAACACCTGGATCATTTTTCATTGTGTTGTATAACACAGCGTGTACAAACTCGTGAGCACGCGTACTGAACTTACCATTTTCATCTATAGCTTCTCTATTGAGATCTATTTGAAAGCCGGTTAGTTTCATATCTTTGCCTTCACCGGTAAAAGTAGGTATCATACCACCGTAAGTCTTAGTGTTTTTAAGCATTTGTAAAGCATCAGCACTTTGATCAGAGCTTTCTTCAGCTTGCTTCAAAATTTCTTTAGCTTCAGCTATGTCTTCAGGTGTAGAGTTAGGATCGTTTATTACATCATTAGCAGCTTCTTTAAGACCATCTTGAAACATACTAAACTCTTCTACAGACTGTACGCTTCTACCAAACTCATCTTTAGATACTATATCTCTCATCTCGCTGTCAGTTCTTTCTTTGACAGAAATTTGTAAAGGACTTCCGAACTTTTTAAGCTGAGCATTTGTTTTGTCTATTAAAAGCTGTTGTTGCTGTTGGTGCTTTTTAACGTCAGAAGGAGGATATTTATCTATTATTTCTTGCTTAGCTTTTTCGTTCTTTTTATATCTTTCGTTAAGTCTATCAATATCTCTTTGCTTGACATCGTCTGGTATAGACTTATCGTTTATTATTCTGTTATATTCTGCTTGTAGTTTAGAGTTGTTTTTATTTAGCTTTAATAGTTGAGACTTTTCAGAGTCACTAAGCATATCAACTCTGTTAACGTCTATTTCTATAAGCTCTTTATTTTTATGTAGTATATCACCAACCTCAGCCTGTAGATCTGCTATCTCTTCTTGAGACATAGTGTTTTTACCTTCGTGTAGCTGTCTGTTTATTTCTTGCAGTCTTTGGTTGTTAGCTGCCATAGCGTCGCTAGCAGAAACAGATTTAAAAGGAGCTATCATGTGTTTAAATAACACCGGCGATTTAATACTACCAGATATAGCCACACCAGAGACAAAAGACTCTGGAACATCATCAAAAATAGTTACACCTTCTTTACCAGAAGCCATATCAAGTAGATTACCGCTCATGGTAGCAATACTTTCAGATCCACCTTCTTCAATAAAATCTTTACCTGTGGCTAGTAGTGCTCTTCTATTAAACACATTTTGTCGAAGGTATCTAGACGCACCTTCAATACCAGCTTCTCTAGCCGTAGCTATAGTGCCTCTAAGCGCGCCTTTTACATATTTAATTTGGCCAAGCGTAACTCTTTCTGATAATCCTTCAGCTGCACCACTAAGCATTGAGTTTGTATACATGTTCCAAAAACCGTAGTCAGTTCCTTGCTCACCGCCCGTCTCACGATAAAGATTTCTTTCTTGCTCTAGTTGATCAAACTTATTTCCAGCAGCAGACCCTCCCATTAGCACTAAACCAGCTGTACCTCCGGTTACAGCCATAGCTGCAAGTTGAGGTAATTGACCACCTAGCATTGTCATAAACCATTCGCCTGCGTCTGAAGCGTTTTGTATATCTCCAAAAGCTACTGGATCTTGTACTTTCTGCCTAAAGTTAGTTTGCCACTCTGCTAACGCTTTTTTACCTTCATCTCTCATTGTAGGCGTTGCTGGATCATTATCCCAGTCTATACTGTGTGCGGCTCCAGTGGTAAGCTTTCCAATGTTTATAAAATCTTTTATATATGGATTTGTAATTAAACCTTCTTCTATAGCCCAATCAGATATTTCTCCAAATGGATTTACCATGTAAGCAACTTGCTCTAAACCTTTAACTAAATCTACAGCACCCATAGCTAAAGCATTACCAGCCTGTGTACCAAGCTGGTGGTTCTTTTCAATAAGAGTAGAGTACATGTCAAGCTGACCTTGGTCTAAACTAATCTCTTGCATTTGTCTGTACGCTGAGTCTATAGCTGCTGATATATTTTTGTTATCAGAAACGTATGTGTTATACGCTTCTACATTACTTTGATACTCATCTTTTAATCTTTGTATTTCAGCGTTAGCAGCATCAACCTCTTCTTGAGTTTTGTATTCTTTGCTTTGTATTTCTTCTATTTTCTTTCTAATAGGAGCTGGATCAATCTTAGATTTTAAAGCTTCAGTGTCTTTTATACTATTAGAAAAAGCTTCGTTGAGCCTGTCTATTCTTGAAATAACTTCCTGCTCTTGTTTGCTTAACGTTGCTAGATGATTTTCTGTTTGATCTTCAAATAATTCTTGAGTTTTAGCTTCTCTAAACCAACCACCATCAAGATCTTCTATGTTTTGACTAATGTTTTTCTTTAGTGTTTGTTGGTTTTTTTGAGTTGTTAGTATTGAATTAGCTAACTCATTTACTTCTTCATCATCATCGCCTATACTATTATATATATCTTTTAAATTAACTACCTCTCCATTAGGTGCCGTGCCTTTTTGCACGTCCATATTTATAAAGTCAAGATTGTGGTCAGCTGCTAAAAACTTATTTAAGTCTTCTCCTTTGAAACCCATAGCTTCAGCATATCTTTCTTTAGCTATTCTAATTTTAGCGTTTGTATCTGCAAAGCCAATTAAACCGTTTTCTTGGGTTTTTAACTTTTCTTTCAAAACGCTAGGTCTAGTAGAAGGGTCCAAGCCTCTTCTTCTATACTCGCCGTCAATATATTCGTTAGTATATTTATTAAAATCTACTTGATAATTTCCTCTCGCTTGCAGTTGAGCCGCTCGGTATTTTTCATACGCTTCGGATTGTATTTCTCTTTCTAAAGCTTCTTCTTCGCTAGTTATATTTTCAACCTGAACTTTTAATACTTTGTTTTGCTGCAGCTCTGTTTTAGCGTTTTGTTTGTTTTCTGCTTTTTGATCGTTAGTTACACGTGTGGTTGTTGCATTACCTTCTGCGGCTGTATTACCTCCTCTAGTAGCGTGTCTTTTCATAAAGTCATCAACAACTTTCGCGATTCTTCTGTCTTTGCTACCTACCCAACTGTCTACATCGAAAGTCAAGCTAGCTCCATTCAAGGCTGTAACAGTTATTGAATCAGTAGTGCTACTTGGATTACTAAAACTAAAACCATATTCAGAGTAATCTGCTACAAATCTATCTAACGATGATTCTCCAAAACCAAAAAACCAACCACCATCATCTGTACCTATTAAATCTTCTGTAACCGTAGGCATTTCGTTTCTAGCCCACTCGTTATCTTTAATTCTTTTTTCTTCAAGAATCTTAGACATTTCATCGTTAACCTTTTCAGGTTTTCCGTCTTCACCAGGTATAGTCCAACCTAACTTGTGATCGTATTGATAATCTTCTGGATTTATTATAGGCTCGTTGTTCTTTACTCTAGCCTTATTTAACTCCTGTATTTTTACTAAATGAAAATTTTCCTCGTCAAATTTCTCCCCTGCTTCTATGTCAGCTTTGGTTTGCTCACTTACGTTCGACGCCGAAGAACCATCTTCCGAAGTGGATGCCGTACCGTCTTCCGTCACAGCGGCATCCGTCTGTGTCTTGGCTTTTTTTGGCGCATACTCTGGAAAAAACTCTGGAAAAGCTTTGTTAACTTTTTCGTAGTCAAATTTATTATTAACAGCGGTAGTTACATAGTCTTTTATAACATCCGTGTCTACACCCTCTAGCTCTGGAAATGCAGCTAAAACTTTATCGTAATCGTAGTCGTTAGCTACAGAAGTTGTAACTAAATCTTTTAAAACTTGTTGATCCATATTATTATCCTAATCTGTTGCTTCCTCCTGCTTGAGTAGAGCCTTTAATATTTGCAGTTTTACCTTCGAGGGTAGCTGTTTCTACAGCTACTTCTTCTCTCGCTTTAGAATACTTCGTGTCTTGTTGCTGTACGAATCTAAAAAAATAATTTTCTAATACAGATCTACCTAAGTTTTCGTCTTCTTGTATTTGCCGCATTATAAACTCTTTGTCTTGTTCAGATATATTGTCGTACCAATTTTCCTCTCCTTCATCTCTCTCTATATTAAACTGTTTAAGCTCATCTTCGTCTAGCAAGTCGTTATACGTTGCGTTAGCTAAATCTTCTTCAATGTCTTGTAAAACGTTTCTACCAGTGCTTTCAAGCTTATCATTAAACAAAGCTTTAAAATCTTTTGTATCTAAGTTATTACTTATCTGTCTTCTAACATCTGCTTCATCAAAAAATCCTCCAGATCCAGCGTTGTCTTTTACGGCCTTAGCATATTACCTATAGTCAAATCAAACTCTGAAGCTTTAGGTATAACCATTTCTTCTAGCTCAGCTCTTGTTCCTTCAAAAATATCAGGTGGTCCTGCAGCGCCAGGTTGTGGTGGTAATTGTATTCTATATTTCTTTTCTCCTGTTTCTTCATCTTTAAATATTTCCGCTTCTCCAGAGTAAAACTTTTCTAAAAGCGAAACTGTTCTTTGATCGGTAGCGCCACTTATGTTTGATTTATTTTTATTCATGTCCATGCTGAAGCCTTGCAGTCCAGTAGCAGACTCAATGTCGCTAGCTGTTTGTGTTTTTATGTCTGCAATATACGTGTTAAACTCACGTATCAAATCAGCTCGTTCTTTTTCGTCTGTAGTTTCTAGTATCTGATCTCTAATACCTTGAAGTTTATCAAAACCAAAGTTGTACTCGTTAGTGTTAGAGCCAGAATTAATAAACTCGTCTAGCTTAGTGTTGAGGCTAGTTTCTAATCTGTCTTGCTCTGCCTTCTGCTCTTTTTCTAAAGCTTCTTTTTCTGCAGCAGCATCGTCTAATAATTCAGTTCCTTTTTCAACAGCTAAATTTCCTAGCGTTTCGCCAAAAGTATCAGCTTTAAAAGTACCAACTCCAGCAGCCGCTTGTGAAGCCCTGTTTAATCTGTTAAGTTCGTTTCCACTTAATCCTAAATTTATACCCGCGCTTTTCTTTGCCATATCTTTATTAGTTAGGATCTAAGAAAGATCCTGTTAAATCTGCGCCTCCTGTAGCCATTTTCATACCAGCGCCAGCAATATCGCCAATACCAGACATCATCATGTTTTGAGCATCTGTTACAGCTTGCTGCCTGTTAGCGTAGTCGTCAGCCGCCATACCCATCAGCGCTTTTGTTTTATCAGCTTCCATTTGTCTAGACATAATATCACCTTCTCTTTCTAAACCTTGAAGTCTAGAAGCTTCTTTACGTTCAGCTAGCTGATTAGCTTGTTCTTGCTTACCTATAGATATAGCTGCTTTACGAGCGTTCTCAGATCCTTGATTAGCTAACGTTTGAGCTAGAGCGGCAATACCAGATCCACCGGCCGCGCCTCTCATATCTGCTAATATATTCGCTTGTGATTGTGCTTGTTTCTCAGCAACAAACTGAGCTTCTTCCTGGTTAACCGTTAGGTCTTCCATAGTATTTTCCATGTTCTGATATGGGTTGGAAGTGTCTAAGTTTTTAAAAGCTTGCTTCTGAGCTTCTAACTCTGCTTGAGCTGCTGCTGCCGCTGCTTTAGCTTTCTTCTTTTGAACACCGCCTGATATAGCTTTAGCTGCACCACCTGCAACCGCTAAGCCTAATCCTACTGCTACAAATGACATATTATTTCTTTTTAGTTAATTCAACGTTTAAACCTAACTTTTTAGTTAAGCTTTGTATTTCATCTAAACAAATAGCTTCGTCGTTAAAGCTTTTTGCTATTACCTCTTCTTCTACTTCTTCTGGAGTTTTCTTGTCTGTAGCGTGAACCGTTACAAACGTGCAAGGTTCATGAGTGTATATAACTCTTTTTGTACCCGCTTTAGTAACTCCATGATGAGGAGCTTCGATGTCTACTATACCGTCTTCTGTTAGTATAGACATTTTACCACTCATTAAAAAGTATGGGTGGTCAACCTTATGTATCTTAGTTACTAGCAGCATGTTAGCAGGATTATATATTTCTCTTACGTAACACCCACCAGCAAACGTATGTTTAGTTGGATTTGCTTTGTGTAGCTCTTCACCAACCATACCACCTTCATCTTCAAGCTGCTTATGCAACTCTGTTATTTGTCTTCTATACTCTTGCTTCTTTCTTATTTCTTGAGCTATCTCCCAAGCTTCGTCAAAAGTAAAAGTATGTTTTAGACCCAGCTTCTCTGTTTGTTCTATAAATTGTTTCCTTAAATCTTCTTTTGATAGTGGATTATTTATAGCTTGATCGTCTATATGCTTCATTAAATTAAATTTACTATAATATAGTTACACTTAATTGCTACTTTCAAAAGTGTCAACAGTGATATTAAA
>FUIF01002287.1_pt1 | contig 18309 bp, 30 predicted proteins | sample 1003461 | NCBI WGS metagenome assembly FUIF01 (sample SAMEA80401918, study PRJEB19352) | marine metagenome | reverse complement strand
GCTATACTTGCAAGAATGCCCCAAGACAGCCAGTCTGGGCAGTCTTCCCGTAGGAACCGAAACCCGTCTGCGATATATGGCTGGGCGGCTGGGACAAAGCAAGCCACAATCAAGCCAATAAACAGAATTGTCCATAGTTCGTCTTTGATGCTGTCCTGAGATGCCGACATTGCCTGTTCTTCCCAATCGGCATCACTCTGCACTTTCTTGGTTTTCGCCTCAATCTTTGCCACGGCTAGTGCTTGTTTCGCCTTTGCCTTCTCAGCCTATTGCTCATCCACTGACCAGCTAGATTTGCAAGCGGTGTAATAAAATTCAGTGCCATCTTAATAACTCCATATCCAAGGTCTTGGGAAACCGTCTGTCTCTGTTAATGTGTCCAGGTGAATAAAACGTGCGTCGCCAGTCTGGGACACTCCAATCCCAGTGAACCCCATATCTGTTGCGTGCTTCAGTAGCGTATAGGCTTGACTGCCACGAATTAATATATCAGCCGCACGCCCTGTCGTATGCGGCGACAGCTTACCCAACTCTGCCTTCGGTGCTTCGATGGGGTGCTCTGGCGACCTGTAACCAGAAGTTATGCGGAACCCAAAACCGCATCTGGTACGCAAGTCTTGTAGCCTGTACAGGAAGTCGTCATCCATCTTTGTCTCGCCAGAATGCGAACAAGTAAACTCGCTTTCGCTGAAGTTCTCTAGGTCATCCCAAACACTCATGTGCATCTCCTCAAGTCAATCTCGCGCAACACCGATGTCATTTGCGCCACCTCATCGTTATCAAGCATTGTGGCGATGTCTAAATTAATCCTCACCGTCTTATGCCTAAACACTGGCTTAAAATACACCCGCCTGATATCGAGCGCAACCAGACACAGCACATCCACAGCATCAGGGTCTAAGCGCAGTTTTGCTTTTGACCCACGCGCTGTTGCCCACCGATACCGTGGCTTGCATCTTGCGTTCTTTTTGTCGATGGTTGCCCTTGACGCTGTCTTGACCTCGCACCGATACATCGCCCCACCGTCAGCCATAATCAACAAATCAAATGACTGCTGTTGACACAACACTGCCCGATAGCCCGACTGCTCTATAATCCTGCGGCTAATAACTCACCAGCGCGTCCTGTCTTTACTGCTGTGCGGCTGGTGTCCACGGCTCAAACTAGATACTCAAGAAAAGCATGACACTACCAACGCCAATGATGCCTAGTATCACGAATATCTTAACAATTATATCTTGCGCTTCTTCTATTTCCCTGCGCCGTTTAATGCGTGCCTTTCTTATCTTTTCATCACGTTCTTCGATACGCCGTTTGCGTTCTGCCACGATGCTCTCGTAGAAACCGTGGCCATAAGTCATGTTGATTTGAACCTTCAGGCATATAGTTCATTTTGCAAGTTCTTGTATTCAATCATCTCACTGGCAACGTCTTTGAAACCAGTTTTTTGACTGTAACGCTCTTTGTTGAACTCATCAAAGCCTTGGAAAATGCTTGCCAATTGTTGACCAATTTGGGCGGCATCTTGAACGCTGTTTATATTCTCTTTGATAAACGCTATTCCAGAACGAGCCAAAGCCAGTCCAGTCAGTGCAGTACTAATCGGCTCCATCTCGACGTTCCTGCAAAGCGTTGTAAATCCGTATGGACACAAGAACAAACGCGCCTAGCATGACAGCCAATTCAACCCAAGCTGTTGCGTTAACAACCCAAGGCGCACTCATAGCACCCGCCGCAATCGTTAGGTCTTGAACTGTCTTGCTTTCCATTTTAGCCCTCTAATGCCGCAACACGGGTTTCGAGTGCTTCAATCTTTGCGATAGCTTCTTGCAGTGCCGCAGTTAGCAACGGCACTAGCTTGGCTTGGTCGATGCCTTGGTAGACAGGCTGAGTTCCTGTAGCTGTCCAGGTGTGTCCAGTTTCCAAATCGTCTGGCTCTACAACGCCTGTCTCTGTGGTGTTCCCATCCGCATCCGTAACATCCCCAATCGGCTCTGTAGCATCTTTTTCGCCTTTGATTGCTTCAGGCACAACGTCAGCAACTTCATGCGCCAGAAAACCATCTACTGTTAAACCAGGCTCTACAATAAAGTTGAAGCGTTTGGGGTCGAGTTGCTTGACCCTTGTAATTCCATCGGTGATGTCTGTGACGTTTTCTTTGAGGCGATAGTCAGAAGTGGTGTTGTAGCTGACCGACACTGATGTGATGCTGATGTCACCGATTGCAACTCCTGCCCGATAAAACTGTTGGATATCTCCGCTGTTACCTCTGTTCAAAAACAAGACTATGTTATCGGTTCTCGAGAATTGACCCGCACCCGTTGAGCCATTGAAAAGCATACCCTTAACATTGTTAACTACGGGATTTGAGTTAGTTGTCCCTATCTGAAGGTTGGCTGAAGCATCAAGCCGCATTACTTCCGTCGTTGTACTGCTTGCCGCTTTTCAAAAATAAGATTACCGCCGCTATTCGTCATTCTGTAATCAGTGTAAATGTCAGCCCCAAAAGTGTCATTAGCCCCACGCATAAGCTCAATGGCTGGAGCGGGAGATGAATCTGTGTCGGCATGAATACGAAGCGTAGGGTCTGCCGATGTAGTTTGTATGGTTAACTCGTGTGCTGGTGTGGCAGTCCCTATTCCAACCTTACCATCATCCGTAATGGTCACTTGTGTCGCGTGGGCATTAACGCTTGAGCCTGTCGAGCCCGCGCCATCGGCAGTCTGAAATATGATGGAACCGCCAGCACCCCGTACCCGTCCCCGCGCCACCTTTGATAGTCAGTGATTGCCCAGCCGTATCCGTCCCTGACGCATCTTCAACGTCAATTTCGGTTGCCAGTGTGCCAGCTACATCGTTGCTCTGGTCAAGCAAGAACAGAGGTATCCACGCGTCATTATCCTCATTTCTGATGTATAGCTTATTTTCTGAGGTATCGTACCAGAGTTGTGAGGCGTAAGTGGTTGATGGCGCGGATGTGCCAGAGTTGGTTGACGATATCGCCAACAGAACATTATTGATGTCCGTGCGTGTCGCTGGAAATGATTGATTGTTTATAACGTAATCGTGCTGTGCCATTTTTACCCTATGTTATGACTTCGCCATAACCCTTTGCCTGATAGTCGAATGTGCGTGAAACCACACTGTTGGAACTGTCCTTAAATATCACATTAAAGCCTGTTGCCGATTTACCTGTCACCAAATAATAATCACCACTGTTCAAATTCTGCGCCGTGATAGCCACGTTCTGCAAGACGCTAAACGCTGGACTGAACGTCACATCATAGCCCCCTGCGTCTGTTCCAGATGATAAATCATTTCCGAACTCAAGTCTATCAGGCATGTCCACTGTGACCTGTAGCGTCGAGACTTTTGGTGATGCGCTTGTGTCTGCGCTATTTAGAACGGCTCTAAACTTGAACGCACGCGCTGAATATTCACCAACAGTAAACTCGCGGAAGTCTGTGAAGGTGGGAGAACCAGACGGGTCATCATCTGTCGTTGCTATAAATAGCGTGGCGTTAGTGTCACCGAATGACGATGTGTCTCCATCGAAAAACCTTCCCGCGCATCAAACAGGCCAGCCGCATCATCAAATACGTTTACATAATCCACCCGACTGATTTCCACTTTTGATGTCACACGCTGGTAAACTTACTGCCCAAATCGACGACATTGGCAAAGTCATAAGTCCCTTCATTGTCCACAGTTGACCCGCCGCCATCAAACAGGCATCCAAATCATCAAAGTTGCCTGTCGCGCTGTCAAATAAGATTGTTGTCGCCAAGACCAAAGCACCATTAGAAACAGCGACATCTGATTTCGTGCCAGAGAATGTCGGGTTTTCAGTAAGCGTCTGGACTACGTTGCCAGCTTCAATCTCATTAATGATGGCGATGGTAGCTGTCGCATTTCGACTTTCTCTGCCGCCTTTGTCTACCGCCTTGATGAGATATGTGCCTGTGATGGCCGGCACGATGACTGTGTTAGCTGGGCGACTGACTTTCTTCGCTAACGTCCGTGATGTGTTGAACGCCGCCCCTGACGTTGCCGCGCTGTGGCGAATGATGTAGTGGCTCAAATCCAAATCAGGAACAGGTGTCCAAGTCAGGTGCGCTTCCTTGCCGATGATGTTGACTGAGAAGTTGGTTACATCTGCTGGCAAATCCAGCGATGCTGTAATCTGTTGCGTGACGCTCGTAAACGCAGACTTGTTGCCTAGTCCCGTAATGCTTCGGGCGCGCACATCATAAGTTGCGCCAGCTTCCACATTGACCATCTCAAATCGTGTCGATGACGAGATGCCAAGCGATGTATAGGTGCTGTCTGTGGTTTTCTTCGCTTGCACCTCAAATGCCGTTGCAAGATTATCGCTAGTAGCTATGTCAACTAACAGAACGTCAATCGCTTCTTCGTTGATGACCCGCAATTCATCAGACGTTGTGACGCTGGGCGCAAGAATATCAAAAGGCGACCTAAGTGTTGTGTTGTCTGCTTGGAATGCAGTTTCTTCAGCAGACCAGTCATAGACGCTTGACGCTAGTTCTCGCACCGTCAAATCAACGCCCAGGGTCGCCGCACCGTTGTCACCAATCGCGCTGGAAAACTGCCAGTTTGTAATCTCAAAGACCTTACTACTGAACCCAAACCTGTCCAGCGTAATCATAATCGTGTCACCAACGTTATATTTGAACGCACTTAGCTTGCAAGGCAAAGTCATAACAAGCTGTTGACGCGCTTTGTATAGATTAATCTTGGCGATGCGTTGTGCCATAGAACTCGATTGCGTAAATGGCAAGTCAAGACTTGTAAACACTTGCTCACCATTATCCTCTGCCTGGAACACACTAGAGGTGATGGGCGTATAATCCGTGGGCTGAAAGTTGCCTTCTTCAGCAGGGAGAAAAACACCCTTGACCGCGTTGAAATTGTCACGACGACTGGGCTTGGTATTGATGCTGATAGAGCCAGTAAGGTCATCTTCTGTCAGCGTATCGCTTGGGGCTGTATACGCGCCGGCCTTCAAATACCATTTGCCGCCAGAGTAATAAAGAGAGCCCGCCATACTGCTCAATATTTCTTCTATAATCTGTTGTGGCTGATTGGCTGTATCAATAATCCCGTGTGCCTCATATCGCTTTTCTGTTCCACCAGCCGCGAGTGCTACGGTTTCGTCGCAAATGTTTGCCGCCGCATCGAATGACGTAGTGTCAATTTCATCTGCTGACGCACCAAGACCATAACTGGCGTCTGTCAAGTAATCACGCAAGATAAGTGCTGGATTGCTGGAAAACGCAGTTGCGGATGTGCGAGTGTCCAATACCTTTTTGCCCTGAACGATTGCGCTTACGTTAGGAATACCATTTGGGAAGGCATCAACGTCGTAAGTCAATTTGCAGTAAATATAAGCAATACCGCGGAACCTGTCATTTGCACCCAAGCCGCCGCTCAACGTGCCCAAGAACCCAGTTGTGTTATTTATGATTGTGCTGTTCGCGACCTGGTCATCAGCACCCGTACCCGTTAGAACTTGCGCCTTGCCATTATATTGTGACGGTGCTGTGACGTTGCCAGAGCCATCAATAGTTAACTTGTTATCGTCAAAGTATATTTCTTCGATGCTATTCAACTCATTTGACGCAATTGCGATAATCATGTGCAGAAATTCTGACTTGCCAGTCGTAGCCATATAAACAAGTGCGCCTGAAACTTTCTGCCGACCATAAACAATTTTTCGGGAGACAATTGGTTGCTTAATCATCTGACTACGACCAAGCATAGCGGAGACAGGACTAAGTTTTGGCTTGCGTTGCAAAGCCATCTGCAAGCCTGTCAAAGCCAGTGTTGTAACAAAGGTGGTCGCAAGCGCACCAAAAGTTATTGCCGCAAACGTCTTGGTCAGGCCAATCTTGAGTGCCGTGGCTCCCGTTGCTATTACTGCGGCGGCGACTGCTTGCGGCGACATCCTAAATTCTCCACGACTTTGCGGCTGATTTGTATGGCAAGAATAACAGACCCTTCTCGCCAGTCACAGCTATTTTGTCACCAGTCAAAACACCAATCGCCAACCCGTGAGTAGTCCCTACAGCCGCCCAATCACCACGCTTGGCAACACGCATATCAATCTCGTCTAAACGCTGGTCAAGACAGTCAATCATGCCATAATATCCTTCGCGCATGAAAGCACGCATAGAGCCAAATTGGTTCTTATATTCTGCTTTATATAATTCTGGAAAGCGCGTCTTTCCGCAGACAGCTTCCTCGCACCTTACTGCGAAAGTGAAACAATCATTAGAACCCCAAGAAAACGGTTCTGACCTATATGCCTCAATGGTTTCATTAAGGTTCTTTTCCCATCCTGCTATCCTAGAATGGCAGGGGGTTGCCATATCCAACGTTAAATTTGAAGTTGTCGTCATCTTTACCTGAACCCCACGCTATCTCTTTCTCTTGCAAACTAGAAACATATCTTAACGCTGTATCACCAGAAAATTTGTTTTGTTGGTCGTTATCTGTGTAGCGACTTATTCTGGCTCTCTCCAAGTCAATCAACCTGCTCTCTGCTGATAGACTTATGTTCGCTGTGTCACCGCCATCTTCAATGGTCATAACATCCATCCGACCATCAAACAGAAGATATGGGTCTGCCACTACTGCACCAGACGACAAAACGCCCAAATATACTTTTGCCGACCGACCCTGGTAACTCTCAGTTAATGCAACAGATACAAGATTGCTGTCAATTCCATTCAGTGCAAAGTTTATACCTTTAGCGGCTACCTCCACTGTCTCCTCGACAGGTGAAATAGATAGCAACTGACCACCGCCTATGTACGTTTCCGACGCAATCGTAATGTCATTGTAACCAGTCCAAATGCGAACATCTCCGCTATCGAATGCCAGCTTAATAGCAAAAAACGGCTCTAACTCTGATGCCGCTAATTCATTCTGTACTGCTGTTGTGAGATTGCGGCTCATAGGCTTTCAACCGCCCCAAAGACTATGCCATATAAAGCCAGCTTGTTTATATTCCACATTGTCTCATTGCTAACCAGTCTGAAAACGCCTTTGGCATCTGCCACGACTACAGTTGCGTCATCTGCTGGTGACGAGCGCAAGTCAGGCCATATATCCAAGGTTGCTTCGCCACTGGCATTGCTGTCCACATCGTTCAACACTTTGTAGAGTTGAGAAGTTGAGCCAGTGCCCAGTTGGATGTAATCACCAGCTTTGAGGTATCCTGTGGCACTAGCTGGCAAACCATCAATCGCCAATGTCCCACCCGTTTGACTTGCTCCGTTGACCACTGGTGTCCCTGCGGCTGATGAAGCTGAACCACGGGCTGTGCCGCCAAGAGGGTCGCCCAGCAAGAATGTGCCTTTTTGTCCGTATAGTTTCATCAGGAATGAAACCCATTGTTCTGCGTCCTCACGCTTCATAGGTGGCAAAGTGATGTCAGCTTCCCACCGTTGACCAGAGAACTGATAGACTTGTTGCTTGAAGCTGAACGGAGATGTCGAAACGCCGACAACATTCCTTGCAATCAAGTTAATGTCTGCAATCGTTTTGTTTGTCGGTGTAGATAATGGGTAAGTAATAGCCATCTTATGTTCCAAACGCTTTCGAGTACGAGCCGCCACGCATACGCGCATCAGCAACAGCAGACTTCGTGGCTTGAGCAATCTGGGGCATCAGGCTTGCAATCTCTGTTCTGACTGTTTGCTGTACACCAGTAGTGACGTTAATGGTCTGATTGATTGTAACGCCATTGCCAGCTTGTAATTGGTTATTGGGAACAATCACACCCGCTTTATTTGGTATGAATAACTCGGCACCCGCTTCACCGACCATTATCGGCCTACCACGTCGAACACTGCCACCAGTTGCAAACCCTTTCTTGTCGCCCTTCTTGAATAAGTCACCGACATTCATTGTTGGTGCTTTTTCGTAGCCAGACACATTGCCAAACACTGCGTTAAGAATAGGTTGATAACTGCCAGTTCTAAGAACTTGTTGACGATTGCAGTAACAATTCTGAATGCCGCATCCCTAAACGCTTCCATTGCGCTTTTTGCGCCAGTCAAAGCGTCTTGTATGGCTGATGAGAAAGCAGATGCGGCTGTCGGGATGACGCTACCAAAGTTCTTCACAAAGTTGCTGTCAGGCCATTCACACTTTCAGACGCTTCCTCGTCCAGTTCATTTAGGGTTTCTGTGACTTTGGGAATGGTCAAACCAAACTTCACCAAAGTATCTTGCAACTCTTTAATCTTCTCTGGATTTGCTTCGCCAAGAATATCTGTAATCTGAGCAATAATCCTTGTGGCTTCCTCACCCTTCTCTGCTGGCACTGACAACAGTTCATCCAGCAGAAGCGCAACCTCTTTAATCTGTGGTCGTGACAACTCGAACTTCTCAGTCAGAGACTTATAGGCTACTTCCAAACCTCTGAATGCTTCCCTGCCACTTCTGCCACCAGCTTCAACAGCTTTAATCCTCTCAGCAACATTGCGGAACGCGCTTGCGCTGTCGAATACCGCTTCCTTCAACTGTGCAAAGTTTCTGGCAATGTCGAGCCTTATCAGGTCTTTCTGTGCTTCGTTGAGAGCAATAACGCTTTTTGTTACTTCTCCATAGGTATCCTCCAGCCTGTCAAACTGCTCTTGTGCCGTGCCGCCCAATGCACTTGCTTCATCAAGCAACTCGTTCAGTTCTTCATGCTCATCTGCAAAACTCTTGGTCATTGCGCCAGAACGCATATAGGCCGCACCCAACGAACCTACGATGGCGACAAAAGCACCCAAGACTGCACCACCAGCACCAAACACTGACAGGATTTGTGAACCTTGCTGTGCAAACACTTGTGCCGCGTTAGTGCCAGCACCCAATTGGACTGCAACGTCCTGCGCCTGGAAACAAGCTGTTGGATGCCGCCACGCATCATGCCAGATGACCTAGCACCAGTCTGCATTGAGCGGTTAAAATTAGCTGTAGATTTAGTCGAGTTGTCAACGACAACACGGAACTGGCTGACTTGCTTTTGGACGTTCTTGATGGGCTGTGTGGCTTTATCGTGCGCGACAATGCCAATATTAATTTTTTCCATCTTGCCGTTCCTTTAGCAGATTATAGTAAGCAACCCATTCATTATACTCGTCCAACGTAATTTGTTCAATCTCAGCTATGGTCTTACCCAATTTTTCAGCCAGCGATATCAGATTGAACCTGAATGGGTCGCTTCTCAGTTTTTTTCCTGTTCCTCCAACGACGTTGCGTTAAAGACTGTGCCGAACACCCGTGTGATAATCTCAAACGGCTCACGCATAAGAACTGGCTTATCATCTAGCGTAAAGATTTTGTCGCCGTGTTCGTCTTCAGACTTAATCAACAACACCTCAACCATAGCTGGCATTGTTGGGTTCGTCAGAAAGTCTTTATGCTTTCTTTGCACCTTGTCGATATCACTGCCAGTAACCGCCCCATAGTGTATTACCAATGGGCTGTCATCCGTGCCCCACTCAGGAACCTCGACTGAGTGACGCTCTCTTGCCGCACGATTGGCGGCTATTTGCTCACCAAATTTAGACATATTGCCACCAATGCCTAAACTTAAACGGTGGTTTCAGTGATGCCGCCAGTACCCGTGGCAGTAAACGAAACTTCGACCATACCGTCAAAAGACGATGTGATGCTTTTACCAGTGACAATAACAGTGCCAGACAACTTTACGTCTCCAGAATCCGCACCTTCGGGGTACAGTTCCAACGTCACTGACGAGCCAACGTCAAGCGCGTTTTGTGCTGTATCGGTTTCGTCAAAGAAACAATCAACTGAAGCAGTGTATGAGCCTAGTCCAGCTTTATAACTACGAAAGCTGTCACCCATACTCGTATCCTCAATCACCTCGCCTGTAATATCCAAAGTGAAAGAGCGCACCTCACCCAAGGTATTTGCACCAATTTTCACTAAGCCGTCCGACCCTGCGTGCGTAGCCATTATCAATCTCCGTCAGTTGCAACTGTGTCAGATTTCTTGGGCTTCTGACTTTTGCCCTTTTTCGGTAATTCTTCCGAATAACCTTGTGCGATTAACCGCTTTGCCGTGTCAGGCCAACAGTTAACAGCATTGCCATCTTTATCATAAACCGTGACACGTTTCATCTTAAACCGCCCCTTCAACATCATTTTCCAAAGTAGCATATACGACTTCGATTGTGAAGCGTCCAACCCCCACAGGGTTTTCCCCGTCACCAGAGAAGTCTGCATCAAATTGTGTAATCCGCGTGTCTTTGGCATTACCGCCACGTGTTAGGTCAGTATATAACGCTTCCTCGACCTCTACAGCAATCGTATCCAGCGTATTATCGACATTTGTATTGCCAGCAACATAGGCTTCAATCGTAACGTCGAGCGTTCTGATTTGAGTGCGTGGCGTTGACAGGGTGCTATATTCTGTCGTGTCAGATTTGGTGTACACAGTAAGTGCTGGCAACTTTGCTTCTGCCAGGGGATAGAAGCGTGTTTGGAATACGTTTGAACCTGTGGTGGTCAAACCCGTAACCGTCGTAGTGATATTATCACGAATTGACTTACGGACGTGTGCCATTAATCTTGTTCCAGAATGAGCGTAGTTGTGCCAACACCATCGACCTGAACGACACGAACCGTGTGTGCAACTGAGTTAACAGTGAGTGCATCGCCTTCTGCCGCATTAGGTACGTCTGAAGTGCGGCATACAAACGTAGGCTGTTCCATAGCAACCGCAACTTCTCCACCGCTTTGTACTTCAAAGAACGCATTATCGAATATCCCATTGACTGTTGCGGCACTGCCGCCTGATGGTGTGTAAGTAGCCGCAACGCCAAAGTCGTCTGTGTCGAAAAACACTGCCAATTCTGTTGCGGTTTCCACAGCCATTATTTTGCCTTTTTGCGCTTGGTAAGCGGTGCGGCATTTTCAGTTGTCAAACCGACTGCGCGATTGTCCAACTTTGCATCTTCTTCAGCCAGTTCTGCTCTGTCCATATTGACCAAGCTGATACCAACTTCATTATCAACATCCACCACTGAGCCAGCCGCATAGTGCTCACCCTTGATGGCAATATCTCTTTTAGTTCTGATTTTCATAATAACCCCGAATGAATTGTGGGGTGGCTAGGCCACCCCACGTTTTCATTATGTAGTAGTGTAGTCCAGGCAGGCCGCAAAACTCTGTGCGTGCCTAACAGCGACATCGACTTCTTGCATAACGCGGATACGTACTGCACCTGAAGAACCGCCTGTGTAGGGGTCAACCAGTACATCTGCGGTGCTGAAGAAACCAAGCATAAGCTGGCTGAAGTCACCAAAGATGTTTGCAGAACATACACCAGACGACGTGCCTTTGGTCAGGTCACTAGGCACATTGTTGGTTACAGCAAGAGGATAACCATACAGGCTGTCCCACGGCTCGTTAAGAATCATAACGCTGTCAGTGGAAGACACTTTGGCTGTTGATGCCATTTTGGACTTCACTTTGGCGTTAGTCAGGAAGGCGAGAGTGTTTGCGTTGATAGCCGCATTGTCAATCTCAACTTCTTTCACAAGGTCAGTCACCGACTGCCAAGTAGGTGCGCCACCGTTCGTGCCGATAGCAACAGAACCGATGCCAGATGTTCCAGTGATACCTGTAGGCTCATTGGAAGCACCACCCTCAATAGCTACGTCCTCGATTTTCTGAGCGATAGCATTGAGAAGGTCATCACGGACAACTTGCTCGACGCTTGGGTCTGACTGAATCATCAGCAAGCGGCTAATGTCAGTGAATGCGCCAAGTGACTTAGGCGACATTTCGATTTGTGCGAATGTTGCGTTGACTTCAGAAGTCGCACCATTCTCAGCAACAAACCCAGCAGATACGCCAGTAGCCAGTTTCGGAATGGCAACATTGCCTTTCAGACCTGTCATAAAGCGTGCGCCCAAGTCGCTGAACACCAAACGTGCGCGGAGCGCATCGACAAACTCGTTGCCAAGGTGGTCGGTTCCAACCAGGAAACCACCAGCAGAGTTAGTGCCTTTGGTCAGGTCACGTTTGCCAGTCCAGAAGCTATCAGGTGCGTAGAAACCACGGGCTTCACGACCTTGACGCTTGGCGATTTCGTCTGAAACTTCACGCTCCAGACCATTCAGACCAGAACCATTTACCAAGCCACGGACAGCTTTCATAAAGCTGTAGTCGCGTTGCTCTTTTTCGTTCAGGTCAACTGCACCAACAGACTGCTCAAGCGGCTTACCTTCTGGCAGTGCGTCCAACAATACGCCACGGAACTCAGCGATAGACAGGCCATCAGCAATAGCTTGGTCTGCAAGGTCACGCTTGTTGTGACGTGCGCCAAGAGCAGTAATCTCTTGGGCATTCTTTTGAAACTCGCGGAGTGCTTCGGTTTTAGCGGCTTCACGAATTTCGTCTGTATTTACCTCAGTCATTTCAATCTCCTTGACTTTAGGTGTTTCGACAAAATTAGCACTGCGGTTGATGCCGACCTGGGGGTCAGCGGCGACGCTCACAATGCTGGCTTCGTAGGGTTGCCAATCGTTGACCCGAACCGTCCCGTTCTTGTCATCTGCAACCATATTGCGAACCACATAACCGATGCTGACGTTGCTTCGGATGCCGTCCTTAATGTCATCCAGAATTATCTGAGCCTGTGGAGACTTAGAGAATTTGACTTCTGCTCTAAGTCTCTTGTCAGCTTTGTCCAGATAAGCCTTGCGGATAACACCAATCTGCTTAGTCATGTCGTGGTCTAGCAACAGTGGTGCGTAACCACTTGCAAGACGCGACATGTCAATTGCTTCTTCACTGTGTTCGAGAACCTCGCGTCCGAATGAACGGTCTACAGGCAATTCGCTCGACAGCGACATTCTCACTGAACGCTCGTCTTCGTCATCATAGCCATCAAACTCTGCTTGTCTGAATGTCAATGTTGAACGGTCAAAGCGGTCTTCAGTTTCCATTTCAACTTCCATAGCTGGCTCGTCTTCAGCTTTGGCGAATGTCACAATATATTCGTCATTGGTTTCCTCGACGTTTTTAATGTGACGCTGTTCGTCAATCTCAGCCATAGTAACCTCACAATCTATACTTCTGTCCTTTGTGGACATAGGATGCCCCGATGGTAACAAATCCGTGTCGTGTTTGCCACCCTTGAACTTTCCATTACGCAACGCATACAAATAGCTATTCACTCTGGCGTATGCCCATTGTTCTGGTGACTTCACTGATGGACGGACGCTCTGCGGATTTGTTTTGTATGCGCCTACACCGCGACGGAATACTGCGGCAAGCGTTCTGACGCTTGTGCGCTTTGATGGCGTATCACCATATTCCGCATTGTGGTCATCTGCTTTTTTCTGCAACCCTTTGCGAACTTCTGCACTCAACTCGCGGAACTGGCGTTCGTCTTCTTTGTTCAAGATGTCCACGATACCCTTTGACCAAGTAAAGCCAGCATCGCCACCCCACAATGCCCAAGCAATCCGACCATTAGACGGATATCCGTCTTCACCTTGAGAAAACCCTTCAGCTTGCTTGTCAACTTCGTGGCGGCTGAAGAATGAGAACATCCGTTTAACGGTGCTTTCAGACAGGCTCTTGCCATTCGATATGTCCCTGGCTCTAGCAATCCCAACTTCCGTGCCGCCCCGTCCGTGCTCACGTCGCCAAGCTAGACCACGCTCCGCTTCCTCGACCATCCCTTGTGTCGGTTTATAACTCGCCATCTTCCCCACTCACTGTTGCTTCAGTTGGCAACTTAGTGCCAAACGGTTCAAATGCAGTTTCGATTTCGTAACGGTCTGCTAGTTCTTTCTCACGACTGATTGCTTCAAACACTTCTTCAGTGTCCCTGCCGTATTGTGAGTGAACATCTTGCAAGCTGATAATGCCATTCGACACAGCGTCAATGCTTGCGCGAATTTCTTTTTGCGGGTCAACCCAGCTAAACCCACGCGGTCTGAATGTGACGCTATCTGCAAAGATATCATATTTAGTAATCGGCAAAGTCACTGCGCCATACGTCATAGCTTGCTCAAGCCAGCTTCGGTATACCTCGTCAACAAAGTGGTCAATCATAAACTGCTGAAGCATTTTGTAATGGTCGCGGTCTTCAATTGTGCCTTGCCTGATTGACGAATACGACACACCTTCCAGATTGTTTGAAAGGCTGACATAACTGACGCCCAGGCCAGAAGCTATCCCACGCAAGATTGCTTTCTCAAACTCACTAAATGCTGTGGTCGGATGCTGTGGGTCGAATGGCTTGAAGTCATACCTTCGGGCAACTGCACAAAGCTGGCTGGCTCTGCTTCCATAATCGGAACGCCATTATCATTGTCGTCGCCAATAAACTCATCACCAGATGGGCTGGTAAAGAAACCCATCTTGCTTGCACCAATTCGTGATGCAACCAATTCTGCTTCCTCGTAGCCATCCAGCATCTTCAGGCGAGACAGGACATTAGACATCATTGGAACGCCACGGGTCTGCCCTGCGCGTTCCTGTATGAAGCAATGGATAATCTCGTCGGCTGGAACGCGAATATGTTTTCTTGCTGTGCGCTTGCCAAACTGGTCGCGGTGATGTGGGTGCTCCTCAAACATCCAATATGCAATCGGCTTGCCATTGACATCTAACTCGACACCCATTCTGACTTCGTTGCCATCTTTGGTGCGATTGTTATATTCCTCGTCAAGATAGTCAGCTTCTATGAACTGCAAGCTGAAACCGTACTTGTTGCCTCTTGGGTTTTTAATCTTGCGAACAAGAACCTCGCCATCACGCGCCAGAGTTTCTATGAACAACCGTTGCGCTTGCCCCCAACTCATTTTGCCGTCAATTGTACAGAACCCTTTGCGCCCCCACTTGATGCCAAGCCTGTTCGACCAGTCTGTTGCCAACAACGTCCAAAGAGCCATCTGTGTTGCGCTTGCGTACTTGCAGACGGATGCCAGTAGAGCCAACAATATTGGTGGACATAATCTGGATGTAGCGTCTGGCGTAAGGATGGTTTCTTGCTATCTCACGACATCTGTCACGCAGTATTCTCAGAGAAGGTCTGATTTCACTATCAGCAGACATTGAGGACGTAACAAAGTCAGCAAACAATCTGCCAGTGTTTGCACCATAAAAAGACCGCTTGAGTTTCTTGGGCTTCTGCTTCTTGAATATGTCCATAATGCCCATTTTTAGAACCTCGCCAGAATTGTAGTGTTGACGTGTCTGCCGTGTGCAATCTTCTCTTTGTTCTTAATCGCATTGACTTCACGTCTATAATAATCGCGCCAGTCCCTTAGTTCCTCTGGCGTTAGCTTTGTCAGTGAGCGACCAGCTATCGAATAACTGGAGACATCACTATCTGCTTTGTTCTCTAAGATGCTTTCAATCTTGCCCAACATGATTTCTGCGTGATGACGGACATCGACGTTATTGTCATAATCTGTTTCGATATCAATTGCGCCACGGTCTATGACAATGCGCTCGTTATCGCTGTTGCGCTCTATCTCTAACTGATAGTGATAATGCCCGACTGTATAGTTTGCGCTTGTTGCAGATGGCACAGTAAACAGATAATCGTCGCCATCTGCTGTTGCAGTAATCGTGATTTCTGTGTTGTTGCCTGTTGCAATACGGGCAACAAACCTCATTGTGAATAACGTATTAGAGTAATCAGAACTTGCAATTTTGAACTGGATGAAGTCGCCAACAAATATTGTTTCTGGGACTTCTACTGGTGCGTTCGCACTATCAAACAGATTAGCCACGGCAAGCCCCTTCGGTGTAGAATGTTTGCTTACGGTCTGCACGCTTCACGCGCTTGGAGTGGCGACCTTTTCTGCGAACCTTCAGTTTCTCTCTAGGTGTAAACGTCTTGAACTTCTGAGCCATTATCGCCAACCATTAACAAAACCACTTGTTCTGCGTTGTGCTGGTCGCTGTATTGGATGTGGCTTTGCAAGGTCAGCATCCTTCACGTCAGATTTCGCAGACTTCTGTGCCAACATATTAACTGAAACCCCTAGTATTGACAAGGCGGCTAGAGCGTAGACACGACAGTCCAATGCTTCGTTACGTGCTCGAACTTTGACCCACTCTCTACGATGGAAACCCTTGTGGTATTTCTTCACGACTTTTTCTGCCGTAAGCTGTTTGAAGTACTCGTCGGAATACCTTGACGGAAAGTGACAATACCCAGCCCCCATCTCTTTGATACGTAGATTGGAATAGATAATCTCTTTGGCAGTATCCACGCCAACTAACCAAAGTTTGCATTTAAGGTTATTGTTGGTGGACGGTTTTCCATTAACAAGCGGCTTGCCTTCGCCACCGACACCCTTGATGGCGAAAACTCTTTTCCCCAATCTGGCTTGCAGAAGCGGTAAACGCTTTGAGTATGATGACCACCACTGTCAACGCATGTGCCTTTGATTGATAACTCAACGCCATCTTCCCGTTCCCACGTCAAGTTAAGGTATTCATCAAACTCTGCCCATACGCCAGCAGAATTGGGGTCGCCATAGAATATTTGGTAATCAATTGAGTATGTTTCACTGTCCTTGCAATGCCCCACAACTTCGCATTCAATCCTGTCTGACTGCACGTCTGCACCACAAGTCAACAGGACAACATCTTGCGGAACCTTGTCGCCATAGTCTTCACGATGATTAGCAATATCGTAATCGTCCAAACCGTCACCTGACGCTTCGTCTGACCAAGTTTCGCCCAGGTAAGTGTTGACCCAGACGCGCAATGTTTCGGGAAGTTTCTTAGCTTCGAGAAAGTCTCTAACAGCATTTTCGAGTGATGTCCACGGAGAACATAGGCCAGATAATCGGAAACCCGCCTTTCCGATTACCTCTGGCGCGGTGGCTCGCCAGATACCCCTGCGTATTGCGCGATAGCGCGCCGCGTCATCCCATATACTGCCGCAATGCTCACAGGCATAACAAGCTGTCTCTGGCTTGTCTTCCTCCCACTGAACATTCGCCCACTTCATAATCTGGTGTTCGCCACAATCGGCGCAGGGTACATGATACTCACGTTTGTCCGTAGTTTCAAACGCCGACGATATTCTGCTGGAACCCTCAATCGTCGGAGTGCTAACCATCACGAACTTCCGATTATGGAAAGTCGCCGCACGCTTTCTAGCTAGGTCAATTGGGTCGCCTTCTGTCCCTGCTGATGGTGGGAAGCGGTCAACCTCGTCACACAAGACAATCCGTATTGGACGCGACGCAAGTGACGACGGACTGTTTGCGCCGCAGATAGTTATGTGACCACCCGCAAAGTTCTTTTTAAGTGTTGTGTTGCCACTGTCTCTGGCTCTTGGGTCTTTGACCTTACCCTTGAGGACTGGCGTGTCGCGCAACATTGGCGCAAGCCTGTCCTTGCTGAATGTCTGGCTCATATCCAGTGTGGGCTGAACGACCAAGATTGGAGATGGGTCTTGCTCAATATGATAGCCAATCAAGTTGAGCAACATCTCTGTCTTGCCAACTTGAGCGCAAGACATAATCACCACAGTCTCTATCGCATCATCAGAAATAGTGTCCATAATGCCGCGTTGATATTCTGCGCGTGCAGTATTCCAGACCCCAGCTTCGGAAGACGCTTCTGGTGACAATCGCCTGTGTTTATCTGCCCACTCAGAAATGCTGAGTATTGGTGGCGGCTTGACGATATCAAGAATTGTCCGTGTTGTTTTTATCGCCGCCTTCTTGTTGGGTATTCTCAGGGTCATAGATTTCCACCATCGTATTAGATAATTCCTCAAGCGCGTCGTTTATAGCCTGACGCAAAACGGCTTTCGCTTCTTTTATGTTTGAACTTGCAAAAACATCTGGTGCAGTTCTAGCTGGTATGGCCAACAGCTTCGCACGAAAGTTGCCATAGATTTCATTGTTGATGTGGTTGATAATATTGATGGGCAGAACATCGCCGCGTTCCTTCAATAACTCTATCTCAGCTAACTCTGCTTCAGCCGCAATCTTCCTTGCTCTTGCTTCGTCGTAACTGACAATTCCGTTGCCAGTTTGTACTTGCCCGATAATGGCTTTCGCCGCGTCTTCTAGCTTGTATCTTTTGACGCGACCTTTTACGTCAATTGGTTCTATCACCTTCAAACGCTGTGCCACCGTGCGTCTGTCTAGGTTGAACTCAACTGCAAGACTGCTAACCGTCCAGAGGTTTTGTGTCATCGCCATCTAATCTACAACTTTCCTTTGTGGAACTTAAAAAATTCCTATCGCTAAAATTTTGTCAAGGTCAGAAATACC
>FUIF01015539.1_pt1 | contig 18346 bp, 29 predicted proteins | sample 1003461 | NCBI WGS metagenome assembly FUIF01 (sample SAMEA80401918, study PRJEB19352) | marine metagenome | reverse complement strand
GCCGATGAACCAGTCCGACAGGGAGACGTCCGTTACCTTGAGCCGCGCCTCGAAAAACAGATGTTTTCCAGCAGCGCACTGGAACGGCTCGCCGTTGAGCTGCAGCGTCGTGATGTCTGACGCGTTGTCTGCGTTCAGGACCTTGATCCATCCACCGCGCGCGTCGTTGAGCATCGTGATCGAGTCCTCGGCGCCGCCGTCCGTGTCGACCACGGTCGAAAGCCATGCGGCCCCGTCCGCGGATTCGCTGATCGACGGCATCTGCTCGAAGTGCTCGACGAAGGCCACCAGCTTCGAGGGCTGGGCGTGTGCGGCCACCCATGCAGCCGCAATGCCCGGGTTGTAGCTGGACACCGCCTTGATGAGACGGTCGCCAGCCTGTTCTCTCGTCTGCATGGTTTAGCCTCCGTTCTTGATGGCCCAACCCGTGGTCGTGGCGTTGATCAGCTTGGTCGGGTGCGTCGGGACGCTGACCGCGATGCAACTGACGGTGTTGGTCCCGTTGTCCGTGCCGCCAAGCGCGACCTGCGCGGCCACGAAGTGGAAGCCGTTCTCGAAATCCAGCTGACCGGCGTCGACCTCGATGGTCAGCTGGTCGCCGGCCTCGGAGTCCTTGTCGTCGATCGCGGACGAACCATCGCTGATCACGGCGCCCGTGACAGCCTTCGCGCCCGCGCCGCCGGAACTCGTGGCCTGAAGCAGCTGGAACGTGTCAAGGTCGTCGCCCGTGCCGCCGACCGCGTTGCGGACGATGGTGAACATGACCTTGGTCTTGTCTCGCATGTCCACGTAGGTGGACGTCCAGCCAGTGGCGTCCGTGTCCGTGCTCGCCTGAACGAGCTGAACACGCAGGGAGTCGTAAAGAGAAGTCCGAAGACTCATGACGTGTGTCTCCTGAAATGGGGCCCGCTATGCGGGCCCTTGGGGGATTGGTTTAGGCGGCAAGAGTGACGAACGGCGAAAGCTCGTGGCTCTGGTCCGTGGTCAGGACGCTCGGCCAGTGCGAGTCAGCCATGTTGTACGTGATGACCCGGAAGGTCTCCTCGTCAGCGGCGAACCGGACGAAGATCGAGCGGTCGTTCTTGCGGTAGCCGGAGTCGACGATCGTGTACTGCGACCAGTCGATGCACAGGATGTCGCCTTCGGAGCCAAGCGCCGAAGCGAACTCGCTGAAGATCAGCGGACGACCCATGATGGTCATCGGGCCGGATCCGGTGATCCCGTTCATCATGACCAGGGAACCGGCGGTGCCGATGGTCTTACTCATCAGGTACAGTTCGGAAACCGTGTCGAGGCCCGCGATCCACACGCAGTTCGACTTGCCGAACTGGTGCGACCACATCGTGAGGATGTCCTCGGGACCGATGCGGTTGGACGTGGTTCGCGTGACCGACTTCTTGCCGTCGAGGTTGATGACGCCCTTGGGCTCGCCGCCGCCATCGCCGCGGATGAACTCGCGGTTTTCCTTCTGCGCCATAGCCTTGGCCATGGTCCTCAGGATCACGTCACCGAGCGCCGGGTTGCGATTCAGCGAGTACCCGGTCGCGTGCGCGAGGGCGCTGCATCGCTGCGGCTGAACGTTGAACTGACGGAACTCGGGCCGGGTTGCAGTCGCTTCCGTCCGCTCATGGTCACGCTGAACGGTGACGCCGGCAATGGCGCCGCCGCTTCGGTCGAAGTCCTTCAGGACCGGGAACGACACGGACGTGCCGCCGATCGTGATGGCGCTGGCCCCGTTGCCGCGTGCGATGCTCGGCTCGATCTCCTTCTCGAAGAGTTCCATTCGGAACTCGACGGGCATGAGCGCGCCGCCGTGCGACATTTCGGTCGAGGACACTTCGTCCGAGCCGATGGCCTTGTGAACGTAGCCCTTGGTCGCGTCGACCACGACAGGGCGGCGAGCGTACTCGTCCTTGAGGTAACGCTGCGTCATGTCGAAGTGCTTGCGCCGCGTGCCCGTCAGGTCGCCCGTTCCGTAATCGACGACATCAGCGAAGAACAGCGATGCGCCATCCTTGCCGTAGCCAAGCGTCGGGTCCTCGGTCCAGCGTTCGTGAACGCTCTGGATGACCGGCTTGCGATCGGTCTCGGGGGTGATTGCGGCCTTCGAGATGATGCCTTCCATCGCTTCGACGCGGCCCTTGAGCTCCGCGTTCTCGCGACGAACGGTCTCGATGTCGGCGCCGGTCAGGTCGTCCTTGACCTTCGTGTCCTGGTCCTTGGACCCGGCGCCCTTGCGTGAGTCGGCATCAGCATCGGCATCGTCCTCGAGCTTGCCTTCGACAAGCTTGACGACGCCGTCCTTGATCAGACCCTTGATGAACTTCTGGTTGTCTTTGATGCGAAGCTGGTCGCCTGCGGGGTACTCCTTACCCTCGTAGGTCCAGTCCTTGAGCAGTTCAAGCAGGAACTCCATTTCGGCTAACTCCATAAAGAGAACGCAACAATGCGCCTGCGTCTCTCTGTCGCCGGCCGATCCTGATAGCTCCGCCGTAGCTACTATCTCCGAATCGTGACCTAACAGACGCCCGGAACGGGCATCAGGCATGAAAACGTACTGAATTGTGACTAGCGGGTGTGGGAGTTGAACCCACCTACATCGGCTTATGAGACCGCGCAGCACACCGGTGCTGTTACCCGCAGATTACTTACATGAAGCCACCAAGTGCTTCATCGTCATCCTTGACGAGCAAGGCAATTTCTTCATCGGTCAGTTGACGACGGGGGGCGTCGGGCTCTCCGAGTGCAGCGCCGCCAAGGCCAAGCCAGCGACCGACATCTGTGCCGTCTCTTTCCTGCTCGGCCAACCAAGCAGATACTTCGTGCTCCGGAATCGCGCAGGACATCATGGTTGGATCGTGTGGACGCGTCTGATTTCTGGCTTGACAGTCTTCACGTGTATTATATCAGACTTTCGCGTTTCGATCCACCTCTTTATGTGACCCTTGGTCAGGTTCACATGGCCATCGCCGAAGGCCTTGTTCAAGGCCTCGCGGTTGGCCGGAATGCTCACCGCGCTGTACTCGATGACCTCCGCCTTCTCGACGATCCACCTGGCGTTCGCCCACTCCGGGTTGCGCCTGATCTCTTCCGGCCTCGGCTCCCTGCGCCGCATGGTGTCAGGGTCCATGCCAATGGACCAGCCTCGCATGAACCCGTCCTTGTACAGATTGAAGACCTCGGTCGCGAAGTCCGTGTTCGCGAACCTCGTCTTTGCGATCACGCGGCCCGGCTCCTTCTTCACCCACAACACCTTGCCGATCACCGTGCAGGGGTCATGCATGTAGAGAACCACGCCATTGCTCTTGAGGCTGGAGACGTCCAGTCCGCTCGACAGGACCACGTCGCGGTCACGGTCCACGGACTCGGTCGAAATAACCGAAACGATGGACCGTTCCTTCTCGTTGACGGCCGCGGGCTTGAACCCTTCCTCGAACGCCTTGTAGTGAAGCTGTCGGGGCGCGATGTCCCAGCCGCTCATGCCGTCGAAGATTTCATCATAGGACTCGTCGAAGATCATCACAGGTCCTCTACCACGGGGATGACAGTGCAGCGACACTGCGGGTGCAACGTCGGCCCGTCAATGGTCTTGTAACCCGCCTTCATCGTCCCGCCGTCCGTGCCCGTCAGGTTCTCGCCCTTGGACACGAAGGCCTTGCCCACGCCCACCTGGCGACCGTTGAGCTTCTTGCAGAACTGGCACGCGTCCACGGACGCAAGCCATTCGTTCTTCTTGACGCCAGACTCCTGCCATGACATCTGAGCGCCACCGTTCAACGCGTTCGACATCTCGGTCCGGGCGATGCGGTCGGTTTCCTTGCCCTTCTTCCTCTGGCCAAGGTCCGCGAGCCGCTTCGACAAGTCCTGGAACGTCTGACCCTGGTCGATGGTCTCCTGAATCGCGGCCCGGATCTGCTCGCCCGTGACCTGAACCACAGAACTCGCGAACTGGTCCGCCATCTCTTCGACTTTGGCCTTGACTTTGTCCGGCCCGACGATCGCCTCGTCCGTCTCGATCTCGCGGCCAAAGCGACGAAGCTGACGACTCAGGTCCTGTGTCCCAAGTTCCACGCCTTTTTCGACCGCGTCCATCAGGTGATCGACGCCGTCTCGGCAAGGACGATGCCCCAATGGTGTTCATCGAACAGGTCCAACAGCAGGGCGGCGGTCGTGTCGTCCCGGTCCTTCGTGGAGAAACCCTTGACGAAGCCCGGATGTGACGAGCTTCGCACACACACCGCGTTGAACATGTCCTCGAAGACACCCTGCAACGCGTCGATGAACTCCTGATCCCGGACCTCGTGGCCTACGCGCCGAAGGCCCAGCTTCTCAGCAGTGTCAGGCCAAAGGCCATACATGAATCCTTCGAGATTCGTTCGGGGCTCGAATTCGGTCGATGCGTCTTTGGTGACCAGTGGCCAGTCTTCGGCGGGCGGTTCGTCGCCCTCCACTGCGTTCGCGCGTTTGTCGTCCTTCGGTTTTTCTCTTCCCGGTTTCGGCTCTTCCTGCGCTGTCCCTGGCTGCTGACCTTCCTCTGCACTCGGCAACTCCTTCAAATCGGCGGGGGGCTCCTGTCCAATCTTCGCGGCCATCGCGGCCCGAAGCATGTTGACCGTCTCCAGGTCGTCGATCTTTGCAGCGTCCACCAGCGCCTTGCTCAGTTCCGCAAGCGTCACGTCCTGTGTCACAGGTCCCGTGCCATCGGGCTCGTCGCCCATGCTCGCGCCCCGAAGGTCGTGGACCGTCGCGCCGTCGGACTGCTGCGGCATCGTCGCCCGCTGCTCATCGGTCAGCGGATCCATGCCAAGTTCGGCACGGGCCTCGTCCTGCGTCTTGATGCCCGCGGCCACGAAACCCGCGAGAACTCGTTGCTTGATCTCCTCGTCATCGACGACCGCTGAATCGAACGCGACGAACGTCTCAGGCTTTGCCTTCACGGCCATCGGGTCACGTTCGCGTGACCCGTACATGGGCATGATGTCACGGTTGATGACGCTGGCGATCTTGCGGCCAAGCGGGTCGATCGTGAACTCAGCCCAAAGCCGAAGGCCCTGTTCGAGGTTGCTGAACGTCGAGCCGTTGGCGCTGACGATCGGCTCGGGGATGCCGTAACCGGCAAGGATCTCTTCCTTGATCAGCGGGACGCCTTCACGGAACTGCATGTCCCGGTTGTTCTGCGTCAGGTTCAGGACGTCCAGCGGGAACGGGGCCACCGCCGACTTGCCCCGGTTCGTCCAGCCCCTGTACTTCGAGTCCCATTCCTGCTTCATCTGCGCCGCCTGCGGACGCTGGATCGGCTGCTTGGGACTTATGACATGGGACGGAATGGCGAAGTTTTCGAGCAACGCCTGCTCGTACTCGCTGAACCGCGTGTTCAGTTCGATGGCGTCCTTGACCCCATCGGTGGGGCTGTGGCCGATGAGCGGATCCACAGGGCTCGGGCGCCGGAACCACACGATCTCGTCCGGGTCGAACTCGACCACTTCAGACGCATAGCGAAGCTCGAACCGTTGCACAAGTCCGCCGGTCCCGCCATAGATGACCTGAACCCGGGTCGCGGGCAATGGCCACAGTTCAAGCGGCTGCTGCAACTGGTTTCGGACCACGTACCAGTAGCTGTTAGCTGACATCTGGAGTTGAACGGCTGTGATCCAGAGCAGGTCACACTCGTCGAGGATCGGGTTCGGGCAGTCCAGCACCGAACGGAACGGATGGCTGTCGACCTCGGTCGCGTCTTCCAGGTCCATGGCCTTGCGACTCTTGCCCCGTGACGCAGGACCTGAGCCGTCGCGATAGAACCGTAGCGGTAGGTTTGACAGGGCGACCGCGTTCCGGTCCGCACAGACGAAGGGCCATGACCTGAATCGCTCGCTGACGGGCCGCTCGTCGTACTGGATCGGGACGATGGGCACGAACTGCCGGAAGCCGGCATAGAAGCTGCTCGGGTCCGGCTGCCGGGCCTTGGCCGCTATGAAGTCAGCGAGTTTCACAGTGGCCTCTCCGTAATGACAATGCCGCCCTCGACGTCCAAGCCTGAGAGTGACGTCGACTGGTTGTCGAACTCAAAACTGCCGCTCTCAATGACGAGCGTCTCGATCTGTGCGACCGTCGAGCATGTCACTCGACCGTCGGGCAGGTCAATCCAGACCTTCGGCCCCTTCGAAGTCGCGAATCGAATCGCATTCAGGACGCCTCGCATCCATCGCACAAGAGCCCGCATCACCACTCCCTCACTGTCGCATCGCCCCAGATCGAAGTGTCTTCGATCTCGTCGTATTCGCCCTGAGCCTCGGGCTCGTCGCCCAAGGTCGTGAACCCGAAGTATGCATCCTCTGCCAGAATCCAGTCACCCGCCGCGTGGATCCCAAGGGCCGCAGCCCAGAACCGGTCAGCGTGACTTCCGTCCTGTCGCGGCGCAACCAGCTGCGGGTTGCCCGCGTCCGTGAACGATCGCTCGACCGACATCAGGTCATTGCGCACGAGTCTCGACTTCGGGATCACCAGCCGCCGCATCTCGAAGGCACGTTTCATGCGGCTGGCCATGAGTTCCTTGCGCGGGGCCGTGAACGGAACGCCTTCGGCCATGCCCGGGAACTCGTACTCCATCGCCGCCGCGATGCCCGCGCCCTTGCCCGTCTCGTCGATGCAGATCTTGACCATGTTCGGCGTCTTGCAGACCTCTCGCACCGCAGCCTCATGCACTGGCATCGGCTGCGTCTTGTCCAATGTCCTGATCTTCGCGGTCACGAGCCCGCCGTCCTTGTGCTGCCAGACCCAGATCACCGTGAGGTCCGCCTTGTGGCCAATGTCCACGCCGGCGTAGGTCTCCGCCGTCGGGTCCCATGCCGGGACGCCCGTTGACTCGCACGCGGTCACGTGCTGTGCGTCGAGGTACGCGAAGGCGTTGATGTCGACGAACAGGCCCTTGACCTCCTGCTCGAACATCTGCCCGCTGTACGTCGCCGCAAGCTTGTCATAGAACCCGTCGACCTGGTTCGTGGCGTTCTGCCTCGCGTCCCAGTTGATGAGCTCATGGTGCGGGTTCTCGTTCTCGGGACCGAACTCGTCATAGAGCCAGTTGAACCCGGCCGGCGTCGTCGTCAGGTTGATGAATGGCCTTGGACACTTGACCCTGATTCGGCCCTGTATCACGTCCCACACGGCCCGTGACATTTGACCTGGTTCGTCCAGCCATGCGCCCACGAGGTTCGGCCCTCGCAGGTGGTCGGGATCGTCGCCTGACCGGAAGTGCCACACGAAACCGTTCTTCATTCGCAGGTCGAAAGACCCGATGCCCCGGCTGTTGAGCGCCCGGTCGATCTTGCCCGGATCTTCGACCGTCTCCAGTGGCCACCACTTCTTGACCGGTTGAAGCGTGTTCAGCTTCAACATGTCGTAAGTCGGGGCCACGATCATGGCACGCGCATCGTCCTCGGGCACGTTCGGAGGACCATTGACCAGGTGCATGACCCACGCGTCGATGGCGCCTACGGCGGACTTGCCGCCGCCAACCCCGGAACATGCGAGCCGTGAGTAGGCTCGCGAGTTCATGAACGCCTGCTGCCCGGGGTTGGGCGTGAAATCGAACGTCAGGACGCGGCTGATTCCTCGGACTCCAGATCGGGGTGTTTGAACGTGACCTTGATCTCGCCGACGGTGGACATGTCGATGTCGCCAAAGTCAGTGGCCGCAGGTTTGCCGACCACGTACTCAAGCCACAGCTTGGCGGCTGCGACGTCGCCTTCCTGCATGACCTTCATGTAGACTCGATCGAGAATGGCCTTCGCCTCGTCGAACCCGTAGGCCTTCTGAAGCTCCAACCGCATGTAACTTGCCTTGTTCGGGGTTCCGGGTTTGCGTCCGCTGGGCATGGGTCAGTTCCTTTCGGGGTCTGCCTCCTTCCCTGATCCCGCTGACAAGGTGGCTTCCAAAGCCGTCCACCAGTTCCGAAACTGAACGGCCATTGCATGGTCATGGGGCTCGAGGCCCGTGGGTTCAAGCATGATGCCAAGGCCCTGCCAATAGCATCCCGTCTCGATGAGTGGAATGGCCTCGATCTCCTCGCTGTCTTCGCCGTCTTCCGGGTTCATGCCGGGCCAGATGTCGGACATGGTTGGGGCAGCCTTTCCTTGGGGATCTCGCGAACGCCAGCGTGGACTTCGCGGTGGCATGTGGCACAGAGGATGACGCACTTTCGGGCTTCGGCTATGACTTCGGCAATGGAGCGTTTGCCTCTAACTCCGGTCGCCACGGCGAAAGACTTTGTGCCTGGATACACGTGGTGGAAGTCAAGGGCTTTCTTGCACTTCTCGTACCCACAGCATGCACACTTGGCGCCGCCGACGGCCGAGTAGATCTTGTCATACTTCCTTGCGTACCGGCACGCTTCGCACTTACCCCGCTTGTGCGACCGCTCACCGCCGCAAGCGTCACAGTGTTTCATCTCTCGGGCTTTGCGCTGCCGGCACGCGAGGCACTTGCCATACCGGTGAAACCGATCACGACCGCACACGTCGCAGTGCTTCTTCTCGGCGGCTTTGCGCTGCCGGCACGCGATGCATTTGCCGCTCCGGTGCAGTCGTTCCGCCCCACACGCATCACACCACTCGCGTGTTCTGTACTTGGTCCAATCGCCCACTTACCCATGTCCCCGGGCCCATGCCACGGATTCAATGACCACGATCACAGGCCACAGGGCGGCGACGATGAAGACCATCAACACAAGCGCCATGCCGATGGTGAAGGTTTCGCCGCGGAGTGAATTGGCTACGCTATCATCGAAGAAGCACAGGATGATGAACGCAAGGACGCCTATCGCCCAGATCGAGAGCAGGATGGTCATCGACGCGGGCTCCTGAGCCAGACGAATAGCGAGTAAAGGGCCATCGGCAGCCAGAACGCAGACAGTATCGCGATGCCTATCGCCACGAAGACGGGACCGTACTTGCCGAACAGTTCCTCCCGCTCGGAATCAGGCGCACCGGCAATGCCCCACATCAGGTACAGCATGCCAGTCGCGAAGTAGATCAGAGCCCAGTTCACTCGTCCCGCCCTCCAAGTCTCGCGTCAATCGCCTTGTCCACGTAGTCCGCGTTCCCTCGCTCCTGCACGTCACAACAGCCCCATGTCACAAGCCACACGCTCCCGTACTTGTCGAGCTTGCTCGCGGCTCGGAACGTGTCAGTTTTCTTGCAGGTGGGGCACGGCATTGCGGCTGTCCAGTCCTCTCAGGTCGCGGTTGTCGTCGAGAAGCCACTTGCAGTCGACGCAGTGGGTCTGTTTTTCCCGCTCCTGCAACGCCCGCCGGCAACACCAACACCGCCGCGATTCTTGTGCCACGCTTTGTAGTCGCCCATCCATTGTCTCGGTCGTCCTCCGAACAGCCTCGCCAGACTCACGGCCAGTGGCCATGGACACGGGTAACCGGACAGCAGCGACCTTACCCAGCACGGGTAGGTGTTCAGCGCGTCCGCCACTTCCTCGGTTGTGAGTCCTGCGTCATTGATCATCCACCGCAATCTGCGGGGCACGTCAAACTTGGTCATGGGGTCTTCTCCGAGTTTTGCTTGTTGATCGTCGCCTGCACATTGGCCAACATGACCTCCAGCACCGTGATCCGCTCCACGAGCGCCGTCTGGTTGGCGTTGATCGTCTTCATCAAATCCAGGCCATCAGCACTGGTGAACCGTGACGCGGTCACTGACGCCTGCCACAGCTTCAGGCTGTCGATCGCTTCGCGGTTGATCTCCGCCGCGCGACTGTTGCCCGTGATCCGGTTCCCGTAAACCGTGGCATGGGCAATGAGCAACGAGAACACGACGCCGAAGCAAAGCTTGATGGCGTGTTCCTTGAACCAGTCTTTTGCTACGTCTGTCATGCGTCACATGCCTCACCACCCCCGCCGGCGATCCGGCCGAACGGCCGAGCGGGATGACCGCACGGCGGGGGCGCTCGGAGGATCGTTCAGGCCTTCACGTCGTTCGGGTTCTCGGGCAGGTCGACGCTGTTCTCGCCGAACGTGATGATGCCGCGGGCGTTCTCGATCAGGGCCAGAAGACGCTGCTTGTCGAACTCGAAGAGCCCGGACGCGCGGTCCTTGGACTGAGAGCCCAGAAGCTCGATGAAGGCGCTCTTGAACCTGCGCACCAGGTCACGGAGTTCGGCGTTCTCGATCGCGTTGATCGCGTCGTCGCCCACGAATTCCTTGACCGGGAACACGCCGGGGTGGGTCTTGGGCAGGTCGAGCGGGTTGCTCGGCTCGCTGACCACGCCGACGTAGTTCTCCAGACGGGACAGGTACGCGGTCGCGCGCGTGCGGTCATGGATGGTGAATTCCGCCTGCTTGGCGGACTGGCTGCCGACGAGTTCGTTGGCAAAGGACACGATGCGGTCGCATGCGCCGGCAATATCGAAATTGGCGATCTCAGGCAAGGGTCTTACTCCATTCGTTGAAGGCGGGTCGTTCCGTGACCCGTGTCATTGTGAATCGCGGCGAGCGGGACTTGAACCCGCACCACCCCAGCGTATCTTTTGGTCGAAGCCTACGTGGTGCCGGGGGCTCTACCTTTAAGCTACCGCCGCAGTTGGTCAAAGGCCGAAGAGGACGAGCAGCAGGGCCAGCAAGGCCTGAAGGAACTGCTCAAGAATCTGATCGAACATGGTCATGTCTCCGTTGGTCTTGGGTTGGTCGCTTGGTCACTCGCCCCCGATCCGCTTGCCCCAGTCGTACACGATGGCCGTCCGGCCCACGAGGTCATCTGCACTCACCCAGCCGTAGTCGATCAACTCGTTATGTGTAGGGTCGTAGACGCTCACGCGGACACGGGACGGCCAGCGAGTTTCAGTGACGAGATAGCTGACCCTCGGGTCCAGCATGATCTTCTCGCGACTCAGGCCTCCGCAACCCGTCAACAGGGTCGCCGTTGCGGTCAGTAACGCTATTCGCCAGTTCCTTCTCGACATCCTGATCAGTCCCCACGTAACGTGTCTTGGACGGCTTCTGCCACAACTCCCACAGTTGACGCACGATTGGGGCAGCGAACTGCCCGAAGATGGCCGCGAGCTTCAGGACGAAGGACATGGGTCATGTCTCCAGTAACTTGAGCAGTGCGTCCCACGCTTCCGACTGCCGGCCCCACTTCGGTGGCACTGGCGGGTCAAACACGCTCCGGAGCGTGTCGCATGTGGAACACCGCTGCTGGTACATGGCCCCGTACCTCAGGCCCGTGTGCCGCCAATCGTGCACCGTGCAAACGCCAGCGTTCATCATTCTGGTCACTCACTACACTCGCACACAGGATGGGACTCGATCGAGATCCACTCCAGCGTGCAGTCCCCGGGACATGCGTCGTGGAAGTTGTAACACTTGCCACACCACGGCTCGCCATGGAGCACGTAGAACGTGTACCCCTCCTGACACGACGGCTCCGTAAGCCGGTACTTGGTGAGCGAGCACCCGTCAGGGTCGTCCCATGTCACAGGTTCAGGGGCCTGCGGCATGCAACCCATGGCCTGGAACGCGACGAATGAGATCACGGCTATGGCGATCAGCGCCGCAGCCTCGGCGAGCGTCAGGCGGTCAGGGTTTCTCATGAGTTGCATCTCGTGATGGTGGAGTCGACGAGCTTGACGTTGCCGTTGCTGTTGACCTGGTCGATCTTCGAATCGTCGATCGTGACCTCTCCGCCGGCGTAGACTTCGACAAGCCCCACGCTATTGGCCTGAATCAAGCCGACATTCGCGTCGGCCTCGACGACCAGCTTCTCGATGTGGTCCGCCGTGAACACCTTGGCCTTGGTCGCAGGGCCTTCGCACGTCAGCACCATGGACTGCTTCTCTTCGAGTTCCGTGACGCGATCAACAAGGGCGTCGACGGCATCGGCCCCGATCGCGTAGTTCGTGCCGAGCTTCTCATTGCATCGGTCTGCGATCCTGGCGAGATCACGCTTCAGGCAACTGGCCAGCCGGTCCTTGTCGCCGATCTCTTCCGTGAGGTCCATGACACGGGACTTGAGTCGCTCGACCTCATCCTTGGCGCTGTCGCGGTCAGCCGCTGCCTGAAACAAACTGTCGCAGGTTTTGCGATGGCTGGACTTCGATGACTCGTACATCCCTGCAAGCTGTATGACATAGTCGAGAGTCGACCATGACTCCGGCGCGACCTTCGCGCCCAAGGCCTTCACGCACAGGTCATGGATCTTCGCGAGATCGTCACCGTCGCTGGACTTTCGCTTGCCGATCAGGGCATCGACAGCCCGGACCACGGACCTGTGCTTCTCGCCCGTGGCCTTGTCGCACACGCCGCGAATCCACTGGACCACGTTGACCATGGCCTCGACGGCCGCAGTCGCGGTGTCGTATCGTCCGTCAAGGACCTCGTGGCACTGGTCGTGGATCACGGTGAGATCGGCGTTGGTGTTGGCGTTGGCCTGTTGTTTGGCGATCAGCCCATCCGCGAACCGGATGACGTTTTCGGCATAGGTCCAGCAGCCATTCTTGGCGTGGCCCCGCTCCTTGAGGGCGTCAGTGATCTGGAACAGCTGATCCTGGCTCGTCTCGACGAACCGGTTGGCCAGCGCAAGCTCCTCCGCAAGTCGCTCGTTCTCTTTCCGAATCTCCTCGCCGCATCGCTGCTGGTGCTCGACCTCGGTCTCAAGGCCTTTGACCTGGGACTTGAGTTCTGCGTTCTCGGAGAGGACCTTGCGGACGCCGATGTCCTTGACGAACTGCTCGACGTGTTGGGCGTAGGTCTTGGGGCAGCAGGCGTCGAGCGGGGAAACGTAGCCGTGCTGCTTGAGGACTTGCATGATCTTGTTCAGTTGATCGCGATGTACTGACTGCCCCCGATCGAGTCGCTTGCAGTCGGCCTCGCGCGTGGCCACCTCAGCCTTGAGCTTCTCGACCTCAGCCCTGAGACGTTCGTTCTCGTTCTTCAGCCGCCCGCTGTGCTCGTGCGACATGTTGAGACATGCCGCAAGTCGGCTGCACTCGGTCTCGGGACACGTGGCACATCGCCCCACGTGGCAGCGGTAGCAGGGAGCGGTGGGGTCGCCGTTGAAAATCGCCATCATTCAGCCTCCGAGAAAATGGCCTTGATCTGATCTGGCCTTGTGGCGCCACCCGCGCAGATGTCTTTGATTTTGTCGAGCCCGTCAGCGTCGAGGGCGAGCCGCTCTGCCGCAGACCTCCACCGATCTCGACTCTCTCTCAGGAATTCGATCTCATCCCGGAGCGCCTTGTCGAAGGCCCCAAGTCTCGCGTTCTCTTTCCTGAGCTCCGCGACCTCCAGCGCGCAGTCGCACAGAATCCTGTGACATACGCCACAGTGCAGGACGCCCATCTACTTCGCCCCCACGTCTTCGGACGACTTGTCATCATCGCGCGCGAACATCAGGCCAATGGCCGATGCCGCAGCAGTGAAGATCAGGGGCCAGTCGGGGTTCGTTGTGGGGTCGCCGTCGAGGACGGCCTTGATCGCAGAAACAGCGGCAATGGCCAGAGCCGAAAGCGCTGCGGTCGTGGTCTTGTATGATCCGCGCATGATGTCCTCCATGCGTCGATGGTGTGGGTCGGTCCCGCCCGTCCGTAGGCAAGTGACCAGTGATGCAAGTACGGGTCCCGATGTCAGGGATTTTGGGCCCGTGAGCCGCGCCAGCGTTACATCACCGGTATCATGGTAATTCTACCATATGTAGGGGGTTACGTCAAGTGGGCCACTAGCTTTGGGAGCAGGAGGCCGGAGGTTCGAATCCTCTCGCCCCGAAGTCCTTGGCCCATGGTCACTTACGTGATTCTACCGAACCCCGTTGCGTGATGCAAGTTGCAGGCCCTATGATGCAAGTATGCCGCCAAGAGCCAGGATCATCGTCGACGAACGTCAGGGCAAATGGCCCTTTTACAAGGTCTATCACGCCGGCAAGTACCACAACCTCGGGGCCCTGAGCAAGACGACCTATGCCGAGGCCCTCAGGCGCGCGGCGCAGATCAAAGGCCATGATGACGGTGGACCAAGGCCAAGGATCATGCACGGCGTGACCACTGCATGGGTCGAGCGTCACGCGTCCGAGTTCCATCTCCAGATGATCGCACCGCTCGACCACTACGCCGGTGACATGGATCCCAATGACTTCAGTCTGGCGGACTACCTCACGCATCTCGTGACCCGTGGCTCAAGGCAAGAGAAACGGGCCGGCAAGCCCTTGAAGCCCGAGACCATTCGCAAGTACCTACGCACCGCCAAGCGGGTCGTGGACTTCGGCCATTCTCGCGGGTGGATGCCGTCGCAACAGATGCCCCGGCTCCCGAGCGTGCAGCGCGCGCCCCGCGACCTGAACGCAAGTCAACTGAAATGGATCTTCGATCACGTGACCCCGCGCCAGCGCCTGGTGCTGGAGTTCATCGTGGTCACGGGCTGCAGGCCAATCGAAGCGTGTCGCATGACATGGGACATGATCGACATGGCCGCGGGCTGCTGTCGATACTTCTCGAAACGCAAGGAGCGCGTCTTGTGGCTCCCGCCACGGGCCATCCAGATCCTCGACGCCGTGGGCACGGACTCAGGTCACGTGTTCCGATCCTCGCGACTCGGCAAGCCCTACACGTCGACCGGTCTGCGGTCGGTCGTCCGCAACGCGACCGCGGAGGCGAACGCCTCGCCGCATGGCCCGTGTTCTTCGATCTATGCCCTGAGGCACACGGCGGCGCAATACTGGCTCGATCAGGGGGTGGCCATGGAGGACGTCGCCAAGCTGCTCGGCCACAGCGACCTGAAGACCGTGCAGGTCTACGCGCAGATCCGTGACCAGCGTGCAAGGGCCGTGGCCAAAGGACTTGGGTCGGCGCTCGATGGGGCGGGGTGACGAGTGCAGTATGTATACTGCGGACAGGGAATAAGCAAAGGAAACACTTTCGTAAAGTGTCCCTCTACTTAAAATCGGGGCTGGATTTCAATTATTGACCTCAACCCTTCTTCCCGCGCCTGATCATCTCTTTCACGCGGTCCGATTCCTTCCTCGCCCGCTCGATCTCCCGTTGCGTGGGCTTGCGACGCTGCGGCTCGATCAGGCCACAGAACTCATGCACGGACTTGACCACCACACGATATGGCCCGGGTCGGTTGCCGCTGAGACGTATGGCGCGGATCTTCCCGTCCTTGATCAATTGACGCACACGCTCCACCGTCACGCTCATCGCTCGGGCAGTCTCGGCCGTCGTCCACAGGAGTTGGGGCTCGTGGTGGGGGGTCATGCTTCGATCAACCTCCTTCCGATCCACTCGGCGACGTTGACTGTGACCGCGTTTCCAAGGGCTCGGTATCGGCGATTGTCCAGCCCTCGGGGAAGCCCTGCAGTATCTCGCACTCGATCGGGGTCAGTCTCCGGACAAGGAATGGCTTTCCCAGCGTTGACCCACTGGTCTGATCCCCATTTCTCTCCGTCGGCAGCCTCGAGTGTGCCGACGATTGGCGTTCCCCGCCCGGTGCCGTCTTCGCTGGAGTCGTGGCTTGCAGGTAGCGCGTGCGCGACTGCATAGCTGTGGCCGTCGGTGTCGAGCGTGACTTGTCCAGTGATGGGGTCTTGCCGGGCATTGACGACGATTGTTCGCTGCTGCTCTTTCCCGCTAACGCCTCCAGTGCTCGCGTCAATCGCATAGGCAACGTCCGCTTTCGCTTCTTGCATCGCCTCAGAATCCCCCTCGCCGCGCGGGGGCTCAAATAGAATCGAGGCGGCGCGCTCGGCTTCAGTACATCCGACAATGAACACTCGACGGCGTCGTTGGGCGACTCCGAACCAGCGCGAGTCCAGCACTCGCCACGCACAGCAATACCCTGCGTCCTCCAGCGTCCCGATGACGACTCCCATGTCCCGTCCTTCGTTCGACGACAGTAGTCCGGGTACGTTTTCGAGTACCACGTTCTCGGAACGAATGCTGGAAACAACGCGAACAAGGTCGAAGAACAACCCGCTTCGTTCGTCCGCCAACCCCGCCCGCTTCCCGGCGACGCTAAGCCCCTGGCACGGGAATCCGCCGCAGATGACGTCGACTGCGTGTCGTGGCTCGGGCTGGAATGTCCTGATGTCATCGTGTCGCTCCACGTCAGGCCAGTGCCTCTCGAGCACGCGCCGACAGTACGGGTCGATTTCGATTTGCCACTTGCACGTCAGGCCCGCTCGCTCGAAGCCGAGGTCGAACCCGCCGATGCCCGCGAAGGCTGAACCAAAAGTCATCAGTCTCCAATCATGATCGGCATGATCACCTGACTCATGTCCCTGGCCACGAGGACCACGGGCTTGTCCTTGTTGATCACGAGGATTTCCAATGTCTCAGAACACATGGCACGGGCCGCTTCGAGCACGTACTGTGCATTGAGCCCAACGCGAACGGCGTCGTCGCCGCTGTACTCGCACTCCATGGTCACCTCTGACTGGCCGAGTTCGCCGGACCTGGTCTCCAGCGTCAGGTCACCGTCAGCCGCCGTGATGACCATGCCGCGACTGAACGGGTCGGTGGTCACCATGACCCGTGACACGTGTTCCACGAACTTGGCCCTGTCGACTCTGACCGTCTTCGCCTTGCCCTTGTCCGGGACGATCTCGCGCCACTGCGGAAAGCGTCCTTCGATGGTCCGCGTGCGAAGGAAGTAATCACCCGCGTCGAACGCCACGGAACCATCGCTCCCGATCATGACATCGACGAACTCGCCCTTGGCCGCGGCCATCGACAGGGGTTTGAGCGGCACGATGGCGGACGCGGGTTCCGTGTCGCCCTTTGGGTATTCCTCGTCATACGCCGTCCACGACAGCCGCCGGCCGTCGGTCGCCACGATGGTCAGCCGATTGTCATCGATCTCCAGCAGCACGCCGTTGATCGCGTACCTCGTCGACTCCTTCGCCACGCTCGTGGCCATGAGCTTGACCGCCGACGCGAGCCACTCCGTCGGCAGTCTGACTCCGGCGCATTTCCCGGTGCTCACGTCAGTCGTCTTGCCCATCTCCGGGAAGTCCTTGCCCGGTGACGCAGCCAATTTGAACCGCCCGCCGTGGTTGATCCTCGCATGGCCGTTGGTCCCGGCCTCGATCGTGATCGGCGAGTCCTGGTCCTTGGCCACGATGGCGTGGAACAGATCGGCGTCGATGCACGTGTCCGGGAACGGATCGGCGCCAGGTCTCGTGACGATGGCCCATGACGCCTCCGTTTCGAGGTCGGTGGCGTGCAGCATCAGTACTTCGCCCTCCTGCGACAGTCTCACGCACTGCAGGATCGGCTTGGGCGTGTGCCTATGGGCCAATGTCTTCAGCGTCTTCGTCGCCGCGGCCAGCTGCCGCGTGTCGTCCATGGTCAGTTTCATCGTGTCCTCCGTGTTTCAATCATCAATGTGGCTGTGGCCGGCTGTCAGCCGCCACCAGCACTCACAACACACTCTGTTGTCCCTGCGCCCGTCTCGCTCGAAGAACTTCAGGCTCTTGGCCACTCCGCATGACCCGCAGTACCTGCTCGCGCGGATCCACTCATCGGACTCCCGGCTGTCCGCTCTCTCGATCCGCTGGGTCGCCATCCATTGCCCTCCGGTCCATCGCCTCGTTGATCGTCGCCACGAACTCCATCAGCCGGTCAAGCGGCACCATGACCTGCCACGGGCAGCCGTTGTACCGGTGCGCGATGACCGGGATCAGGTCGCCCGCGTCCTTGATCGCCTGCCTTTGGTATTCCTTCCACGCCGGCCGCTCGGTCCGCTTGATCTCCATGAACACGCGGTCAAGCTGGTCACAGACCACGTCAGGGGCGTCGGGGTGGCCGGCGTACTGTCGACCACGTCGAGCCGACAGGCCCGTTTGCTCGCGCCACGCGGCAGCAAACTCACGCTCGCCGCGTTTTCCCTTCTCTCGCTCTCGCTTACCCAGCGTTAACCTCCTTGCTAACAGAATCTTAGCTCTTGCACTTGTGCTCTGTACCCCGGTCCGAGTCCAGCCATATCCACCGCTCGTCTTTTCGTGGCCTCCGGCCTTCAGGCGTCTGGCCATCGCGGATGGTCTCGACTTCGGCCAGCGAGATGGCCAGACCACAGCCGGTGCATCTCTTCGTCTGAGCCAATCTCAGCCCCGTCACGGGCTTTTTGCGCTTCCGGACGACTTCCCCCTCAAGCCAGCGAGAAAGTCGCGCCAGCGTCGCCCTGTCGCGTTCTACGGGCTCGACGCCACTAAGCCATGTGTCCCAGGTCATGGAACACGCGACATATAGCCATGCCAGCGTCTTCTCGCACTGGTCCACGTCAGCCACGTTCGTCGCCAGGTGCTCCACGGCCCGTGTCCTGTGTTCCAGGCCCCATGACACGAGATGAGCCGGCAAT
>FUIF01001806.1_pt1 | contig 18407 bp, 19 predicted proteins | sample 1003461 | NCBI WGS metagenome assembly FUIF01 (sample SAMEA80401918, study PRJEB19352) | marine metagenome | reverse complement strand
AAAGCTTTCCTCAAGTTGGTTGGAACAGGACAAAGAAAGAAGTCTTACACTACAGACTTGGATCTTCTTCCAAAAGGCCACCCACAAAGAACCGAAGAAAAGAAGAAGGCTGAACTCTTCTCCATTCCTGATAAATACTCACACATTGATTTCACTCCACCAAAGGGAGTTCAAGAAGCCGCTAAACGTGGTCTTGAAATCCGAAGAAGCAAACCTGAATCTCAAAGAGGTGGAACAGAAGTTGGTGTTGCTCGAGCAAGAGACCTATCCAACGGAATCCAATTAAGTCCTGATACTGTGAAAAGAATGCTAGCCTACTTCACAAGGCATGAAGTGGACAAGCAAGGATCGACTTGGGATGAGCAAGGAAAAGGCTTCCAAGCTTGGTTGCTATGGGGTGGTGATCCTGGATTTACATGGTCTCGAAAGGTCGTTAATCAGATGAAAGCAGCTGATACAAAAGCCAATAAGCTTACAGCTTACTCAGAGATTTCACTCTTGAATGAAATCAAAACTTATGATGTACCTGATGGATTGACCATTGGGAAACCATTTAAAACTCTTTCACTTGGTCAAGTCTCTTCCAGGATGAACGGCGAACCCATTGGAAAGGAGATTTCAAAAGATCTTCTCTCTGAAATGGTGCGAGTGTTCAACATTAGAAAAGACTCTGATCCTGTGATCATCGATTGGCAACACGCTACCTCACCCTTTCAGGAAGGTGGTGTTGCTGGTCCTGATGCTGGAAACGCTCTTGGAATCATTGTGGACTTAGAAGTAAGAGACAATGGACTTTATGCTGTTCCAGCTTACAATGAAAGAGGAATGAAAGTAGTTAAAGACGCTGGTGGAATCTTGTGGTCTTCTCCTGAATATCTGCAAGGTGAAATCTTTACTAGGGATGGAGGAGATAAGGTTGGTGATGCTCAACTATTAGCAGTCACTCTTACTCCGAGACCCGCTCAACAATCAGACAAAATTGATCGAATCACTCTTAAGGAGAGTTTAACCATGTATTCTCAAGAACAGTTGAATGCAATGAACCATGATGATTTGGTGGAATATGCAAAACGAGAGCAAGACCTTAATCGTCAAAAAGACGAAATGATCAAGCAACTCGAAAGCCAAATCAAGACCATGAATGAAGACAATGAATCCAAGGTTTCAAAAGACGCTGAAGATCTGAATGAACATTATGATAAGGAAGAAAAGAAACTTGCTGAACATGATGATAAGGAAGAGAAGAAGCTTGCTGAACATGAAGAAAAGAAAGAAGACGATAAGGAAAAGAAGATGAAAGAGCATCAAAAAATGAGTGAATCTTTAAATCCAAATCTACTTTCTGAAATCCAAGCTTTGCGTGAGCAAGTTCAAACCCTCCAAAAAGAGAAGATCGAAGTAGAGAAATCTACCGCAGTGAATCAACTCTTGAGTGAAGGAAAGATCTCACCTAATGAAGAGATTGTTGCTCGAGAAGCGTATGATTTGAAACTTCAAGGACGTGATTCCTTTTGGAATATGTTCAGTGAAAGACCATCCAATTCTGTTGTCAATATGTCAACTATTGGTCACGGTGCATCTGGTCAAGAGATCAATAAAGAAAGCCTTCATCTTAAAGTTAAGAAATTAAGTGAAGATAAGGGAATCAGTTATAGTCAAGCCTTGACTGAATTCCGAAGTTCTAACCCTCAAGAATACAATCAAGCCTACGGAGTTTAAGAAATGCAAACTCAAAATATCGTTGTAAGTTTTGTGGCTGCTGAAGCCATCACTGAATTTGCTCTTGTTTCTATCAATACAGATGGAAAAATTGTTATCACTGATGCTGGAAATGACGCAGCTTGCGTTGGTGTTGCACAGCGTGCTTGTTCAACTGGTGAAGTCACTGACGTGCTTATTCATGGAATCACTCAAGTGATTGCAAGTGCAGCCTTGACTTTTTCAAATCCTCTCTTTGCTGCGACTACCAACGGACAAGTGAAAGCAAGTGCTTCAACTGAATTTCCTGTATGTCGTCTTATTCCAAACATCAATCAAACTGCATCTAGTGGAGCGGGTGAGCAACTTACTGTTTTGTTCACTGGTCCATCTGTTGTGAAATAAGGAGTTTAACCAATGGCTTCATCTTATAGTAATTTACATCCTGTTGATAATGTCTTAACTAGCCTTGCTGTTGAAGCAATCCCTAGTGATTCACAACTCATTGCTGATCAACTTTTTGAAAAGGTCAACATTCCTGAACGCAGTGGAACTCTCTTGGTGGAGAACACTCGCAACTTTATGGGAAGTCCTGAGTTAGATCTCGAGCGTGCACCAGGTGCATCTCGTACCATGATTGGTTCTTTTGATCGAACTTCCTTAACTTATAAAGCTAAGATCTATTCTGCATCTGATAGCATTGCAATGGAAGACATCTTTGATTCACAATATCCTGGTAGTGAAGAAGGTCGTATTGTTCGCAAGGTTGCTCGAACCATGAAACTTGCAAAAGAGAAGCGTGCTGCTGATCTCCTTTTTGATGCAAGCAACTTCGCAGCTGCAAGCAAAGCTAACGCTAACGCAATCCCTGGTGGAAAAGGTGTTAAGTTTAATGCTGCTGGTGCTGAACCTTTAAGTGATCTCCACATTGTAAAAGATCTCGTCTTTGCAAACTCACATGGAATCAATCCTGATACTCTCGTTCTTGGTCGTGAAGTTTTCCGTGAGCTTGCACGCAATCCTGAAATGCGTGGGTATGTTGGAGACGCTGGTCAAGGAATTGCAAGTGGAAACCTTCTCTTGAATGATGAAGCAATCATCCAAGTCTTGCGTAATGTTCTTGGCATTCCTAACGTCTACGTTGGAGCTGCTCGCCGTGAGACTGCTGTTCCTGGTGCAACTTCTTCAGAAGGCTACATCTGGACTGGTGATTCCATCTTTATGGGAATCATGAAAGGTTCTGACGCTATCGTTTCTAAGAGTGGAAACGTGAAGGCTATGCCTGTAACTGCTTTGGACTTTGAATTCCGTGGAATGCAAGCTGGTCAATATGATTCTCTTGATATGGTACGCCGTTATGTTTGGGCTGAACAAATCAATCAGTTTAAGATGATTGATAGTTCCTTTGGATATCTCGTATCTAGCTGCCTATAAGAGTAAATGAATGTTTTGCTGTTTCAATGAACATGATCACATCCTTCTTGCTGAATCCGTTGATGCTGACCAAAAGGCTATTCAGGATTTAGAGAATCAGTTAAAGAAGCAGCGTAAACCTCTTGCTCAAATAACACGTTCAAAGATCAAAGAACTGAAAGCTGAAAAGCGTGCTGCTGATAGGTTTGGAAAAGCCTATTCTAAAGCATCCAAGAGACTGTTGAATCAGTTAAGCAATATGCTTGAACAAACCAATCCTTCAGTCTTACTTGACCTTGAGAGAGATCAATTAGTTGAACTCGTTCTTCAAGGTGGATTTGCTGAATCTATAGATGATTTTATAGATCAGCAGAATAAAATGTTGGAATCGATTAATGATTCCATGAAAGCGGTTGATCCAACCTTCACTCCATTATTTATTGATGGTGAAGTCGATGCTTTAAAAACTCTGACTGTTCAGAATGTTTTTGATGATATTGTGATTCCAACCGTTTCAAAGAATATGAGAGATTCACTTCTTTCAATGGTAGTCGATACTCCAAAAGATGTGGCCATATCAAACTTAGCACAGACTCTTGAAAGAGGTGCTGGAACGCTTCAAACTGAAGTGAGGACCAAGATTGCACAGTTTGGAAGATCTGTGAACATGGTTGCAGCTGATTCGGTTGGAATGGACTTGTTTTTATATACTGGTCCAATGGATGGAGAGACAAGATCATTCTGTAGAGAGTTGGTGAATAAAGTAGTTGATCGAACTCAACTTAGTCAACTTAATAACAATCAAGGATTGTCTGTTCGTTCATCAGGTGGAGGTTGGAATTGTCGGCATTCTTGGAGTCCAATCACTGAATCCTTTATGAAGCTTGCTGACCTTGAGAAAGCAACAGACGCAGATATTAAAGAAGCCAATTCAAGAGCAAGGAAACGTAAATGAGAAAAGCAGTTTTAAATAAAGATTATGTTTTTGATTGGAATGCACCAGCACCGATTTCAGGAACTCCAACACTTTCCTTGAATACCATCACTTATACTTTTTCACAGTCTCGAGCAGATGCAACCGTTTCAGCTGTTGCCAATGATCGAAGAACATTGACAGTTGATAATCAGGCAACAGGACTGCAAAGAGATCAGATGAAGGCTTTCCTCATTACCAATGGAGATACCTTCTACACTGTGACAGTGGTGAGAGTGGTTGGAACAACTGCGGTTCTTGCTGAACCACTTCCAAGAGAGATTGACCTCTCCACAAGTGGAACTCTTCAATTTGCTCTTTGGTCTACTACCATCCTTTCTTCTGCAACCGTTCTTTCTTTTGGTTCAACCTATCCTTTTGTAATCAACTTCACAACTGATCAAGGTGCATTAAACCATGATCGAATCGAAAAGGGATTGTTCAAATCAACACCAAGACCCTTCCAAACTGGATTGAATCATGATGATCTGGTTGACCTCTTTGCACCTTTAGCAGATATGATTCCAAGAAGACAAAGTGATTTTAAGCCACAAATCCAAGGTGCTTTGGATGAAATCATCATGCACATCAGAGACGTAACCATTCCTCAAGATGCAACCGAAGATGAAGTATTTAATCCTGAACAGTTTAAACTTGCACATGCTTACTGCACTGCAGCGTATATCTACGAACAGAATCTTCAGTTGGATGTGGCTTCAGAAATGCGTACACGTTGCCAAGAGTTGATGGAAGTGGCCTTGCGTTCTCTTGCCTTGGATGTGGATGGTGATGGTGTAATTGATGATGGAGAGTTAAACAGGAGGGAATCAGGAGGAAAGACCACAGACTTTCGAGCATCCTGGAAGACCTACACAAGAACGTCCAATGATTCATTCTTCACATCTTCAAGAGGGATGAGACATTAAATAGGAACTCATTTCCTATTTAGGAGTTTAACATGCCTTCCAAAGTCAAACTGAATCTTCCAAAACAGATATGGACTCGAGCAGATACACTGCGTCTTGCTCAAGATACACTCGCTTCCATTAAGCTAAGAACAAGTAGAGGTCTTGATGCCAATGGAGTGAAGTTTGATGAGTACTCTGAAAAGAAAATCTATATCCCATTAAGGAAGGGAACAGGAGCAAGACTTAAACCCAAGGGGGGTGAACTCACTCCATCTGGAAAGTCTATGAAGTTTACAGGGGGATATAAAGAGTATAAGGAGAAATCAAGAAGGAGAGGAAGTTCAACCGATTCAGCAGAAGTTGACTTGGTGCTTTCAGGAATCTTGATGAATAATTTGATTGTCTTGGAAGCGTCAAACACTCGCTTTGTGATTGGCTTAACCAACCATGTGAAATACTATGGATATGCAGTCAATGAAAAGCGTGAATATTTAGGCTTATCTAATCAAGATGTTCAAATCTTGGTTGCTGTAGTTCAAGATGTGATTGCACGCAAAATTGAAAGAGGAAGATAATGTCACAAGGTATATTCGCAGCGACTGAAAAACTTGAGAACATGATTGAAGCAATCTCACCAAAGACTGATTCACATCATGGATTTGTTGCAATCCAAACTGGAAACGGAAGAACCGCACCTCTCGAGCAAAGACCACATTCAACACGTTATTTTGAAATCAACACACTCAACTTTGCTAGTGATGATGGAGAAGCGGGATTGAGTGGAAGAAAAAGAACCTCTCTTGAACTCAGAGTACGCTATGATATTCCACAGGACCTTGGATTCTTGAAACGCTTGATCAATGAAGATGCCTCTAAGTTGATCGATACTCTTAAAGGTCCTGATTATGATTTAGTCAATACAGGAATAGTTTCATTGATTCCTGGTAATCCATCAACACAACCAATCCAAGATATAAACGGAGCTGTAGAGGCAATGGTCCTTCTGCTTCCTTTTGATCTACTTTACTTAGAGGAGTAATTTAAATGGCTGTTACACATCGATCAATTAGCGTTGCATCTGAAACCACCTTTGGTTCTCTCAATGCAACAACCAACCTTCCATCAACTTCAGGACTTACTTTCATCAGTATTCCTTGTGAACGTGATCCAATTATCATTTACGGTGAACCCGTTGCATCAGAACGCAATGATGCTCGTGACGGATCGTATGGCCTTCCACCTGAACCTGATACAGTTTATTCAAGTGGAAGTCGTGTAAGACGGAGAACAGGACAAGTTCAGATTCGTTTAGACTTGACCACTATTGGAGCAACACCAGCAAACTATGATTCAAACTATCTCGGTTACTTGCTTGGTGCGGGATTCCAAACTGCAAAGCATACTATGGCAAGCGATTCACCTTCTGCTGTTGCTTCTGAGAACTCCTTCACTCCAACCGTTGCAAGTACTCAATATGCTGTTGGTGCATTGGTTGGAATTGAGAAGAATGGAATTGCTGAATATAGTGCGGTGACTGACAATGATGATTCAGGTGATGTTTCCATTTCACCAGCCTTTTCAGCATTGGCTACTTCAGATACGATTCGAGCCTTGCAAACTTGGTATCCAGGAAGCCGTTCACAAACAGGAAACAAAGTCTCTTCCATTGCTTTTGAAGTAAATGGTGTGGACTTCAAGTCCATGTGCTTTGGTTGCGTGCTTGAATCTATTTCTATCTCGCTTGATAGTGGAAGGGTTATGGCTGACATGACTTTCCAAAGTGCTTGTATCCAGGATGATCATGCAAGTGCTGTTTCTCCTGTTGAACCCTCCTACAATGCTGGAAGCCCTCCTTTCTTTCGAGGGTCTTATGTAGTTGTGTCAACAGGCTCTCCAACTTCACTAACCAATGCAAGTGCAACAGGTGATGAATTGGCACGCACTAAACTTGACTGTGAAGACTTCACTCTTACCATCACAAATACCTTGACTCCTTTAGGTCATAGTGACACTATCCTTGCAATGTCTGATATGGAGATCTCAGACGTGGATGTTGAGTTGACTCTCACACTGTCTTCTCCAACCACAGCATTGAACAATGACTATTTCAATCGAACTTTACGCCAAGTCTTAGTTGGAACGGGACCAATCGGAGATGGAAAAGGATGTGCTTTCATGCTTCCAGCTGCCTATCTAACTAATGATGCTTCTGCTTATGATGTGAGTGGAAATGATATTGTTCGTCAAACCCTTACTTATAAACAATCTCGATTTGGTGGAGACGTGGTTTCAGATGATCAAGCAGCCAATGCTGGAAACTCTCCACTTCGGATTGCTCTTGGAGTGTAATTAAAATGGCTATTTCCTTTCTCACAGATGCAAACTCAACCATTGATATTTTCCTTTCCTTTGATCCATCCATTGAACTGAATGAGGAACAGAGAAATGAATACTTGACCACAGGTGCATTCAATGGCATTGCTCGAGATGATGCAACCAAGTTCACCTTGAAAGCACTATCTCCATCTGAGAGAGAGGAAGCCGAAATCAAAGCGGGTTCTTTCACCCGTTCTGAATTGGGTCGGTTCTTGTGGATGGAAGCACCCTCCAACGATAAAGACAAAGCTGTATGGCATCATCAACTTACAGAGGAAGAGAAACAGGCTTTTGCAAGCTACCAAGCATATATAAACAATGTGTACTTGGAAATGATTCGAGCATCTCTTCAAGCGGTTGATGGAGAATCTGCAACACTCGATACAATTCAATCCATTCGTCCTGAATCTCATAGAATTCAAGCAATCACTGAACTGGTTCTTCACATTCAAAGGATTTCTCTTCTTGGTGATTCGGGAAAATAGCGCTTGCCTCTTCTGTATGGATTCCCTTTAGTGGTGGAAGAGGTTGGAATTGTGATCAATGTAAGTCTAAGAAAGACCTAAGATCCTTAAGAGGAAACTGCGGTGGACCTTTCAAAGAAGGTCTTCCTTTATCTGATACAGATGAAGATGGACGTTTTATTCATGGATATAGGGTTGCACCTAACTGCGGTGAAGCCTATTCTGATTTAAAGATTCGATCTTGCCCTGTTGCTAATATGAACAGACTTGCTTCTGTGATCACAGCATTCAACAGACATCAATCAGGCTTGATCAGACTAAAAGAAATGTTTCCTTCTCCAACATGTGCAATCATTGAAGCTTTTGATATACTTAATCAAAACACTTTGGAACTTCAAAGAAGACACCATGAACAACAGATGAAAGAGTTCAAAAATGGCTGAGAATCAAATTGAAATTGAGGTTGAATTAACGGGTGCAGACAAGGTGGAAAAGTCCATGAAAGGACTTGAGGAAGGTCTTGAAGGCATTGGTGAAACAGGATCAAGACTTGTTAAGGTAATGGGTTCAACTAATGAACAACTTGGAGAAGGCCTTGAGAATGTTGCGGGATCAGTTGGAGAGGTGAGAGAAGCCTTCACTCAACTTGGAGGATCGATCAAGAATCTTGGTACATCAGGAATGAGTGGAATCCTTTCTTTGATTGGTCCTCTTGGTTTGTTGGTTGGTGCTGGTGTTGCTGTGTATGAAACCTTTCGACAAATCACAGGAGCAGCACAAGAGGCTGAAGAAGCACAAGAAGCAATGGCTGCAGCGGCTGGTGATCTCCAAGGGAGGCTTGAATCACTTGCTGAAAGTGGTGTGATCCTAGCAACTGACGAAATGGAAAAGTTCTCAATGGCTGTGTTGGAATCACAGTTTGTGAAAGAACGAATCCAGAAGGCACAGGAAAAGTTTGGAAAGAACTTCCAACTGATCAGAGAACAACAGCAAGCATTAAGAAAAGCAACTGAAGAACTGACTTTTTCAGAAAGAGTCTTTGGTAAAGAGCATAGAGAAACAGCAAAAGCACAGGAAGAAGTCACTAAAGCACAATACGCCTTAGAAGATGCTCGATTCGTTGCAAGACGAAATATTCAATCATTCAATAAAGAATTAAGATCATATTTAGAAACCACTCGAGCAGTTGCCGAACAAGAAAAGAAGCTTGAAGAGCAATCCACAGAAGGCTTGAAAACAGAAGCCAAGAGACTTGCTGGAATCCTCAAAGAGAATGAAGAACTTAGGTTTAGGAATGAACTCAAGAAAGATGAAATCCAACTGAATGAAATGCTTGCAGAAGTGCAAGTACAGAATCTTGAATTGACCAAGGCTATTGAGGATGGAAACAGAGAACAGATTCAAAAGATCTTGAAGGGATTGCAAGAGCAAACAAAAGGTATTGATGAAATCACCAATGCTGAAAAGAAAGCAGCTCAAGAACGAGATAAGATTCGAGAGGACCAAAGGAAGAAGAGACAAGAGGATTTTAAGAAGAGACAAGAGGATATAAAGAGACAAGCTGACCAACAAAGGAGAGAACAAGAGAGACTCGCTAAGGAAGCAGAAGCCAATCGAAGAAGAGAGATCTTGCTTGATTCTCAACTAAGAACCTTGACCATCCAAGAAACGCAAACAGGGATTGCACAACTCATCTCTTTAGAGAGTGAAAAGCATCAAACCGTTCTTGCATTGACCAAGGATGGATCAAAGGAGAGGCTGATTGAAGAGAAGCGGTTCAGAATGGCCTTGAATCAAATCATCCTGGATAATACCAAGCAACAGCAAGAAGAAGAGATTGCACTTCGATATGAATTTGCTGAAAGACTTAAGGAGATTGAAGGAGCAGAACAGACTCTCTTTGGAACAGATATTGAAGCCCTTAATGCTGAAAGTCAACAAAGGCTTGATCTGTTGAAACTCCAATTTGACAAGGAAGTAGAACTTGCTCGAGTAAGAGGGGAAGACCTAACAGCAATCCAAAAACGGTATTCTCTCGAGCGTCTAGCCATTGAAAAAGAGACTGTGCAACAGCAAGCAGATATCTTATCAGGCTACTTTGATCAATATGGCCAAGGGTTTGCAGAAGCGGCTGTTGGTGCTTTGCTCTTCGGTGAGAACTTCCAAGAGGCAACTTCTCAGATTCTCTTAGGTCTTGCTGAACAGGCTGGTGTGAGGTCTATCATGTCTTTTGCAGAAGGCTTTGCACAATTAGCCCTTGGTGATCCAAGAGCCGCAGCTTCCTTCAAAGCTGGTGCATTGTTTGCGGGTGCGGCTGTGATTGCTGGTGCATCAGGAAAAGGCCTTGCAGAAGGAGGTGGAGGAGCAACACCAACAGCAACACCAACAGGAACACCAACCACAGCACCAACACCACAAAGAGAAGAGGTGAGACAAGAAGGAATGGTTTTCAATATCAACTTTGGAGGTGCTGTTGTGTATGATACCAAGAAAGCAGCTGAACAAGCCCTTGCTGATAGACTCGTAACCATCATGAACACTTCAAGACGTGGTTCTCCAAGAATAGGACGGTAAACAATGCCAAGAAATAATCCAGCACCAAACTTCGCTCTACACGCTGCCTTTAATGCTAGAACGTGGTCCAATGTCAATGTTTTTGATAGAGGATCGAACAACATCACACTTCCCACTTTTGCAACGGGTGAAGGGATTTATGAAGACGCTATCTCTTTTCTAAACGGAAGGGGGAAGGATTCAGGCTTTTCCGTGAATGATTTGTTTAATACAGGGGCAGCATTCTCTTCAGGAGATTGGACCATTTCCATTGATTCCAATGATAAAGTGAAGTTTACCTGTTCAAGTTCTTCCTTCAAGATTCGTCTATCAAGTGGAACAGATGTTTTGGGCGTGGGGTCTTCCTCCTTTGGAAGTGCCACAGTGATCTTTACTTGTCCTAATGATTGGACAAGAGGAAACGCAGTGAACGCTGGAACTTATGAGATTGTGAATGCATCAGATGCAAACAATTTCAACTTCACAGTGAACGCAAATATGAAAGCACAGGACTTGGTGACATGTATCAGAGAGCGTGGAACAACCAATGATGTTGATGATGTGAATGCAACCAACTGTCTTGAAGAATTGGATTCAACTGCAAACTCCAATCAGTATCTCTCCTGGTATGTGAATGATTCAGACATGTTGAATGTCAATATTACAGCTCTATTGATGATATTACTTGGGTTTCAACTACATTTAGAGATCGTCTTGGATTTAGTGGCAATGAATCACCAACAGGAACAACCATTAAAACCCTTACGGCTGATTATCCTTTACCTGGTGCATTATATCCTTCAAGGCCATATCAGAACCATCACATGCAAACACAGAATGTTGCACAATCAAGACGGAAGATATCAGGTGGATATGTTTCCAACTTTATTGGATCATATGTGCAATCCATCCTTAACTTTGATTTAGATGCATTGTTGGATGAAATCGATTTATATCGACACTTCACAAACAACTTCATTGAATATATTCCACCAGGTGAAAGAATTAATTTCTATCAAGATGTTGGTGATTCAAGGCGTTCTTTAATTACAAGCGGAGTGAATGCAGAAGTAAGTGCCTATTCATTGCTCAATACATCTGAAGAGAATGGTAATTATGGAAGGATTCGAGCAAACATAATTAACTCTGAAACAGTAAATCTTCAATATCCAAACCGATTGAAAAGACGTGTTCCTGTTTCACTATTGATGGAGCATCTCTAATGGGTAATACATTCACTTCTCCACCAACCATTCCTGATACTGGTGATATCATTTCAGGAAGAGTGATTAAAACAGCATCACTTGAAAGAATGGGTAATCTATCAAACTATAATCATGCACATGGTGCAACTGATTCAGTGATTTCACAGGCTTTTGATCGAAACACTTGCGTCACTCAATCGGCTTCTTTTGTGGATCTGTGTAGATGGCGAGTACCAATTCCTTCTTCTGATCATGGAACGATTGATTTCTTCATTGCATCTAAACTCTCTTCCACAGGAACAGGAACGGTTAAGTTTATTTTGACAGATGGAGATTCAACTGCACAGGGTTCAAGTACCATCACAGTGACTGCAACGGGTTCTTATACCGTTCACTCAGTCTCTCATACATTCACGTCCTCTTCTTCAGCTGATTATGTTGATATCGTGATGCAAGGAAAAGTGGCCTCTAGTGGAACGTATGACTTGGATATTCAAATTGTATGTGCAAGATTCACTGCCCTTACTTCTCCACTTGCTGCAACGTCTGAAATTGAAGCTTTTGGACTCAATCGACTTGGAGCAAACCAAGCCTTGACTGCTCGAGCTGGTGTGCAATTCAGGACGAATATCAACGAGATGAGAAACAGGAAAAGACTCTTGCTTGCTTGGAGTGGAATCGAGAATCCTTCAAGCGTCTTCTCTACCAGGGGGAAAGGTCCAAAGTCTCTTGGTGTTGGTGATGCGTCTTCCATGCAAGTTCAAAGCCCTCTTTATCTTGGAGGTGGTCAGATCACTTTATGGATTTATGTAGTGGATATAAGTGGAACAAAGAAATTTGCTTTCATGAACCGTCTTTTCTCGGTTACGTCCAATGGATGGAACGAGTTCAACTTTGATCCATCCTTGGAATCATCCTCTTTAGAATCACAGACTTTTGGTATTTCCCTTTATAAATTAAACCGAACGTGTACCTTGAGTCTGATACCTTGCTTGATTCAATCCAAAGAGAAGCGGTTTCCAATGGCCTTCCAAGAATCACAGCCTTGAGTATATGGAGTAACTAATGCTTGTTCCTACATCCTTTCAACCTCTTGCTAATGAACAGTCTTGCTTTATGGGTGTGACTGTAATGGGTGGAGTGGTCAATCAATTTGCACAAGCCCTGGTAAACCTCTCACATTGCAAGTTCCTTGGTTCAGCAAATTACACCATAGCCAAGCCTACAGACGGTCTTTTGGCTGGAACTTATGTCCATACAAATTGGACTGGTTTTGCAGCTGGATTGAACAAGTCTAGCAAAGTTTACAATTTCTTCTATGCATCTACTCCATTGAGTGAATGGATTGGTTTCATCTTCCAATATGTAGCCACTAGAGAGAGTTCCTCAAACTCTCCACAGATCACATTCCGAATCAAGACCACATCAGGAACAATTATTTCTAAAGCTGTTCTCTTCACTTATCCAGCACACTTGACCATCAATGATGAGAATGCAGATTTCTTTAGACCAAATCTGACTTCATCAGGTGCAACTTTCTATGATCCACCAAGTGGAACAACAGGAACAGATTCACCAAGGCCTTTATACATCCCTCTTTCAAATCGTGGTGATATGCTTCTTTTGGAAGTGGAGGTGGAAGACTGTGACTTGCTTTCAATCTCGTTCTTCGATTTCTACCAAGCAGAGGTGACTCCATGATTACAAGCGACTTTGGAAGACGTGTCTTTGCTCTTCAAATCGGTGGACTCTCAACACGCTATCTTTCGCATGATGTGGATGTGTCCTCATCCAATCTCGATTCCAATTTGACCACGGGTGTTTCTTACTCCAATGTGCAAGGGATTGTAGAAGTTGGAGCGTATCAAGCTTCCATTGATCCCGCTGGTGGGATTGCTGATTATGCACCAGTTTCAGTCACTCTCAAAGTGGATCGATTAAGAGGAACGTCTTCTGATCCTCATGTGATCTTTGGAAGGTGTGGACCACGTTCAACGGACGTTTCCAAAGCACAGATTTCAACTGATATCCAACATGACTTCCTTCTGTAGTGATCACAGTAGACAATGATTTTACTTCCCTCTCTTATCCAAGGGTCTTCCATATAGGAGCAGAAACAGTAAGAGTGAGTGGAGCAACATCCACAACGCTTACAATCACCAATCGAGGTGTAGGAAGAACGCCAATCCAAAGCCACTTATCAAGTCTTGGTGGTGTGAATGTTCCTGAAGTCTTCACTGAGATAGTCAACTTTCGAGGTCGTAAAGCGTCTCTCTATATGGCACAAAGAAGACCAGATGGAAGCATTTCTAACTTTACTGAAATTGTAAATGGTTTTATAGAGTCCTCTCCATCCATCGAAGAAGGGGATGCAATCAGTCTCTCTCTTGTTTCACTGACTGCTTTAATTGACAATACTGTAAGTGAAACCACGCTTCAAACAACCTTGGTTCATGGATATCATAACTTTGATGAGATTGCGGGGTCTAAACTCGAATATGCTACCTTCTGCACAGATAGTAGAGAATTCACCATCACAGGAAATCAAGCAACATCCAATTCAGCTTTGATTAGTCTGAGTGACCGACCGCTTGATCTATCAACCACTTTTGATACAAGTCTTCCTCCTTCTAACCAAGGTAATTATTTCATTCATCCAAGATATCCTGAAATAGTGAACTCAGATGGAAGGCTATTTCCAACTGCTGCCGCAGCTGATACTCTCACTTATGACAATACAAACACAGTGACCTATAACACGTTAATGAATGGAATGACTACTTCTGAGTTTCAACGTGTAAGAGTGAGAACACCAAGAGGAGAAATCAAATCCTTTAGGATCACAAGTGGAGTTCAACGGTTTCCTGAAATCATCAATACAGTCTTAAGTGCAAACAATACAGGATCTTCTCAAGGAACAGATGGGTCTTTTGTTGAGTGGTCCATTGGTGATGATCGATCCTTGATTTTAAGAGCAAACACAAATCGAGAAATGGCCACTTGTGTTCTTGCGTTCTTTTCAAGCACAGCATCCAAAGATTTGTTGGAGGAAACTTATAGCCTTCCACCAATGGGAACATGGAATGCTAGTGAAGTTGGAACATACACCACGCAAGACTTGGAACGCTTCTTCTTTCCAATCGATGTATGGACATACCTTGGACCTTTTCCAGCTGATCCAATCAATCAGAATGGATCAAATCAACAAATAGCTTTTGAGGGTCGATATGTTCCTCTTGCTTCACCAGATCGAAAAGGACAAGCGAGATCTTCTACTATAGCAGGAGGAATTGCCCTTGGATATTATCAGAATGGAGAACCAACCATCTTGGTGAAGGACAATCTTGGCCTTCCAACATCCTTCACTGCTGGAATCGTCTTTGATTTGGAGGTGGTGTACTATGACAAGCGACTTGAGGAAATGGCAACACAGACCTTTCCAATAACTCACCAATCCACAGCAACTTATTCAGGAAGTGATGTTGGTTTTCTTCTCCACATCCTCCAACCATTCTCATCCAACTTACGTTCTTCTTTTGGAGACTTTGACGGATTCGAGCAAGCAAGGCTTTACTTATCCACTCGATTGAGATTTCAAACACCTGGTGTCTCCATCCTTAGACTGCTTCAATCAGGTGGAGGATCAAAGATTAATGGAGACTATGACCTTTCATCTATTGGGTTGAATATTGATCAATCAGAGATCGATATTAATTCATTTCTTCAATATGAATCCATTCCAAACATCATGGTAAATCTTGATCTTCGGAGTGAGGGAACAGACTTTAGAAGCATCCTCACTCCACTTCTTCAAGCTATGGGTTGCGTGCTTGTGATGAGAAGAACTGAAGATGGATCTTGCAAGATTGCTCTTCAACCGATTGGACTCGAGCAATCCACAAGTGCATCCTTGACCATCGAAGAAGGAGACTGGTTGACTGATGATCCTCCAACTTGGTCAACCTATGAAGATATTGTCACGCAAATTACAATCAACTTTGATTATGATATCGTTGAACAAAAATTAAGAACTCAAAGAGTATTCAACAATCAGGAAGCAATCAATCGATATGGTGGAGAAACAAAAGGAATTACTCTTGACCTTTATGGGGTTTCTTCTGATCAAATTGGTGGAAGTGCTGGTGATAGTTTTTCATTCTTCCTTCCTGTAATCACTCGAATCTTCAACCTTCTCTCCAATCCCTTACGGCTTTGGAAGGGATCGATTGGAACAGGCCAAAGTGTATTGGTTGATGCTGGTCAATATGCCCTGGTAAACTCACCACTCTTAAAGGCCTATGGTCCTGATTATGGTGTGACCAATGGGGTTGGATTTATCAAGTCCATCAGGCAAGAATTGATGAGTGAAGGAACAAGTCTTGAAATCATCCACATTGGAACAAGAACGGCTTCATGGAATGATTCAGGAAGAGTTCTTGCAGTACCAACTGCCACAACCATCACCATTGATCAAGATGCATTTTCCAATCAAAATGGCCTTGGTGAATCTGTGAAGGATTCCAACTTCTTCAAAGTGAATGATGTGGTTGACCATGTTCTCAAAGGAGATCACGACAACGCAAGTACAGGATTGGTTATTTCAAACATTGTGGACAATGGATCAACTGCAACCATCACCTTCACAACGAATCATGGAATCCTTGCACCAGGTGGAACGATTGAACCAACAGCCTATGCAAGTGCAACAGCTGACCAACAATTAGACGCATATATTGCAAACTCTTCAGGTGTGCTTGGTGCATCTGACAATGGAAAGGAATATGGATAATGAGTCGATATACTAAACGAGAACTCGAAGAAAAGCTTGATCTACTCGAGCATGAAAATAGACGATACAAAAGAGCAATCAACCAGCTTTGTGTTGATGTTGATGTGAATGTTGATGTGAATGTTTCTATTGAAAGAAAGGTTGTTCCTAACGAACGAGTAAGAAACGTGCTTGCTCGAGCTGAACGAGATTGGAATATGAATGTCACTGAACCTGAGTATGGTGGAGACTATCAACGAATCACTTATTATATTAAATCCAAGGACTGCTTAGGGTGGACTTGGGAAGATGATTATACAAGGAATGGTCAATTTGCTTGGTGTGGTGCTTTTGCTTCTTATTGTTATGGAACTGATGTTCTTCTGAGTGTACGAAAGAACACTTTTCCATCTTGCTTTAGGATGAACCGAGATTGGTTTAGTTCCTCTCGTCTTCAGGACTCTTCACAAATCCTTCCTGGTGATATTGTAGTTGTATATACTTCTGATGAACGTAGTCCATCCTATGGAAATCACATCACGATTGCACGCACTTCACCAGATGAGAATGGAGACTTTCACACCATCGAAGGCAACGCCAATGGGGTTGGACCAAACCAAGATTGGCGTGAAGGTGTTTCTAAACGAACTCGACATGTAAATACTGTTGCTCGAGTCTATCGCCTGATTGATGAAGATTATGAACAGTAAGACCGAAGAAGAGACAAAGGAAGAAAGAACCCTCCTTGATAAACTAGGAGGACGCAAAGCAATGGCCTTTTACGCAACCTTGCTTGTTCTCTTTATTCTTGCTCTAATAAATAAGGCACATGCTGAAATTATCAGCGCTATTGATAGCTTATTCTTGATCTTTGCTGGTTCTAATGTGATGAAAGCAAAGACGCAACAAACCGAAGAAAAGAAAGAGGTTTCCAATGGGATTCAAGACAAATGATCCAATCAGCGCGGGTTCAATCCGTGGAGTCTACAATGCTTCAAGTGTGGCAAATACAGACTTCAATGATCTAAGTTCAAGTGATTTTAAAGACTCTATCACAGGTTCAGCATGTGCAAGCGGTTTAAAGTTTGCATTCTTAGCTGCTGTGAATAAAGGAAGTGATCTATTATATGTTAAGTTTCGAGCGCGCACTGGTGCGGGTGATGCAATCACTAATGAGATTCCTGTTGATTACTCTTACAGCGATGATCTTGCTACCCTCCAAACTGAAGTTGAAACCATTGCATTCAAAAAGGGTGCAAGCGGTGACACTGTGTATTTCATTGCTGGATTCGTTAAATAAAGGAAGTGCAAGATGAGTGTAGATATTAGACCAAACCCTTCTTCAAGTGGTGCTGTGACAGGTGGACTTGTTTACAAGGGTTCTTACAACGCAACCACAAATTCTCCTGATCTCACATCCTCAATCAAGGGTGACTTCTATATTGTTTCAGTTGCTGGAACATTAGCTGGAATTACCTTGAATGTTGGTGATCACATTGTTTTCAATCAAGATGCTTCTTCACCAATCAATTCTGCAATGTTCGATGTGATTGACAACACAGACGCAGTAGTAAGTGTGAATGGTCAAACAGGACCTGTTGTTCTTGGTGCAAGTGATGTTTCAGCCTTGGCCATTGCAAACAATCTAAGCGACTTGAACAACGCTGGAACAGCAAGGACCAATCTTGGTGTTGCAATCGGTTCAGACGTTCAAGCACATGATGCACAGCTTGATGATATTGCTGGTTTAACTCCAACTGATTCCAACTTCATTGTAGGGGATGGATCAAACTTTGTTCTAGAATCAGGTGCAACTGCTCGAACAAGTTTAGGATTGACCATTGGAACAGACGTTCAAGCACATGATGCACAGCTTGATGATATTGCTGGTTTAACTCCAACTGATTCCAATTTTATTGTAGGCAATGGATCAAACTTTGTGACGGAGAGTGGTGCAACAGCTCGAACAAGTCTAGGTGTTGCAATCGGTTCAGACGTTCAAGCACATAGTGCAAAACTTGATGATGTTGCAAGCCTTGCAACAACAGA
>FUIF01004158.1_pt1 | contig 18423 bp, 19 predicted proteins | sample 1003461 | NCBI WGS metagenome assembly FUIF01 (sample SAMEA80401918, study PRJEB19352) | marine metagenome | reverse complement strand
GCGTATGCCTATCACCGAGATCGGAGATGTAGGCATGACGTTTGCTGAGTCAGAGGTTAGACACAAGGACGCGTATGCAAGACTGCTGCGCATCCTTGGCCTTGAAAAGGAGTTTGAAACTGTGGTTGATGTACCTGCTATATCTGCCCGCATCAAGTACCTGACTAAGTACCTTGACGGTACTAGATCTAGAGACGATAAGATGTACACCAAATCGGTGTTATTGTTCTCTCTGTTCATCGAACACGTCAGCTTGTTCAGTCAGTTCTTGATCATGATGTCCTTCAACAAGCACAAGAACGTGCTCAAAGGTATTTCTAATGTCGTTGAGGCTACATCTAAAGAAGAAGATATACACGGTAACTTCGGTGCAGAGATCATCAATATCATCAGGTCAGAAAACCCAGAGTGGTTTGACGAAGACTTCCAGGAGTTAATTACTACTGCGTGCAAGAAAGCTTTTAAAGCTGAATGCGGTGTGCTTGATTGGATCTTTGAAAGCGGTGAGCTTGACTTCCTGTCTAAACAAACGATACAAGAGTTTATCAAGAATAGATTTAACAACTCATTAAAGAAGATCGGGTATGACCCTGTTTTTGAAATCAACCAAGACCTCATCGCTGAAACGAAGTGGTTCGACGTTGAGATTACAGCTACAAAGGAAGGTGATTTCTTCTACAAGAAGCAAATTGATTATAATAAGAAAAGTAAAAGCATAACTGAAGACGACTTATTCTGATGGAGTACAAAAAATACTACTGGTTAAACGATGAGTCAAGGCTTTTCCTTTCGCGTGGGTATATAACCGAAACACCGGAGCAGCGAATCAAAGATATAGCTAATACTGCTGAAAAGTATTTAGGTATAAAAGACTTCGCTATTAAGTTTGAGGATTATATGGCAAGGGGTTTTTACTCCTTGTCTACTCCCGTGTGGATTAACTTTGGCAAACAAAAGGGTTTACCGATCAGCTGTTACGGCAGCAACATAGATGACAACCTAGATTCAATCCTAAACGCATCTAGGGAGATCGGTATGATGTCCAAATACGGAGGAGGAACATCAGCATACCTCGGGAACATAAGACCACGAGGAGCCGCGATATCAACCGGCGGCAAAGCCGATGGCCCAGTGCATTATGCGCGCATGTACGACACTACTGTCGATGTATGTAAGCAAGCCGAAGCTAGACGCGGCGCTTGTGCCGTGTATCTACCGTCGAACACGAGGACATTGGTGAGTTCCTAGATATAGGTACTGAAGGAAACCCAATACAAAACCTCCAATATGGAGTCACAATCACTGACGACTGGATGCAGTCAATGATTGATGGAGATAAAGATAAAAGAAAAGTCTGGGCCAAGATCATACAACGGCGAAGCGAGTTTGGCTTCCCTTATGTAATGTTCAAGGACAACTCAAACAACAATTCACCGTACAAAGATCTTGGCCTAGATATTACGGCATCCAACCTATGCTCTGAAATACAGTTACCAACCGATAGCTTCAACTCTTTTGTTTGTTGCTTAGGTTCGATCAACGTCCTGCACTGGGATGAGATCGTTAAGACTGACGCTATACAAGTATACGTGCAGTTCTTAAACGCTGTTATGGATGAGTTCATAATTAAATCAGAGACACTGCCCGGCCTTGCTAGAGCCCATAGGTTCGCTAAACAACACAGAGCAATAGGACTTGGCGTTCTCGGTTATCACAGCTTGTTACAGTCTAAGCTCGTAGAGTTTGAGTCATTGCAAGCCAAGCAACTCAACGCTGATATATTCAGGACGTTGAAAGAAGAATCTGAAGCGGCGTCGCGATGGTTGCATAACGCTCATGGCTACAGATCTCTTCGTGCAGGCTTTGCTAACACAACGCTCATGGCTGTCGCACCCACTAAGTCTAGCTCATTTATACACGGAGCGGTTAGCATGGGTATTGAGCCTATCAAGTCCAACTACTTTATCAAGGACTTGGCTAAGACGAAGACTGTTTACAAGAACCCTTATCTTGAGTGCGAGCTAGATAAGTACGGACTAAACACAGATGAAGTATGGGAGAGCATATTAAAGAAGGACGGTTCAGTCCAACACTTAGAGTTCCCAACTAAAGAGGTGTTTAAGTCTTTTATCGAGATCTCACCTAAGGAGTTAGTGCTACAAGCAGCACAGCGACAGAAGTATATAGACCAGTCGCAGAGCTTGAACCTAATGATTGACCCTAGCATACCTGCAAAGGATATTAATCAACTTTACATTTACGCTTGGCGCGAGGGCGTTAAGACTCTGTACTACCAGTTCAGTCAGAGCTCAGCACAAGCATTTAGTCGAAACATTCTCGAGTGCGCTGCATGCGAGGCTTAATTTAATACTATGGAAGATTTAAAAGAAACACTTGACCGTATGGGTAGCGAACTTACACTGGCTCTTATGGAGTACACGAAGTTTGCTTTTAAGAACAACGCTTCAGCAGGCACACGCTTGCGTAAGCACATGCAGAACATAAAGGCCCAGGCCCAAGAGGTTCGCGTTCAAGTTCAAGAGTTGAAGAACGAAAACAAAGTTCTTTAATGGATGTAAAGCTTATTGGCGCTACGCCTAATGCTGAAGATCAAATCGTATATGTCGCTCGGGTTTCTAGCAGCCGAAAAGATAAGGCTGCTAAGCCTGAGGGGCTTATCAATTACCTGATCAAACACAAACACTGGTCACCGTTTGAACATGCGTCTATGACGGTTGAGATCGAGACCAGTAAAGCTATAGGTATACAGCTTATACGACACCGCAGCTTTACGTTTCAGGAGTTTAGCCAACGATACCAAGACGTTAACAAGATCGGCTTCGATATGTTTGAGCCGATAGAATTTAGAGCACAATGCGAGGACAACAGACAAAGTTCGACAGAGGTTGTGGATCCACCTGTACCAGTTGCTGGTGGGCATCTACCGGCTTCTGTCCTTTTAGATGACCACTTAAATAGGTCGCGCAAACTGTACGACCAACTGCTAGCAGCGGGTGTAGCCCGTGAACAAGCGCGTATGGTTTTACCACTAGCAACTAAGACCAAGATCTATATGACTGGTACAGTCAGATCCTGGATACACTTTCTAGACATGCGAGACGATGGTCACGCTCAAAAAGAAATACAGGAGGTTGCTAGAGCTGTTAAAGAAGTTTTTAAACAGCAGTTTCCAATTATGAGCAACGCTTTAGGTTACATCTAAAAACAAGAAAGGGAGGCATTGTGCCTCCCTTTTTTAGTATTTACCCTTTCGGTTTGACGGGTTAGACTTGGTGTCTTTGCCTTTACCGCCCCATAAATTCTTACAAGCCCAGTATCGAGCTGTAAGTTTGTCTTTAGCTTCGCTACATCGGTGCCTAGCCCTAAAGCTTTTGCGAGCAGCTGGTGAATAGTTGTGCCCGTAACCGCTAGCACCGTAGTGAATAACTTTTTCTTTACCGTTAGCACATGCCTTGACGACTTTCTTTTTACCTGCCTTCGGTGATTTGCGAGGCTTATTGCAAGCCATCTTTGATTTGTCTAGTCGCTTTGCCATTAGTATCCTGTTAGTAATCTTAACACATCATCCACTGCCGGGTGGCGGTGGTTATCTTCAAGCACGACCTTGAATACGTACTCTGAGTCTTTTATTTTCGCCACTTCATTTATGGCTGAGTAGTTCTCATCTCTCAAGTCTATCTGTTGGTAGTCTCCACAGAAGATCATTATAGAGTCCTTACCTAAACGTCCTAGACACATGTTTAACTGAGCCTTTGTAAGGTTCTGGAACTCGTCTACGATAACAACGGAGTTGTCAAACGTACGGCCTCTAAAATGACTGAGCGATACAAGCTCTATATCACCCATGTCCATCATCTTTTGAATTTTGTCTTCCTTATTGTAGACCTTTTTCATGTTAGACACGATAGGCACGAGCCAAGGCTCCATCTTTTCTTTTTCTGATCCAGGCAGGAAGCCGTTGTCTTCCGTGGCTACCGTTGGTCTAGTAATAACGATCTTGTTGTACTGCCTTTTGAAGTGCATGTCTAACGCAATCTGTACTGCTAACAAGGTTTTACCTGATCCAGCCTTACCAACCACGAAGCTGTAAGCATGTTCAATAACTTGCTCTTTAGCTCTCTTCTGTTCGTCAGATAAGCTGATGCTAAACCTAACGTTACCACGTGGTGGTTTCTTTTGTTTGTTTTCCAAGTTCGAATGTTATAGAACTTTGTATTCAATGGTCACATCTTCCCCGCTCTCTAAAGCGAGTGCTATATTTGTATACAGTTTCTTATAGGCAGCAACCGATTTACCTATAAAACCGTTCTTTACCGAGTTGTTGTTGCTTTGTGTGTCACCCACAAGCAAGCATCCCGCAGTGTCCTCATCGTCATTACCACAATGAATAAGGATATAAGTGAAGCCTGGCACATCCATGACTTCAAGCATCCCCACGTGTATGTCAGGAAATCGCTCAGTGTAGCGGGCGTTAAATCCACCAACTGTTCTCCAACCGATGCAATACTTTCCTTCAGGTATACGGCTTTCTCCGTACACCTTTGTTTGACGTCCTTCATCTTCGAGAGTATAGCAGAGAAACTTCCTTTCACCGTTACTAATATCAAAGAGTAAACCATTCGTGCTGTCTCCATTGTCATTAAATCTTAATACTTCTAACTCCATTAAATAATAATTACTGATATGTCAGCTTGGTTTCCTGTTTCACTGATCTTCAAGCTGAATCTATTACGGTCAAACGCTAGGCAGTCAACTAAGATAAGCGCTGAACCCTCGTCTACTTGACCGTGTTTCAAAAAGTGAAACTGCTCGGTTCCGTCATCAAGGTAAATATCGATAGTAGCCTTGTGGCTATTACTTTTGTTAGCTATACTCATCTTGCTGATGCTTGAGCCATGTCTATCTTGAGAAGCTATCAATGTCGTGGTATTTCCTCTTGTTATGTTTTTATATATAGCCATTATGTTATCTCTCCTGTTAGTGTCATAGACATATATATTGTGCTGTTACTTCTGTGCCCATCCTTCTTTATCCAACAAAATATACGATCACCAGCGGACACAGCGTTGTTACGGTTGAACGTGCTATCATTAGCAAAAGTTCTACCATTGCCGTAGGTTCTTATAGAACCAGTAGTTAAACCAAAGCCCTGTATCATGCTGACGCTAGACGAGTTGTTAGACGCGGCTGCTTTATATAAGTAAACCTTGAAAGCATCAGTACTATTAGTTGAACCTCCATATCCTGATATACTTAACGAGGTGACAACACCGTCTGCAGGCACCGTAAATATCGCCGCAGGATAATCATAAGCAGATATAGAGGTAGGTGATGTGTCTATGTTTCCCCAATAATCATACTCGGGCCTGTACATTGTGTAGTAGCTAGTGCTGTTGCTCATAGACGCTGTCCTGCCGCCAAAACTCACAGACCAGGTCCTAGTGCTAGATCCGCTAGAAAGTAAAGGATCCGATGCTGATATCCCATAGCCCGACAGAGTAGTAGGCGTTTGAGTTATCTCGCTAAACGTGTGACCGTGCGCGGCTGATGCATAGCTAGAGTCATGATTATGACCTATAGCGGCGTAGTCAGCATCGTGGTTGTGAACCAAAGCTGCATAACTAGCATCATGATTGTGTGTAAGTGCAGCGTAGTCAGCATCGTGGTTGTGAGACTCTGGAGGAAACACAGACGGCTTGCCTGTTAAAGTAGCCCAATCAGCTGCACCTGAAGAACTATCTTTTCTCTTTGCTATTCTCTTCATACAAAAATGTAAGCGATAACACTACCTATTATAGCCGTGTACAAAACCCACAGGGCTTTGTTTACACCATCCTTCCACCGCTGCATCTCTTTGAAGTCAGTTATAATCTCTTCGTATTTGGTCATATCTCTTTCCTTTTGAAGTCTATACTCCGTGTTCTTGTTGACACGAGACACGAACCCATCATCTGGATTTAACAGTTGCTGGGTCAAGTTATCGATCTTGCCATCAAGAGAATCGATCTTTTCCTCAAACGAATCCATCCTCTGTTTCATAAGTGCTATTTCTTGTGCAGTAGAAGCCATTAGTAATACATTAAGTTATACTATAAAAGAACGCGCGCCAGGTTATCATCACATACCTGGCGCTTTGCTTTATATTATTGGTGTGCGTAGCACAGTCCGTTAGGGTTGTCTGTCTTGTTTTTACACTGCTCACCGTTACTCTTGATCGCGCTGCATCTAGTTCTAGCTGCTTGGCGAGCCGCACGTTCGTCAGCTCTCTCTTGCCTCGCTGCTCCCTTAGCTTCTTCAAGCTCAGCATCTTCAACGCCAACATCCCACTTGCTCCATCCAAGGATGAGTGCTGCTCTTTGCCATGCTCTAAGCCCTCTTGTATTGCAAGCTCTATATTAGCAGCCTTGTTCATTATCCTAGCAAGAGGTATGTTTGCTCCTGCTTCAAGGACATTACCAAGAACGTTCCAAGCTGGGTTGTTCGGGCTCCAGTCCATCTTGTCGATGGTGTCTTCGTTATACTCGTACGTTTTGATAGCGTTCATGATCTTGCGAAGCTTAGCTCCCATAGGTGGCGAAAGGTTTACAACCTCCTGAGCAACCTTACTCCAGTCTTGTCTTCCAAAACCTTTATCGTGTTCTTCAGCCCACTTCATTATAACGTTTTTGATAGTAGCTGCAGCAGCCCCGTATATACCAGTACCTCTAAGTATAGAGTCAAGCACTCCATTAGCTATACGCTGGCCCTTACGTCTTTCTTCTTCCTCGTCTTGATCGTCACCGAACATAGTGAACATCAAGCCCGACTGAAGCATACCGAACAGAACGTTCTGCATAGCTCCGTAGTACAGCACTCTAGATATATTAGACTTAAGATCACCTCTACCATTAACGATATCTGACAGCGCCTTCTTAGTCAAGCGCGTCATCTGCATTGGAGTGTTCTGCCAAGACAGTATGAGTCGACCAAGAGTTCCAGCCTGTTGCTTAGATATAAGGTCAGGTCTAGAGGACTGCTGAGTTTCTTCAGCGATCTCTTGGAAGTCCTCAAACGCTTTAGATTCAGCCTCAGACTTAGTCATACCTTCCTTAAGGTACTTATTAACTCTGTTCCTGTAGAACGTAGAACCACCCATTGCGATAGCCAAGCTATCAGCTATTTGAGTAGGTGTGAAACCAAGGTCAAGCAACTTTGATATCACCGCCTCCACTTTACCTCCAGCAGCTTGAGCAGCAGCAGATATTTCCGATGCGCTAACGTCGATCTTAGTACCTGCACGCCGTTGCTTGAGCATGTCTGAGTTGTAGAGCATAGCAAAGTCCTTCCAGAACTGAGGTTGATTAGCAAATGCTTTAGCAGCTTTGAATATGTTGTTATCTTCAAAGTTAATGAAGTTAACTGTAGACATCATCTGGAGCAACGCTGATCTAGTGTTGAAGAACATTACCGTAGCAACGGAGCCGTTGATCCAGTTAAGGAACGAGTTAACCTCTCTGTCTACGCCCTTAGGTCTGTTCGTGCCGTTCTCCATACGGTAAAGCATGTCCTCAAGAGCCTCACGGAACCTAGTACCGTATATGGCTTCTATCTTGTTCATGTTCTCCTCAGAGAATATCACGTCAGCATTACTCTTCCATTCAGCTAAGAACTGTGCTCTAGCTCCTTTAGTAGCTTTAACAAGGTCAGTCGCAACGCTACCTGCAGTCCAAAACTTATCAGGCTTGACGTAACCAGCGGGCTGCTTAGACAGCTTGCCTAACACCATAGCGAAGTTGATCAAGTCGTTATCCATGTTGACTCTTCCAACTATAGCATCAACCTCCTGCTTGCTAAGACCAGGTATGTCTATACCGTTAGCGTGCCACAGCCAAACTCTAATAGCCTGCTCTGTCGTGTAATTGCCGACACCTATTGGCTCTTTAAACCGCTTGATAGTAGGCTTAGCTGCTTTTTTCAGTGCTGCGTAGTCGTCGGACATACGCTGTCTAAATGTGTTAAGCTGCCTTATGCCGGCGGCAAAAGGATCAACAAGTTCTCCTTGAAGAACTGCATATCAGCATCACCCTTAGCTCCTTTGCCTAAGAAGTTGTACAGCAATCCTTTGAAGTCCTCTGCCGACGGTGGCACAAAGAATCTGAAACGACCTTTGTTTCTACCTACAATAGAAGCTTCAGCAGCAGAGATCTTCTTAGTAGACTCCATGCCTTTAGTTGCTTCAAGCATGTTATTGAACTCTACTCCAGCAGTCTTACTAAACAGTATCTTGGCTTGTACTGTTCTTCCCTTGATATCGAACTGGTCGAATACTTTTCTTACAGCTTCGACATTAGGTAGGGCGTCGTCAACGAAGTACATATCGTTGTAACCTTCATTGAACTTTTCAAGCATCCACTCACCCTTTGCTTCACCTCTGCTGTCTCCTAAGCCAGTGATGTTTTCGAGCGGTATGTCAACGCCCTTAGACTTAAGCCACTCATGTATAGGCACGGCAGCTTCTTGCTGTCTAGCCGTCAGCACGAACACGTCTTTGTTACCAAAGTCTCTTATGCGCTCCCTCATCTTCTCTAAGAAAGGACCTTCCTTACCTCCACGCACTTGCGCGAAGTCAGAGAAGTCAAAGTCATAACCCTCAGCCGCGAGCGCTGGACCTTTGATAGGCCATTGGTCAGAGCTGATCTTTAAGGTTTGATCACCTTTAGTTGCGGTTATAAAGTTCTCACCATCGATGATGAGCGTTTCGTCAAAGTCGAAAGCGGACATTCCTACTGGATCGAAGTCTCCGTCCTTAGAGTAGAGCAGCGAGGCTGTCTCCATAGCCTTAGCGCCTTTCTCATTAAGCTCAGCTCCACCCTTCTTGATCAAATTGTTAAGATCAACGAATGACTGGCCTATGATTTCACCTGTCTTTATGTTTCGAAGTGGCACCGAGTATTCACCCAGCAATCTCTGATTATAGTACCTATTGGTAGCAGGGTCTCCAGTCTTCCACTGAGCAGGCATAAAGTCCCTAAGCCCATTAGCTATAAGACCTCTGTCCATATCCTTAGGTATAATAGCTACCTCGTAGTTATCCCAGAATCCATCAGGTAATTTACCGTTATCAAGAAACTCAGATACGAGCTCTCTAATCTTGTGGTTAGTGGGTATGATGTGCTCGTACTCTGTCTTACCACCGGCAGTTTTGGCGGTCAGCCCGTCTTGCTCAGCACCAACATACACGTAAGCTAAGTTAGCGGCTCGCTTCATAGGTGAACGCATGCTAGAGCCAAACATCTTGGTGAGCATGGCAAGATCACCGTAGTCTAACGTACCGTTTTTAATACCATCCATGTACGCTTCCATAAGCATAGTGGTTGCTTGTCTAGCTAAGTTAGCCTGCTTTAAACGACCGTCGTAGTCCTGATCTCTAAGGCCATCCCAGCTCTTGTCAGCGAACTTAATGCTCTTAAGTGCGGCTTTACCTTCGGCCTCGGTATACCCCATAGAAGACCTGTAGTCTCCCATGTTTTCAAACACCTGTCCTCTAGGAGAACCAATCTTTTTCTTAGAACCGTCTTGCTTTACAACAACACCGTCCTCTACAATCATCGAGCCGTCATGGATCTTGCTGGACGAGGCATACATACCTGCCATCATCTCCATAACTACTATAGCGTCTTGCCTAGACATTGACATGCCACCATCTTCCTTGGATGCGGTAAGCTTGTCGAATATAAGCTTAGGCATAGCCCTAGCTTTGTTTATTCTCTTTATGTCATTGAACAAATCGGTTATACTCTTGAACCCATCAGGCAACACATCCTTCAAGAGCTCAGTCATGTTTCTGTCGTTGAACTCCTGCTCTAATTCACCCTTGATAAACTGCGCTTGAGTCATGTCCTTGAACGCCATGTCCTTAGACTTCTCCTTAATATCAGCAAAGCTAGCCGCGTACTTGTTTATCTTCTTAGCGATTTTAGCATACTCTGGGTTAGTCGGGAAACCTTCGCGGTCTCCACGGTTTTCCATTAACCAGTTCTTTACACTCCTAAAGTCCGTAGCAATTACAGTGCCATCTTCGATAGCTTGAAGAAGTCCAGGCACTTGAGTATTAAGTGCAGCCACCGTGTCAGTAGATACAGCATTGAAGAACAGCGTTGCATCCAGATCGCTCTTACTGAACAATATAGATGGGTCTCTGTCTATGGCTTTACCTATAATTGCTGACTCGTTTTCTACACGATCTAAGCCCTGTATCTCGAGTATAGCAGCTCTACGTTCAGCGACATCAGGCCTTTGCAGTACCTCGGATGTAGCGTCGAACGCGAGCTCAACAGCTAACTCCATAGCTAGCTTATCTTTGCGTGTACCAAGAGTTGAACCACCTATCTTATACCCAAGCTCATCCATCATGTTCTTACCTCTGAAAAAAGCTAAGATTTTTTCTGGGCTAGGCAAATCCTTTTTAGTGTGGAGTTGAGGACCTGACAATCTGTTAACGTCCTTAGGTAGTTTACCTTCAGCCACCAACCTGTCAACCTCTGTAGGTTTAGTGATTCTTCTGGACTCAGTAAATATACGTTGCTCTGGATCTAAGTTACGCTCCATCTGGACTAACGTCTCTACAGGCAGTGCTCTAAACACAGCTGGAAAGTTCTCCATCAAGAAGTTGTCGTAGTCCTTACGACCACCCATTAAGTCTTGTATAGGCTTCTTGAGCTCATTGCGGAACTGCTTCTGTAGTTCTTTCTTGAAGTCCTTGCTATTAACATCAGGCAGCTTAGTGCCAAACGTTTTAGCAACAGCGGCTCTAACGCGCTCCATCATAGCCTCGTCAAGCTCAAGCTCTTGTCTCAACTGAGAGTACTCTGCCTTCTGCTCTTCAGTCTTGTTAACCATGTCCGCGAGAGATATGTTATCGAGAGCATCCATCTCAGCGTCTGTATCAGCTTCGATTTGGAACAGAGACATACCATCAGACGTCTTAGAATCAATGTCTACAGTACGACCGTCTTCGTCTACCTTATATTCTCTATTGTATACGTTACCGGCTTTGTTTGCTAACTGAGAGTTGATCCAACCAAACAGGCTATCGTTCTGGTCTGGGTTAAAGTTCTTAACATGTGAAGATAACTCCGCGTAAACCTTGGCTATAAACTCCTTAGTTTCAGCTGGACTTAAAGGCACCTTAAGTTTAGCGGCGATAAGCCTGTCAAACAAGCCTCTCTCTTGCATCATCTCCAAAGCAAAATCAGCACCAACTGCATCCCAGCTAGCCTTATCCATACTGCCTAACTGATTCACGAAGTCAGTGACATCGGTGCCATCAGCTGACTTGAGAACTGATTCTCCGTCAAGCATATCCTTGCTCTTCCAAGTATCGCCTGATCTCTTCTTTGCAGCAATCTTTCTTTCAACCTCCTTAGACAACTCACCCTTGTTGAACGAGTCGATATATCCAGTTACGTAGTTAAGAGCTGCTTGAGGTGAATCAACTTTAAAGTCGCCATTGAACTTACCTCTCATCCAGTTTCTTAAACCTTGTCGACTCTTTCTAGCAACGTTCATAGCCGCGTAGTTAGAGTCAAGTGCCAGCATATCCACAACCGACTTAACGTACTCGTTCTTGGCTACTTCGCTCTGCTCTGACATAGGCTTGCCAGGTTTCCATTCACCAATACTCTGAAGCCTGTTTATAGTCTGAGCGTGGATCTTAAATAAAGCAGGGTCAGTCTGCATTTGCTGAGACAAGTTCTCTGCAAGCACAGCGTTTTCACCGCTCTTGAGCGTTATGTCATCAAGAGCGTGCATAAACTCGTGGGTGTAAACAGTACCCTGTAAGAACTGTCCGCTTTTTATCTTAGCTATAGCAGCTTGATCCGCGTTTACTACAATGTACTTGCCGTCAACAATAAAGCCGTTTGTGCCACCCTTTGTCAGAGACTTGAGCGCTTCGTCTTTCTGCTTGTCGGTCATGTTAGAATCCTCAAGCATTGCACGAAGCTCTTCTTCACTCTCTGGCTGCACTATTGTTAGATCCTTTATATCACCGTGTATACGGGTTATTTGATCTATCGCAGCCTTACCGCCTTGGAAAGCTTTGATCGCTGAGTTCTGGTTAACGTTCCAGATCTGACCAAACTTGTCAAATAACTCCTGCTCAGCCTTAATGTTTCTACCTTTTTTGCCTGACTCGTCAAATGGCCCGCCGTATAATTCTTTTTCTACGGCCTCTCTAATAGTATCGTTATTACGAGCCATCTCAATACGTTGAGATCTCTGGTCTGACTTGAGCTGCTCATGAACTGCGATAAGCTGCTCACGCTTAGTCATGCGTTTGAACTTGTCATCTTGTGACATGCGATCAAATATACGCTTACCTTTGTTGCCGAGCTTGCCCTGAACGAGGTCTTCTATAGTAGACTCTTGAATCTCTAACTGAGTCTCGCTTTGTACACGATCTATCTGCTTGACAGTGTTTTCTAACGCCGCTTCGAAGTTATCAGCCTTGTCTGGATTCTCTGCCTTAGTGCCTTCTTGTGGTCTTCAAGCTTTTTCTCTTTAACCTCTTTGCTGTCCCCAGGCTTTATACCCGCCTGTTGGTACAGTTGTTGCAAGTTTACAGAGTTAGCTATAAGGTCCTTTAATTTAGCTGAACCAGTTACGAGGGCATCGACCTCCATACCAGCAGTGACAACACCCATCTTCTTGAGCAGTGTTGTCTGCTCGTTCATGAGGTCTCTTTTGGTAGCTAAGTCCTGAGGAGATTCGGTAAGCTTAGCTATCTTGCTCTCTAGGTCTGTGTAGTTGTTTATCAGGCCACCATACTCTTCGCGAATACTTTGTGTAGCCATCTGAGACGCTACAGTGTTGTACAGTATAGGCGCACCGTTCATAGGCCCAGCCATGATAATAGAGCTAACCGCTACGTCGGTGAACCCAGAGAAGTCAGACTCTCTGTTTGTGAGCAACCCGTCAGAAAGCTCTGTACCAAAGTATATCAGTTCCTCCTCAAGTATCTCACCTCCAGTACGTTTTCCAAACTCCCAAGTGGCTTGTCTAGCGGCTTGTAGGTTGCTTCTAGTTATTAAGTCACCAAGCGTGCCGATCCTTCCACCAGCGCCCTTGAAGTCATCGACAAACTTCATAGCGTTAGGTACTGTACCCAAACCGTATGTCACACCACCTTCAATTACGGCTGATGCCCAAACAGCTCCTTCAACCTGAGCAGGTGTAAGATCACCTAATTGCTGTATCTTTTCTAACTCCCGCTGTTGACGCTTGTATTCATAAGCATCAATCTCACCGTTTTCGTATTTCTTTTTGAGAACAACTAACGCCGCTTCAGCATCTTTACCCTGCTGTACAGTGTTACGCAGCTCGGTTCTCTTTTGACCACCAGAGCTGGCACCGAATAAAGCAGCCGTACCTATTTGCACCGCGCCAGGAGGAAGTCCTAAAGCGCTACCACCGATAGCGACAATAGTGTTAGCTCCTTGCTGAGCTATTGTTCTGCCAGCAAATCTACCTTCTCGCCTAGCGCACTTGCTTGATCCCAGGTGAGCATAGTCTCCATGCCGATCTGACCTGCTTGAGACGAGTCCATAGCGTCCATGGCGCCTTCGCTACCGAACATAGCTCCAACGCCGTACACCATGTCTTTAAATCCGTTACGGAAGTCTTCTCCCATAACAGTCCATGTATCAAATTCTTTGTTGATAGCGTTGGATACAAAAGAAGTTTCTTGGTTATCGTTAACCCATGAGTTAAACTCTTTTTGATACACATCTTGTGCATTCAATAACTTGCTAGATTCCTTCTTTTGATTAGATATAATCTTATCAATGCGAGTCTGCATGGCTCTCCGCTTATTCTCGTTCTCACCATGAACGATAATCTGCATAGTCTCACCCTCTCCAAACACTTTAACACCCAAACCTGTGCCCTCCAAGTCCTTCTCCCACGAGTCTATTTCTGAATCAAAATTAGCTTTTATAGCATTGAACTCTTTTGTTAAGGCTTCGCCTCTCTGCTTAAATGGCTCATACTCTTCTTCAACAGTGTACTTAGAAGTAGTGCCGTCAAAGTGAGATCTAATAGCAACCATGTCAGGGTCGTCCTTAAACCTCTGCTCTAGATACAAACCAGCTAGCTCAGAAGCCTGACCTTGCTTGTACCTGTTAAATTCACCAGGGAAATTGTCAGCCAAGTTGTTTATGTCTAACTTACCTCCACTAGAAAGAAGGTTTAATACTTCTTCCTTTCCAGCTTCACTTAGCTGAACCTCTCCACTTTCTATGGCTTGCTTTAACTGCTTATGCCTTTTAAGTCTAGATTCTTTATCTACTATAGTTTGTGATGTAGCTGCCGCCACCCTGCCATCAGGCCCATAACCACCAGACATCTCGATTGTCTTAGTTATGTCCGTGTCTAAAAACTCTTGAATAGCATTTTGATCCTCGCTGCTTATGCCGGCTTCTTCAAAAGCCCCTGCGAACGTAGTATCAAGAAAACCCTCGTTAAGCATCTTAGGCAAAGAGTCTTCGTCGGTCTGGTCTAAGTAGAACTCTTCTTTCTTAGTCATAGCCTCGGCTGTCAGGGTTTCACCTTTGCCTTTAGCGTATTCCCTTAGACCACTTAACTCTTCATCAGTGACATTATTCCACACGTAGCTCTGTATATCAGGTGCATCTCCAACAAAAAGGTTTCCCTCCTCGTCTTTCACAAACTCACCGTTATGCATGAGCTTGTACCTGCCAGCGTGATTCTTTATAGTGTAACCTGCGGACTTCAGGGCTTTGTTCATAGACGGTAACTCGTCGGTATCAAAGTGCGTCTCGCCGGATGCAGTAGAGCTACTGTAGCGTCTACCCAGTATATCCCCCATGGCAACCCTTGGGTCGTCGCCATTAGAGGCATACCACTCTTTGACCTCTTCCAAAGCCTTTTTAGCTTCTTCATGATCGCCCTTGAGGTCTACGTACTTGTTTGTACCGTCTGGCAACTGAATACGAACGGCGTTACCAAACATAAATCCAGCCTTCTCAATACCTATGCCTGGAAACTGTGGGCTATTAAGGAAAGCGTTTACTACCTCATCCTCATCCTTGTCCACGACCGTGATCATTTCACGGAAATCTATAGCATCCTTAGCTGTCTTGGCCGCTGGCTCGTAGTCTTCTGGAGAGCCCAAATCTCCACTCTCCTGCGACGAATCCCCAGAACTGGGTGTCTCCTCCTCCTGTGGTTGGGCTTGTGTCTCCTGTTGTTGCGCTTGTGTCGACTCCTCGGTCGCGCTTTCCGGTGAGCCCTGTATCTTTCCCAGCAGTACCGCGTTAGGAAAGTTAGTAAGAAAATCTTGTTCTCTATCAGCAGAAACGTTGTACTTCTTACCGTCTACTTGGTATAATTTTACCTCCATATTACTGTTTCGTTAGTTACCCGTGTTAGCATGTCTGATATATAGTCACACGTTAAGGCGTAGTTCCACCTTGTGACTGGCTGTTCCAGTTATTATCTGGCGGCTCTTCCTCTTGGGATCCGCGAACCGCATTATACTGGTCTCTTATCTTGTTAGTGTAGTAAGCTGTCAAATACTGCTTCGTTAAGTTCTCATCTTTCAACAACTCATTAGCTATCTGCTCGGCGTCTTCAGCTGTGATGCCACTATCAGGTGTATCGTCGACTACATTGGCCGCATCAATACCAAGATCACCATAAGTGCTATTCTCTAAAACATGTTTCAAGTGGCTGTAAAACGACTCTCACTACCGTCTGGCGAAAGGTGTGGGTCGTATATCATAGACTGCATGTTAGCACCAAGCATGATTTGGTCTCTAACGATGTATTCAGTTGTTGCTCTGTCAAACGGAGCCGAACCTTCTGTACCTGCAACCTGGACAAACTTAGCCATGTTGTCTGCATACCTGCTTCTAAAATCAACGTCAACCATGGAGTCCTCAAGAGTCTTAGTCACTTGAGTCATGTTCATAGTCTCACCGTCAACTTCTAAAACCAACTCGCCGTCTACGTTTTTCATAGGCTTAGCAGGGTCTGTTAAAGCCTCAAGCATCCCCAATGCTTTTGGATCGTTGGCAAACCTTTCCGGATTAGACATGACGCCACTAGACTGCATTTCTGCGGCGGTCTGTCTTAAAGCAACGTAGTCTTGAGACGTTTTAGCCACCTTATTTAATTGCCTTAACGCTTGTTCTTTTTGCTGTTGGTTACCGTTGATATAAGCGTCTTTCAAACTATGCTCCATCAACGCTTCATGATTGGCCTCGCGTCTTTTTTTGTTGGCTTCTCTAACATCCCTAGCTCTACCAAAAAACCCTTTGTCTGGATCTTCCGGGTCAGACCCTTTGACATCAGACATCGTGGTGCGCTTCTCATCGAGAACAGGGTCTCCACCGCCCATGAGCATGTTCTGTATCATCTCTCTGTCCGCGTCTGGCAGACTAGGATCAGCAAGTATCTCATCCATGTTCTCATGGATCTTACCTACAATATCTGTTTCAGCAGTTTGCTTTTCTTCGTGAATCTTGTAAGACTCGTCACGAAGATCTTCTACTGCACCAGATACTGAGTCAGCGATCCCTTGGGCCATCTTGCCCTTAGAGACCATTTTATCAGCTTCGGCTTTGGCCACTAGGCCAGCTCCCTGAATAAGTGTTGTATCTACAGCCATTTTAATATGCTTGGTTCATGTACGTAGTACCGGCATTAGCGACGCCTCTACGCCTGATGTTATAGACTCTTGCACCGCTTGTTGCGCTTGCATTGCGCCAGTGGTGTATGCCGCTGTTTCTTGTTGTGACATGCCTAAAAGAGTTCCGGCTAGGTCTCTTTGCTGCTGCCTAGACTTGAGTTCGCCTTCGCGTTCTTTTCTTTGTATATTAGCGGCTTCGCTCAGCATGCTTCTTTGATTAGCTTGCTCCTGCTTACCTATGTCTGCAGCCGCCTTTTGAGAAGCTAACTGACCTGACTGAGCTAACTGCTGTGCTAACGCTGCTATACCGCTACCACCAGCCGCTTCACCTAAGCCACCAAGTATATTCGCTTGTGACTGTTGAAATTGCTGAGCTTGGAACTCAGCAGCTCTTTGGTCTACGGTAGCGTCCTCGTACACGTTCTCCATGTTTAAAAATGGGTTGCTAGTGTCTATAGAAGCGTACTCGTTCTTGAGCCTTTCCATTTCGACACGGCTAGCCGCGGCTTTTTCTTCAAGCTTTTTTCTCTGCCTATTAGCTGATATAGCGCCAATACCGGCGCCAGCCGCTGAAACGCCAGCTGTTATAAGGGCAGCTGTCCCTAATGCTACAAATGCCATTTATTTTTGTTTTAGGTATTCTTCGTATTCTTCGTAGCTTATAGCTACTATCTGTCTCTCAAGAGTATCTAGATCGTCTAGATCCTCTGGGTTCTTATGTACGTTAAACCAAAGAGAATCTTCGTTAGCGTACAAAACTCTTTTAACACCAGGCGTAGACACTATATAGCAAGGGGCTACGTAGTCTACAGTTTCGTCCTCGTTGGCTACTGTAACGTGGCCAGTTAGCAAGAAGCACATGTGAAGATGCTTGTGTATATGCCCAATGACCGCCATGCCTTTGTACATAACCATCTCTCTTACATACACACCATCCATGTAGTGATGCCTTATAGGTATTAGATCACTGTCTCGTACTATAGGTTTTTCGTCTGTGCCGGCTACAGTTACTTCTCCGTCCGCTATATTCTTTAAGTTAGCTTCTAAGGAGGTCACCATAGACCTGAAGTCTTTTGATAACTCTTTACTTTCCATTTAATTAAATTGCTAACTAAATAATTACACTCAGTGCTTCTTATTTACTGCTCTCGTTTATCTCAGAGCTGACAGCATAGAGCTCGGCTTCTTCGGTACTGTTGTTGACCATAGTGACTTCGGCATAATAACCTTTAGGTCCACGATCATGGCCTGCGTGGTCTTTCACGTAGAATATAAAGTCGGTATCGGTAGGCACTCTAACAGTTGGATCCCAATCCAATTCTAAAACAGTGCAAGTAGGCATTCGGTAACTCCTTGACCGACCTTACCGACTTTACCTACATAGTAAAAGTCGTTAGCATCTCTTGCTCCCACGTAGCCAGAGCCGTTCCACGCTATACCTATATCCGTAACAGCGTATATTAAATCCCCTGGCGCTACGTTTGAATCACGGACGTTAGACCCGTAATGCGTGTCGAATGCTGAAGCTCCAAACCCTGGTAATATCTCACTGTTCTGAGCACCTGAGTTATCAAATCTTAATTCTAATCTAGCCATGATTATCTTCCTTGTATTATTCTAGATAAATCTAACTGCTTGAAACATCTGCGTTACCAAAGGCGTTGAACACAATAGTATATGTTATCACAGCCGTGCTACCTGATAGACTTATG
>FUIF01001604.1_pt1 | contig 18454 bp, 26 predicted proteins | sample 1003461 | NCBI WGS metagenome assembly FUIF01 (sample SAMEA80401918, study PRJEB19352) | marine metagenome | reverse complement strand
GACATGGCTATCAGCGTTAATTACGCGATGGCGACCCAGCCGGGTAACAAGGTCTATTACGTGGAGCCTGCGGCAAGCGCGTTTGAAGCGCAATCGGCGGAAATCCGTGAGTTACAGCAGCAGATGGCGACACTCGGCATCAGCACGCTGAGCCAGCAAAAGTTTGTTGCTGAATCTGCTGACGCACGCCGTTTGGATCGGATTGACACCAACTCAATGTTGTCGATGGTGTCGATGGATCTGGAGTCTGGCCTGCAGAAGGCTTACAACCTTGCTGCTAATTATTTGGGTCTTGAGCCGCCTGAGGTCAAGATCAGCCGTGACTTCGACCTGCAACGTCTGATTGGTCAGGATATTGCAGCGATGGGTCAGCTGTTTGAAGATCAAGTGATCAGCCGCGAAGAGTTCCGCGACATGCTGGTTCAGGGTGAAATCCTGCCAACAGCAGCTGAGTCGCCAGATTCCGCACCAGAGTTACAGTAGAGCTAAATCGTTCTTGTACTCATGGCTAAATCCATGGACAAGGTTCCACAGGCTGATGGAACCTATAAATGGGAAATGGTAGAAATCACTCAGCAGTATCTTGCTGAGCGTGCTGCCAAAGAAGAAGCACTTGCTAACGGCACACCATTCCCTGGCACGGCAGTAAAAGCCGAGGCAAAACCTAAAACTACCCGTCGCAAGAAAAGTACTAAGGTAGAAGAGTCCACTAATTCCTAATAATGGAAGAACAAGTCATCCAGGAGACGCCCGTGGTGTCTACTGAACAGCCCGTGGCTGAGACTGCAAGCACTGTCAACGTTGATGTTTCTGCTTACGAGCAGCAAATTCAAGCGCTTCAACAGCGTGCCACTGAAGCCGAGGAAAAATTTCAAGGCATCAAAGGCAAGCTTGATGAGGTGTATAAAAAGCAAGACGATCAGCGCAAGAAAACGCTGGAAGATCAAGGCCAGTGGAAGGATCTTTGGGAAGAGGCCAACAAAACGGCTCAAGGCAAAGATCAACAGATCGCTGATTTGGAACGACAGCTTGCTGAGCTTCGGACTTCAAACGAAGCAGCAGCGATGAAAACCTCTGCGTTGTCTGCAATCAATCAGGCTGGTGCAATCAGTTCTGATCAAATGCTGCAGCTTGTGCAGAGCAAGCTGAAAAAGTCTGACGATGGCAGCGTTAAGGTGCTTGACGGTGGCGTTGAGCAAGACATCAATGTCTATCTGGCCAAACTGAAAAATCCTGGTTCTGGCTTTGAGCATCACTTCAAGCCGAGTGCTCAAGCTGGCATGGGCGCTAAGCCGCTACTGGTACTGCCGGAGCAGCTGGAATGGCTAATCCATGGGCAGAAGGTAGTATTAACATTACAAGGCAAATGTCCTTGGAAATCACCGACCCCGAGCTTGCAGCTGTGCTCAAGCGAGAGGCAGGTAAATAGTCCCCGTGGGACAACCTTCGAGTCCGTGACTTGAGACCCGCAAACTTTTACCCCTGAATAAGAAATGGCCGCACCATTTCAGAATTATTCCGGCGGTGTCCTCCTCGCGGACATCGTAAAAAGGAATAATCTCAGCACCTACGTGTCTGAGGCTATTAAAGAGCGCAGCGAGTTCATCAAGAGCGGCGCTGTTGTTCGCAACTCTCTTCTGGATGCACGCGAAGGCGGCACCCGGATCCAAGTGCCCGAGTTCAACCCGGTTGCACCTACCGAAACCATCATGGACGGTACGGCAACTTGGAACACCAACGGCTATCTGGTTCCTCAGAAAGTCGGCACTGCCACTCAAATTGCAACCATCTGCCATCGCGGTTTCGCGTATGCCGTGGATGACGTTGCAGTTCTGGCTGCTGGTGAAGATCCCATGCTTCACATCCGCAACCAACTGGCTGATGCCATCAACAAGCTGAACAGCGCACGTCTGTATAACCAGCTTGCTGGTCTGTTTGGTACTGCTCTGTCTGGTCACTCACTGGACAAAGCTGTTGGTGCAACCTCTGGTCAGGCAGAAGCCAACTATCTGACTGCTGCCAACGTTGCTGAAGCTCGCTCCGTCTTGGGTGAGCGTGGTGATGAACTGGACATCCTGGTTGTTCACCCCTCCGTCGCTTACTACCTGTATCAGGTAGGAATGCTGACCTTCTCCACTTCTGCACTGTCTGCTTCTGGCGCGGTGACTTGGGGTGGCGGTGGCGTTGGCATCGGCGCTCGTGAGGTTGGTGAGTTTGCTGGTATGCGCGTCATTGTTGACTCACAGGTCAACACCGTGCGTCCTGGTACTGCCACCCACATCAGCGAGTTCCGCTGCTACATGCTGAAGTCCGGCACCATCCTTGAGGGTGTGCAGCAGGACCTCCGCGTTGAAGCTGACCGCAACATCCTCTCCAAGCAGGATGTGATCTCAGTGGATTATCACACTGCCTATCACGTGATGGGCACCAAGTGGGGTAACGCCGCTGATAACCCGACTAACGCACAGCTTGCAACAGCTGGCAACTGGACGGCCACTTACGACATCGACCTGATCCCCATGGTCGAACTGATCGTGAACACGCCGCTCGACGTTACCGCTATCCCTTCCTGATAACGGTTCATGGCCCTACCATTAGGTGGGGCCTCTTCTTTTTCTTGCTATGGCTGCCACAATCAACGCCACACTGAAGAGTGCGACAGCCAACAGCTATGTAACGCTGGCAGAAGCCGACGCATATTTTGAAACCGTCCCAAGCAGCACCAACTGGGACAACAAGACTGATGACGCGAAAAACCGAGCGCTGATCTCTGCAACGCGCTGGATCGACACGTTGAATTTTTACGGTGAGCGTTGCGATAACAGCCAAGCACTGAGCTGGCCTCGCAACGATTACCACGTGGACCGTGTGGAGTTGGTTTGCACCAGCATTCCAAACGACATCAAATACGCTACCTATGAGTTAGCCAACGCACTGGCTAATGACACGGACTCGATTACAGGGACTACCGGCGATACGGGGCTATACGAGTCCGTCAAGCTCGGGGAAATGGAAGTCAAGTACAACACTTCTAGCCAGGCTGTTGGAACTGTTAATAACGTATTCGACGTTTATCCTTGGCTTCAGTCTTATCTCGGGGCTTATTGTCTGGGCGGCAGTGGCTCGTATTCTCTCCGCGTTGTGAGGGGTTGAGATGGCAGGAGCGCTCGACAGTCTCTTCAAGAATGTTGCCAAACAGGTCGTTGCTGACCTAGGCAAGTCGTTTGATCACACGATCACATACACCCGTAAGACATCTCCGACTTACAACACGAGCACTGGAGCGTTGACAACGACCGATACGACTTATTTGATTCAAGTGCCAGTCGAATTTGTCGATGCTGAAGAAGAGGAAGGACGAGAGGAGCGCAAGGCGCGTGTGTACATCACGCCTGATCAGATCGGAGACAACCAGCCGACATTTGAAGACACAGTGACGTTGAAATATGCGGGGTCAAACCGCGTTGCTCAGATTACAGACATTCGGACGATGAAAGGCGGCCAGGAGTATCTGTATCAGCTGCTGGTGAGGTTCTGATGAAAGATTTAAGTCATGCCGCTAAAGACCTTAAGAGCAAGCTGACTGCTGGATTGAATCAGTTTAGTGCGGATGTTATTTCAAAAGAAGGTTTGGCTCAGACAGGGAATAGCCCTGTAAGGACGGGCTTTTTTGCGTCAAGCTGGAAAGCGCAGACAAAAAGAGTTCAGGCAGAAGACCAGATTGAAAAGTTCAAGCCCTGGAGCGAAAAGGCAAAGGAGCAGGGCAAAATACAGCCGGTTATCAAGCCACGTTTCAAGGCTGAATCTGACTTGAAACTCCAGGATACGGTTTACGTTGGCAGTTCTGTGGATTATGCAGAGCGTGCAATCGAGTTTGGCCAGGTTCAGAACTATGTTCAAGGGCAGGGCATCAAAGCCCTTCTCAAGAAAAGTTTTTCCGAGAAAGGAGGTAGGTCATGACACTCGTTAATGCTCGTGCTGCTTTTGAGAAAGCCGTAACTGATGCTGTTGCAGCAGCGGATAACACAGTGTTGATGGTCTACGACAATGTGGCATTTACACTCCGGGTAAAACCAAGAAATACATTTTGATGTCGGTCAATTTTGGCCAGTCCACGTTGCAAAACCAAGGCGCTTCGCAGGACTACTACTCCGGCACAATCCAATGCAACGTGTATGTGCCAAGAGTGCTGGAACGTCAGTGCTGTCTGCGCTTAGCGAAGCAGTAATTGATGGACTTACTTCAGTGAACGCTCCAGGGTATACGGACACTTTCAGCTCTGTTCCTAGGGTTTTGGACATCAATGGGCCAACCCCGCTGGACCTAGAGGATCGTTCTCACTTTGTAGGTGTTATTTCTTGCCAGTTTACGGCTATCGCGTAGTATCGTATTGATAACGCGAGTATTTTATGCGGGCTACAGAGCTTCTTCGGAACAAGTTCGGCATTAGCCAGCTGTATAAGCATGAAGTCAAGGATGGCGACGAGGTGGTGCTTGAGGTGTACTGGCATCCATTGACCATTGCTGAACGTGAAAGCATCCAGAAAAAGACTGGAACGGACGATGCCAACGACTTTGCGCTTGGCTTGATGATTGAAAAGGCGTTGGATGCAGACGGTAAGCGTCTATTCCAGGATGGCGAGAAGGCCCAGCTTAAAAATGCTGTTGATGCTTCAGTCCTTCAGGAGATTCAGCTAGCCATGCTGTCTTCCGGCGCTGAAAACAAGGTGGAGGAAGCGAAAGCAGATCTCAAAAGCGCGTAGTGACTGGCTTTTTCTGTTTTTCCTCGCTACTGAGCTGGGAATGACTGTCTTGCAGCTCACTCAGCGCCTTACCCAAGAAGAGCTAATCGGTTGGGCTGCTTACTACGAGATCAAGGGCGAGGAAGAGGAAAAAGTTATGGACCGCTCCAGGGTGTCCAGTAGGGCTCAAACCATGACAAAGCGGTAGACTAAAGCCATCACTTGTTAGCTTTGTGGGTCGATGGCTGACTACGGCGTAAATATAGCCATTAAGTTTAGCGAAGCTAAGCTAAACAAGCTCACTAAAAAGTTAAACGAGGCTAGTAAATCTGCAAACAAGATAAACGAAGCTTTTAAAAAGGTACAGCAGAAAGGAGGAGCAAGCTTGATAGGACTAATGGAACTTTAGATAAAAAGCTGACTAGGCTTAAAAATATAAACAAAGAGCTGCAGCGTGAAAACAAGCTTTTAACTGAAAACGCATCTTTGCAGCGTCAAGCGACGCGATCTGGCAGAGGCGGAGGGGGTAGACCAGGAGGTGGATTGGGTGGTGGTGGAAGGCTTAGCCAAGCTATTCTTGGTGGTGGTTTTCCGTTGTTATTTGGCGGAAGCCATTTCAAGCTGCAGCTGGTGCGGTTGGTGGAGCGTTTGGCGGCTTTGCGGGTGGTATTGGCTTGCAGGTTGTTGCTGGTCAAATTGAAAATTTAGTTGGCAGAACGGCTGAGGTTGGGCAAGCGTTTAACGAATTAACGTTTGACCTTGATACGGTTGCCGAAGCAACAGGCATTGCTGGAACGGAAACCCAAGGATTTCTAGAAAAGATTGAAAAGTACGGCTCAAAAGCTAAAGCCGCCGAGCTTGCAACGAAGCTTTTGGCATCAAGAGTCGGACAAGAGGGTGTTGAAGCTTTAACTAAGTTTGGTGAAAACGCGGCAACTTTAGGGAACAACTTGAGCACTATTTTTACTCAAGTGCTGGCGAATATCGCCAAAGTCGCTGGGCCAATACTTGACTTTCTAGCAAAAGCGGCGGGCAATCAGGCTGCCAAACAAGCATTTGACAAAGCAGCAGGTCTGACTGGAGTTGAGTTGGCGGCTCAAAAGTTTAGAGCTGGCAGCATGAGGGGGCAGGATATTAAAAACTTTGCAAAAAACCTTCGTGCAGCTGGATTTGAGGGGACGCTTCCTACAAGCGGAATTCAAGCAAGAAGAATATCTGAACAAATTGCCATTAGAGCAGGAAAGGCTCAGATGGCAATTCCTGAGCTTGAAATTGGACGAATTGCTCAAACCATTCAAACCCCGCAGCAAATACGTGCTCAAGAGGCAGCTCAAGAGGCAGGGGCAAGAGAAGCCGAACGAGCCGAAAAGGAAAGAATGAGGGCTTTGCAAGACCGAATAAATATTGCAGCGAGGCAGCGCAAAATTGAGCTAGAGAAAGAGGAATCTTTCAATAGACAGCTCGATAGCATCGGCAACCAAAACGAACTATTGCGTGCTCGCTTGGCGGGGAATGAAGAAGAGGTGAAAAAGCAGCAGCTAATAAATCAATTAGTTAAACAGTACGGAGATGATAAGCAGCAAATTGTTGAACTAACCGTAAATGAAAAATTTGCCCTTGAAGAGCAGGTAAGAGCCGCAGAGCGGATGAATGCTATTTATAGGCAAATTGGTAGCACCATTCAAAATAGTGTGGTTAACGCTATTAGCGCAGCCGTAGAGGGGACTAGGTCTCTTGGTGAAATTGCTAGCAACGTCCTGCGAAACATTGCAAATCAGCTACTGCGGCTTGGAGTCAATCAGTTATTCGGCGCATTTAATTTTGGCGGCGGAGCGGGAGGCCCAACAGGCCCCAACGTTGACTTGATAGGGCAATACATGGGAGGAAGGGCGCTTGGTGGAGCGGTTGGAGCGGGACGGTCTTATCTAGTTGGCGAGCGTGGCCCTGAGTTGTTTGTCCCTGGAGCGCAGGGCAATATCGTTTCAAACAATGCAATGGGCGGGGCTAATGTGACGGTGAACGTGGATGCTTCTGGTTCGTCTGTTGAAGGCAACGCTGATCAGGCTTCGCAACTTGGCAAAGCAATCGGCATTGCTGTGCAGCAAGAACTGGTCAAGCAACAACGTCCTGGCGGTCTCCTTGCACGCTGATGGCTACTTTCCCAGCAATCACGCCGACCTACGGCATTCAAAAGAGCAGCGCACCTGTGGTGCGGAAAGTGCAATTCGGTGACGGCTATGAAGCTCGGTTGACTTTTGGCCTGAATCAGAACCCCAAGGTTTACAACCTGACGTTTGAGGTCTCAGAGACTGACGCCGACACCATCGAGACATTCTTAGATGCTCGTGCGGGTGACAACGCTGCTTTTGACTTTACGCCGCCAGGTGAGGTTGCAAGCTCAAAATTTGTCTGCGAAACGTGGAGCAAGTCGATTCCGTACTTGAACCGCGCCACAATTCAAGCAACGTTCCGCGAAGTTTTTGAACCGTAATGGCAGTAGCAGCCTGGGCCGCTAGCACAGCATTCTCTGTTGGGGACACCCGTCGCTCCAGCAGCGATGAAGGCACCGGCCTGTTTTTCCGTTGTACGACGGCTGGAACGTCAGCCAGTTCAGAACCTGAGTGGCCCAACTCGATTGGCGATACCGTTACGGATGGAACGTGTGTTTGGACTGCAGTCTCTGCTGCGTATGACGAGTTATCGAAGATAAACCCCAGCGCAATTATCGAGCTGTTTGAGGTGCGGCTAGATGCAGCGTTGCACGGCAGCAGCGATGTATATCGTTTTCATGCAGGAGTAAACGATAAGGTTGACGGCAACATTGTTTTCGACGGCAACACATATTCCCGAATCCCGGTCAAGGCTGATGGCTTTGAGTACACAAATACTGGAACGCTGCCTCGCCCAACGCTGACTATCAGCAATCTAGACAGCACGATGTCAGCGTTATTGCTGATTGTTAATGCGCAAACGGCAGGCAACGACTTGGGCGGCGCTGAGGTCAGAAGAATTAGAACACTAAAAAAGTATCTTGACAGCGCCAACTTTGTTACTACGAACTTTCTGATCACACAAGGCGGTGATCAGCTGGTGACTCAAGTGGGTGACAACATTCTTGCTGTTGGAGGTTTTACTCCTACAGCCGATCCAAACGCTCGCTTCCCTGATGAGCGGTGGTTTATTGATCGAAAAGCCAGCGAGACACGAGACAGCGTGACGTTTGAGCTGGCGAGCAAGTTTGATTTGGCTGGACAGATGATTCCAAAACGGCAGGTCATCGCCAACGTTTGCCAGTGGAAGTATCGAAGCAGCGAGTGCAGCTACACCGGCAGCAACTACTTTGATGTGAACGGCAACCCTGTTGGCACGTTGGCTCAAGATGTCTGCGGCAAGCGAGTTGCTAGTTGCAAGCTGCGATTTGGCGATACAGCAGAGCTGCCGTTTGGATCGTTCCCTGGGGCGGGTCTGACCAAGTGATGCGTCTATCCGCAGCCATGAAGGCTGAGATTCTGGAGCATGCGAAGGCTGAAACCCCACGAGAGTGCTGCGGTTTAGTTGCTGTTGTCAAAGGACGGCGCAGGTACTTTCCATGCCAGAACATTGCTGAAACACCTGACGAGCACTTTGTTCTTAGTGGCTGGGACGTTGTAGAGGATCAAGGCGAGGTGATCGCTGTTGTCCACAGCCATCCGACTTCAAACCCTGAGCCCTCCACAGCTGATCGCGTTGCCTGTGAAAAATCAGAGCTGCCATGGTTCATCGTCAATCCCAACACTGAAGGCTGGGGTTACTGCGAACCTGCTGGCTTTGATTTGCCCTATGTGGGACGTGAGTTTGTTCACGGTGTTGTGGACTGCTACACGCTTGTTCGGGACTGGTACGCAAAAGAGTACGGCATTGAGCTGCGTGATTATGACCGTCGAGACCAGTGGTGGGACCACGGGCAAAACCTGTATATGGACAACTTCAGCCATGAGGGATTCCACCGCATCCCGCTGGAAGAGGTGCAGCGTGGGGATCTGATTTTGATGAATTTGGTTTCACCAGTGCCAAACCATGCGGCTATTTACTTGGGTGATCAGCAAGTGCTGCATCATGTGCAGGGCAGGCTGTCTAGCAGGGATGTCTATGGCGGTTACTATGGGAAGAGCACTGCCTGCGCCTTGAGGCATGAAAGTCGTTAAGGTCTACGGCGCTTTGCGTAAACGGCTTGGTCAATGCCGGTTTGAGTTTGACGTAGCGACACCAGCCCAAGCAATCAAGGCGTTGTGCGTTAATTTTCCAGGATTAGAAAAGTGGTTGATTGATAGCGAAAAAGACGGTGTTGGCTATCGCGTAGCGGTCAGCAAAGAAAAGGCCACAGAGGAGAATGTTGCACCCTTGCTGATGCCTTTCAGCGACAAAGAAGTGTTCAGCATCACGCCTGTTGTTGCTGGTGCAGGGCGGGGAACTGGTGCAATTCTGGTTGGCGCTGCGTTAATTGCTGTTGCTATTGCTGTGCCTGTTGCGGGCTTTAGTGGTTTGGGTTTTGCAGCAACAGGGGCTGCTGCTGCCTCAGGCGCAGCGGCTGGGACAGTTCTTGCCGGTACTCTTGCCGCAGCAGCAGGAAACATCGGTATTGCTTTGGTGCTTGGCGGCATTGCACAAGCTCTTTCACCGCAGCCAGAGCCGACAAGGCTTGAAAGCGGAAGGGGCAGGGAAGCTGCACAGCTTGAATCTTTTTCTATCTCTAACGTTGTAAACACATCACGACAGGGGATGCCCGTTCCAATCGCATACGGGCGTGTGTTTGTTGGATCGGCTGTGCTGTCGAGCGGCCTTGACGTTGACCAGGTACAGGCATGACACAAACCAAATACATCCAAGGCGCTGGTGGCGGCGGTGGCGGCAAAGGCGGTGGTGGCGGTGGCAGCAGTGCCCGCACGCCTACTGAGCAAGATGACACTCTGCAGTCAGTACAGTTTGGCAACGTCTTAGATCTGCTGAGTGAAGGCGAAATTCAGGGTTTAGAAAATGGCAACAAAAGCATTTTTCTAGACGACACGCCTATTCAAAACCCTGACAACACAAACAACTTTTCTGGCTTCAGCGTTTACACCCGCACCGGAACGCAAGGTCAAAGCCACATTCCAGGGCCGTTCAATGCGGTGGAACGGGAAGTTGCAGTCAACGTCACAGTTCCGCAAGCCACGCCAGTTACTCGCTCCATCACAGACACAGACGTTGATCGTGTGCGTGTCACGCTAACGATTCCACAGCTTCAAAGAATTGAAGACGACGGAGACATTGAAGGACATAGTGTCAACATTAAGCTCCAAGTCCAGTACAACGGCGGTGGTTTCAGCGACGTTATTAACGACACGATCAGCGGCAAGAGCAGCAACCGCTATCAGCGTGACTATCTGATCAACTTAACCGGCAGCCATCCTGTTGATGTTCGGATGGTGCGTGTCAGCGCAGACGAAACAAGCAGCAATCGCGGTTCAGACAGATTCCGAGCGAGCACGACAATTTTCCAAAGCTTTACCGAAATTATTGATGACAAGTTCCGTTATCCAAACTCTGCGTTGGTCGGACTGCGTTTTGACTCTCGACAGTTCCAGTCAATCCCGAGTCGAAAGTATCTGATCCGTGGAATCAAGGTCAAGATTCCAAGCAACGCGACGGTAGACACGTCAACGCATTTGGGACGGATCACGTATTCCGGCATTTGGGATGAACGTTCCAGGCGGCGACGTGGACATCAGATCCTGCGTGGATTTGTATGACCTGATGATTTCCAGCAGGTACGGCGCAGGTGTGCCTGAAAGCACGCTGGATAAGTATGACTTCTTTGCAGTGAGTCAATACTGCAACACCCTTGTTTCCAACGGTTCAGGCGGTCAGGAGCCGCGTTTCAGCTGCAACATGCTGATCAACAGCAGGGATGAGGTTTACAACGTCATCCAACAGATGACAGCCATCTTCCGTGGCATCTCGTACTACAGCGCCGGATCTCTCACGCTGTTGCAGGACAGACCTTCTGACCCTCAGTATTTGATCGGTCAAAGCAACGTTGTTGAAGGCATTTTTCAGTATCAAGGCACTTCCCAAAAAGCGCGCCACACCGTGGCTGTTGTGGCTTGGCAGTCATACGACACCAATGGTGATGTGGAGTATGAATATGTTGAGGATCACGATGCTGTTGCTAAGTACGGCATCATCCAAAAAGAGATCAAGGCGATTGGTTGTTATAGCCAGGGCCAAGCGCACCGAATCGGCAAGTGGCTGCTGCTGTCAGAGCAAAACCTAACTGAGACGATCCAGTTCAGTGTTGCGATTGAAAGCGGCATTGTTCTGCGACCTGGCATGGTCATTGATGTTGCTGACCCTGCTCGTGCTGGAGCGCGTCGTTCTGGCCGCATCAAGGCTGCAACCACCACAAAAATTACAACAGACGACGCTAAAGATTTAAAGACTTCACTGGCTGCCGCCAACAATCCAAAGTTGTCAGTCATCCTGCCCACCGGAATAGTTGAACAAAGAGATGTTCCCGTTGGCGGTATTACGAATGTTGGAAACGAAGAGACTGATTCTGTTGGTGATATTGAAGTTGAGGATGGAGATCACTTGTTGCTTGAGGATGGCAGCCAATACCTGCTGCAGGGTGATTTGATTGTCAGTGCAGTAGAGATTGATGTCACGACTGCATTCAGCGAAGCGCCTGCCTCTGGATCGGTGTTTCTTTTCCAGAACGACGAAATACAGTCACAGCAATTCCGCGTTGCGTCTGTCGCCGAATCAGAGGAAGGGATTTATGGCGTCAGTGCTATTGCATATAACAGCACAATTTATGACGCGGTTGAATCTGATGTTGAGCTGACCAATCGTGACATCAGCAACCTGTCGGCCATTCCGAATCCGGTTGACAGCATCAGCATTGATGAATTCTTGTATGAGGAAGCCAACGGCGTGTTTGTTGGAACGTTGGTTAGTTGGAATCACGATCGCGTCAACGTCAGTGAATTCCGTGTTTTGTATCGCATTGACAATGACAACTGGCAGGCTGTAACCACGTCTTCGCCTTCAGTCACGCTGCGAAATCTGCGTGCTGGTCGCTTGTATGTGCAGATTCAGGCCAAGAACTACCTGAACAGGGGCAGTCAGATTACGTCTGCAGATTTCCAGCTAGAGGGCAAAACTGCTGCGCCGGCCAATGTGTCTGGTTTCAGCATGATTCCAGTCAACGGCCAAGCGCGTTTGACCTGGACGCAAGCTACTGACTTGGATGTTCGTGTTGGCGGTTATGTTCGTCTGCGGCACTCACCGGATCTAACCGGCGTCACTTGGCCAAACTCAACCAGCATTTCCGAACAGATTGCAGGCTCTGCAACTGAAGCGTATGCCGACCTTAAGCCTGGAACGTATAGCGCAAAATTTGTTGATTCTGGTGGGCGCGAAAGCCTTACTGCTGCGCTGGTTGAATTTACAAAACCAGATCTTGAAAGCGTTGAGGTTGTTGGTGCGTTGGGCTCCACAGAGGATCCATCGTTTACAGGCACCAAAACTAATTTGGTTGTTGATACCGTTACTAATGAGCTAGAGCTGGGAGAAACGGGCAGCGAGCTTGCTGCTGCTGGAGACTTTGATCTTGAAGATGGCAGTGCTTTGTTGTTTGAGGATGGAAGCAACTATCAACTGCAGGGAGATAGTGCTCTGCATCAGTCTGGAACGTATGTCTTTAACAGCGGCAACACGTTCACGTTGAGCGATGTCTTCAGTCTTAGCTTGGAAAGCACGCTCCGAGCGCGTAGTTTCTTCCCGTATGGGGAACGGATTGACGATGAGCCTGATTTTGACTTGATCACTGAGTTTGATGGCGCCGCACCAAACACTTGTGACGTTGAGCTGTATATCCGCACCACGCAGGATGATCCAGCAGGTTCTCCAACGTTTACAAGTTGGCGTCGATTCAACAATGCGCAGTTCAAGGCTCGTGGCTATCAGGTCAAGGCAGAGTTCAGCACGGGTGGCCCGCAGGAGCAGATTGCTGTTGATCAGCTGCGCGTTCAAGCTGCAATGCCAAGGCGTTCGATCACTGGATCGGTGACGACCAGCACCAGCGCAGACGTATCAGTGACTTATGGCACCGGCAACAAGTTCTATGTGACGCCTTCTGTCGGCATCGTTTTCACGGCTAACGCATCAGGTGACTACTACGTCATCAGCAACTCGACGGCTACCGGATTTGATGTGTCGGTCTACAATTCAAGTGACACCCGGATCGCCAAAACGGTGAACTGGACTGCCACTGGGTACGGAATCGGCTGATGTCCTTTGTAAACGAGACAAAAACCACTCCGATCCAGAATGACACTGGAGCGAATGTCCGGGCGGACATCAACTCCAACATGGCTGCGATTTACAGCCTGAATGCGAGTACGGCTGAACCTAGCGCCGACAATTCAGTTGCCCGAATGATCTGGGCAGATGAGACCACTGACGAGCTAAAGATTAGGAACGGCACCAATACGTCGTTTATCACCATTGGTTCTCTGAACGAGACCAACCTCGGACTTGCGAAAATTGCTAGCCCTACGTTCACCGGCAACGTTGGCGTGCCTGCTGGAACGGTTAGCAGCTTGCCAATCCGGCGATCTGACGACACCAACACCGGGATTTACTTCAGTGCAGCTGACACGCTGGACATTGCAACGGGTGGAACGCGTCGTGCTCACTTTGACAGCAACGGCATCACGATCCGTGATCGCAAAGCCCTGAGGTTGCGGGATACGAGCAATAGCAACTTTGTTGCGATCCAGGCCCCGTCAAACGTGGCCAGCGATATAACGCTGACTTTGCCTAGCAGTGATGGCAACGCCAATGATGTGTTGCAGTCAGATGGCAGCGGCAATTTGAGCTTTGCTGCTTTGCCATCGGCTGTGCCGAGTGGAACGGTTCACTTGTTTGCGACAACTACTGCACCATCGGGCTATTTGGAGTGCGATGGATCAGCGGTCAGCAGGACAACTTACGCAGACCTGTTTGGGATTATTGGTACGACGTGGGGCGCAGGCGACGGTAGCAGTACGTTCAACCTGCCTGATCTACGTGGCGAGTTTGTCCGTGGTTGGGATAACGGTAAGGGCACTGACTCAGGTCGTAGTTTCGCGACTTCTCAAGCCGACCAAAACAAAAGTCATAGTCACAGTGCGTCAGCAAGCTCGTCAGTTTCTGACCCTGGGCACGCTCATACTTACGAAACTGCCATTGTTACCGGGAGAGCAGAGTCCGGCAGTGGTGATGGTGAAGCATTCAACCAAACGAGGACAACCAATAGTGCCACTACTGGAATTAGTGTCTCAACGTCAGTGACGGTCAATAGCGATGGTGGCAATGAGGCCAGACCGCGTAACATAGCAATGATGTACGTCATCAAAACGTAAGCCATGGCCGACCGCAAAATTACTGAGCTGGCTGCACTGTCTGCTGGCGGTCAGGCAACGGGCGACTTGCTGACGATTGTGGACGTCAGCGAGAGTGCTGCGGCTGATAAGAACAAGAAGATCACGGTCGAAAGCCTGTTTAAGGGCATTCCGTCAAATGTTGGCATTGGGACAACGTCGCCAACAACGCCTTTGCAGGTTCACAGCAGCGCGACTGCATCAACAATCCGAATCACAAACTCCACGTCTGGCGTAACATCTTCAGATGGTTTAATTATTCAAGAGAGTGGCAATGATGCCTATATTTGGAATAAAGAGAATAGCTTTATTTCGCTTGGAACAAACAACACCGAGCAAGTGCGAATCGACAACTCGGGGCGGTTGTTGGTTGGAACGGCCAGCGTAGTCGATTCGGGAGCTACTTCAAGCCTTCAAGTAGTAAACACCAGTACAGCCATCATTGCTCTTGGGCGCAATGACTCGTCTATCAGTGCAGGAAATGATCTTGGAGCAATAAGGTTTTACGGCAATGACGGCGGTTCGTATCAACAATGCGCAGAAATTGTTGCAGAAGCGGATGGAGACCACGCGAATAACGATAAACCAACCCGCCTAGTGTTCTCCACCACAGCGGACGGTGCAAGCAGCCCGACTGAGCGGATGCGTATCGACAGCTCTGGGAAAGTTGGCATTGGAACAACGTCGCCAGAAGACCCTCTGCACATTAAGTCAAACAGCGGGGCAATTCGTCTGGAAAACACTGTTGTCTCTAATAATGATTCGATCATTTCTTACGACAATGCCACCCTGCTTTTCCAGTGTGACGTTAATAACGTAAGGGGCGACAGCACAATACTTTTCAAAAGCGATGATCAAGACCGGCTGACAATTGACGGCAATGGAGATGTTGGCATTGGAACGACGTCGCCCCAGGGTGAATTGCATTTGCACGCTAGAGACACAAATGGTTTCTTGCGTATAACAAACACCACCACTGGATCAACTAGCGGTGATGGGGCGTTGTTCCAGATGAACGGCAACAACCTGAATATAAACAACCTGGAGTCTGGCAATTTTGTTTTTCACACCGCTGATAGCGAAGCGATGCGAATCGATAGCTCGCAGCGGTTGTTGCTAGGACTTACCTCCAATGGAGGCGGAAAATTACAAGTAAACGGTGGAATTCGTGTTGCCGGCAGTGGTAGCCATACTGATGCCAGTTCGCCTTATCTCTACAGAACTTCCGGGGCAGATAATCTTTGTATTTCAACATCTTCAACTGAGCGGATGAGGGTGACCAGTAATGGAGAGATTCTTATCAATAAAACTGGAAAACAAGCTACGGAGATATTTGGTTTTACATTCGGCGCAGGCAGTCAGGGATGCAATAGTGTTGTTGGTGTAACATCAACACAGTTCCATTTTGTATTTACAAATTCAAATGGTGCGGTAGGTTCGATCTCAACAAACGGATCTGCAACTACGTTTTCAACGTCTTCTGATTACCGATTAAAGGAAAATGTCGTTGATCTTGACGATGCAATTACGCGCGTCAAACAGCTCTCGCCAAAGCGTTTCAACTTTATCGCTGATGCTGATACAACAGTTGATGGTTTTGTTGCGCACGAAGCTCAAACTGTTGTCCCAGAAGCAGTCACTGGAGCGCACAACGAAGTTGACGATGATGGCAATGCTGTGATGCAAGGAATTGATCAGTCCAAGCTGGTCCCATTGCTGACTGCTGCATTGAAAGAAGCAATCGCCAAAATTGAGACCCTAGAAACCAAAGTTGCCGCCCTTGAGGCGCAATAGGTAAACTTCACCTGCAAGGACTTTCCCAATGGCTACACCCACCACTACGTTTACTTGGGCCGTTGGCACCATGGACAGAATTCTGTCATCGGGCGCGGTGACGACGTGTCACTACACGATCTCAGCTTCTGACGGCACTTATTCCGCTGGTGCGTATGGCACCATCGGTCTGGATCAGCCTGAATCTAATTCCGATCTGACTGCTTATGCGGAGCTGACCGAGGCTTGGGCTATTGCTGCTGTGAAGGCCAAGCTTGGTGGTGCGGAAAAGGTTGCTGAAATTGAGGCTGCGCTCCAGGCAAAGATCGATGAGCAGCGCACTCCCGTCACCGGAACTGGAGTTCTTGGTGATCGAGTTAAGCTGTTGTTGATTGCTTAGGTCAGATGGCTGACGTCAAAATTACAGACCTGACCGCTATCACGTCGCTTGACGATGATAATGACGTGATTCCGGTTGTTGACGTCAGCACTGACGTAACCAAAAAGGTAACAGTTGACGATCTATTTGATCGGCCATCCGGGAAGGGTTACAAGATCAACAACGCGGTTGTCATCAACGGCACCGGCTTAGGCACAGCCATCGTCAACTCAAGCCTGACATCGGTTGGAACGATTACGACGGGTGTCTGGAACGGGACTGCGATTGCAACTGCCAACATTGCTGACAATGCAATTACACCCGTCAAGCTTGAGGATAATGCTGTAGAGACTGCAAGATTGCGGATGATGCTGTAACGGCGGCCAAATTAGCCGACACATCTGTAACGGCAGGAAGTTATACAAACACAAACCTGACCGTAGATGCGCAAGGCAGGATTACTGCTGCATCAAATGGCACTAGTACGTCCAGTTTAAATGATCTTTCTGATGCAAAAACAACTGATAGCGGCGCTGCCGATGAAAGCATATTTATTGGAACAGATAGCGGCAGCTCGATAACAACCGGCAATTCAAACGTAGGTATCGGCTATAAAGCGGGAGACACTTTAACCACCGGGTCAAACAATCTGATCCTTGGAGCCACGGCTAGTTCCAGTTCGGCGACAGTAAGTAATGAAATCACTTTAGGTGATTCCAACATCGCAACTTTGCGGTGCAATGTGCAAACAATCAGCTCTTTGTCTGACGCACGCGACAAGACTGATGTGCAAGAGCTGCCTGAGGGTCTTGCGTTCATCGACAGCCTGAATCCCGTCAAGTTCCAGTGGCAAACCCGCGACGGCAACGGCAAGGATGGAGCGTATGAAGCCGGTTTTATTGCTCAAGAGCTGCAATCTGCTCAAAGCGAGGCAGGTGCTGATTACTTGGGACTGGTGATGGATGAGAATCCTGAGCGTCTTGAGGCTTCCTACGGAAAGCTCGTTCCAATGCTTGTCAAAGCAATACAGGAGCTAAAGTCCGAAGTGGAACAGCTGAAGGCGAATGCAGCGACCTGACCCAATGATTGCCGCTAAACCTGGCGCGGAAGACGTGCAGGCTATGACGGCTAGGACGCTGTGGCTTGAAGAGCTGTACTTCCTTGATGGCCGCGACCAGATCAGCCACCCTCAACGTGGTCTTTTCACTGGCTTGTCCAACAAGTATGCGCTGCTGGAGTCAACTGACGGCATCTGATGGCTAAATCACTTAGCGGGCAGAATTTTGTCCCTAGCAAGCCAAAAAGACACGTCAAGGTAATGGATCACATTCCAAACCGTCCCATGGACGGAAGAAGTATCGTGGCCAGGGAAAACGTTAGTTCTCTTCCAAATGTTCAAACTTTTCATTGCGAGTGGTGTCGCCGTTTCAGCAGCTGTGCTGGCATCTCCTGCTCAAGCCGACGGTTTCTACCTGAACCCTGAGTTCAACGCTGGCTGGTCTGGTTCAGATTTCACTGGATCGGTTCTTGAGGGTCATGTGGGCTACGAGAAGGGTGGTCTTTACATCCAAGGCGGTCCTGCTTATGCCCAGCCTGATGGTGGCGATGCTGAGGTTGGCTTCTCCGGCAAGATGGGCATTTCAGCGCCTGTGTCTGAATCCTTCGGTGTTTACGGCGAAGTTTCTGCCGCAAAGTTCGATGATGTGGATGCTGGCTACGGCTTGAAGGTGGGTGGCAAGTACAAGTTCTGAGCTATAACAAGCTCAGCTTCCTCACACGTTGCTGCAATGGGCTCCCGAAAGGGGGCCTTTTGTTTACCTCTTGAGCTATGCAAAAAGTTTTCAACGTAATGGCCGCCGCATCCTTTGTGATGTCTGGAGCGTTGGTCGGTGGAACGGTGGTGGCTTACACGCGCATCCCTTCAATGGTGAAGCTGTACGTCAGCAATTTGAAGCTGGAGCTGACGGAAACGATCCTCAATCAGGTGCCTGTCCCAGAAATGCCTGAGATGCCAAAGCTGCCAACGGAGACAGGCCCTGCAATCACGTCACCATTTTAGTGTTGGCGGTTGGATCGTCGTCATGAGCTTCAGGTCCGAAGCCTTCAGCCTTGATTTT
>FUIF01009664.1_pt1 | contig 18494 bp, 19 predicted proteins | sample 1003461 | NCBI WGS metagenome assembly FUIF01 (sample SAMEA80401918, study PRJEB19352) | marine metagenome | reverse complement strand
TTCAGTTTGACCAGGTGATGCAGCTCGATGCCGGTTTCCTTTTTGCCCGTGTTGTGGCGGTAAAGGACGGCGTAGCTGCTGACCTGGAGTTCATGCAGGTGCTCGACAGAGGCGGGGTTGGGGGTGGAGGAACTCGTCTTGAAGTCGATGATGGTGCCTTCTTGAACGAGATCGAGGATGCCGATGAGGCGGGGAAGACCATGTTGGGACAGGTCGGCTTCCACGGACACCTCCACGGCGTCGGGTTTGATGGTCGCCATCGAACCGCATTGCCGGATGTAGGTGTCACACAGACGCCAGCCCGTGGTCTTTTCCTCTTCTTCCTCGCCGGTCTCCCAAGGAACGGTTCCTTCGGAGATGTCCGCCCATGCTTTGGTGTAGGCGTCGTGCAAATCACGGAGCGAGAGCGGTTTGCCAAGCCATCGCGCCTTGCTCCATGCCTTCAACGCGGCGTGAACCGAATTGCCGACATGCAGGGAGGCGGTCTTGGGCTTCTTGAGACGGAGGACGTAGCGATAATAAAACTTCAGCCGGCACTGCAAAAAGAGGCTCAGCCGCGAAGCTGAAACCTCCTCTTGCAATGACCGGATGATGTCCTTCTCGCTGCGCTCCTGTGGTGGGGGAGCTTCAGCGGTGGGGTTCATGCTGCGTGTTGGGTGGTGTGGGGTTGACGTTGCTGCCAGCGGTGTTGCTTCGGTGACTTGCCCGCTTTGGAGAGCAGTTCTTCGATGACCTGGCTGGCCTGCATCTTGTCGAGTTCCTTCACGCCGATGCCATAGAGCTGCTGGGAGAGTTCCTCAGCGTCCTGCATCTGCATTTGGTTCTCGTTCACGATGCGCTGGATGAATCCCTTCTGGCCGGGGGTGCAGTTCCAAACCTCGCCTTGCGGTTTGGTCTGGGGGCGCTGGCCGTTGTTCCCATTGGGGTAGGGACGGCGGTTGCTACTGATCTGATAGGTGCGGCCATTCTGGGGCTGGTTGTGGTGGCCGTTGGAGCCATTTGATCCATTGCCTTCCGGGATGTAGCCGGGGTTCTGGATTTCCTGGTCAACGGAGTGCTGCAGGAGTTGGTAGAGCTTTTGGATCTCTGCCTCGGCCTGGGTGATGTCGGTAAGTTCGACTTCGACGGAGGCGCTGAAACTGTGGCTGCTGTATTGTGGCAGGCCGAGTTTCTTGCTGTAGTTGGCGCTGAGTTTGATTGCCATGGTATTGTGTGCTGGTGGTGGTATGTGGACACGAAAAAAGCCAGACCGTGATGGCCTGGCTTGCGCATGTGGTTTGGGGGCTGGTTCTAGGCTGCTTTGGACAGCACAGGAACGTCAGGGGTGTTTTCTTCGGCGAGTCTCGGTGTGGTGGCCTTGATCCATCCTGGGGAACCACGAAGGGCAGTGAGCAGCAGTCGATCCGTGAGTTTGGTCATGGGGATGTTCTGATGCTTTGCTTCATGATACAGGACGGAAACAAGAAACCGCGAGATCGTCGGTGAGTAGTGGCGTGGACGAGGCATGAGGTGATCTTGCTCGTGATTTGCCGCTACTTCTGGACGTAACGCTGGTCGCAGATTTCGAGGATGGACTCCTGCGAATAACGGAAGGCAGACTTCATCGAATCAGCGCCAAATTTGAAGGCGACGATGATGAGGAATGTCTGAACCGCGACGATCAGGTAGAGGAGGGCGATGGCTTTCTTCATGAGGGTGGGTGTTTGGGTTTAATGAGCTGGAGATGAATTCCGGCTTCATTCTGTTATACCCGCGATGAAGAGCTTTTGAGGGGGATGGGTGTGCTACGGCCGCGCCAAAACGATGCGGAAACCGTTTTTAGAAAAAAAGGGGTCAACTCAGCTTTGAGAGCCGGCCGAATCGAAACGCATGGCCTCTATGCAAAGGCAGATCAGAGATCCTTGTTACTTCGATGGGGGTTTCGGCTGGTCCACATAATTGCTCGGCGCCTTCATGAGATCGTGAATGTCTGGATTCAGTTTGTTACGAAGGTCTTCAGTTCTCCGCATATATTCTAGTTCGGCGAACGGTTCCTGTGGCTGATTTTCATTCTCAAGCATTTCGGGAGTGATATAACCCCCATTTCCATTTGGAACGTTTAATGGCTCGTCCTTCCAGAACCACTTGGCATAAACATAGGCGAAAATGAGACCGAAGCACAGGACATAGAGAAGTGCCGTCATGGGCACTCCGACCCAATTTGGCAGTGGTCGGGAAAGCACTGAGTCGTGATTGGTAGCGTGTTGAGTTGTTTCCGTTTTCGACTGAGCAGAAGGCGTATCGACGGCACGAGCATCATTTGAACCTGCTTGGCTCTCAATCGTATCGTTACCGCTCTCGATCATGGAAACGGCAGCCGACATTGATCCGAGTTGATCAGCCAGCTTTTGAATGCGCCCTTTCTCTATGCTGCGCTGAGCGACTGGAGCAGCGCCACAATGAGGACATGCAATTGCTTTCGTTGAAACGGTGCCATTACAGCTTGGGCATTTGATGAGGGCCATGGTCAGTTAATTTGATGAAGATTCCTGGAGCTTGAGCTTCCAAAGGTATTCGACAGGAAGGACGAAGTTCACGTTTTGCCCTCCTTCGAGATGTGCAGTTGTGATCCCAAGCAGCTTTCCGTCCTTACGTCTAAATAATGCGCCTCCGCTATTGCCAGGGCTAATTGGAGCTGATGTGCGGATCAAGACAAGCGAGTCATGGGCGTTGGCATAGAAACTTGCCATGCTATCGAATTTGGAAATGATCCCAGTCGTGACGCTGATGCCGTGACCAAGCGTGTTGCCAATCGCCACACATTCTTCCCCGACGACCACATCATTGAGAGCTGCGGAGGGAATCGTGTTAGTGCTGAATTGCTCCAATACGCGAACGGTAATCAACGCCAGATCCAGATCATCTGTCAGTTGGCTTGCAAGGGTGAATGGATGGCGCTTGTCTCCATTCAAGACATGACGCTCAATGTTCTCGGCATTCTCGGGCACTTCCACCACATGACGATTGGTGGCGAACAGAACAGTGTCGCCTTTGGTTCCGATGATCACGGCTGAACCTTTTGCCGATTTTTTCGCCGTGAAGATTAGCAGTGATGTTTCAGTCCAGGTGATCTCCAGGGGCACAACCAGGCTCGACTTTGCTTTCACAACGTCTTCCACCGTCAATTCCCTTGCCACTTGTTGACTCTGAGCAGCGGCGGCCAGTTGTGCGGAAGATGGAGATGCAGCGCCTCCCGAAGTTCTTTCCAGATACTCAACAACTTTTGGCAGCGTGAACCCAATGATCAGTCCAAGCCCGATCGGTGCCAGCCACCGACGTCGTTCATACCCCTGTCCGTAATACTGCTGAATGAACCAGATTTGCGGTGCAGCCACGATGATCAACCATACTCCGAAACTTCCGAGAATCTGAACCACGAAAGGAACACTATCCGGCATTAGCCACCCTGAAGCTGCGTATTCCAGGGGTATGAAGGCCAAGGCCCACGCTGCCCAATATCTCTTCCTCAACGTCCACCAATTGATTGCGACCAAGGCAGAGCCAACCCAGATCCCCAGAAACGGAATGAACCACAGAGCGATGAGCCAAGGCTTCCACAAGTATAATGGCGATCCATGCAGGTTCACGTCTGTCCGTGGCATCAGTTTTTGAAGTGCTGACGAGATAAACCTCTTCAAAGCAGATGCCTCCGTGCCACGGGCAGAAGATTGGGGTTCAACAGGTGCCCCACAATTGGGACATGTTTTTTGCTCTTCGGTTATGGGCTGTTGGCACTCGTTGCAGGTCATGGCGGAAGTTTCAAAAACTCGCCACCGCCAGCAGGACCACCTGAACGAGGAAATCCTGCTCAGGTGGCCGGTGAGTTGATAAGCCGCGCAAAGACGACCGCGACGGTCTTTAAACCGTGAGGCTCTGGACATAACCGTCGCCTCCCGGCCATTTTGCATGGTCGTGAAGCGACGTGTTTGCGGCACACGTCCGCCGCTTTGCGCGAGGTTATCAAGCCCCGGCTTAGGTCTCCCCAAGCTGTTGTGATCGTAGCGGCTGGCCGTGATGCGTAAAGCCCAAAACTGAGGCTTCAAATGCTCACGAACAGCCTTCAGAAACGTTTTTAGAAAAAAGTCTCCGGTAAATTAGTGTACAAAATCCTGCGCGGATTTGGCTGGTTTCAGGGTGTTCTGACCTGTTTGGCAGCCCGAAAAACCTCGCTCGATTTACAGATGATTGTAGCAGATCAGCCCTCAGATTGGAACAACGATTTTGCTGGTGATGCGATTGAATCGTGAGGCAAACAGCACAGCTTTCTACCCTCCTGATGGCGTCGCCAATTTCCAAGCAACCTCAGCTCTTCAAGATCGAGAATCCCCTGTCCTCGCGCTTGGGGAATGAGTTCTTCCGTGCCTTGCCATCGGTGCCTGGGGTTTATTTCTTCTTTGGCCGCGAGAATGAACTCCTCTACATCGGCCAGTCATCGGATTTGAAGGCACGACTTGGCAGCTACAGGCATGTCACTCCGGAGAAGAATGCCAAACGAACCCTCCGCCTGGTTCATCGTATTCACCGGATTGAATGGAAGGAATGTGCCACCGCTGAGGAAGCTATTGAGCTTGAGCGGGTTTTGCTGCTCGAAAGAAGACCGCCATTCAATCGAGCTGGGGTGTGGCAGGGTGATCCATGGTGGCTGAAAATCGAGACGGTTGGACCAAACCTGAACCTTGAGCTGGTCCGTGAAGAATGCGGCACTGGTCCTCATCCATCAGCCTTCCGTTATGCCTATGGAAGCGTGGTCCGGTGCCTGTATCGAGTGGCATGGCCTTCTGAACCACTCTCCAGTTATCCGTATGGGCTTTTTGACGCTCGTGTGCCCCTGAGCCTGTCTTTGGCCCTTCCTGACGCCGTAGAGACCGCAGAAGCGCTCAGGGCGTATGCGGGTGGTCATTGCGAGCCACTGCTGTCAAAGCTCGCAGAAATGCCTCCAGCGGCCTCAGAGTCACAGCAGGAGTATTGGCAGGAGGAAGTCGAGCGGGTGAGGAAATATGCGGCCAAAGCACGGAGGAATGCTTGAGATCACGAGTTGCTCGGTTATAATTACCATAATGCAGTCAGTCCTCCTTTCTCATTCGACTCCCCCACCTCTCCCTGTTCCGATGACGCCGAAAACTTCATCCATTAAGGCTGGGTGGATATGCATCGGACTTGGATTCGTGACCTTTTGGACCGGGATCGGCCTCGTGTTCTTTTCGGTCGCAATGATCCTTGGTGTTGTCGCCATGTGCAGCAATCGGGTGGGTGCTGGCGTTGCCGTTCTAGTTTCAGCACTTGGCTCTCTTGCGCTTTGTGTTGTGCTGTTCATGACCCTTGTGTTTGGCACCGTTCTTGGAGGGGTGGCACAGATATTGGAACAAAGCCCAAAGGGTCCGACACAAACGACTGGTGTCAGGTCGAATCATTAAACGCCCTCAAGGCGTGATCGTCACATTGACAATCTATTGGGAATTCCCGAGTCTCCCGTTCATGGGCTCTCACAAAGCTAAAGATGTAACAATTGCAGCAGTAGGCGGATCAGCAGCAGGTGTTGGGGCAGCTGTTGCTACGACATCGACAGTAGCCGCTTTCGGCACTGCAAGCACTGGAACTGCGATAGCCTCGCTATCAGGAGCGGCAGCATCAAATGCCACGCTTGCCGCAATCGGGGGAGGTGCTCTATCTGCCGGAGGAGGTGGTATTGCCATTGGAACACTGGTTCTAACGGGTGGTGGTGCTATGGTGGCGATCGCAGCAGGATATGGCTTGTATCGTTGGCTTCGAAGCAAGTGAGCAATCTGAGTTGCCTTCATGTCATGAAACCTTCCTCATTCCCCGGTGCGACCGGATTCATTGAAGTGCCTGATGAATCGCTCCGATACGGGGCTTTTGCTGTTGTGAGAGACGCTAATGGAAATGGCTGGGCATTCGATGAAGACCCACCACGCCCCATCACCGACGACGAGGTCAAGTCCAAGGGTGGTTTCCGAGTCAAACCCGAGGATGTGGACGAATTGGTGCCAGCAACCCGCCTGCCCGATGGGAGTTAGTTTCCATACCAGTCCTCATCCCAGACATGTGCTGACCGTTGACCTAGCTCAATTCGTTGCTGACATCTAAGCCGTGATCAGTTGTGTCTTTTGCGATCTGCTTGGGGATGGGCAACAGGGAGAACGCCTTGTTGCTGGGAACAGGCATGCTGCGGCTCTTCTTGATGGATTTCCAGTCAGTGATGGACACACGCTGATTGTTCCCCGGCGTCATGTGCAGTCTGTTTTTGAACTGGCCGGCGAAGAACAACAAGATGTCTGGAACCTGGTTGCTGAAGTCAGGGATCGTCTGAGGTCGTCATTAAATCTGCCACCGGATGCATTCAACGTCGGCCCCAATGATGGACTGGATGCAGGGCAGACAGTGATGCACGCTCATGTTCATGTCATTCCCCGATACAAAGGGGACATGCCTGACCCTCGGGGTGGCATTCGCTGGGTTCTTCCGCGCAAGGCAAACTACTGGAAGCCGGAACAAGCAGACCCATTTCAGCAGGTGGAGTTTCTGGGCTTTATTCAGTCTCTCCTTGAGCGTGGTGAATTTGTCTCGACGTATAAATTCGCACTGTTGCAGGCTTTAGCGGATATTTCGTTGGAGTCTGATCCTGAGGTTGATGGGACACTTCGAATTCCCCTGTCTTCCATCTCTGAGAAGTTCGTCGCCTACTACTGGACCCAAGCAGCACCGTTTCATCTGGCAACCGGAGAGCAGACGGTCTTGCAACAGAACACAGGTCCCAAAAACGCAGCAATCATCGCAAGGGTGGCTGAGGTCCGCAAAAGGCACGCAACCCTCTATGCTGCCAGATCTTCATACAGAGAATGGACATCTTTGGTTTCGGCCGTAGGCAGTCAGATAAAATTGATGCCCCTGTTTAAATTACAGACGGTGGGCAGGAGGCAGGTCGAAACGCTTTATATCAATGAGGTTGCGGATGGTGCGATTGTCCTCAGGAAGGGCGTTCAGGACTGCTTCCGGCGATTCTACGGCATCGTGGTTCGCTTGTGCCGTCGAGAATGGCTGGACATGGTGAGAAGGCTCAACAAATCCACGATAGGCGCTCCGCTTGATCTGGCTGAGTTCCTGTTTGGCAGTGAGCGAAATCAATGGCCCGGTATTCGACCTGTTTTGCGTGAACTGCAGGAAGGAAAATGCTTCTACTGCCAAAATTCAATCCGCGGTGGTCAGGAGGAACTCGATCACTTCATTCCATGGTCCCTCTATCCAAATGACCTTGCGCACAATTTTGTTATTGCCTGCCGTCGCTGCAATGGGGCCAAGAGTGATGATCTTGCCCAAGTCGACGCTCTAGACCGGTGGATCGAGCGCAACAAATCATACGGTAGCAGAATTGAAATAGAAGCTGCTTCCATCGGCCTTCCTGCGGATGCAAACGCTTCAGCGCGCGTTGCCGCCTGGGCTTATGAGCGAGAAGGCCCCCGTAGGCTAGCCAATCTTTGTGACACGCATGAAACGGCAGTCTGAACCCTGACTGGCGTTTTCCTGACGACGAACTAAAATCTCCAATCTCCCGCCTGCCATGAAAACCACACTCCTCCTGATTGCCGCCGTCATAACGTGCCTTGGTCAGTGCTTTGCAGCCGACACGCCAATGGACATCAGCCTTGTTGATGGGTCAAAACTCAAGGGGCGAGTCATGTCCTCAACGGCTGCTGAAGTGACCTTGATGACCGATTTCGGCGTGGTCCGGCTCCCCCTGGACAAACTCAGCCCGGAATCTCGCCAAGCGGTCACGTTGGGCTCAAAACCTGATACAGAGGCATTGCTGAGACGAATTGCTGAACTCGAAGCCAAAGTTCAACAACTACAGCAGGAGAACGAGACGCTTCGCCGCCAGGTGGTTTCGGCTCCCGCACCGACCTACAGACCACCCTCAGGCTCCAACTCCTTTACGCCGTCCTCACCGACTCCTCAACCACCCTCATCCGGCGTCAGCCATGTGATCAGTTCGACAGGCAAACGGCACAATTCAGGCTGTCGCTATTTTGGAAGCGGCAGACCGTGTGGACCAACCGATGGAGTCGCATGCAAAATATGCGGTGGCTGATCCCTCTCCTTTTATGCTTTAGCGCCGCATTGGGTGAGGATGTCGTGCGTGTGGTCACCTGGAACCTTGAATGGTTTCCGGGGAAGAAGCCGGTTGCATCACAGAAGGAGAAAGACGCTCACTTCTTGGAGGTGGCCGCGGTTCTGCCCCAATTTCGGGCCGACGTGATTGTTCTTCAGGAGGTCAGGAATGCGGGGGCGGCCGAGATGCTAGCAAAACTCATTCCCGGCTTTCAGGTGCACGTCACAAGCCGCTTCAAGGACACATTCAGCAATACCATCGGAGAGCAGCAAATCGCCATTCTATCACGGTTCCCTGCGGATGGTGCTTGGGCCGAATCTTGGAAAAAGGGATGGGCCAATGCGCCTCGTGGCTATGCATACGCGAAGCTAATGGTCGGGGCCAAATCACTGCACGTCTATGGGCTGCACTTGAAAAGCAACCTGGGGAATCCGGTTGAGAACACCTCCAAACGTGAGGACGCCATGGAACAGCTTATCGACCATGTGAAGACTCAGGCAAAAGCCAAAGAGGGGGTGGTTGTGGTGGGGGATTTCAACACCTCCAAAGAGCAGGTGAATCTCGCTTCCGACACAACCCTGACGAAGATTGAGAAGGCCGGTTTCTTTTGGACATTTGAAGGCATCCCGTTGGAACATCGCATTACCATACCTGGAAAAGGCAGATACCCAGACGCCTGCTTTGATCACATTTATGTCCGCGATCTGGGAAGACCTGCTGCGATGGTTCTCAAAGACACACCAGGGAGCGATCACTTTCCCGTGGTTGTAGATCTCGTTTTAGGTTTTGAATGATCGTCGAGAAGATCATTCCCCGATTCCGGGCTTTTGATAAAATCTTGCTGCACTTTTCGCATTGAGTAGAAACTTTGATGCGGCGCGGTCAAAGGAGGCGCGATACCGATGGGAGGCGGGCTTGCTGGTGAAGCTCTCCCTCATGGGAGGGCAGGCCCATGTGGTAAGCCCTATCATCTGCCTACTCAACGATCCACGAGGCCTGATGGTAGCCTGGGGCAATCGCCCTCAACAGCGACAAGCTCTGCCAGCAGCTTGATGAAGCCTGTGCCTGCCTCTGCTTCCTGAGCAAATTCAGCCAATTCTATCATCGACTATCTATGATGCTGTTCTGGGTTTTGAGGAAAATCCGCCGTTTTTGCATTGTTTCGATGATCTAAATATCAAAGTGCCTGATGGATGTTTCAGCACCTTGGCGTCACCTATCTATGCTGGCAGCTTGTTATGGTTGGTCCTTTTGCTGAGGGGAGAGCGCCGTCATCAGCCCCTTCATCTAGCGCATGGTTCGGGATTGAAGGACGGATTTCTTCACAGATTCGTGGCCGGGGATCCTCTCCACACATCATCATGACACGAACTTCGTTCCCGCACAGCGGCTGCGTGGAAGACTCCCAGGGAACCTCGCTGCGCTCGGCTCCCCAAGGAGCCTTCCCGCTCCCCCTACACAGGAGCGACTCCGGTGTCTGATGATGCCGTTGCTCGTCTATAGCAACGAGAGGGAGCCGGCGCTACGCTTCGGCTCGCCTCTCTTTGCTCCTTTTGGACTCTTTGGAGTGCCTCTATTCGTCACTCGGCAGCAATGGTTCAAATCCTCTCAATTGAGGGTCATGAGGTGTTGGAGTGTAACCTCTACACATCTCCTCCAGTCTCGGCATGAACTGACTGAAAACGGCGAATGAACGATCTTGTTCAATCAGCGACTTCACGGACAAAGCAAGCCACGGCTCTTCGCCTCTTTTTCTCCATTCCTCCCGGCCTCTGTCGTTCTCCAGGCTAGCATCCAAGGCATCTACAAGATCGGAAACATAAAGGCCCCAAGGCTGCCCAATTTTCTCGGCAAATCCCGTTTCAGGGTCAATTTTCAGAAGAGTGGCAAGAGTGTGCTTTGCTTCGAGCCACTTCGGGTTCTTGATGTCCGCAACCTTGATTTTGGACGGGAAGTCCTTGCTGACGCGGGGGATGCGAACACGACAATTGATCCGCTTCACAGCAGGAATAGCTCGCACATAGGCCCTGGCCAAATAGCTAGCCACTGCGCTAGTCATAAATTCAGGCTTATCGACATCAGCGTCAGCATCCATTCTGGCGTGTTTGGGGACTTTCCTCAGAGGGAAAACTCCGATCATCGGTCCAAAGCCGTAAGAAGGGAGCTTTTCATCTAGGAGTTGCCAGATGCTTCTCAGATTGATGTTGGAAGAGACGTTATCTCTGAGCTGTCGAACTTCCCTCATTGAGAGGGGGGCTTGGTCACTCCGTTCCGCCGAATTGGTTTGTTCCACATAGGTGTCATAAGCGGCCTCGTCGAACCCCTCCCTGATCGGTGTGTGAGTTATCGCGATGCCATGAAAATGGGGCCACCCAGAGCCATGAACATCGAGAACACTCAGGTAGCCGGAGAAGACCTGGTTGAGGAGGCGCTTGGCTTTACTGTAGCACTTGCTGGCATGGACAAACGGACTCTGGCAAGTGTCGGTGAGGTGCGGGCGGAAGGTCAGGGTGAAGAATACAATGCGGTCCAGAGGAGAGACCCTGATCGCTTCATTGACGTTGGCGGTGATTGCCTGGCGGGCGCGGTAGTGGTTGGTCTGCCAGTCAAACTTGGGGTCCATCCCGCTGCTCTGCATTCGGTTTTCCCAGTCCTCCTGCTCAGTCGCTAGAGTTGGATGAATTCCGATCTGATGGAATTGGTCTATTTTGGATGGAAAGTTTCTTATGATCCATCGTCTTTCTTGCGATGATTTCGAGAACCGTCGTAATCTGGCGCTCATGTTGAACATGGAGACCAGCACACGAGAGTCTCACTCATCGTTCTAAGGGGCTATAGTGTCTGGACACTTATTACATATATAGGCAAGACAGAACACTGCCTTCTATGGCCCCTTGACAGCACACGGGATGTTCCCGGACGCTCGTGCTTTCTGGTCGCTTATATGAGGTTGTAGTTGGTGAATGTGCTTCAAGCTCCGCCGTCAGGGCGTCATTCCATCAAGTGCAAAAGCTCGGCAGAACCGGAACTACTTCACAAGCAAATCATCCTCCGTTTAACAGCGTCCACTTAGTCACCGGGCAGACCTTTCCAGATCAGGGAGGCAGTGACGGACCCATAAATCTTCTCAACACATTTCGCCGCGCATTCAGCGGGCTACTCGTTGGAGAAGAGCAAAACCTAACTGTGGATCGCTAAAGTAGCTTGGAAGATGAGCAAGAGAGAAGATCAGAAACAAATTGGTGGAATCGACCACAATATGAGAATATTGTGACCACCAGCCACCGCCACCTCGATGGCCCGCTTCGCATCCCCCTGCCCTTTCACATCCGAAAAGTCGATCTCGTAATGCGACGCCGCCGCGAAGAACTCCGCCGCGCGACAAGGCTCAGGCGCGATGTCGATATCGCTTTTCAGGTAATCGACCGCCTCACGCAGATTCGCCACGCCGATGATCTCGATGCCGGAGACCACGCTCGCCTCCGCCGCCGCCTTTTTGGGCACCAGCAGCCTCTTCCGCCCCTTCGCCCGGGCTTCGAGCGCCACGGCAAGAAGCCCGCGCACCGGCCTCAGTTCGCCATTCAGCGCCAGTTCACCAATCATCGCCGTCTCGCTCAGCACCGGGATCGGAATGCGGGACCGGTGCGCGATCAGCGAGATGGCGATCGGCAGATCAAAGCCCGGCCCTTCCTTCTTCAGGTCCGCCGGAGCCAGGTTCACCGTCGTCACACCCTCGTTCATCGCAAAGCCGCTGCTCTGAATCGCCGCGCTCACGCGTTCCCGGCTTTCCTTCACCGAGGCATCCGGCAGCCCCACGATCATCATCTTCGGATTGCCGCCGCCGTCGTGGGACTCGATCTCGATTTCGACGGCATTGACGCCGGAGAGGGTGGCTGAGTAGGTGCGGGCGACCATGCGCGGCGAGTATGTGAAGTCCGGTCCATTTCCGCAAGGTGATTGACGCCCCGCGCCGCCTCCGCATCCTCGCGGGGCATGCCCGCCGCCCAGACTTCCTCGCTCCAGCTCATCCGCACCTACTACGAGACCTTCAACCGCGGCGATCGCGAGGCATTCCTCGCTCTGCTGGCCGATGACGTGGCGCACGACATCAACCAGGGCGGCTGCGAGACGGGCAAGGCGGCCTTCCGAGCCTTCCTCCAGCGCATGGACCGCTGCTACAAGGAGAAGGTCGTGGAGCTGGTCACCATGGCGAGCGAGGATGGCAAACGCGGCGCGGCGGAGTTTTACATCGAAGGCGAGTATCTCTCGACCGATGACGGCCTGCCGCCGGCCACGGGTCAGCGTTACCGCCTGCGTGTGGGTGCTTTCTTTGAGATCGAAAACGGGCTGGTGAAGCGCATCACGAACTACTACAACCTGCAAGAGTGGCTGCGCCAGGTCGGCGCGGCTTGAACGAGCCTTCATCCCTTCCCCGCCATGAATCCCACGCAGCGAGTCAAAAAGCCCTCCTCGATCACGGTGGGGGATTTTTTCCAAAACAACCGCGAGGAGCTGCGCCTGCGCCTCATCGGCCAGGATGTGGGCTTCACACGCAAGATCAGCGAGCCCTCGGTGAACCGCCCCGGCCTGCTGCTGGCCGGTTTTGACACCTACTTCGCCTACAAGCGCGTGCAGGTCTTTGGCAATTCCGAGCACTCCTACCTCGAAGGCCTCGAACCCAAGGTCCGCGCCTCCCGTTTCAGCAAGCTCTGCACCCAGGAGATCCCCTGCATCGTCATCGCCCGCGGCCACCGCATCGAGGACGAGCTCGTCGAGATCGCCAACAAGGCGGGCATCTCCGTCTTCCAGACGAGCATGGCGACGATGAAATTCCTCAACGCGGCCACGATCCGCCTCGAATGGGCCTTTGCCCCCAGCCAGAGCCTCCACGGCTGCATGGTGGACGTGCAGGGCATCGGCGTGCTCGTCGAGGGCGAGAGCGGCAGCGGCAAAAGCGAGAGCGTGATCGGCCTCCTCCAGCGCGGGGCCAGCCTCGTGGCGGATGATGTGGTGAAGCTGCGTGTCGTGGAGGACCGCGAGATCATCGCCACCGCGCCGCCAAACCTCCAGGGCATGATCGAGATCCGCGGCCTGGGCGTGCTGAATGTCACCGCCCTCTTCGGTGTGGGCGCCCTGCGCCTCAGCAAGCGGCTCGACCTCATCGTCACCCTCGTCCACGGCCAGAAAACGGAGGACCTGGAGCGTGTGGGAGCCACCACGGCCGTGCGGGAGGTCATGGGCCTCGACATCCCCCCACGTCACCCTGCCGCTGGCGCCCGGCCGCGACGTGGCCGGGCTGATCGAGCTGGCCGCCATGAACTACAAGCTCCGCGCCTTCGGCTACAACAGCGCGGTGGAGTTTGACCAAAGGCTGTTGCAAAAGATCACAAACAACCAATTAGGTTAGCCCGCTCCCGCCCCCCTCACCGAACCTCCACACGCCGCATGAGCCTCGAAAAAGAACTCACGATCCGCAACAAGATGGGCATGCACGCCCGTCCCGCCGCGCAGTTCGTGAAACGGGCCAGCAAATACCAGTGTGACATCTGGGTGGAGAAGGACGACGAGCCCGTGAACGGCAAAAGCATCATGGGCCTCATGATGCTGGCCGCCGGCAAGGGCGAGACCATCAAGGTCATCACCGACGGCACCGACGCCGAGGCCGCCATGGCCGACCTCGAAGAACTGGTGAGCAGCGGCTTTGGAGACGTGGAGTAAAAATGGGGGCGGTCATGACAGAAGTCGTTCACCTGCTCACAACTACAGGTTCCATCTGTCTTTGTGTCATCACACTGGTTCTCGTGTGGTGGGCTTGGACAAGATTGAGGGTGTCCGTCTTCTTTTGGCTGGTCTTGAGCCGCGTGTGCAGCGGCGGGGCATTCATGACCTTTTTTGTCGGCACACCGGCTGAACAGCAAAAGAATGCTCAAGCCGCCATCGAGCAGTGGAAGAACGAACCTGACACTGACATCGGCGAAAAATTCCTGAGTTTGGTGGCCTGGGAAACACTCCCCTCGTTGATGGAACCCTGCTTGCTGCTCTTGCTAGCCGCCGTGGAACTTGCCAGCCTTGGCTCAAGGCTTCACCCAGATCAAAAATGGCCAGGATGGCTCCTGACGGCCCATCGTTTCCGACATGGAATTGGATTAATGGCCTTCGCATGCTCTTTGATGAGGCCTCTAATATGGTGGCTTGCTCTGCCTCACCCTGCGCCTACCGCGTGAGCGACTTCACAAATCAACAATCCTCAATCAGCAATCATCAATCTCTCCGGCTTCAGGAAAAAGCTCCCCTCGCGGACAAACCTCACCGCCGCGTCGAGCACCTTTGGCCGCCACATGATCCAGGTGTGGCCGGCGGGCAGCACCAGAAAGTCCTTCAAGCCGCCGATGCGGCCGCCTTCCACCGTCACGACGCCATCGGAGGCTCCATCGAGCCATTGGCGGAAGAAGGGCAGATTGGCCTCATCACCCATGATGACACCGGTTTCGACCTTCACCGGCCCCAGTCGCTTTGGTGTCGCGGTTTCATCCGTGCGCAGTTCCTGCAACACAGGCCCCATGATCTTCTTTGCCACGATCCAGTCACCGAGCTTGTCAGCGATCTCGCTGCCGTTGTTCGGAGGAGCGAGCAGCACCGCACGGCCCACCGGCAGCCTTTCCGCATGCAAAGCGGCCCAGGCACGAAAAACAATGCCGCCGAGCGAGTGTGTGACGAAGTGCAGCCTTTGGACCCCAGGCCTCGCGGCGATCTTTTCGAGCGCCGGGGCCACAAAATCCCTCACCGCGGCCTCCACGCCGATTTTTCGCGAGGGATAGGACACATACGCCACGCGGTAACCAGCCTTCTTGAACCACAAACCGGCCGCCAGCATGCTCCGCGGTGTGCGGGCGAGACCATGAAGCATCACGACAGTTTCGCAGGAAGGGTCGGCGGGAGGCATGTTGAATGGATTCTGGCACAACAATCGCGTCTGGACGAAACGAAGTTTGATCCGCTAAACTCCCATCGCATGAAAATCGCACGCGCCCTTCTCCTCGTCACCGTCGCCAGCTTCATCGCCTCCTGCGCAGGTGTTGTCTCCCACCGCACGCCGCCGGGTGTCACGGTCGATTTGGTGCCCAAAGGCATGTATGCCCGCCGGATCCACCGCCCGATGAAGCCCGCCTTCGTCACCATCCATGCCACGGAGAACCGTTCTCGTGGCGCTGGTGCCTATTCGCATGCCCAGATGCTCAAACGCGGCTCCCTGAAAGGCGAGCACAACGCCATCGGCTACATCGGCTGGCACTTCACCGTGGACGATCACTCCATTTACCAAAGCCTGCCCACCAGCGAACGCGGCGAGCACGCGGACTACGACGGCCAGGGAAACCGCAGCTCCATCGGCATCGAGATGTGTGAGAATCGTGGCAATGACCGTGCCACCACCATCGACCGCACCGCCCGCCTGACCGCCTGGCTCATCAAAGAACACGGCATCCCGCTCAGCCATGTGGTCCCGCACATGCACTGGCGCATGATCCGCCACGACGATCATCGCGACCTCGGCCACAAAAAGTGCCCGCACTTCCTCCTCGATAACGGCAGGCTCGGTCCCAAGTGGAACGCCTTCCTCGCCAGGGTGGAGGCGTATCGCCGGGCCTTGTGAGGGTTGGGAATGTGCGGGGGGAGCGCGATTTTTTCCGCCTCGTGGTGTAACACCACGCCCTGCTCATCTCCTAACGAAGGTGAACCCCCATGAAGACCTTCGTTTGCGCTGCGCTTGCTGTTTTGACCATGATCACCGCCACCTCGGCGGCCACTTACACACTCGATGATGCGGCGTCGCCGTTCAGTGTGGTATTTAATGATGCAGGCGGGAAGTTCACCGTGACGAACAAGACCACTGGCTGGGTCTGGCGGAGCCCGGACACGCTGGTCAGCGGCACGAATCCGAGCGCGGTGAGCAGCGTGGTGGTAAACGGGCTCGCTTTGACGGCGAACATCACGCTCTCGGGCAGCACCTACACGCTCACCGCTGAACTGCGCACGTCGCCATCGGAGTTGCGGGTGACTCTTGGAGGCGCGGCGACGACGAACCTTTCGGGCGTGAACTACCCGCATCCGTTTTATGCGAGCGATGGCCTGGGGAATGCCGTGCTGCCTTTCGACAGCGGCTATGTGGTGCCGAATACAGTGACGACTTTCACTCTGCCGGGCGGTCAGCGGGCGACCGAATGGTATGGCGGCACGGATTCAAACAATGCACGCGGCTGGGTCGCGCTGGTGGACTCGCCCGATGATTATGAGCTGAAGGTGCGCAATGGCACGATCAACAGCGTGAACTACCTCGGCGCGGTGCCGAACTGGCGTGGCTCGAACGGCAACAGCACGCAGACGGCAAACAAACTGAGCTACGACCGCACCGTGCGCTTCCGCTTCATCGACAGCGGCGGTTATGTGGCGCTGGCAAAGATCTTCCGCGCCGATGCGATCACGCGCGGGTATGTGAGGACCTTTGCGCAAAAACAGGCGGACGCGCCAAACCTCGATCTCTCCAGGTTCCTGGGTTCCCCTATCTGCTATCTCTGGGGTGATGGACGCAGCGAGGCGATGCTGGATGCGATGCAGGCGGCGGGCATCGACAAGGCGCACATCCAGGTGTCGATCAATCACACCGATCAACAGAAGAACTTTCCGGCGACGAACCTCGCAGACAACGCGTGGTTCGACGAGGTGCGCTCACATGGTTACACGGGTGGCTTTTACGACATCTATGCCGGGATGCGAAACAGCGGCCAGGGGGGCTCGCCGTATGACGGCTTCTATTACCTGTGGCCGTCGAATGCGTATGACGACTGGGCTTACATCCTCTCCGGCGGCACGGCGAGCGGCAGTGGCAACCAGCGCAGCATCAGCAATGCGAAGGCGGCGGAGTTTGCCGCGAGCACCCGGCTTCCGGCGCACATCTCGCGCTTCAACATGGACGGCTATTTCTACGATGTGGTCTGCGCGGTCGATCTGACGGAGGACTACGACACGGTGAACGGCCACTTCGCCACGCGCTCGACCGACCGCGTGGGCCGCTACAATTTGCTCAACACCGCTTACGCGAACCCCACGAAGAAGCTGCTGACCGCCACGGAACAGGGCCGCTCATGGGCCGTGCCGGTGGTGCATTGGCTGGAGGGCAAATTTTGGATCGGTGAGCAAGGCGCGGGTCTCTCTGACGGAGCGTGGGATGATCCCAACGTGTATCCCTCGATCATGGCGGACGTGGTGGACCCGAAGGCGACTGGAAAGCTCAAAGGACTGCTCGGCGATGGCTATGCGGTGCCGCTGTGGGATCTGATTTATCACGACTGCGTGGTGAACACGACGCACTGGCACCGCCCGCACAACAAGTATCTCTACGGCTGGGATCATCAGGATCGTGCGGCGCTGCTGCGCGGCCAGGCTCCGCTGCTGAACATGAGCTACGATGGCGTGCAGGGCCTCGCGAGCCGCAAGCCGAACACATTCACCGACGGCACGGGCGTGGCGCAGAGCACACGCTGGACGGTCGCACGCGACCACTACATCCAGACATACAACACCGTGTGCAAATGGCATGGCGAGATCGGCGCGATGGAGATGATCAACCACGCGCGGCTGAGCACCGACCGCAGCGTGCAGATGAGCGAGTTCAGCAACGACAACGGGCTCAGCGGGCGCGGCATCGTGGTGAACTTTGGCACCTACGATGACACGAACGGCTACGGCGGCACCACTTGGAGCGGCACGCTGCGTGGCACCTCGATGAACGTGCCCGTGCGCAGCTTCATGACCTATGCCTGGAACAACACCGGCGCGAACAACGCACCAGGCATCTCTCACATCCCGACTCAGCAAACGACAACCGCGACGACACTCGGCCCGCTGGCCTTCACCGTGTCGGATGCGGAGACAGCGGCGGCCTCGCTCAACGTCACCGTAGCATCCAGCAATACGACATTGCTCCCGGTGGCAAACATCACGCTCGGTGGCAGTGGCGCGAGTCGCACGGTGACACTCACTCCTGCGAGCGGGCAAACCGGCAGCGTCACCATCACGATCACCGTCAGCGATGGCACGCTGACCACGCAGGCCACATTCATCCTGAACGTGTATGCGAGCATCAACACACCTCCGAGCGTCACGATCCTCGCGAATCAATCCACGACCACCGGCTCCAGCATCGGCCCGCTCGCTCTCACGATCGGTGATGCGCAAACCGCCGCTGCTTCGCTCACCGTCACCGCGGCGTCCAGCAATGCGAGCGTGCTGCCGACGGCCAACATCTTCCTCGGCGGCAGCGGCGCGAACCGCA
>FUIF01014208.1_pt1 | contig 18512 bp, 17 predicted proteins | sample 1003461 | NCBI WGS metagenome assembly FUIF01 (sample SAMEA80401918, study PRJEB19352) | marine metagenome | reverse complement strand
TGTGTGCCTTGCCTATCCCCTGTTGCGTGTCTCAGCCACACAGATCACGAAGCATACAAAGAAACCTAGTTTAGCTCTTTCAGCTTTAGTTAGATCACGACCAACAAATACTTGTTCTGTTGTACGAAAGAAATATGACAACCACTGTGTAGGTACTTTACCCACACCACTTTGTAAAGCTGAACGAGATGTGTTACTCATGTTCTGTGTAAGAGTTTCAGATCTTGTTGCTATATAGTTTATAGCATCTTCTGATAAAAGAGATACGTTAGGGTTAGCCTTTTTAAACTCTAGTGCTGCTCCTACAAAACCATTTGACTTAGCTGTTGATTCACCAAAGTTAAAGGGTTTTAAACCTACGTTGAAGATAGCTTTGCCTACCTTAGATGCTTTAAAACCAGCTCTGCCAAATGTGTTCCTTGAAGACTTACCTGTCATAACGCCTGTACCTAGCTCGATACTGTCACCCATAACTTCATTTGGTAATACTTGACGGAATAACTCTGCAAGTTCTATAGTGTCTTCTTCACTTAGTTTAATAGCCTTAGCTAATCTTTTTAATCCTAAGCTTTCTGTTGCTATGTCATCTGTTCCACTCATAACTTTACGTAAGATAGTGGAACCTACTAATGCTCTTGATGCTACCTCGTAACCTAGTATAGCTGCAGAGTTTATAATCTGGGATGACTGTAGATAAGCTTGTGACAAGTTAAATGAGAATGCAGAAAAGAAACCTGTCTTTAGCAGTAGTGCTTCAGACCCTTCTAAATTAACCTTCAAACCCCAAGCATCATAAACTTGTTCAGTTATCTCATCAGCAACAACTTTCATTTTATCCTGTAAGTCACTTGTCATACCTAACCTACGTTTGATAGTGTCCTGTAGGTAACGCATACGTTTTGCATCAGGACTTGAGCCAGTTACTTTAGTTGTCAGGAATAGTTTCTTAAAGTTAGAACCTTGCCCTACCTCAACTCCAATGTTAACACCTTCTTTTTTCATTAAACGAACTTGGTCAATCCACCCTTGCATAGCACGGTGTGTGTAAACAGAACTAGCATACTGGTGGGCAGCAGTTCCATACTGATCTACAATAGAAGATAATGGGCTTGGGTTGTAGGCTGAAGAACCACCGTATTCTGTAAGTGGTGTGTCACTACGAGCCATCTGGTTGTGGACGTATTCTTCTACATTTTCACCATTGAAGACTTTATCAAAAGGATCTTCAATAGTATCATCTCTTAGTTTACTGCCTACTTTACCTTCTGTAATATCTATTTTGTTATCTGTTAACCACTTATCCATATCAGCTTTAGTATTTATACTAGGACTCCAGCTGTTGTTTGCTTGAATAACTTCAGTAATACTTTCATCTGTAATCTTGTCAGTCTTGTAAGCAGCCTGGATAGCTTGTAATTCTTTTGTTGCTAACTGTGCTGTTTGATCACTGAATGCTGTAAGGATAGTCTTGACACCCTTTTCACCTGTTAAGAACAAGAAGTATTTAGCTAAAGGATTAGTACGCCTACCGTAAGCTGAGTAACCTAAGACATCACTAGGTTCTATAACTCTTATGGTGGAAGGTAACAGAACGTAGTCTTGACCATTCCAAGGGGAATTAAGTTCCCATACTACGGTGTCTTGAGGTATATCGTCTACCTCTTTAGCATACAGTTTAACACCATTCTTATTGTCAAGAACTTTAGCATCATCGGGTAACTTACTAAGTGTAGTTCTTCTAGCAGGTAAGAAGATACCATCGGTTACTTCTACTGAGTTTTTAAAACCTTTAGATATATAAGACTTTAGCACCTCTTGAGAACGGAAGAAGTAAGCTGCGTCTGATAAATCTTGAGCTGCTCTAAAAGCATCTAACACTTCTTGAGAAGGTTGTTCGTCTGTTTTACCTACCCATTTAGATTTAAAGTCTGCTTCACTCCACTCCTTACGTAGTATACTTTTAGGGCCATCTCTTAGTTCTGTTAAGATACCATCTAACATACTTGTGTCATCATAATTCAACTTAGCTATAATCTTTTTCTTCTTCTCGCCTTCCTTAGCAAGATACTTAGAGGCTGACTGTGAACGAAGAGCAAGTGTATTTAGTTCTGCAACATCCCTTGTAGCTGCTGAAGCAATAAGGTTATTATCATATAATTTACCAAATGTTTTAGTCCAAAGACTCTGAACTAACTTTATATTCAAACCACCCTTCAAGCCAGATGACAAATCTACAGCTTCTGATACTTTTACCACATAGCCTAGAGATAGGTTGTCAGGATCTATAGGTACTACTTCACCTCCAGTTTTTTCTGCAATCTTTTTAGCACCACTAGGAGCCTCGCCACTCTTTAAGGGTTTGAATGCTGTACCATCTGTACCTTTACCTATAAGAAAATCAATGGACGATGTTTGAGTATCTAGTTCATTAATCCTAGTGTCGTATAAATTGTACTTGAATGTTCTTGTAAACTTTTCTACAGCAGCTACCTTTAAAGCTTCTTGGTCTACAATACGAGCAGCTGTAGGTACAGCACCTGTAGTCTCACCCTTAATAATAGTTTTTATAATATCACTTGTGTCTTTAATCTTTTGTGACCAACCAGTGGATGGTCTTACACCACCTCCATTAAGATCTACAGCACTAGACTGTAGGTTAGCTGTGTTAAGAGGATCAATGTCTTTGGAGTGTAAGTTGTCAGCTACTTTGTTAGCTTCTTCTATACCACCTAAATTACCAGCACGAGTAGCTACTGTTGTAGATTTAAGAGATGCTGCTTTAGAAATACTTCTAGCTATACCCGCAGTCTTACCTACTACACCTACAAAACCTAATAGATCTAGTGTACCAAATATCTTATCCCAAGCTGCGTCTGGGTTGTAACCTTTACCGTATACTTCTCTAACCATCTGAGCATAAGCAAATGCATTCTCTTTACCTAAACCTTCTTTGCGTATATCATCTACATATTCTTTAGCAAACCTACGCATCTCTTTAGGGTCAGCTGTGTCAAACATAGTGGAGAGTAAACGATCTCCCTCACGAGCTGTACGATTGGTGAGGTTCTCATACCAACCAAAGGCTGTAGCCCTTAGTATCTCTCTATCAATTAGGTCAATACCATAACCAATGTAACTCTTACCTTCTTGTTCGACAGCAGCTTGTTCCATTTCTTCTGTAAGTATCTGTAAGTTTTTATAGTAACGAGTTTCAGAAGCTGTGTATCCTTCACTACGACTAAGTACATCATCTTCTATGTACAAGTCGTCCTTGCTGTAAATACCAAACAGTTTATTTTCACCATCTGAAATAACTTCTGCAAGTTCTATAGTGTCTTCTTTGTTGTCAATAGCCCTTGTCACTTTTCTTTTAAATGACATAGATGCTTGACTGTTTATTCGTTCTGATGCTTCTTCAGGTGTTTCATTACCTTTAAGTATGGCCTCATTATCTACATTAGGTGGACGTACAAACTCTGGTCCATAGACATCTTGAGAGTCTATAAATCCACCAGTCTTGTTTTCAGAAGTATCAATAAATTCCACAGTTATACTCCAAACCTTTTTCCAAGTTTTTCAAAACCACCTAGTTCCATACCTAGATTAGCTACAGCACCTGCTGTTTGTGCTCTACTCTGAGCCATTGTTATTTCTTGGGATAATCCTGACATCTGACCTGCAAACCCAAGGTTACCACCTAGTTGTGATGACAAAGAAGCTTGACCACCAGCTAGACCTGAGCCAGCTGTCACTCCCATAGCCCCAGCCTGTACCTGTGACTGTGCTCTACGTATCTGTGCCTCACGTATAGACTGACGTTGGCTTTTCCTAGAGGCTAGTCCTTGCTGACGTGCTGTTGCTTTAGAGGCTTTTCTTTGCTGTTGGACGGTTACTATTGAACCAAGTACCAATAATGCTTCTGCCATTTTATTTACTCCTTAAATTCATAAACAACCCAATCGTTATCTTTTCCTACATATTTAAAATTTAACATACGTACAAGTTTACTCATTTTACTTTCAGGTTCTACAGCTGCAAATACAGCTTGATAACCTACAGTTTTCCAAAACATCCACCAGTTATCTAGTAGTGTTTTCATTTCTAAGAAGACTTCTTTTGTCATCTTATCTATAGTAGGTAGGTGAACTATAATAAACTCTTCGTTGTACTCTAACCTTATACTAAAACATGAACCTCTTATTCCATGTAAACTTTTAGAAACGGGTATTGACTGCATTAAGTATTCCAAAGCCTAACAGTACAAAATCTTTACCTTGTTCACTCTCGAACCGAAGGCGCATACTGCGACCATGACCTCTCATTTTTAGCCGTGTGGTTACGACTTTTTCAGGATAGTCCCATGTGCCTAAGCTGGACTCGTTAACAACAGGAGTATACTTTAATCTGTATGCCTGTTGTGGTGATGATGACGTGTTAGTACGGAAGTCCCAATATGATGACACCAATAGAGATGACTCTCTTACAGGATCGTAACCTGCTGTATCACTACCTGAGAACCCTGTCTCTGTAGGACGTAAGTAAACCTGTACGTAAGGTGCATTCTTCTTGAGTATAAGGTCACCCATGAAGTCGTACCCTGCCTCAGCAAAGGAGCTGTAGTTTGTGTCACCCCAATCTAAGAACTCAGTACCTGAGAACAAACCCATTGTCATCTTGCTTGTGTCACCATCAAAGACCATCAGTACGATAGCTGCATCAGCCTGTGACAATTCTGTTAGCTGTGATACCACAACATCGTCACCACCTGATGTAATAACATCTGCTCCAACTGAAGTAATGACATCATTCTCTACAAAGTTAGAACCAAAGCCAGGGTAGTACTCAGCACCTAGTATGTAGTCAGGGTTGCTTGCACTGTCAGATATAGTCCAAGGGTAGAAAGATTGTAGATTAACATCAAGTGTCAATACTTTATTCTTCTTATTGCCTACAGTCTCACTATTCTTAGGATAGAACCAGTGTACTCTTTTGTTAGTCTCGTCGTATACAGCTGTACATTCTCTACGAGCATTACCGTCAATAGCCTCAAAGAAAGTCTGTATAGTACCAATACTAATATTGTTAGCCTTAGCTCTACCTGACACCTCATCAAAGCTTAGAGTTTGGATACCATGCTTAGACCACCAAATAGGAACACCCTCTACACTAACAAAAGCTTTAGGGTTGTTTAAACCTACCTGAGATACTCTTGAGATAGAATACTCTGTGGCTTTGAATACACCGTCAACACCCTTGATCTGCCATACGCCATTCTCAGCAAATACAAAGATAGAACTTTCGAATGCATGTAGTTTTAAGATGTTAGATGCTTCAGGTATTGATATGACACCACCGTCAGTATCTAGTAGATCACTGATATCCTCTGATGTTGGGTCATTCTGTTGGTAACACCGTGTAACCTCTGTCATGTTGTCTAGGTATTTAGAGAACAAGATCTTACCTGAATTCTTTGAGCTTGTCAAACCTGCGTAGAACACACGACCAGAGAATGCAGCAACAGCTTTAAACCTACTGGTCTCATTTTCTGTTGTAATACCTGCAATACCTGATGCTTCACTACGGTTCTTCGAGAAGAAGTCCAGTATGAAGCTACCATTACCTGTTAGGGTTGATCCTGTGAATACTTTTTCCATTCAGCTTCACTAAAGTTACCATCTGTATTTTTACCTGAGTACCAAGGATGGGTCAGGGGTGGGTAATTAGTACTGTTGAAAGATCTGTAAGTAGCTAAAGCTGCAGCTCCTTTTTCACCTGTCCAACCAGCATTAGCTGTGTCATACTGACGATTAGTATCAGGGTCTAGCAATTCTGATGCATATGTAAGGGTGTCACCTAACCACTCAAAGTCTCTAACACGAGGTGCTATCTGAGTAGTTGTGATTGTATTAGTGTCAGGGTAGTATGTAATGTAGAAAGGTTCGATAGCTTCAGATGTGACAATTAGGTTACCGTTTATAGTATCCATCTCAACTTTAGCTAAGCCTGGACCTACACTACCTGAAAAGTTAAAGTCATTAAGGTTTACAGAGAAGCTTTCCTCTTTACTTGAATAAGGTTCTGAAGCTGTGTTATAGAAGTGTAGTGTTATTCCACTTTGTACAACTAAAAAGTCTAACCCTGCTACACCACCAGCATTATGCCATCTACCTGTTGTAAATACAAATGATCCGTTTAGTGTGAAGGTTGAGTCAACGTTGTTAGTTTCTAACTTGGCTGCTAGCCTACGACGACGAGAGCCATCTCTTTCGAGAACACAATTAGATTCGTCAATAGATGCGTCTTGAGGGAATGTTAGCTCACCAGCTTCCGTCACCAGTCCCTTGATGAACGTGTTCACTACCTTTTGACTTAGTCTCTGCGCCATCTTGTTTTTTCCGTTCTTGTCTAGCTTTACTGAAATTGTCTCTTCGGACTGTTGGTGTTTCTTTTCTGTTTCTTACATACTTTTCTACAGCTTGTTTAGCTTTCAGGAGACTTGTGTAATTACCACTAAGTTCAGCAGGTGGGCTACCTTTGGTAAACTTAATCTCAAAGAATATAAACCCATCGTTTGATTTCTGTATTATAATGTCAGTGTTAAGCTTATTAGTTTTGCAAACACACCTTTGGTTAGGTATGTCTTCAATAAATTCAATCATTAGTTTCTTCCGTAGTATGGACGTTTGTTTTCTCTTTTAGTTTTGTACATGTCGTTCTGTACAAAAGATTTAAGACGACGAGCTGACTGCTCAATCTTAGGGTCAGACCCTGACTTAAACAGTGAGAAGCATGTAGACTTAGCCTCAGCTAACATGTAAGGAAGCATTGTGTCATCTAGGTCAGGTTCAAATGAATCTGTAAGACTAAACGTAGGGTACACATACCCAAATGCTCGTGACTTACTATTCTGTAGTGTTGTTTCTACATCTTTATCATATGAGTTCATGACAATATGTTCGTCATCAAAACTTGTGTAGTACGTTGGTTCTGTCGTCTTACCGATAAACAATGTTGTACCACCTGCAACATCTGTAACAACAAGATTGGTATCTGTATTCTGGTTCATACGGTCTATAAAGATCATAGGCTCAACAAATGTAATTTCTCTGTAGCTTGTACCTGTAGTTGCTACATTGTAGTCAACCCTACTCAATTGACGAGTATTGGTAGGATACTTAAAGTGTGTAGGCTTAGTTACATCAGCTAGTGATGTTAGTTTAATTAACTGTCTGTGCTCAGGTATATCTCTAGCTGCTATCAGATTAAAGAATGTATCCTGGATGACAGATGCTATTTGTTCAGACTCTACAGAATCACTTATAGAGTTGACACTCTCTGAGTCCATGTCACTCAGTATTGATTGAACCATTTCTAGGAGAGTACGTTTCATTTACACATGCTCCACTACTAGACTAATAACAAAGTCAACATGACTACTAGCTCCACCATCCGATTGAATGAGAACGTAATCGTTGTCAGTTGTTGTGTTGTTAGCTGAAGGGTTTAATGTATCTACATCTCCAGTAGCTGATCCTGATTGAGTAATGGTAAGAGTACCCATGCTTGCTGCTGCTGAGTTTTTAACTGTTATTGTAACATCACCACCTGCAATAGCTCCTGCTAATACTGAGGTTAATCTACTTACAGTACCTGCGAATGGAATGGGTACATATATATTCTGTGCTGATGCTATGTTTGTAAAGTGAACTGTAAATACAGAACGCCTATGATCTTCCCATGTACCTGAACCACCACCGTTAGCTACATACACCTTGCTTGAAGAGGCTGCTGCTACACCTTTAGGTTCGTGTAAGTATGGATCTGTGAGAGATGAGTGGTTTACGTTAGCCATTTAAAATTCCTTGATGTATGGGTACTAATGGTCCCTGCATCGGGTAAAGATATTTTACCCACATATTAAATCTTTGTCAAGTGTTAAGTGTAGGAAAGGGGCCTAAGCCCCTAACCTTATTTTATTTATACTTCGATATACTCGATAACAAGTTTACCTGCACCTGCTGTGAAGGCAGCTGTACCGTATAATGCACCAACGTATGCGTCGGCTGCACCTACAGTAGCTGTTCCACCAACTAAAGCACCATTACAAGCTACAGCTTTGTTAGCAGCTAGGTCAGCTTTAGCAATCGCAGCATCAATACCATCGGCATCAATAGCAGCATTAGCTAATGTAAACAAACCTAGACCTAGTGTACCTGAACCACCAGAAGTAAATGCTGTTGTAACAACAAGACTTGCTGAGGTAATGTAAGATCCAGCTGGGATAAATGCATCGTTTGCTGTTGGTGCTGTTTGAGCAGCACCTAGCTTAGTTGCATCTGGGATTTCAACGACAAGAACTTTAGTTGCAGCTAAAGCTCCACCGTTTTCTTTTACAGCTCCTTGGTCACCATCAGTGAGTACAAATAAGCCATCTGAGTTAGTGTAAGACATTTATATATCTCCTTATACTGTTGGAGTCGTGATAACACGAACCATGTTTTCAGGGCGGTATAACTTAACACCGTAACGAGCAGTTGTTACAAACTCGTGACGTTGGTAATCTTTGTTATACTCATAATCAACTTCAGGCTGTTGTCTCCATGCACCCACGAATGGATTCACAGTTGAATCAGCTGAGAAGAACAAGTTAACTTTACCGTTAGTTGAGTTAAACGCATTTGTTGTTGAGTCATCACGTTCTTTTAATGCTGTGTCAGTTGCTGATGCACAGTAGTTAGATGTGTATACATCAAAACCATATACGTTAGCAATGAAACGCATTCCAGTAGCAACACCAGAACTTACAATACCTTCAAACTTAGGGTTGTTAGTAACTGCTGAAAGTTGTGACAATGTGTTAATTGTAAACTCAACAGATGGGTCAACGATAGCAATCATGTTTTGATCTGGCACGTTAGCCATTTTCAATTTCATGCGAGCATATGCAAAATCTTCTACTTCGATTTTACCTGCGTTACCACCTGAGAAACGGTGTATACCACCATCAACTAAAGCTTGACCGTTGTCAGCAATGCCAGCTTCAGAAGCAGCCATAGTTGTTGTTTCAAAGTGAGCCATGATAGCACGTTCTTGTTCAGGAACAAAACGACTCATTAACTCGTTACCATAGAAAGTGTCTTGTTCTGCTTTCTTAGTCATGTAAGTAGCTGATGACAGATACTTGTCAACTGAGAAGGTGAACTCACCTGTGTCAAGTGGACGGTACTCTACTGAATTATCTTCAGAATAGTTATCGACTTGTGCTTGACCGATTGATGGGATGTGGAAAGTGTTTCCATCAGGGAAACCCTCAAGCATACGAACGTATCGTTGTGCTTGCATCTCATCTCTTAATATCTCCTTTAGCTCACTGGACCAGACTTCGGTGCGAGTAAGAAGAGTTGAATTTGCTGTATTCATACCAGACATATTTTATTCTCCATTAGATTCCAAATTTACCACCCAAACGACTCTTATCTTCCATAAGTTGTCTTTGTATTTTTGGGCTATAGTAAAGACTACGATTATCTCGACGAAGATTTTGGTAGTAAGACCAATCACGTTCATTCGAGGCTTGCATGTTTACACCTTCCGTGCGAACCGAACCTTCAACCATAGGTTTAAATTCTTTTTTAGGTTCACCAATGAGGTTAAAGAAAGCTGTGGGTGACTCAGCAGCAATTTCTTGCATACGTTCTATAGTTAACCCTAGCTCCTTAGCTTTATTTTGGATCTTAGCTGAGGCATCAGTGCCATAACTCTTTTCCATTTCATCATTAACAAAATTTAGATTTTGCTTTACAACAGAATCCTTATCTCGTTCAGTTAGTGTACGTTCAACGAGGCTCTTCAGGTCTTCCTCACTCAGACTAGGGTTGGTATTCCCTTCTGACGTGCCACCAGTATTGTTGTTTGGCGTTGCATTCTTCGCATTGATGGGGTCTGCGGCCTTATTTTGCAACTGTTCCAAGAGATCTTTGGCGTAATCCTGTTTACTTAAATCTTCCCTCATGCTAGTGAGTTGTCCTTCAAGTTCTTTAATATAACCATCAGCTTCAATCTTGCCTTTGGCTAATACTTCAGGGTCTTTCCAATTATCTCCCTTCGCCTCTACGAGTTTCTGTACAAAAGAATCCTGTGGTTGGGTACTCTCAGTAGCTTGAATCTCAGGTTGAGTAGTGTCATTGGTTTGTCCACTCTCAGAAAACACATCCATGTTTTATTCCTTATTAATTGTTATGAGTTTAAGCAGATCATCAAGTACTTGGTTGTACTCGTTGACTGCCACTTGACGTAGTTCCCAATTGGGTACTGCGTAATCACGAACCGATTCTTTCTTTTTAAAATCTTGTTCGAGAATTTCTTTTAGATCATCGAAAGCATTTCTGTAACCTAGTACTTCAGCTTTACGTTTTTCTTTATCTTGTCCTTTGAGACCTTTTAGCCAGATAGATTTCATTACTTCTTTTTCATTGGCTTTGCTTTAGGCTTCTTTGTAGGCTTAGGTTTCTTTGTTGTGTTACTGTACGGTTTAACTTTACCTGCTTTGTATGGCATATCTATATTCCCATTTCTTGAGCTAACATTAATTGTTCTTGGTTAATAGCTTCAGCTTCTTGCATCTGCTGTTGTGTTTCAAGTTGCTCAGATACTGAAATGTTTTCTGAGAACAACTCAGGCTCACCTAATTCTTCTGACAAGATTCTGGCAAACTCTTTACCTGACAAGTGGGCAGCTACTGTAGGGTCTGACAACTTAATCTGGTATAACTGGGTAAGGTTCTGTATACGTCTAGCTCGTTCAGCAAAGTGTCTAGCACCTACAGGAACAATCTTACCTTTAGCTGTAATGTCATCCTTAGTAATCGTCTGGAATAGAACAGCACCTGTAGCATCATCTAAAACTCTTATTGTGTCAGACATATTCATATAACGACGAGATACTTCAAGCATAGCATTGAGTATTGGCTCAAGGAACACACGTTCGAAGTGAGCTGTCTTATGTTCAAAGATACGAGAGGCTGAGTTCTGTAGTGACTGTACCTCAAATGCTGTCTTCTCACCTGGTGTACGTATACCCATAGCCTGACGAGGTGCACCTGCCATCTCTTCCATCTTGTCTTCCAAGAATCTAATCTGTAGGTCAGCCTGTAATGCTGTAGCATCAGGAGCCATGTAACCTACGTCACCCTCTTCGCCTAGATACACACGACCACCTGGTTCAAAGTCAAAGTCCTCTACGTCACCACGGATCTTTAACATAGGGTAAGCTATCTGGTCAAACACATCTGACTTTAAGTTCTCTAAGTGGTCAATACGGTACTGCATACCAACCAAGTTATCTAATGGTCCCATAGCATACAAGTTGTCAGGGCGAGGTCTCCATCCAGCTTGGAAGATAGGTGAGCTACCTAACCAGCTAGGGTCTTCTTCATTAGCCATAACATATGCACGGTCAACTACTGTAATGACACGGTTTTTAAGTAAGACACCGTTCTCTGTATCATAGTAATCACCATAGAAGGTTAGAACTTCCACGTAGTCCGACTCATAGTACTGCTGAATGGATGTAAAGCCGTCAGCTATGTAACCGTCAGCTTTATCGTATGTGGCGTCAGAACCCCTTACAGCAGCTCTAGCACCCATCATTTTAGAGAAGACACCTTCCATGTATGACTTTGACGGATCACTGTCTATCATACCTCGGATCTCTCCAAGAGTCTTTATAGACTTGAGGATCTTAGGTGACTTCTCAAAGCTGGGTGCTGTAGGATTAAAACAAAGATCGTATGGTGAAACACGTACAACCTTTGGACCTACATAGTTTACAACGAGGTCCCCAGCTTCTTTAACTTGATAGTTGTCTTCCCATGTAACAGTAGCAAAGCAGTTACCGTACTGGATATAATCGTAAAGTAAGTCACTAGCTGTATTAACAAAGTCAGACTGACGAACTTTATTGTCCATGTATGCTTGTATTACATTGCGTTTAGCTTTAACATTAGCATCTCTTGTCTCAGCTTCAAAACGCATCCACTTAGACTGTGGGAATAATGTAGCAAAGTAATTAGCATGGAGGTTATCCATGATCTGAGTTAGCTTAGGAGTTGTCGTACTGTTAGACCAAGGAAGCATAGCATTCTTAGTTGTACTGGTATCTGTAGCATACAGGTAGTTACGTAACTCTTTCCACTCTTCAACTTTAGACTGACGAAGGTTAGACCATTCACGCCATCTGTTAGATACCTCAACAGCCATTGAGTCAGGACCTAAAAGGTATTCTAATTCTATTGTTTCACCAGCCATTAAGAGGCTCCTCTAAATCTGTTATTAGCCCAAACGATATTTTTGTCTTTATTTCTACGTACATTCTTGAATGGCTTGACAGCAATGTCTATAGCCGAAGCAAGAGCATCTTTAATATCGTCATGCGGTGGGTTCCTTGACTGTAGTTCTTCTTCTAAAGTCTGTGTGTTACCACCACGATAATGCCATATTTGTAAGTTGTCATAACGAGGTTCTAAAGTTGCAGATATTCTTTCGTCTTTATTACCTTGGTATTTGTTAGGTCTAAACTCATCTACACTTATAGCTAATCCGTGTTGCTTGATAAGTTCTTTTAGTTGTTTAACGATTGCTTGTTGGGCTACTGTAACCTCAGCTCTTAGTTTACGGAATGACCACTTAGTTGACAACTGTAGTATGTGCTCAAAGTAATCTGTAATCCTGTCAGTACGAAAACGATCAATGTCTAATACGTATATGTTATTATCTGAGTCAACCCCTACGATGACAATAGCTGTGTAGTCTGACTTCTTAGATAAACTAAAAGCAAAGTCTACAGCTGCAAATACGTTTAGCTTAGAGTCTTTGTAAAACCAGTGTCCTTGATCTTCTTTTAATAATTTACGTTCGTAATACTGAAACCTTGTGCTTTCTATAGGTACGTTGTCAGGGTCTGAAGGATCGTTGTAGTACTGTGCTCGGAACTGTCCTTTGTCTAAGTACTGTCCTCTTTTCTTAGCTAGTACCTTAATGTCAAACCCGAACCACTTACCGTCCTTACGTTGACTACGAGGCCATAACATTTCACCTGTGCCATCTCCTCTATCCTCTACAGGACGTTCAAAGATCTCGTAGATGTTATCCTCACCTACCTTGTTACCATCGTCATCAAACAGTTCTTCTGTCATTTGTAGCAGATCGTTGTATAGATCTACAGGATGGTAACGTGTACCTACAACCCACTCTCTAGCTTCTGCACCTTCTATAGATGACAATAAAGAGTATTGGCTCTTAACTTTGTTTCTTCCCTCACCTGTATATGCATTCTCATATACTACTATATCATCGAGGACAGCAATATCGCAGTGCATCCCTGTAAGAGAAGTAGTGAGGCCACCTGTAAAAACAGAAGGGTCCCTAATCTTCTCAGCCTTACGAGCAGGGTGGTCAAGCATAATCTCCGAGTTTGTCCACCTTGTACGTTTACCATCTTCAGGATGTACATGGTCAGGCCAGTATCTACTATACGTATCAGATGTTAGAATTGACTTAATAAATCCTAACTGTTTTTCTGCCAGGTTAGCTGTAGCTGATATGTACAGGATACGTAGTGTTGGGTCTTTGGTTAATTCCCATGCTACCCTGTAAGCTATCATACGAGACTTACCGTGGTCACGAGGAAACAAAAGAAGTTGGTGAGACTTAGAATCTTCACGACCCCACCAGTTACATACGTCTTCGTGACACTGACCTAGCATTTGTTCAGGTGCTACTAACTTAATAAATGTAACTAAGTCGTTCTCAGCAGCTGAACGTATTTGATCTAATGTAGCCATAGTATCCTAGTTATTTTTATTTGTCAAGTATAAAGTTATATTATTTAATAAGACCATGTAATACTTACAGAACCACCATCAAAAGTATTAGACCCTGATGGTTTAACTTTAAGTTGAGTTAGTTCACCAGATAATGTTTTAGAACCTGCACCTACTCGTTGTTCATTTTGGTCTGGGTCTATGACAGTATGTGATTGAATAAACGTATTGGTTGTATGGACTCTTGTAAATGTCATAGAGCCTGTCCATTTGTCTGCTGAGTTTTGTCCTCTAATAATCATACCTGCTGTAGACTCAGAAGCATTCGTCCAAACAGACCTAGATATATATCCTGAAGTTTCAATACCACCTGAGTCACCTATTTGTATAAGTAAATCGTCACTACCACTCATACTTAATTGATCAAGCATTATTGTAACTTGACGGACATCAGCAGGTATTCCTGTAAAGTTAGCTTCTGCACTACCACCAGGTGTTACAGCTGCAAGAGACCCACTGCCTACGTTGTCAGCTACTATAGATCCTGTTACAGTACAGCCTGTTGTAGTGGTTTCGAGTTTTTCTGCGTTGTCGTAGTAAAGTTTTACAAAGCCGTTTTCCTTAAAAGTAGCTAAACTTTCACTTGCTGTAGAGCCTTGTAAAAATATATTATCTGCCCCTCTGAGCATTAAAGACCCAGTACCAGTATCTTCGATGATGCTGTTACTGCCGTTATGGTATATCTGTAAATCTGACCCAGCACCGAAGATGGCTTTAGAATTGTCTGCAAATGTAACATTACCTGACGTTACACCTGTTGTATTTACAAGATCTGTAGATGAAGCAGTTGCAGCTGTACCTAAACCTAAAGTTGTTCTAGCTGCAGATGCATTGGCATCATCAATTAGAGATGCACCAAATGCTGTGACTGTACCATCAAAGACTGGATCATTAGATACAGCTATTAACTTACCGTTAACAACTAAACTGTTTGCACCTATAACATTTGCATTTGTAATATCATTAGAGTTCATGTCTAGGTTAGCTGACATGGTGTTAGGTGTACTACCGTCCCTAGATACTGTGTTGTCAAAAGCATTGTTAAGTGCTTCGAAGTTAGCATTCAATGCTGCTCTACTATAATAGCCTGATGCTATTGTTGTTATGCCTGGTTTCTTTGCCATTGTATTTATTAATCCTTTACCTTTGGTGGATTGGTTTTAGTTACTTACAGCCATACTCTCATGGGTGTCTCAGGTGTTACCCCATGTGATGTATCAAGTGCCTCTACAGTTTCTCTAACTGCATCACCTACTAATCTAATATTAATATGCCAGCCTGTCATTGCTTGCATCTCAGGATACTCCACGCCATCTTCATCTGTCAGGGTGTTACCTGTAGCTTCATGTAGAGTACCTACAACGTCAATGGCATAGTCAGATGTGTTTTGCACTAGGTAAGGATCGCCAACGTTTGTAGTGGTTTCCTCGCCTGTCTCTTCGTCTACTGTTGTCTCAGTGTCTTGCTTGTAGAATGCAGATAAGACTGTAGGCATTGCATCTTCGTTAGCTAACTTTAAATAAAAATCTATCATGATGATGCTCCCGCAATACCTGAGTCCGTTAGGTCTTCTGACCACACTCTAAACTTACCTATTGTACCCATGAAGTCATATCCTAAGTCTAGGTCTGTGGTTACTAAGTTAGGTAGAGCTGTAGGTGTTGTGTTTGCTGTCAGTGCTGTGCCATCGACTGCTCCGTTGAGGAATGTAAAGCCGTGGCGAGAAGATGTGTTGAATGTTACAAAAGTGCCACTTGTAAATGAACCACCTGTAACTGTGTCAACAGTGCCAGAAGCCTCTTGAGTAAACGTAAAGTTATTTGTGCCTGTTTCAAGTAGTATGGCATTGTCTGAGTCTTTAAGCCAACGGATAGGTGTTAAGTTTTCACCTGTCATCCTGCCGTCCATCTGTATTGACACAGAGAAAGGGTTAATTTCTTTTACTGAAATGTTGTCCCAAAAGTTAATATTCCCAGCACTGCCATATCTGTTAAATAAAGTTATTCTAGTTGAATTACTCACTGCGGTAAAAAAAACTGAAACAGTTTTATCTGCTTGGTAAGCATTACTAAAGTCACTGTATATAGTTCCTCCACCATTTCTATCGTCTATTTCTACATATCCGTCAATATCTCCAGCAACATAATTACCTGTCACTAAATATACTTTACCTGCAACAGTGGTAAAATCTTGTAGGGCTTTACCAAAACTTCCAGTGCTAGTAACTTTTAATCTGTTAGAGTCCACAGATAACGTAGAATTACCAGCAGTCCAATCATTTGTGTTACTATCAAACGTCCCATTAGTAATTAGCTCACTACCAATAACAACAGGTGTGGCCCAAGGCATGTTAGCCGCAGGGACAGTCAGTGCTTCAGCCGCCCTTGTTACAGTTGATCCTGTTGTTGGGATGTAGCTTGATGGGGTTGAGGCAACTTCTGTTTGTGCGCCATAAATATAAACTGTAGATGAACTAGCATTAGATGAACTGTCTAAATTTGTAGGAGCTGTTGCAGAATCCCAAGGCAATATTGCAAGATTGTTATTGGCTCCAGTGTTACCAGTTACACTAATTCTATACCAACCATTATCTACATTTTCAACTGTATTGCTTATATAGGTAGTAGAAGATCCATATGCGTGTGTGTCTACAACTGTACCTGATGCAAAAGAAAAGTTAATTAAAAGTCCTTTAGTTCCAGCACCATGACCTAAAACAACATAATCAGCAGTGTCTTTCTTTACATACAGAGAATGCGTGAAATTACCTGTTATTCTACCACCTCTTCTAATATAAGGATTAGTTCCAGTTGGCGTTATCTTCCAGCCATTATTCGATCCGTCAGGGCTAGTAACAGAAGAAGCAGTAACACTTATGTTATTTTTAGTATAATTGTTATGGCTAAAAAGATTTGAATTAGTTGCCGTGTTAGTCCTAGCTTCACTCTCATGGAGTACGCCTTCGTTTACCCAAGCAGAGCCATTGTAACTGTGGTGATCTGTTCTTGGTACGTTGTTGCCTACAGTTACAAGAGTACCAGAGCTGTTTGTCATTGTAGCCGATGATGCACGAGTATGAGTTATAGCAGAGTTTAGGGTAGTTTCTGTGCCACCTGTTCTGTAGTAGTTCTGCTTGAAGTCAAACACTAGGGCTGGGTCAAAGCTATTGACAGCATAAGATGAAATCAATGAGAATACTGATGTACCATTACGTAAGTCTCTCAGAGCCTCATAGAAGCTACCGTACTCCTCAGTCAAGTACTTGTGTATCCTATCATTCAACGAGCCTGTGTAACCTAAGTCACCCATAGCCTTGTAATGCATATCATTCAGAGAACCAGTATAACCTTGGCTCCTGAAGTACTGAAAGTCTTCATCTACTGTAGGGAAAAATATCAATGTGTGGGGGTATCCTCTTTTTAAATCTACAAAGAGAGAAAGGTCATAGGGCTTACTAGAAGGAGTAAACTGTAAGCTAGACGGAAATCATCTCTTTATTACTTTAGTTGGTTCTTGTTAAGCCTAGTCGTTCAGCATCATCTGATAGTAATGACAAAGCTTCTTTATTCATGTCTTCTTCTTCTTTAGCCTTAAGTTTCTTCTTGGCTACTGTAGCTGCTTCTTTGTCTAACCAACCCTTATCTAGTAATAGCTTGGCTGCACTAAAGGAACTTCTACCCTTTGTCTTCATCTCTTCAGCTATAGCCTTGATAGCTTCTGACTTAACCTTAACCTCTACTTCTTTTCTCCACCTTGCTATGTGGGTCTTAACGCCTGATGCGTTGGACACGTTTGTCCATATATCCCAGGAACCAAAGACTGTCTGAGCAAACTCATATTCTGTTGGGTCAGCTGGAGCCATCTGTAGGTATAGCTTCTGTAATGACAAGTACATCTTGCCGTGAGCCTCTAGGTCTCTGTCCTTAAGAGTAAACACAGCATCCTCTGTATCTGAGTAGCATAACTCATAGAATAAGCTTTTAGTTTTTGTCTTACCGTTAGAGCCTTTGAAGTTTTCGTACTGGAACATCATGATGGTTTACTGTATCTTCTTTTTCTTTTAGGCTAATTCACGTAGTATACCATGAGTGTGATATATATGTCAACACTTAAATTAATTATTTTAGTATATTTTAAAAAGTTGCTTAAAGGTATTGACACAAGTGTAAATAGTGTGTATAATTTCATTACTAGCCGCCAGGCGGTATAAGTATATATACTATAGCTATACCAAGGTATAATCCATTACTCTAATGTTTATCTAAGCTTGGTAGTCTACGCAAGGTACTTACTGTAAAGCTTAGGGACACGTCCAGATTCTACTGTAAGCACCCACCACCCACAAGATATTACAAATAGCCCACCACTGGTTAATCCCTATGGTGGGTTTCTTTTTGCATCCTAAGGAAAACCTTTAGAAAATGTTTTGGTGTAATGTACATATAGAAGGATACCCCGCAGCCCCCCTTGTCAATGCCCTAGTGTTGCACAAATGTTACACCTCGGGTAGTTGCAAAAGTATCACACTGTGGCAAATCCATCGCAGTGTTGCAGGAATGACACACACCCAGGTTTTTACTATATGATATTGTTAGGGCAGTATGCTTCGTGATCTGTGTGGCTGAGACACGCA
>FUIF01011278.1_pt1 | contig 18520 bp, 26 predicted proteins | sample 1003461 | NCBI WGS metagenome assembly FUIF01 (sample SAMEA80401918, study PRJEB19352) | marine metagenome | reverse complement strand
CGTTTTAACAACCGTTCCAAATCAAGTATTACCACATACGCACGAATTAAAGACAAAAAAATAAGCCCACATTGACTAATACAGAGCGGTGGCTGTTTTATCAGCACGATGTAAAAGTTGTAAGCTTAGAAGCATCGGTCTTGGGCTACACGTCCACCCTTTCAGGTGGGGCTGGCAAGAATGTAATGCTTATTAAATAAGCATCAGCCCTGAACTCGCTACCCATACAACGGCATGGAGGTTTACAGGTAAGTGATGCTTAATACAAGGGATAATAGATCAAGCAATTAAACCGATATTGACTCAACGCCAAGAGGTTCGCTTAGTCTCCTTGTGTTATTTATTATATACAAAATTGTGGGCAAGTCAACGAACCTTGTTTTTCTTGCCCTTGTCAAATTTAGCAAGAATCTTTTTAAATATGGTCTTACTTAAACCCTTGATGACAGGTAAAAGTAATGGAGTGGTGGCAGCAATGAGAGAAATAGTAACGACATTAAGAGCAGCACTAAGACTCGGTAATACAGAGTCAATAAACGTGATGTCCTCATACAAAGTTATGCACTCTATCCCATCTTCACCTCTTTTATGTCCTGAAACACGTTCCAATCGTTTTTCGTTACGAAAGTCGCCTACTCTTTGATCTTTTTTACTAGGACAAGGTAAAGTTTCTTCTTCTTTTTTCTTTTTAACAGGTGGTGGTATGACTATTTTATTTTGTTCTGTTGACTGTGCATTAGATGGTGCTTCTTCTGTATATATTAAATCGTTGAAATCAAATCTTATTGGATCGAATGAGGGGATCTGACCTTCTGGACAGGTAGTAAACGTACCATTTGGATCTGCTATTAACAAAGAAGGATTACGTGTTACTTTTAGATCTCTATGAAATAAGTTACAGCCTGGTATCTGACCTCCTAATTTATGCTGTGTAAAATACGGTGTCTCAGGTATCTCAATACTCGGTAGTTCTACGTCAGGTATTTTAATCGTAGGCATATTTTGGCATTAAAACCTCTACATCTGAATGACATTTAGGACAGGATAAATTAGTAATCATTGAATACTCTTCTTGCAGATGCGGTAAACAATCTTCACTAATGCTTTGATCTCCACCCCAGATTAATTCTGTTTGACAATGCCAGCAATTCATTTGCTAAATGGTATAGAAACACCTGTTGTATTTGGCATCGCTCCATCTAATGCCTTCGGCATCATCCCTGATACCTTTTCCATTACTTTGTTCATCATCATCTTTTCAAACTGTGGACTAGTTATGTAACGATAACCTGCATACGCTCCACCTAAAGTTGAAATACTAATTACAAAAGATACGATGGATAATATAGAAGAGATTTTATTTAACATGAGAGAAGCCTTTGCTAAAGCATTAGTACCTGTCACTATTATAACTTTCTGCTCTATTTGTGCATTAGCTCCCCTTTATATCACGTTATCTATAATGACTAAAACTTATACTTCAAGCCAAGCTTCGTTCCATAAGCATTAGTTGAATCTGTAACGATAGCAAATTCACCGTAAACATCTATTTTATCTGTAGCTGCTACTGAGCCGCCAACTTTACCAGAGAAGTTTGTGCTTGATTCGCCACCATCAGGATTAGACAAAAACGCACCACCTTGTAGGTAATAAGAAGCAGTTCCGTTTCCACCCTCGTACCCTAGATGAGCGTCCGTTCCAGAGCCAATATAATCTTTGCCTAAGAACGCAGCATTGTTTTCTACGTTTACATAGAAGCCCGCAAATGCAGGTGTTGATAGTGCTGATGCAGCAGCTATTGTTAATACTTTTTTGAGCATTTAATTAAAAAATTAAAGTTATATACTAATGGATTTCAAATGCTTTTCAAGGTTTTGTTGCTGCGACTTGATCTGGTTTTACACGCACCGCTGCAATAAATGCGTCTTTGTTCCATTGTATTGAAACTTGCATTACAAATAGGACACGTTTTTAATAATATCCCTTCTACTTTTTTACTTCTTCTTTTACCTCTTTTGGTTTATCTATTTGTTTTAACAATAATTGATAAGCTTGTATTCCTCCTTCAAGCTTTAAAATGTATTGTCTTTGATTTATTAATTCCTGTTGCCATTCAAGAATTTGTTTTTCAATAATTTCTTTCATTAATACTTAGTTTTACCTAGTGTAACCGCAGCATCTTGTGCAGTAAAGTCTTCAGTTGTCCAAATAGATGTTGTACCATCTTCTTTTTTGTAAGCCCTAATAATTTCAAGGTGTTCAACATTACGTTTAATTTTTGCTTTCTGCTCATCAGTCAGAGAAGATAATGCTGCAAGAGTGTTAATTACAGTTACGCTATCTCCAGCATTAGTAAAAATTCTTGCAATTTCTTCTGTGGTTCGTTCAGCCATTTGATTTTAGTGTTTCAACTTCTATTGTAAGCTCTTGTATCGCTTTGACAAGAATAGGTATAAGTTTACCGTAAGAAGCTTCTAGTCTGTCAGGGTTTTCATTCATTACAAGTTTTAAATAATCAGCATCATTATCTTTTTGTAGTTGTTGAAAGTCCTGTGCTATAAAACCAGCTTCATACGATCCATCTTTTACATTGCCATCTCGTGTAGCCCATTCAAATTTTACTGGTCTAAGTTTATTTATAAATTTTAGTCCTTCTGGTAAGTCAATTACATTTGTTTTATCTCTAGCATCTGATAAAGAACTAATTGTTTGAGTGTTACAACGTAGAGAAGAGTTGCTTGAATTACCAAGAGTTATTTCATTATCTACTGTAGCCGAACTAGATAATGCTTCGCATCCAATAATTATGTTGTTATCGCCTGTAGTCAAAGCTCCACTTCCACCACTAACAAAACAAGCTAAATTTCCCAAAATCGTATTTTTTGTACCTGTAGTGAGAAACATACCTGATAAACGACCCACAGCTACATTTTCATTTCCAGTTGTGGCAGCGTATAAAGCTCTTCGTCCCACTGCGGTACTACCTTGATAAGGGTTGCTACCTGTGTCTGCATATAATTGCAAAGCCTCACTTCCTATCGCTACATTTTGATTCCCATTATTAGCAGTTTTAAAAGCTTCAAAACCCAAAACTGTATTAGTATTTCCTGTAGCATTTTGTCCCGCTTTATATCCTACATAAACAAGATTATTAGATGTTGATTCTTTACCAGCATCAGCCCCTACAAATGTTCCACTTGATGCTCCCTTGTTACCTGCGTTATTACCTATCGCAGTCATATTAGATCTATTACCAGTTTCAACAGCACCAACACCTACGATAGTGTTACCTGTACCAGAAGTTACTCCAAAACCACTATTTGCTCCTACTATTGTATTGTTTTGCCCCGTAACATTTTCTCCAGCCCTATGACCAAGAGCCGTTAATCTAGCTGCTGTATCTATTGACTTACCCGCATCCTTTCCAAAACAAGTATTTTGATCACCAGATGTAATTGCAGTACCAGCATTTTTTCCAAATAACGTATTTGCCTCTGCATTTGTCCCATCAAAAGAATCTCCTGCATTTGACCCACCTACTGTGTTATCTTGTGCGTCAGAGGATACACCTCCGCCACCCCCTGATGCGGCTTCAAAGCTAGCCTCGCCATTAGCATCGACTGTCAGAACATGACCTTGAGTTGGTGTGCCGCCATTATCCTTAAGAACTACATCAATACCAGGTACTCGGAATTTAGTAATACTTGAGTTACCTATAGTCACTTCATTATCAACATCCACTGCACTTGGTATTGAACCATAGCCAATTATTATGTTGTTATCACCTGTAGTTAAAGATCCACCACTAGTGCCTTGTCCAGCAAAGTTTCCTAGTAAAGTGTTTTGAGTACCTGTCGTAACGCTGAAACCTGCACTCCTTCCACAAACCGAATTTTCATTTCCCGAAGTTTGACTATACAAAGACCCACCACCTACCGCAATACTGCCAGAAGTACCTGAGCCACTAAAGCTATATAAAGCACTACTTCCGATAGCCACATTGTTTGAACCGTCATGGGCAGAAAACAAAGCTTCACGACCTAATACTGTATTTCTATCACCTGTAGAAAGCCTGCCAGCACTAAGTCCAACGAATGTACAATTTGAGTTGCTATCAATTGATTTACCAGCATCTTTTCCTACGCAAGTATTTCCATCACCAGATGTGATTGCCGTTCCAGAGTCTTTTCCGAATAACGTATTATTCTCAGCATTAGTTCCATCAAAAGAGTCACCCGCATTAGTTCCTCCTTTAGTATTGCCTTGAGCATCTGAAGATATACTACCACCACCAGAAGCCGCAGCAAACCCCGCTTCTCCGTTGGCGTCTACGGTAAGAACGTGACCTTCGGTAGCTGTACTACTTTTAACTACAAAATTTAAAGCAGGGACTCTAAATTTAGTAATATTTGAGTCACCTAAAGTTATTTCATTATCTACGGTGGCTGAACTAGCAGTAGCATTATATCCAAGTAATAAATTATTAGATCCACTTGTTATGTTATTTGTTCCTGAGTTTCCAGCTTGGTATCCTATTGAAGTATTATTTGATCCAGTAACTCTATTACTAGAAGTTCCTTTTAAAGCGTAAGAACCTATAGCAGTATTACCTCCGCCAGTTGTATAGCGACCAGCCTGACTTCCTATAGTAGTTTGATTACTAGATGTGGTGTTAAATTCTTGGGAACTATTACCGTAAGCAGTATTATCTGAACCTGTAGTATTTGAATACAAAGCACGATAACCACTAGCCATTAGAGCAGTTCCAGTAGTTGAGTTATACAAACAGTGATAACCAATCGCTACGTTGGAAGGTTTATTAGAGCTATATAAAGCTTGATAACCAATTGCTATTGTATTACCTATACCTGAAAGAGTATCAGCACTATATAAAGCTTGATAACCTATTGCCACTGCATTAGTACCTGTAGTTAAGCTATTACCAGCACTTTTTCCTATAAGACAGTTATAACTTCCTGTAGTGCTGTTTTGACCCGCTTGATGTCCTACGTATACATTTTCTGTCCCAGTTGTATTATCATATCCACTCCAATATCCTAATCCAACATTTTTATTTGCAGTGTTATATCTAAAACTATTGTGTCCTATTGCTGTATTAAAATTGTGGGTCGTACCTGATGATAAAGAATGAGATCCATATCCCACATTTTGCGTTCCTGTAGTTGTAGAAGTCATTGCACTTTCACCCACAGCTACATTATCTCCACCTGTTGTGACCTCTTTTAAAGCGTTTGTACCAATAGCTACTAATGAGTTTGCATTCGTAACTTCTTTACCAGCTCTATAACCATAAAAAGTAGAAGAGAATCCACTATTGTCTCCTGATTCCGTACCAGTAGAAGTATTGTTTTGGTTATCAATATCTACAGGACTAACACCACCTCCAGAACCACCTATTTCTGCTACAGAATTATCATCTTTCTTTGTGAATAATTTACCGTTATCAGTTCTTAAGGCTACTTCTCCAACAACTAAATCACTTGCAGTTGGATCGCTACCAGAACCCCTTTTAAGCTTAATTTCATTAGCCATTGATTTTTACCTCCTAATCAATAAGAACCGCCATCTATATTAAAACTAGAGGCACTCTCATCTTCTAAAAATGTAACGAGATCAGATAATGCAACCTGTTTCATGGTGCCAGCATCATTAGCTACAAACCTATCAGCAGCAGCAAGTGTTGTTGATGTGGCTGAAGTACCACCATCTAGAAGATTTAACTCAGAAGTCGTTACAGTCGCTCCATCAAGAATACCAATTTCTGTTGAAGTAAGAGCAGCTAAAGCAGCAGATCCTCCAGATTGACAAGAAGATAAGTTAGTTAAGTCTGTAGCTGAAGCCTGTGCTCCAAGACTTGCTCTAGCTGTAGCTCCTGATTCAAGAACAAAATTAGATCCATCTCCAACAATAAAGTTGCTATCTGTTGGAGTTAAACCAGCTATATCAGATAATTGCTGGTCAAATGCTTGAATATTCGTGCCAATCACTAAGCCGAGGGCTGTTCTAGCTGCACTTGCACTTGTAGCTCCTGTACCACCATCCCCTATAGCAAGTGTTCCTGTTATAGAACTAGCAGCAAGATCAACAGCAATTTCAGCAGATTCAATGACTAGGCCGCCATTAGATTTAAGATCCACAGATAATGTGTTCCCATTTTTTGACAGCCCATCTGATGCCGTGATCTGTCCTGCACCTGAGAACTGAGTGAAAGCAAGGTTGTTAGTTCCGACCACCGCTGATCCTTTTGAACTTGTACAGACAAACCCATTTTCAGAATTAACAGTACCTTGATCAACAAATACAAATACAGATGACGCATCTGACCCCGCTGCTAGGTCATCAGTCCTTGTCCAAGAGCTTGCTTTGCAGAGATATAGTCCATTTTCAGTTGCACTACTTTGGTCTTTGACCAATACTCTTTCATCAGCAGAAACAGAAACTCCATCAATAGTTTGTGTTCCAGATAAGGTAAGATTTCCTGTGCTAGCGACCTTGACGGCTTCTTTGATATCTAATCCTTGACTGACACCATCTACATAATTTTTATTTACACCATCTGTTCCTGCTGTAGGGGTTGCTAAGTTTGTTATTTTTGACTATTTAAAGATACAGCAGCAGAAGGTGCTGTCATCTGATCTAATCTTGAAGTCCTAACTTGACTATCGAAATCAGAAACTTTACTTGCAGTTAGTGTTGGTACGTCTGCGACTACAAGTGACCTAAATGTAGGTGCAGCAGCACTTCCAGTTGTAGGGCCAGCTAATACAATATTTGCGTTTCTAGTTGTTGCCTTATCAAAAAATGCTCCCTTACCACCAATGGCTTCAATACTGGTAGCAGATCCACCTGCACCACCTGTACCTTTACCAATAACTAAGACTTCATCACCTTCTCTAAATGCTATCTCAGCATTTTCAAGAGAAGTTGGGTTGGACGATCCAGTGGATCTCTTTATTCTAATTGTATTAGCCATCAGAAATTACCTCCGTCTACGAGTGTTAGTTTGGTTGTAGTTGAATCTAGTTTAACCTTACCAGAAGCAGAATCATAGTAAATAATAGAACCATCTACTTTTGCACTATGATCTAAAGTTAAGTCAAAACCAGGTCCTTGTGGACCTTGAGTTGCCACAGTTACAATAGTAGAATCACCTTCATTTACTGTAACAGTATTTTTAGTTGTAGTTATATTAACGCTTGTCATGCTGTGTAACCCTCACTTGTAAAGATGTTTCCTTCTAAATAATACTCTTTTAATCCAGAAGGATTAGTCAGTAATACGTCATATTTTAAAACACTTGGACTAAATGTAGCCGTTTGGGTGTCTGTCAAAGAAATATCTATCGTTCCAGTGCTCCTATTGGTATATGCAACAGCAAAATCTGCGTATTTTGTGGTTCGAGTTTCCTCCCATACCTGTGCTTCTACTGTATATCCTGTTAAGTTTATTGCAGCATTATTTCCATCTTTAAAGACAAGCTGAATACTATGATCTGATCTTCGCTGAACAGTCATATTATATGTGCCAGGTTGAATTGCCATTAGTTATACGGAGATGTTCCAAGTATATCAGTTTTCCATTGTGCCTTTAAAGCATCAGTATTACTAGCAGCAGCTATACCAGAGTCAGCAGGGGCATCTCTTAATGCTTGTTTTTAGCAACAATATCTGTGGTACTAGAACTTGTCTCTAATGCTTTTTGAAATTCAATATCAAGTTCTGCAAGTTTTGGTGTTCTTGCTGCTCTTATATTTGTTTTGTGAATTTCTCTGGCTTTCGCCATATCAATACCAAATCCCATAATTTACTCCGTATAAGTCCAAGCGTTTCTGAAACTCCTGTCTGTAGGAATAGCAGACTTATCAACAGTATAAACCGTCTTACCACTAGGGCAATCTTTGGCTTTTATTTGATCTAAAGTTAAATTTGTATTATCTGCTGGTATAACAATAGAAATACTTCCATCATCATTAGCGTAGATAAATCTTTTGTCTGAATTAGCCATAAGTTTTTTATTAAAGTATATACTAATTAACTTGCATCGAAAATAGCACCATAATTAAACTCACAATCAAAAAGGCTAAACCCTGTAAGTCCTGAGCCTGCATTTTGAGTTTGTACTTGAGCAGTTGTATTAGTTGCATAACAGTTAGTTATATCAGAATATTGTTCATCATGTGCATCAGAATCAAATGATGCAGACGTAACTCCACATGGATTAGTTAAAGTAATACTAAAATTTGCTGTGTATTTTCCAGTTGCCACATCTGTAATAGATGAAATATTAAAACTATTTGTTACTGATGGTGTTGTATGGTCGTAATTCCACCAAACTTTTGCACGACCTTTTGTAAGTTGCTCTGGTGTTGAACTATTAGAGCCAGATGTATTTTGAATTGTATTAACTTTTAGTGTTGACATAGTTAATCTCCAAAAATGACTACACCAACATAACTTATGCTGACTAAAGTTCCATTATCAGGAGCATAACAAGCAACACTACAGGAACTTGAATCTTTTGGGGCTACTTCAGCATACCTATTATAATTTGAACTTGTTAAAAGAGAACCGTAAGCACCAGAACCAGCAGCAACACAACAATAATCGTCATTAGACATTGCAGTAGCAAAAGTAATGGTATAAAACTCAGTACCAGTGTCAGTTATAGAGCTAATGTTGAAACTATCTCTTATGCTGCCATCTATAGAATTAAAATCAATCCATGCTTTTGCAAGTTGTCCTTTTTCCGTTCCAGTGGAGTTTTGAAATACTGGGGCACCTGTACCTAAACTCTTAACAGTATTGACAGATAAAGTACTCATCCTGACACCTCAAAAACTATTAAATTAGCTGTGCTAAATAAATCATTAGCTATACCTCTTTGATTAACTGTAGCCTGTCCTGTCCCATTAGTCCTAATCTGATATTTGTATGTTATGTCTGATAGATTACTTAAATTTGTTTCATCAAGATGATGGTATGAATAGCTAAAAGTATCACTTGTATTTGAACCAAAAGCCAATGTAGATGTACATGGATCTGTACTGTCTGAATTTTGTGCAATAGGAGTACTATTCCTAACTAAATTTAAGTAAATTGCTGTTCCCTGTGCACTTTGCCCTAATGTCATGCAAGTCATTATTAAAAACTTACTAGAAGTTGAAGAAGGTGTAATCGTAACACTCAATCCAGTTATATCTCCAAAAGTATTTGTTGTATGGATTGTTGTACTATTTGTAAAAACAGGTTTCACTTGAATAACACCGCCATAAGCTCCTGTACCAAGACCACCTGTAGGAACAATACTATTTACTTTAAGTTGGCTCATAAGTTTATTATATAGACTTTTATACTACAGTCCATGTCTCACCAGAACCAACTGTAACGGTTACTCCGCTTTGAATCACTATAGGTCCAAAACTACCAGCATTTTTACCGTTAGTAATTGTATAGTTAGTCGTAACAGTTTGATCGTTTTCCCAAAATATATTATCTGACCCACCGCCCTGTGCTCCTGCTCCTGCAACCCCCCAACTTAAAGTTCCTGACCCATCCGATATTAGTGCATATCCACTGACAGGAGCATCTGTAGCTGGTAATGTAAGAGTTACATTGCTTGAAATAGTTGATGGTGCTTGTAAAGCAATAAAATGCGAACTATCAGAATCAGCAAAACGTAAATCATTCTGTGATTGAAGCGTTAATCCATTTGAATCAAATATCATTCGCTCTGTACCACTAGAAGAAAATCCCATGACATTTGCAGATTTTCTAAATAAACCTAAATCCGTATCTGTGTCGAAACTTAAGGCAGGAGTCGCTGCACTATTTGAGTCATCTATAAGCAAAGCACCTGTCATAGTACCGCCAGCTTTAGGCAACAAACCTAAATTCGATTGATCTATATTTCCTATCTCTGTAAAACCACCATTAGAACTATTTCTTATCTTTAAAATATTTGTAGTGGTATTTAAAAACGGCATACCAGCTACACATTGACTTGCAGCTAGATCGCTAGATTTAGAATTGCTTGACTGAATTGCAGCAAAAACAGAATTTAAATCACTACGGACGTTAGCTCCAGAGGCGTTCTCTATTGTATAATTTGTTACGTCAGACATAGTTAATAACTATTTTTCTCCATGTTACCCTCCTTTGCCGAAACCAACAGCACTGTAGGTAAAGTTTCTATCAATACTAGCATTACTTGAGTTTTTAAAATGAACTGTAAAGCCAGTTCCAGATATACTTGAAAGCTCAAAAAAATCGCCTGTAGCCATATTCTGAGGGGAAATATTAACAGAAGGTAAGAAACTATTCAAATTGCCAAGTGCAGACGTTCCAACAAAGAATGGTGCTGTAAATGTAACCGCTTTTGCCCCTGCTCCAGATGCAATGACAGATGATTGTTCAGTTCTTGATGGCATGGTTGCTGTATATCCTGCTTGCTGTAAATTCATATTCTGTGCTGTATCTGCTGTATCTATAGTAATTCTGAACTGAAAACCTCTACCTTTAAATGTTCCATTAGCAAAATCGTTAAAAGATGAATATGTTGGAGAACTAGAAGGATTATCGGTTGTAGTGCGTACAGCTATTTTTGCATTAACTTCGTTTGCAATACTTCCATCAAAATCTGTCCATGTATCTATATTCTCTGTTCTATTGTCAAACTCATCTCCTACATAAAAACCAACTCCTTGAAAATGCCTTTTCAGTTGTAGTGAATAAGTTGCTCCCAAATCTAATGTATCTACGAAATCGTAAGTGCCTGTAGCATTTGCTGTAGGATCTATAAGTTTTAATCCTCCTAACAATCCATCGTAAACTACATTTGATTTAGTTCCGTTATATGGTGTGCCATCTGTATCCTCTCTATCCGTTTTTACAGTAATTTCATCTATAAGTTGAACTGTTGAAAGACTGACACTAGCGGCCAAAGCACTGAACCTACCTCCATCATCTTGAAATTTAACAAGATAAGTACCCTCCAATGCAGGAACTATTGCTTCCGTAACATTACCAGCAACAGCTTCAATTACGTCTTGAGCACTTTGAAATGTAGCAGCACCTCCACTTTGATTTGTATGCCTCACATAAACTCGCCCTCCATGTAAGACATCAATTGAAGTAGATTGAGTAAATCTTAATCTTACAAACTGCTCATTAATAGGCTCAATAGTTAAATTACTTACGTTTTCTGGTAAAGCAGTTTTTCCAGAAGCAGTAAATGAAAAAGTTGTTGGTTGAGCAGAAGGTTGAAGTGAAGAGTTTATACTATATAGTTGAAATTCATATTCACCCTGTAATGAATCTAAAATTTGAAATTCAGTGCTTTTTGATTTAAGAGTTACAAAATTACCATTATCTAATCTGTAATTAAGTTCATACTCTACAGCCCTCGGAACATTGTTAAAATCTATATTTAATCTAGTTCTTGCAACATTACCATCTACAAAAAACTCTTCTACAACATTTGGTGAACCAGGGGCTTCTACAACATCATTTAATACCGTAATGTTACGAACAGGTAATGGAGAACCATCTTCAATAAAAGCATATTTTCCTGCGTTATATGAAGTTGCCGTAACAGCATAATTATCTTTATCCTCTGTAACTGAAACAACTCTCCACTGTGTAGTTTGTAGAGTTGTATTTTGTAAAATCCAAACAGTATTAGTATTTGGAATAGCACTAAATGGACTAGAAGAATCAATACTTATTACTGCTCCAGATATACCAGTAGCAGGAACATCTTTTGTCTCTACCGATCCATCAGGTAAAACAACACTAAGAGTTGCACTATTGCTTGCATCTAAATCTGTCTCTGTAATGTTATCTACAGTAATAGTTGTGTTTGTTGCAGATTTTACTCTGCCTCCTCTTCTAAGTCCTGCTCTTACTGGATCACTTACTTCTATAACCTGACCTGGCCTGACTATCACTCCTTCGGCTAATCCAGTAGCAAAACTAATAGTTTCCGAAGATTTTTGTTCCTCAAATAGAATAAATCTTCCCAACCTTCTAGCTTGATTTTTTGATGAACAAGCAAAACCTGTAATTTTTTTATGAATAATTCCATATTTATTTTTAGCAGTGGTATCTTCAACAGTCTCAAAGTTTAACTCTTGATTTTCCATATCAAAATAAGACACAGATACAACAGTAGATCTTGTTTTTAAACTTGTTCCAGAATATATAAATCCTTCAGCAGTAACATTTGATAAGTTAAATAAATAACTAGCGTCTGCGGGTCTATCTTGAGTGAGAGTAAGAGATCCAGCACTCCAAAATGTCATTCCTCTCATTACAGAACTAAGAGACGCTACTGTCTTAAAAGCATCTTCTCTTTTTTGAAGAACTACATTACAGCTAAATCTAGGTTCTTGCCCCCTTCTCCATCATCAACTAATTCAGAAGAATATACAGAAGCACTATAAAAAGCAAATTTATCAAGTTGAGCCTCAGTAATATGCTCTCCTAATCCGAACCTACTACTTGTTAACAAATTAAATAAAATCCAAGATGGATCTGAGCACCAATGAGTTGTAGTTGTAAGAGTTCCATTAAAAGTACCACTATAAGTTAGTCTTCCATTTGTCTGATCTACAGTTGCATTATGAGGTATCTTAATTTTTATCCCACGAATCCTATACATTCTTTGAGGAACACTAGAAAATTGTTCCGCATCGAGACGTAAATACAAATGAGCTATGTCTGGGTAAGCTCTTCGTTCATCTTTTATGTTGTGAGAGATGTCCATGAAAACTTATCTGTTACCCTTTCACTTGTACTGTCAGCAGTAATCCTACCAACTTTAACTTGTATAGGAAAAGAAGCATTATCTTTAATAGGGATTACAAAGTCTCTACTATATGAGCTTCTTGATTTTCCTCTAACTGTAAACTCTGAAACTTGCGTAGGAATTAAACCAAAAAGACCACCAGGTTGAATTGAGGTTTTTCCACCTTGATTTTTGTCAAAACGAGAAACAGTTCCATCATTTTCAGTAATTTCTATAAATACATCAACGGTAGTTCCTAAGTTTTTTCCGTCCGCTTCGTTAATATTAACAAGAGCATCAAAACGAATCGTAACTCTAATGGCATCAATATCGGAATCAGTTACAGTTCTTGTTACTGGTAATGCGTTAGTTACCTGTACCCCTACAGATGTTTCGTTTTCAATCTCACTTATAGCCTTTATGTGAGTTTGATTAGACGTTCCAAATCGTGGCTCGAATTTTATACTTTGAAAATTAAAATCACTAATTTGTATATTATTCGGATCTGCACTTGGTTTTATAATTGGTGTTTTATCTAAAAATATATCTTTTAAAGCCGCTTGAGAATAAGCATCAGTTCCTTTTGTTAGTCCTGCTGCTGATGGAAAACCCTCAATTTCTCCCTCACTTATGACTTCAATAAGGTTAATGGCTTGCCTACTTTGCAAAGAACCTAGAGTTATTGTTGCTGTAGGATTGCCACCACCAAACCACTTAAAAGGGTTTAGTTGGATTTCCTTTCGTCCTGCTCCAAAATGTATCTCAGGTATTCTAAACATAATTATGCTGAGTAATCATCTGTATCAATGCCGCCAGACACCACCAACGATCCGGTAAATATTTCACCATAAACAACTGGTATGGCAACACCCGCCCTTATTGTATTTTGTACTCCATTAAAAGTAAAACTAGATGGATCGTCAGAAGCTCCATTAAGTTGTTCTGTAGGAGTTAACATTTGCGATATACCAGACAATGCTAAATAAATACCCAAATTTCCTGCTGCTGCTAAAAGTGCTCCTCCTCCAGAAGTTCCAAACGCAAAGGCACTTGTACCTTGTCCTAATCCTAAACCTACTGTGGGAGCAAAAATAGCTGCTCCAATTAGAACTGCTCCAAGTAAAAACCTTCCAAAACCTTTTCCTGCTCCCATAATTACTGGCACAATTTTTATTTCCTGACTTCCTGTAGGAGTATCTAATTCAGTCTCATTAATCTCATAATTTCCTACTTTTACACAATAATTCTGCTCCATCATATGAGATTCTAAACTAGGAAAGTTTGCTAGTAAAAATCTAAAAGCATCTACTGGTGATGATATTTCAGCTTCAAAGGTACGCTGTCCCAAGAATCGAGCTAGTCTACCGTAAACTTTAATTTTACTGAGCATAGCGATACCTCTTCTTCGTACAGTCTATATGGTCTTGATCGTAAAGTTCTCTACAGCTAAGTCTTTTCACACAATGTTGAAAAATAGTTTGATTTCCTAAATATAAAGCAACATGATTTAATTTACCTGTATTTGTTGTGTCCATAAGAAGAACATCACCCTCTTCTAAATCTATCGTATCTTCTAATTCAATAAAACCAGTTAAAGGTAGACCATGTTCAAATAATGGATTTTTTGAAAATTCTTTTGGGCTTTTCGGTCTATCCCAATGTTTTAATTTAATATTTCTTTTTCTTCATACCAATCATGTATTAAACTCCAACAATCTTGTACTCCCCAGACCCATTCTCTACCAATCAATCCTTTCTTATAACCAGAAGGCTTAAAGTAGTGCCATTGTTTTGTCTCTGGAGTGACAATATAAAAAGGTAAATCTAAATATTCACAACTGGCTAAATCAGCTTCACTTGGATATGGTGGATGATTCGGATGACTATGTATTACTGCTATGACTTCACCTTTATCTTCAGCTTTTATCCAATCATCAGGATCTAAAATAAAATAATCACCCTGTTCTTCAGCAATATTTTTACAGGGATAATACTTTTCTTCGCCTTTATAGATAATCAATAGACCACAAGCTTCCTGTGGTGAATCTTTTTGTGCGTGTTCTAATGCAATATCTTTCCAACTCATCTTAAAATCCTAAAAATGCTCCAATACCAGGAAAAATATCTTGAGTAGCGATCCTTTGCGGTAGTTTTACATTTACTAAATCCAAAGCAGATTGAGCTTCCCATGTAACTATATCTCTTGTCTCCGTAACTTTACGATCCAAAAAATAAATCTCCTGTGGAAATTCTGCGGTAGGGTCTGGTGTCCCGAAAGGGTTTGTACCTCCTGTAAAAATTTGCAGCATCTAAATATCGAGCAAGAGTTCTTATTCTTGTAAACTTTGCACCATTTAAGTCATTTCCTGCGGTAGTTTGATTAACATCCTGCATTATGGCTGTAATCGTTCCAAAAATATTACTTATTGAAATTTGTGGTCTAGGTAAAGTACCTGTAGATCCAAACTCAAATCCAGTACATTCGATAGGAAATCTTAAATATGAATTACCATCCCAAACCATTTCTCCATTAGCATTTAAATTTGCACCATTATGAAAACGATATAAAGTATTAGTTCCATGTAATGCAGTAATTAATTCAATAGTAAATAATTCAATAACTGATCCAGGGTTTATTGACTGTAATGCTGAAACTGGTATTGCCATTATGGTTCAAATACCTCTCTAAAGGTAGCTTGCACTCTTGCTCTGTTTAGGTATGGAATTGATTTATTCCAGCCTTCACAAACAAACTTTGATGAACTGGCTTCTCCAGGTGGTGTAAAAGTAAAACTAGCATTATCAACTGCTCTCTCATCTAAAAAAGTTTCAATCGTATCTGCATCTGCTTCTGATACTTCAAAAGTTAAATTAAATATTTTAGGGTTTTGATTTAATCCAAAAGTAGTACGCTGTTCATAGCCATCTCCAAACTGAATAGTTCTTGTGTTTGGTTGTGATCTTTTCTGAACTCCGTAGGTTGGAGTAATTGAAGGAAAAGTAGCCATTATGAAAGTAAACCTCCAGGACGTTTCTGCTGTAATATTTCAGATTGTACTGCAACTGAGATAAGACGACCAAGTTCTCTACCTTGCTGTTCATCACCCTCAACATTCGATCCAGAGGCATCTACATTTACTACTACATTTGTAGAACCACCAAGAGCATGGTTTGGTGTAATCATTCCTGATACTCCAGGACTAAATAACTCAGGGCCACGTTCTCCAACAACATAACTACCACCTCGTTTTACTGGTCCACCTTCTGCTTTAAATATTGAACCCAGAAGTCCAACTCCAGGCATAAAACTTCCTCCTGCATTGCCGAATATCGCCATATTTAATGCAGCATCAATCATCTTATCAAGAACATTTCTCATGACATCATTTAATGTAGATGTTCCCCTTATCAACTCTTTAATTCCATTACCTAAATCTGTTTTTATAGTTTCTGCCATATCCTTTGCAGATTGTTCAATCTGAAGCATTAATTCTCTTTCTTTCTGTAAAGCATCTAATTTTCTCATTTTATCTGCAAAATCTTTTTCATTTATATCTAGTCCCTTATTTCTCATTTCCTGTAGTTTTTCTTCTATTTCAAACTCTAAAACAGATAAATGTCCTTTTTCTTTACTCTTCTCCAGTAGTTCTATATCTGTTGTTAATTTTTTCTGGGCAGCTTTGTTAATTGCGTCATTTATTGTTTTAATTTCCTGGTCTATATCTTCTTTTTTATAAATGCTGTTAATGCGTCTAATGCTAATTTTTTATTTTCTATAGCTGCTGCTTTAGCTTTATCGTCAAAAGAAAAGGGATTTACTCCTTTACTAGCATTTAAAAATTCAGTAAATAGTCTATCTTGTTCTGCATCTCCCGTTCCAAACTCTTTCTTAGCACGATTAAATGCTACGTCAGTTTCTACTTGTCTAGTTAATGCACTTAAGACTCCAGATTGTTCTATAAGGTTTGCGATACCAACTCGCATATTCAACATGAACGTACTGAAACTACTTGATAACCTTTTAGTCTGATCGCCAAAATTACTTAGAGCTTTAACACCATCTGCACCTACCTGTTGTGTCATTTTTTGTCTGACTAAATCAAAAGCAGCTTCCTGATCTCCTAATGATTCAAGTGTTTTTATCTGTTTTTCATATTCTGTTCCAGTTAATCCGAGAGCTTGAATAAGCGGTGTTGTGTCTTTATTTACACTATTTATTGCTTGTCCTAACTGACTTATGCTTGACGTAAATCCCTGTATGCCAGATACTACAGCCGTTCCAATAAGACCTCCTGCGAAACCTCCCATCTGTCCACCAAATGCACCACCAAGTCCACCACCAAGTCCGCCACCTAAAGCAGCCAGTGGGCCTTGACCAAATAACAGAGGAAATGCACCACTTATTGCAGCACTCTGTAATGCTGGACCTCTATTCCTAGCCAGTGTTCTCAATAATCCTGAACCTCTTTGTCTGCTACCTGCTGGTCCAGGTAAAAGATTACCTCGCCTGTCAAAATTAAGAGATTCTCTAGGTGCGTTTCTTCGTAGCTGCTTATCAAACTCTTTAGCTTCTACTTTCGCTTCTTTAGTTTTTATTCTTACAATATCTTTTCCTAAACTTAGTGACTTCTTTCTATCTAATACTGCTTGTTTTCTAAATTTGGCGGATTTTTCCTCCATTTCACCCAGTTTTCTCTGTAAGTCAAGTTCGTCAAGTTGCTGTTGCCTTGCCTGTTGGTTAGCTAAAAACTTTTTACCTTTAGGAGAATCAGGCATAAAGCTGAATCCACCTATAGGCATTGTGTTCTCTTTAGCGACTCTAAGTATGTTTCGTTGAGAGCCTGGTTGATCTGGTCTACCAAGTACAGGACTACGACCAAAACCTGTTGTCTGTCCTATAAATGGTTTTTTAGGACCAAATGTACCTAGATCTCTTGTAATAGGGAAGGCTTCGACACCGCTAAGACCTAAAGGTGTATTTGCTGTTAAGCGTGTTAAAGAAGAAATAGGTCCTGATGGTTTAACATCTACACTTGCTGGCTGTGGTCCTTGAACCATTCCAATTCTACTTGCAATAAATCTTGGCGATCCTGGTTCTCTGACACTTCCAAATCTCGAAGATGCGATACCTGTGCTGGTAAATGGTCCGCCAGCCATAGATCTGCCACTTAATCTCGCCTGTTGTGCTTTTTCTTTTGTTATGGCTCGTTGAATCTTTAATTCTTCAAGAGCTACTTTTTGGTGAGCTTTTGCTGTTTTAAAATCTTGTCTACCATCAGCTAATGCTGCTTTATTTATTGCTCTTCTGGCTTTATCTACTTTTAACCCTTGATCTGCTGCTTTCTGTACTAGATCGCCTATGCGTCTAGTCTCAACCATCGCAGCCCTTTGAGCATCCTTACTCTTAGCTATCCTGGCTTCTACTCGTTGTGCTTTCTGATTAGTCGATATATTTACTCTGCCTAATTTATCTATGTCTGTTTTTATAGTCTTTAGGTCTTTTCTTACCTGTTCTGTATTAAGTTGTATATTTACGCGATACTCGGTTGCCACTGATTCTTGCAGAAAATATGGATATTAGAAGTTTAGCGTACTTTGCGATATTGAGCCTGTCTTTTTGCCTTTTCGTATGCTTCTTCTTCACGCTCAGACTTGAGGGTAAAGTAAGCGTTCCAACCATATAGTTCTTTTACAGACATTTTTTCCTGCATTTCTT
>FUIF01023373.1_pt1 | contig 18537 bp, 34 predicted proteins | sample 1003461 | NCBI WGS metagenome assembly FUIF01 (sample SAMEA80401918, study PRJEB19352) | marine metagenome | reverse complement strand
TTTAGAAGAGTAAGTTTACCTGAATAATTTCATACCTCCCGTAACTCCTGTTTCTTGTTTGAATGTTTTCCTCATCAAGATGAACATCTACTTCTGCCATAGGAAAAGACACCGTAAAATTATCGAGGTAATTAAACTCGCTTTCTAGTTCTCTTACGTCAGGGTAGAAAAAGAGAACTGCCCCCCGATTAGATGAATAAGACATTGTTTGTTCATCAAAATAATTCCCCCATTCTTCCGCAAGGTCATAAGCGTAATCAACAATTTCGTTTTCTGTATACATATCTCTGTTGTCTAGAATCGGTTCAACAAGTAATCGTCAACGAAATTTTCAATTTCATTTTCCATCGCTGCTACAAAATCTTCTGAAATTTCATCAGTAGTATCAGTAATGTTCATTGTGCTGTAAATGTCTTTGTACACTCCTCTTGACGCATCGCGCAAAATGTCAGCAATGTATTGTCCTAAGTAATTTTCCATATCTCTGTTGTTTAGTACAGGCTTCGATCAATACGATCTAATTCCTCAAAAATTTCATCTAAGGCTTCAGCAAGTAATGTATCGCCCACTTTTTTCGCCTCATAAATTGCAACATCTAATTCCGATATTGCACCACTTATTGCTATTCCAAGTTTATTCATATCAATGTTGTTTATAGGTAAGTAATTTCTGCATCAGGCTCTTCATCTTCCAAGTCAGCCATGATTCCATCTAAAAGATATTCATCGTCAGGATCATTAACTTGTATCTCAACCATCCTTCGCATATCACCACGATTGGCATCTACGTATCCAAAGTCATCAATGTAAATATCCAAATCACCTTCGCCTGCACCTCGTGAATCTAGGTAATCATGTACTTCGTTAAACGATAAGCCTTTTATTACAATAGTCATATCTCTGTTGTTTACATATATAAATTGGTGTACTTAACAATAATTTCTCCTCGTCCTATCGTCTTAATTTCAGTAATCCATTTATCAGGAAAAACTTCGTAAGCGATTTCTTCAATTATATCCTCGTGTATAAACGACCCTCGCATATCCATTGGGTCATCAGGTGAGAAGTTAATTGTAGAATCTCTTTCATCATGATAACCTAATCTATAACCTTCAGACTCAACCAAGCTAATAAACTCGTCAACGTCTGCCATATATTCATTGTAATCAAATGCCATATCTCTGTTGTTTAAGCGTATTCTACATTATACCCTGCACGATACAAGGCAGATTCTAACTCGTCGGCTTGTGTGTGATTTGCGTTGTATAGGAGGATTTCTACCTCATAGCCATTTACGTATCCTACTGTTGTTATTTCCACATTACCGAGTCCACCAATTATTTGCTCGCAAAATTCTTGTAGTTCATCGGCCCTAGAGCTTTGTGAGCTTGGCGAATCAAAATAAACAACTAATTCATGCGTCAGTACCATATCTCTGTTGTTTAAAATTCGTTTGCGTCAAAACCGTTTGCCTTCAATACCTCTAGGATGTCTTGACCATAACGTGAGTCATCAACTTCCACAACACAAGCCATCATGCCCTTACTTCTATAGTGAAGTACAAACACATCAAGATCGTGCAGCTTCAATACATGCTCTACATCTCGCCAGTGTTCGTGTACTAAAATATCCATCTTTTTATCTTTATAGCAAAATATACATAAATTTATACATATTTGCAAGCAAGTTGTAAGTTTTCGATGTGCTTCCTACTTATAAATATACCCTGCGTTACAAGTGTAACCTTTTTTCTAGCATACCCTGCGATTGCATTTGGCCTTGCAATTCACTCTGTACAATGAATGCTTGGTTCGTTTGTGGCAATGATAGCTGACGGCCACCTGCACCTTGAGGTACTAATGCACCTGTCATACTACCTCGACCACCACCACCACCACCTCGACCTATCGAACCACCGCCTGCTCCTGCTTTGTCCAGTAAGCCCTTAACTTGTGCAAAAGAACTCAAGGCTACACCAATCATTTGAGCAATGAAAAGAGGAGCGGTGAACGGAGCGGCTGCTCCTGTCACTTCTGCTGCTTTTAACGCACCAGTAATTGCGCTCTGTACGGCTTGAGCCTGTGATAATAGAATGCTTGTAATAGCAAATGCTTTTTGGGCATTTGACCCTTCGGCTGCTAACCTTTCTAGTCCGCTGCTAATATCTTCCGCTGCTCTAAATTGTGCTTGTCTTGCGGCACCTTGAAGTTCAATACCCTTAATTGCGTCTCTTGTCGCTTTTTCATTAGCTGCTATTTCGGCAGCATCAGCATCAAGCATCATCTGCGTCTGCTGTTCCAAAAATGCCTCCAAGTCGTCTAAACGTCGTTGATAGTGATCGCGCTGTGCTTGCTCTTTAGCTTGATCCCGCTCAAATTCAGCCATTGGATCAAAACCGTCATCTTCCCATAATTCAGCCTCTTGTTCTCGTTCTAATTGACGTACAAATTCAGCTCCAAACTTTAGTCGCCTCGCCTCTAACTCTCTTTGTATTCGAGCAGCTTCATTTTGTCGTTCAATCTCTAAAGTACGCTCTGTTTCAATTGCCAGTTGCTGTAATATCAGAGCATTAAATTCCGCTTTTAAGCTGTTGACTTCTTCATCAATGTTAATTTGTGCATCGTCTATCTTTTGCTGTCGCTGTCGCTTGCTTAACAATATGTCTATAAAGCTCAACGCATCTTTTGCATCCTCGTTTCTTTGCGCATCAATCGCTTGAAGAACATCCTTTTGCTGGGCCTGTAAATCCTCAAGTCTTAATTGCCGTTCAATTGCTAAATTAAAACGCTCTATACCTTCTGCTGTGGTGATGTCAAGGTTCTGCACTTCACGCAGGCGCGACCCCATTGTTGCCAAGGCTTGGTTTCGTAAGTCGGCACTGGCTGTGCTATCGTTGACGGTATCAATGTATTGCTGATTGGCAGTGACATATGAGTTTACGGCTTGTGTTCCAGCCTCAATGCGTTTGTTGTATGCCTCTTGTTTTTCGTCAACGCCAGTTAGCAGGTTGCTAATTTTTTCCCAGTTTTCAATTAAGGCTTCTAAGCCCAAGATCAACAAACCAATACCGAGGCCAGCAAATGCACCCTTTAAGAATTTTAGGCTACGACCTAAACGTCCAACCGCTCGTTGCGTCGATTGAAACTTACGAATCATCATCTGAATGTTGCGAGGCAACAATCCACTAAACAAGTTGGCAAAGTTTCCGAATTCTTTAGAACTGGCTTTTGCTGCTCCCCGCGCTTTCTGTTTTAACGCATCAACTTCATCACCTACTTCCTTGATGTTCTGTTTCGCGTCCTCAACTTCAGCGACAACTTTCGCTTCTACATTTATCGGTTTAGCCATTTTCTAGTGTCAGTTTAATTTTGCGCCACAGCTTGCCATCTAATGCATAGCGTCCATACCATTGTTTGTACAGGGGGCTACCTTTATATATACGCTGATTCATTAAATCAATCGTCGGAATAACTCCGCGACCTACGTTATTTATAAATTCTTTCACGTTAGATAAATTTAATAACGCTCATTGCCGTAAGACGTACATGTGCAAAAAAGCGGATGATGTGATTAGCCTGACCTGTAATTCTTAAATTCAAAACAGCAGGTCTATTTGACCCCACGACAATTTGCCAAGAAACACCGTGAACGTTGTTGTGATCAGATTGGTGGCTGATTGTAGTAAAGCTGCCTACTTCGCCTCCGCCACCGCGATACGTCTTTACCGCACCCGTTAGCTTCATAGTATCCACATCCCCAACAACTCCCGCTGTGCCGCCTATTTGCATTGCTACGATGTCTATTTCAGCAGCATAAATCATATTGGGTGCAAGGTCTATATCAGTGCCTCCGTTTAGCAGATTCATACTAACGGCTTTATTGCCAGTAGTAGTTTTTTCCATGCCAAACTCTAATACATTGACCGTGTAATCTGAAGCGGAAAAACTTTTGTTGAAGCTGTCAACGATTGGACTGGGTGTAGGTGTTGCTCCACCGTTTAATGTATAAGCTGTTTCAAAAGATGGCACAGTTGGGTTGCCTCCAATCGTGGGGCTAACGGATTTGTAAAAGCAGTCTCTATCTATGCTATCATATTTGTAGCCAAACCGTTCGCAGCATTCTCTATTCACTACTACAGCCGTGCCATCTGTTACTGACACAAAATCAACTGTACCATCAGAATTATATGTGTCTGGTCTTTGGGTGCAATCCCAGTCTCCCTGATCAATAACTTTCAGGAGTTTGGCTTTACACGGTGTATTACCACTGACAACGTAATTGCTTACACTTAATACACGCCAGTAGCTGTCATCAATCCATATTTTATCATTAAACCGTAAATTCCTTACGTCTTCAGGACTTAGAAACACAGAGCAGTCCATCAATCGAGCGTCTGCGTTGTATATATTATCTATGTAACTTGCCCAGTATTTGCGAAACATAAAAAAGAACGGCACGCCATTAACCAATGGGTGTGTGTCGTCATCGGGATAATCATACCCCCAATTTAGGCTTACCGTATCCGCAGCTATTGGTGTTGCGCTATATGCTGAAAAATACGGGTACTGCGTAATTGTGTCGCCTTCTATATCAAAATTATATCCGTTGCCGATGTCTTGCAACCTGTGATAGTAACCTAAGATTGGTTTATTAGATATTTTCTTTGCTCCATTCTCGCTGTTAATCCATTGACGGCTAACCAAAACATTGGGAACAAGTGTTTCTTCCGTCTGTGAGTTTTTACGAATTGCCTGTGTCCTTAACGGTACAAACACATCACCAATTTCTTCGTCCTCAACTGCGAAGTCGTTATCGTTTTCATAGATGAATTGTCCCTTTACCCAATTCCAGTTTCTTTGCCACCACTCGTTTTTGTGGTCTTTGCCTTCTGCGTCAGAGTAAATCAAGCGTTTCTTTTGCAAACTCGTAGTTGGCTGAATCACCTTAGATTTACTTACATCCAGTTTCTTTGTCCAATCTTTCTTGGCACCACCGCTGAAATATTCTAGAGCCGTTTCGATTTTTAAAACGGTAGGTAAGTCGATGTCATGCTCTATGATAATATTGTACTTGTCAATAATTGCTTTAAACCATTCATCGAGAGTCAGCTCAGGCATGTTTGTTGCCATATCAACGACAGCACCCGTAGGGTTTTCTGTGTCGTATAGGGGAACGCTAATAAATGAGTTGTCACCACTGATTGACGTATTAATAATTACATCGCTTGACGCTTCAGCCCCTGCCTGAAAGTTAACTTGCTGCGAGGCAGTGCATGTCATTTGGAACGTAGCTGTGTAAACGTATCCTGCGTTACTAGCTGCTGGTATTACGATTTGATCGCTAAAAGACTGCGTAGTGCTGCTTACGTTAAAAGAGAAGTAGTAATCATTCGTTTGTGCTGTAGACAAAACAAGCTGCACAGAGAATATGAATGTCCCTTCAAACGGAGCTACAAATACACCTGTCGTAAATAAGTTGTCAGGGTCAAAAAATGGTGCGGACTCGTCACTTGGTAACAGAGTAACAAGAGCTTGTGGTGTTGCTGCTGGTAGCGTGACATTAGACGTAAACCCAACCTTTGCCCCGTACAATGGCCTTGTTGACACTACGTTTTGCTCAGTCGCTAGGAACATGTACAGCTCAGTAAATCGAGTGCTACTTAGCTCAGCGCAATATTCAGCGGTATACCCTGCAAATTTTAGAATGGCATTCATTAAGAATTGCACCCTGATTGCAGGTTTTAAGTGAGCTACTTTGATGTTCCAGTTAGAATTTAAACCAGAAAAATAACCGCTGTCACTCGATAGATACCACCCGAACGGATAATAGCCATGATCAACTAAGGGATATACAATTGTACCATTACCTACTGAGCCGTTGGTAATGTCATTATTTACATTCCACGAGTCTTTTACATTTCCCACTGAAAGTGCATGGTCTAAATCAACACCGAGGTAAGCGAATAAATCGTCAAATGATTTACCGCGTATAGCACGAAATAAGTCAGCAGTTGTGCCTAAAACATTGACGTTGTACTGGTCTTTGTTTACGGTGTTTAGCTGGAGAATACCCACTAAAACCACTATACCCTCATCATAGACTTCTACTGTCGTTTCGCTATATGCAGACCATGTGCCTTCCGCGATATTGACTTCGTGGTAATGATTAAAGAACTGGTTGTTCTTCTTAGTTCGAGGCAACTTAAAACTTAAACTATGTGGGCTGCTGCGTTCCGATAGCTTCGTGTTATTCTGTATCTCAAAGTTTAACTCAACTCGTGGGTCTTTTAAATCAAGGCTGACCGTATCAGCTCCGTCTTGAGATTTAGCTAATACCTCTGTCATATCGTAGGTTTATAACGTGACTCTTCAATGTTCACCGTGTACACAATGCCCTTGTCATTAACGCTAGTCTGGAAATCAATACCTGTGTCAGTTACTACACATCCGCGCCACGCACTATCATAATACCATAATACCGTCGGGCTGCTCATCAAGCTATCAATGACCCTATTAAACTCCTCGTCTTCTGCGTCGGTGTTTAGCTGCCATGTGTTTACCGTCCGCACATCACTTACTTTTAGACCACCTTCGTATGGCTTTGACCCATATGTTACCCCTGTTCCTGCGTTGTACGAATTACCTGTAACTTCTCTAAAGTCGGATCTCTGTATTCGCTGTTTGTGTACGTTCCGAGAGTAAAAAGTATAATAGTCCCAACCCCCTAATTCATTCCACCACGCTAAACGAATCGGTGTGTATTTGCACGCTCCTTTCCGTGTAATCTTGTATTGTGTGCTTGTCTCATTTCCGCTCAGTGTGGTGCCGCTCGCAGTCTGTACTGTATAGTATGACCACCCTGTATTTGCAGAAGGTTTCAAGTTTGCTTGACCACTCTGCGTTTCTAGGTTTGCTGGATAGATGCCGAAATACAAAAAGAATTCAAAAGGTGTACTGGCTGATGATGGCGATGGGCTAGTTGTGAAGTAACCGCTGTTTAAAGCTGATCCGTCACTCTCATAGTACGCCACATGTATGTATGCAGGATTCGAATTCCAAGGCGCATTGGTCGTCCCATTGATAAATGCTATTATTCCCTCATCGGTTGGCTGTGCAACTAGTTTCTGTGGATTGTAGACTGACAGTAACTTGGAGGTATTGGAGTCTAGAATGTAATTGCTGGCGTTCGTTGTGTCATAGTCATTGAAGACTGGCGTAAACGTGCCGTTGACTACATAGTCTGTTGTTGTCTCTGCTGCCGCTGGGTACTGCGTTGGTTCGTCATCTGCCGATGCCGCGTATTCATAGAAGAACTTTAGGGTAAAAGCATCCATTGAATTTGGGGCTGTGGTAATTGACCCCACGGCATGTTTATTGTGATCTTGCGATACATATGCTTGCAAAATCCGCGATACATTAAATACACCAGAATCAGAATTATTTGGCAGTTGCTTTAACGTAGCGACTGTAACTGAATTGCGGATGACTTGGCATATATACCTAAACTTAGGTTGCGCTGTATTCGTGTCCTCTGTTACAACGTAGACAATTTGATCGGCTGTGCCTAGCAAAGTTGGTGTTGGCTCTTGTGTTATTGTGATTGCCATTACAGTTCTAATTCGATATTAAACTTGAGAGGTAGGCTTTTTTAAAAAAATGGTAAACGTCAGAAGCAAATGCTGTCGCTATTTTATCTCTGTGCTTATCAAACAATATACGCATTGGCGGACGTATGAATGGAGTCGGCTCGATTCCGTATTTATAAATATTAGTGGATATGGCTCGAACCAAACTTTTACGCGGAATGAACCTGCCTTTGGCATCTCGTGCGTCTTTGATTGGTTTTACTACAACCCACTTATCAATAGCTGGTATTAGCTTTCCTTTAGGGCCAGTGCCTGATCCAAACTTGAATGGGCTAAGTGGTGCTTTCTTGTTATTTACTGCACCCTGCACACCCTGTTCCACGATGTCCCAATAGTCAGCACCTTGAAATGTAAACGTTAGTGAAAACTCGTTCTTCTTTGTCGCGTACTCATAGTTCATTGAGTTGCGTAGGTTGCCTGATGCGTTTTTACCTTCTGCATCAAGAATTGCTCGCGCTCGTTTTATAACTGACTTAGCATATTTGTCGAATGCCTTTTGCGTTCTGTATAAGTCTAACTTGTGCAGCTCACCACCTATCTCTATGACGTATTTAATAGAGGGCATTACACAAGTTGGTTGAGCTTGGCAACTTAATTGTAAATGACGCTGACCATCCTGTAAGGCTGTTGGTCATTCGGGCGGCAAATGGTTCACACGCTACTGGCATTTCAAACGACCATTCAGGCGGCACAAAATTGTTGACGTTAGATTGCGCTAAATGAAATGCTGCAATGACATCCTGCATAATGCCAAACGTGTCTGTATAAACTTGTGTTACATAGTCGTGTTGCACTTCAAAGACAACTGTTGCCACAAATACTTCGTATGTGTATTCCGTGTGAGTGCCTAAGATGTTGGCCTCTGTCACTTGAGCATACAGTAGCGGAAACTTATCAATCGTCAGCTTATCAATATCGACCTCATCAATTGAGTGTGTGTAAAACGACTTTAACTGCTCGTGGTTTGCAGTAATCGATTCGAATACATCGTTTATGTCACTTACTGTCTGCATTGATTTTAATTTTATTGGCCATGTTTTGATCTTTCTCGTAGGCTAGAAAAGTGAATGCCTCTTCTATTAATATACGCGAAATGCTTTCCATTTTTAAGATGTCGCCATCAGCCAATTGATACATGATAGCATACCACCCCCACTTTTGCGCTACTTTGTCTGTGCTACCTGTACTGGTGAAGAGTGCTGCAAATTTTGCGCTAATTGACTTGCGATACGATAAAAAAAAACCACCGCACCAATTGCCACGTCCATCTTGCACTCACCCATTGCATCTATTTTAATTTGACTGGGGTTGTAAGTTTCTATCTCGTAGAGCTTTAGTTTTCTTCTAACAATCGGTCTGTAAAGTATAGCAAGCATTTCTTGCATGTTTTCGTACATGCCTTTTTCCATGTATGTTTCCATGTCTGCAAACTCACCAACAGTCAACTCTTGCATGTTCGGAATAAAACCATATTCAATCCCATCCATTACAAACGACTGATGCAAATAGAAGTCTGTTAGTTGAGGCTCGCGAAAAAGCCATGTAAGCTCGCGTGTAATCTTGTTGAGCTCTTCGACATGCAATCTGTTCACTAAACCTTCTTCAGCTCCGCAATACACCTCTAAGACCTTCTGAACGGCATCTGACCCCTTATTGTCTTCCCACGTGTCCAGCATTTTTTTGTACTGAGCCACGGTAATGTCCGCATAGCTTTCTGGAATTGTAAGTCTAATCTTCATTGTACAAAGTATTTACCCGTTCGTCTTAGTAGCTTGTTTAGGCACACATATCTGACAGCATCGACGCAGTGATTCCAATCATCCCGTGGTGTGTTCAACACCTTGCCATTTTTGTCTGTCATCCACTTGTAGTTGCGAAATTCCTTCTGTGCGTCAAGGCTCGTTTCCTTAACGTATATCTTCTTGCGTCGCATCAAATCTATGCCAATGCGAACAGAGTCTGGCCCTTTCTTCGCTGGCTTGATGTTAAAATTCATCCTGTGTATTTCTTCAATACTCTTAGGTTCGCTGCTGTCGGCTATAATTTCTTCGTGACGTGTAATGCCTAACTCAGTCATCTTATCTGCTATGTCGCTATTAGTCAAACCACCGCTGTACAAGAATTGCTCAATGTAGATTGCGTTGTCGTATTCGTAGACCTTGACCAAAGCTGTCGGATCGTTGGCAAAGCCCCAGTCTAAACCCCACGCTAAAAACTTCGCATGTTCTGGAAGCTCCGTATATATGTCACTACGAAAGATGGTCTCACGACTAATGCCTCGTTCTCCTAGTCCGTAAACCGTCCAGTAATATTCGTCCGTGTCTTTCAGCCTTTCAATTTCGTCAATCGTCTCTTGGTTGAGATAGGGATTGTCGAGGTAAGTTGACTTGTAAAAGCTGGCATCCTCTCTTGGAATGATTGCATCATAGATATACGAGTATTCATCACTGGGGTTGTAGTCAAGTATGATGCTTGGGCCTTCTAGCTTGTTTGACGTTCTTAGTGCTAGTTGTCGGTACGTTTCCAAGTTTAACTCGTTGGCTTCATTGGCAAAAAAAAATTGTCGAGTAGCGCCACGAATTTTCTGTGGCTGATCAATCGAGATAAACTCAATCGTGTTCCCAAATAAAGCGTAGGTGTTTTCTGTCTTGTTGTGATTGCGTTCGTCATACCACCCTTCCCTGTCAAGGATAAACAAAAAGTCACGCATGACTGAAGCCCTTAACGACGGGAAACTCTTACGAACTATAGTAATCAGGTATCCCGCATTCTGATTTTCGTAGCACCATTGACACAACACGGTAATGATTGAAAACGTCTTGCCACTACGTGTGCCGCCTTGAAAAACTGCTATCCTCGTTTTGCAGTTAATCAGGTCGTAATACGTTTTGGGTTGTTTCACTCAGTTAATTTTGAGTCTGTCTGATCGGTGTTGTCTAGCACCTCTTTAAACCAACTTGGCTCGCTCATTGTCTCGTTCACTGTAACCTCCGTCTCTGATTGCTTAGGCATAAAGTAAGGCATCAAACTGCTTAGAGCTTTCAGGTATTTCTCATCGCTGTTTTCACGTAACACCGCTAATGAATCTTTGATGTTATCCATCTCACCCTCCATGACATCCATGAAGATACTTCGGGACTGCTCGGTAACCTTGTTGCTTGCTCCTTTAGGTCTACCCTTACCCTGTGTGTTTCCTTTTTTAAATGGCATTTGCTGTTATTCTATGTTATTTTAACATGGTAATATCCCCACCGTACAACATTGGCAGTGCGTTTTCATGCATGGCATAATGTACAGCAGGGAATCCGTTAATTAATATGATCAGAACAAATCTCCTCTAAATCTCTGCCATTTTCGTCTTGCAAAATCCCCGCATACATACCTTGTGTGTACCACATGTTTACGATTTGCCAAACCTCTTGATCGCTTATGTTTGATTTATTCATCTATCTGTTGTTTGAAGTGTTCAATAACTGATTCAGTCTTTTGCTTATAGAACGACTTAAAGTCCCCTTGCTTGCCTTGCGACTCCCATAGCTTATACAACACACCTCGTAACCTTTGGCTTTGGGTCTTTGGCTTATCGTAAAGGTCAAGTTCTATGTTGTCTAACTCATTGACCTCATCTTGGTTCATCTCTTCAGCAGCTCTAAAGTACAGGATTCCAAAAGTATCGACCAGTTCGTCTATGGCCATGACTTCCGTGCTTGTCTTCTCTTGTGTTATAAACCTGACGCTTACCGATCGGTCTTTCCGTCTTTGGTATCCGTCAAGTATTCCTTGCGTTAAGATTCGCATGCTGCATCATATGCTTGTTCTAGCTTCTGTAGTCGTTCCTTCAAACAGCCACCGCACCGTGTGAATCTTGCTTTCAGCCTATAGATTTCGCGATACAAGTTGTTTGCTGCTTTTTGTGCTTCAGCGTTTAACACTCCTTTACCCCATTGTTGTTTCACCTGCTCCTCCCAAACTACCTTTTGCTCTTTGGTCATGACTTTACCATAAGGGAATAGTTTGTTCCACTTTTCTTTACGTGCTTGACATCCGCAGTCGTCAGTTACGGCTTCAACGACTTTCTTAATTCCCGACGCTTCTGTTAGCTTCTCCACTGTATCCCCAAGACCCTTGGATTTTTTCCTTGTTTTTTTGGATGTGGTCTTTCGCTTTTTTGAGGCTGTCTTGGATTGTTTTTCTTCCGATTCCTGTTGCATTAGTCAATGTGTTTATACTGTGATTGTGAATATAGTACACTCTGAATATTTCTGCTTCAAACCAGTTCAAATCATCAAGCAACGAGTCGATCATTTGCAACTGCTCTTTGTGGTTCATGTCTTTGTAGCTGTCTGACATGTTACCTACAGCTCCCATAGGATATTCAAAGGTTACGTTTTCCGTCCATTTTTTATACTTGTAGTAAAACCGCGTTGTCTTTGAGAAGGAACAAATCTTAATCCACCTTAACACGTACCATAGCAACTCACCCCTCTCACACATTTCTGTGTATTTGTCGTCATCTCTCTCTAAGATACTGACTGCCACGTCATTAACCAAATCATTGCCGTATTTTTCACCGACGCAAATGTTAGATATGTGTTTTAATTCTTCGTAGTGGTCATGAAAAAACTCCTCGATACAAGTCACAGTTCTTTAGTTAGTCGTTTAAAGTGGCTAGTCAACTCTTTCAACTCAGCCGTTGTGAACTTTACCGTACTGTTGCTTTTCTGTATCAAACGATCGCTTGTCCCCTCACCGTAAACTCTGTCTAGATTTTTACCAAACTCGTATTGCCTGCCGCCATTACCCATATTGCAATGAGCGCATTGTGGCATACAATTAAGTGTCTCTTGCTTACCGTCTATTTCTTCAACATACCAACGAGTGCTATACTTCGTTCTTGTTTGGAAATGACCAGCTTGCATACCGTCTTTCTCCCAGAATTTCTTTTTGCCACAAGTCCAACAAGACACATAGCCTTGCGGGTCTGCATACCTTTTTCGAACGTAAATAGAATACGCTGCGTCTAAGTTTGTTACTGCTCTTGTTCGTTCGCTCACACTATCTAATATAAAGAAAAGGGAGACCCTCCAAGTAGCCTCCCTCTTCCAGCTATAACCAGTGAACCGACCACAATATAAACATTATTCTTTATCCCAGCCGTTTTTCTTGGCTAGTCGTGTGCCAATACCTTCAGGCTTCAAGATAACATTGGTGTCCTTGATAAATTCTTTAAGGGTTAATGGATTAACAGACTCCATCATTCGTTGTGTTTGTTCGATGCGATCGTTATGGTACTTTCTTTCTAAAACCTCCGACCGCACCTCACCTTCGTAACGCCTTAAAAATTCTAATATTTCAGCAGACTTTAAACGCTCAAACAACTTTCCGAACTTACCCATACGTATCATATCGAAGCAAGCCTTGAGTTCTTCGAGCTTTAACGTAGGATGTTCTTCCAATATTGCGCGGCATGTAAATTGCAACTGCTCATCTGTGTTAAGCGTTTTGGTCATGTCCATGTCCTTACACAACTGTGCTACCTGCGAATAGATCCAACCGCGACACAAATCGGGCATGAGCTTTACAGCCGTTTGTATGTTGGTTCCGTTGTGCCATGCGTCAGCCGCATTGACAAACGTAATTTCACCCTTGAGTAATAAATTCGTTTGCGGCTTCAATGCTGAAGTTGTCTCCTTTGAATCCATGATTTGATTTTTTCCATTGTTTCGTGTTGCGTATCCAATTTCGTGCCGCTGCTCGCCAATCAACTAAAGGTTTTCCCTTGCCTTGTACCCAGCCGTTAGCCGTGTAGTAATCGTAGAAACTCAAACTCTCCTTTGCCAACTCGCTGTTCATCGTTGATGGCAAAATCTCAGCGAAATACTTTTCTACCTCTTCAAAGCTCGTAGGTTTTTTCTTACTATAAGTTGTTTTTTAGATTGTTTAGATATATTGTTATTATTCTGTAGACATATTGGCGAGGCTGCATCGACATATTGGCGAACCTCCCTAGACAAATTGTCTATGCTGGATGGACATATTGTCCTTTTACGTCCATTACTTTTTATCGTTATGTAGCCTTCGTTTTGTAGTCTTTTTATGCTACGGCTAACTGTTCGCTCACTCACGCCATACTCCTTAGCGATTAAATCATTTGATTTATAAAATGTATTGTCTTCCCAAGTAAAGCATTCTATTTCTGACCATAAAATTTTGTCAATAGGTTGCAATTTTAAATCTTCTAAAACCACACGCGGAATCCACACCCCTTTAAACTGCCTCATATATTACTTCGATTTGAAAAATTGTCGTTATAGAAAACTCTTCTGCTTCAGTTACATCTGCCGTCCACTGCAACAAACCATCCTCATCTAAATAGGCATAAATGTAACGTTCCATCAGTATTTGGTTTCTCCTGTTTTGAAATTAAGTTCAAACTTGCATCTGTCTAGCGTATGTTCCAACTTCTCTCTCTTATTTGATGCAGGCATGGCTGCAATCAAACTTAACAAGAGCCTGCGGTAACGTCGTAACTCTATGATGCTTCTCTCGTGAAACCAATCTGCGTCATAATCCATCTACAACTGTTTTATGTTTCTTCACTTCTTGCAATTCTACTATGCGATCGACTATCATCTTGGTCAAGCTAATAATGTGAATGCCCGTGTGCAACTTAATGTCTTCCATCTTGTACAAAAACATGTGTGGCGTGCTGTTGTAGTAACGGTTGGCTGTCATGTTCGTCCAATTCATCTCCCGATCCATTTTAGAAAATGACTTGTAGTGCAATTCAATGAATGTTCTTAGTGTCATTTTTCTTCTTCTTTAATTTCTTCTTTGAAACGAATTCATCGAAATACACTTTGTGATCAGGGTCATGTCTGTAGCCTGTCTTCGTTGGATACAAAAACTTTTGCCCATGTTCACCATCCATAAGGGTGTAACCCAATTGAAACACCAACGTAGATACATTGTCCTTATTCATGTGCTTTTGCATCTGGGGTTGACGCTTTAACCATGTAAAGAAGTTATGGATGATGTCGTTGTACTCGTCCTCGGATGTAGGTCTTGTAATAAATTCGTTCATTAGTACGGGTATTTTTCGTCTTGACTCACAATTGGCCCATCAACGGTGTTTAGGTTGTCACGCATGTGTAGCATGTTCTTCGCCTCAATCTTTATTTGATCTTCCGTCAACTGGTTTGCTGAGTTTGCAGTCATTTTCAAATACTCTAAGGCTGTCGTAATTGCCCATTGATTGCTGATACGAGCGTCCTTTTCTTCCCAATACTTTTGCTTGTCCTCCTGCTCCTTATTGACCTTGGATACACGTAAACTTACACCATAAGTGTTTTCTGTCTTCGTGTATTCTACCTCGTCTCCCACTCCATAAGGTGTCTTTTCTGGCCCTGTGCTGTTAGCTTTGCCTGCCACCCCGTCTTCCATCTCAACCCAATATGGGTAAAATGTCTTTCCTTCTTTTTGCCACGGATCGTCGTCTGTACGCTTGACTGATTTAATCACTGATTTCACTTTCATCTTATTTGATGTTTAATGGTTTATAGATTTTGATGAGTCCCCATAGGTAGGTTTTCACCTTGTAAATTTTAAGTTCTGGCTGGTATGCCACTTCCATAACAATGTTGTCACGCATTAGATTATTGATAACGCTTTGTCGAACAGGTTTCAATCCCATCTCTTTGCGCCACCTTAACCACATTTTTAAATCTTTATTATTCATTAATCCTCATTTATATGAAAAAACAGGGTGTAATATGCGTACTTATTCTCAACCATCAAGAGATGTTCGAACTCGTCCTTCGGTAGTTTAGAAACGAAATACTTATCGTACCCTTCCGCGCCTTTCGTCCAGCAATAGGATTGCCATCCCGCGTCGATATACTTCTGTCGATTCTTGTAGAAATCTTCGTGGTTAACGGGAGTCCATATGGAAGTTCGGTATGCTGATGCTGATCGCGTCCCTAATTTGCCCGTTACCCAATTCTCTTCTTGGCTGTGGTTCATCGTGCTAAATTTTCAATGTTATAACCTAAGTCCCGCTGCACCGTCTTCTGCTCTCCATGTCTGCGGTTGTATTCATGACCTCTTAATTCTACTATGTCCTCTTGAACTTTGCGACGCATGCGAACTATACTCTCAGGTGTGGCTAATTCCCTACTCGCCACCATTTGCAACAGCTCGTACATTTTACTTTCCGTCGTGCTTATGTTTTTTGCTTGCAACTCAATATTCCAATAGTTGGCAATCAATCTGCTATCGTCATCCCTCAGCGCAGGGTACGTCTTTAACAAGTATATCACCTTGTCTTTTGTCTTGTTTATTTTCATGGTTTTGTATTGATATGATGCAAATATACACTTATTTATGGTATTGTGCAAATAATTATGTGACGCATAAAAAACCCCCACCTCGTTAGGCAGGGGTTTCATAATTAACCATGAAAAAACCTAGGTAAGGGAAAACCTAGAAGCGATAATTGCAGGAATCGCTATAATTCACACAGCAATTTACTTACTTTTTCTGTTTTTACCAAGAACCACAGCGTTCAAAATTCGTGTCAAAACATTGACGATACGATCGTCTTTCTTCGTTTCAGTCAAGGCAGTCAAGGTGCCAGCGGCAATCAATACCGCGTTTAAAATCTCACTCCAGTAAGTCGTAAAAAAATTCATTTGTCTTCTATTAGGAAATTATACTTCTCTTTTACATCAAAGCATGGACACGCTTTACGAGCAAACTCGTTGTGACCATACAATTCTAATTTGCCGAAACACACCTTTAAGGCATGCCACAATTCTAGCCAACCCATTTCTTGTTCGGCTGTCATTGTATCTGCTGGCTCTCCTGTCTTAGCTGATATGCCACCAACATAACACACGCCAATAGAACTTCGGTTTTGACTTGCGGTATGCGCTCCTACCTTGTCTACATCGCGACCTTTATGCACTGATCCGTCACGGTAAATTACATAGTGATACCCGATGTCGTTCCATCCTCTGGCTTCATGCCATGTGCGAATTGTGTCAACATCAATATGCGCTCCTTCCATAGTAGCAGAGCAGTGCAAAATCACCTTATCAATATCTCTCACTAGTATTCCATTTGCATACCACGGTCAATCCAACCTTCAATTATATACGATGCTTCCGTTTTGTTACGAGGATAGTCAACAAGGTACGCTTCGTAATTTTTTTCAATGACAAGATTCCAATTTGTTGTGCCTTCCGTGTATATAAGACGAATTTCGAAGTCGTGGTCAGCATTTAAATAGCCCCACCATTCACCGCTGTACTTTTTTGTCCAAGTTACCAGCCCTCGTAATGCCATAAAATTGTATTTCATTCTATTCCTTTTTTAGCTAGTAAGATTTTAATCTCGTTAATGCCACTAACCAACACCTCTAGTGTTTCCTGCACCTTGGTTTCCTGTTTTTCTAACGAGTAAAGGCGGCTCTTTATTTTTGTAACTTCATTTGTCATCTTAACCCATGTCGCTATAATGCCGCTCAAAGCACCCACAACAACCCCTATCAAATCGTAGTCCATCTTTTTATGTATTCTATGAGTTTAGCCTCGTTTTTGATACGCTTAGTAATCTTTGAGGCCAATACCTTGCGCGATTCGGATTTCGCGGTTGCTCTTGATTCTGTTCTTGTCGACATTGAGGTTTCCAAAATAGTTATGAGTGTTTGGGCTAAGATCAGCACCCGTGTTGCTTGAGTATTCAGGGAACAAACTCGTGTTGTGACACAAGTAGTCTACTAAGCGACCCCGATAAAACATTCCTATTTCGGTAGCTTTTTGAACGACCATCTTAATATCACCCATTGAGGCACTTGTACCTTGCTCGTTGTCTATCAAGGTAACGCTATTATTAGAAAACCGCAATCGCATAACATAGGCTACTTCTGCAAACGCTAATTGCACTAAGCAGGGCTGAATAAATTCAGTCACTAATTTCTCGTAATTTCCAACAAGGGTGCTATCGACAATATCCTGCTTCAGCTTGTCGTCCAGATCTGTACCAAGGGCTGGCAATATCCACCGATCTTGCGCAATTAAAATGTAAGGGTGCAATAAGTTGTCGTCAACTGCTGACCCAAGTGCTGTGTCTTTCTTTATGCGCGAGGCATTAATATATAGTGTAGCCATTATTGCTTATCAATTGGTGCGATAGCCTCCTCGCCTTTAGGTGGTACATCGAAGTTGTTTCCTACTCGACGCATAACTGCGTCCCAGTCTTCATAATACCCATCCTTAATGTCTGGTAGACCTTCTGGTACATAATAATATATAAGTCTTTTGAAACCGTGGTAGCAATTCTTACCACCAGCCCATTCAAAAATGTCATATGTGCTTTGACCTGCGGCTGCAAACTGACCATTTACGCCATCTGCGCTCATATTGTTTATGTCCTCATAGCGGTATTGTATTCCTGCGTCTGCTAAATCCATCATCTCTACACAAAAATCGCGACTCTCGCCTTTAGGCTGCTGGCTAGTAGCTTTATAATATTGATAGCGTAAAGCAAAATACTCACCTCGTGGACTTATTACATCACCCCACTCTGAGACCTCATCGTAGTTAGAGTAATCTTCAAGTCCAAACTTTCGAAGGCTGTGCAATCTCTTGTCAATTGAAGTGTCTGTTACAATTTCCGTTTTCAACAACTTGAACTCTTTAGGCAATGGCGCGTCTTTGTCAGCCAAATGATTTAGCCAAATGCTACCTTGTGTTTCGTTAATGCGCACAGGTTGCTTGGAAAAGATTTTTTTTTTCTTCTTCTGCTTTTTTAGCGGCTAATTGTTGCGCTTCTACTCTTTCTTCTTTCTTCTTCCGATTTTGCAGCAGCTAATTGTTGCGCTTCTACTCTTTT
>FUIF01019661.1_pt1 | contig 18609 bp, 24 predicted proteins | sample 1003461 | NCBI WGS metagenome assembly FUIF01 (sample SAMEA80401918, study PRJEB19352) | marine metagenome | reverse complement strand
GAGGGTAGGGGGTTCTGTAACTTTCTTTAGAACTGACTCTACAGAATTCAAGACAGACACCACAGCGTTAAAAACAGATGCTGTTCAAAGTAGAACCGCAGATTCAACAGAGTTTCAAGTTCAATCTGAAATACCATCTTTAGCTGATGAAGTTAAAGCTACCCTACAAAATGGAACTGTAATAAGGAAACCGATAAGGCATATAGATGAGTGCAAACACACTCCATACAAGGTTTCGTTTATAAATAAGTTTGGTGTGATACAAGACCTTTGGTTCTTCAAGCGTAGAGATGATTCATTTGAGGCTGAGAGAGACGATTACAAACGCTCTATATTAGAGATAGGCACTTCCTCAGTATCCTACAACACAAACAAACATTCAAGACAAGCAACTGATGTCAGGGCAACTGAGATGTTAAAGATGAACACTGGATTCATTACACAAGACCATAATGAAGTTATAAAACAAGCTCATGGTAACAGAACATGTTGGGTTCATCAAGAGTCAGGTCTAACTCCTGTAGTGCCATCTACCACCTCATTTCAAGAGAAGAAGGAGGTAAATGAAAAATTGATAAACTTCACAGTAGAGTTTAAGGCAGCTAACAACTATATCCAAGATATTAGATGATAGAAATTCAGTTGTATATAGAAAAAACCTCTGGAGAAGGAGACTTCGTCAGGTTAGACCTATTTGAAGGTGAGGCTGTTTCATTGACATCTTCAATACAAGACGTTAAGGATTTAGCTAAGATATTAGCTGACTTCTCAAGGTCATTTAAAATACCTGCTAACGACACTAACAACAAGTTTTTTCAGCATTTTTACAATCCCGATATTGAGGGATATGACCCTAACCTAAAACGAAATGCTAAGATATACCTAAACCATCAACTCCACAGGGAGGGCTTTGCGTACTTAGACAGTGTAGAACTAAAGAATCAGAAAGCAGCGAGTTACAATATCACTTTCTACGGTGGGATTATAATACTCAAAGATAAGATAAGAGACTACAAATTATCATCTTTAGATTTATCATCATATAACCATGGTTTCAATGCTGCTGATATAAAAACTGGATTCCAAACTGGGCTTCACTCTGGCAATGTAATATATCCACTTATAACCCCTAAGAAAAGACTGTATTACGATTCATCTTCTACCTCCCCTAATTATGATGGTAATATATACTATTCTGGCACAACCAACACCACAAGAGGTGTGGCTTATACAGATTTAAAACCTGCTATAAAAGTGCAGAGGGTGTTAGAGGCTATAGAAACAAAATTCGGAATATCCTTTAACGGATTCTTTGATACTACCCCCATGGACAATTTATATATATGGCTGTCCAGAGCGAGTGGCAATATTATAGATTATAAGGGGATACAAGAAGAAATTACAAAAGTAACGAGATTAACTCCTATGAGTACATCTCAATCTAACGCTTTTCCCTTAACTGTAACATCAGAAGGGGTGTGGAGTTTTACTCTTGCAGGAGTTCAAAATGACACTTATAAATCTATTGTAAATTTAACAAACATAACAGACATTGATGCCAAAATAATTGTAAGAGCTGTAGACTTAAATACAGGTGATGCTATAGCTGAACAAGAATTCACTGGCTCAACAACAGCTACTTTTGATACAGGGTTTATTTATGCTTATAGTTGGTTTAGGTCGTATGATATTGTTTGGGAGGTGGTTTCTGATGCATCTGTAACATTTAATTCAACAGTAACAGTAGAATCTTATATAAGAAGCGGAGGCTTTGGATTTGGTGGAGGAACAGCAACAGGTAGTGTAACATATGATGTGAATAATGGTAATACTATAACAACATCAGCTACAATGGAGTTGTCTAACCATCTTCCCGACATGAAGATAATTGATTTCTTGACAGGGTTGTTTAGGATGTTTAATTTGACAGCTTACGTTAAATCGCCAATAGCATCTACACCTGTTATAGAGGTTCAAACTCTTGATGCGTATTATGCGGATGCGGTAAACAACATGACTGGAGGCACTATAGATATAACTGATTTTGTAGATGTAGAATCGCATGAAGTAGAACCTGCCAGACCATTCACTAAAATATCATTCAAGTATCAAGAAACTGACACTGTAATGATGAAGGAACATCAATCATCTCACTTAGAGATTTTCGGTAATGCAGAGTATGTTCAGTCTGAATATTCAGATATTGGTAAGACTTACGAAATTCAATTACCATTCTCTCACTTAAAATACGAGAGGTTATATGACGTATCCGATAATTCATTAACCTATATCCAATGGGGATATGCCGCAGAGGGGATTTTAAACATGAGGAATTAGATTCTCCTGCTGCTCCAAGAGGCGATTTTTCGTCTAAGGATATAAAGCCGCTTTTATTTTATGGCATCAATCAAACCATAACAGGTGGAGAAGGCATAAATTGGATAGGAGATGGCACTGGAAATGCTGTGGAATTGTCTACTTATTGGAGACCATCTAATGCCAATGAAGAAGGGAGTCTTACAACAGCTCCTGCCTATAATCTAAACTTCGATAGTGAATTTGATGAATGGCAAAGGATAGACTACAGAGATTTTGATTCAAGTGGCAATAGCTTAGACAATTCTCTATTCTCAACATACTACAGAAAATACATACAGGGTGTTTACAACAGAAAGAAAAGACTATACAAATACAAGTGCTTCTTACCTGCTAAGGTACTCACAAGATACAAGCTGAATGACCAGATTAAAATACATGATAGAATATTCCATATAAATTCGATAACAACAAATCTAAACACAGGCAAAACAGAATTAGAGCTATTGAATCTTATACCGAATGTAGACACGATAATATGATAAAGAATATTATAGATTTATTAAATACAGATGACTGGTACGGAGTATCGGAGAATGTGGATATTGCCAAAGGAAAATACAAGGCTATAGGGAACTGGGATGGAGTAAAAAAACAATTAAAGAGACAATACTATGGCAAGTAAGAAGATACTTATAAATATTCAGGTTAGTGATTCTAACGCAAGTAAAGTTGTAAACAAAACTAAAGGTTCTGTAGATGCTTTGGCGGCTGCTACTAAAAGACTCTCTAAGCTACAAAAGCAAGAAGCAATTGATTTAGAGATAGTCAATCAACGTATTAAAATCCAAAAGGATGTTAATGTAGCGGCAGCAAAGTCAGCCCTTGAATTAGGAGGGGCTACAAGAGGTCTAACAGGTGCATTAGCAAATAACAAGGCTACCTCTGGATTGAATAATGCCATTCTTCAAGAGAGTTCAAGGTTAGCTTCTGATGCTGCCTATGGCTTTCAAGGCATGGCGAACAACATAGGTCAGTTAGTTAGTTTATTTCAGATTTCCGCTAATAACGCAGGAGGGTTTGCAAACACGATTAGAGAATTAGGTAAATCTATAATGGGTACTGGAGGTCTACTTATTGGGATTCAAGTACTAATATCTTTTTTGCCTAAAATAGCTAAGCGTCTCAAAGAGGCTAAAGCAGCAGCAGACCCAGTATCTGATGCTTTCTCCAACATGAAAGACAAAGTAGATGATACCTCTAGTAAATTTGAAACTTACATAGCCGTTTTGGAATCGTCAACCGCAAGTGATGAACAGAAGGAAATAGCGTTAAAAAGGCTTAACAAGGAATTTCCTGACTACATAAAAAGATTAGATGACGCATCTGTGTCTTTAGATGATGTTAAAAACTTAACCGAAGATGCTGCAAAAGCAAACGATGACTACAGGGATTCTATTGTTAAGTTAGCAATGTCTCAAGCTGCTCAAAATAAAATACAAGAGATACAAGGTGTTGTTCTTGAAAAAGAGGCAGACAACAAAATTACTCTTTTAAAACTTGGTCTCAAAGAAAATGAATTAACAGAAGAATTCAATAAAATACAAGACAAAAGAGCAAGGTTATTAAAGAGTGGGGTACAAATAATACTTTCAGATAGAGAAAAATCAATAGAGAGTGCCAAAGTAAAATTAGAATCTAACGATGAAATAATAAAATCTGAACAAGAAAAAATAGATGCATTAAAAGAATTTATAACACTTCAAGACCCAGATAGTCCAAACAATAAAGATAGGCGAAAAAAGGTTAAAGAGTTTGAACAAGAAATAACAGCAACAACTCATGACGAATTAAAAAAGCGTCAAAAGCTTTTAGAGGGTGTTTTTGAAAGCTTCTTCGGATTGTCGAGAAAACAATACGAGGAAAGTTTAACTAATGGAGAAGAACTATTCAAGGCTTTTTCATCTCGATTTAAGAGAAACCAGAAGGATTTAAGAGAGCAACTTAGAATTATCATTGATGACTTCAAAGAAAACGCAAAAGAACAAGCTAAAACTGTCGATAATTTATTCAAGACATTAGGTAAAGCATCGGGCTCACTTGGAGAATTACAGAAATCATTTCATGATGCTGAAATAGCAAGGTTAAGGGAAAGGAAAAACGTTATACTTAATAATGATAAACTAACCGCATCAGAAAAAGAAGCTCAAGTAGCTAAAATAGAAAAACTTGAAAGGGCAGCAGAGATAAGAAAGATAAAAGCCGAAAGAGATTATTTCACAATTCAACAATCATTACTCATAGGTCAAGAGGTCATGAGAGTGAAGTTTCATGTAATGGAGCAAGTTAGGATGGCACAGTTGCAAACTGTCATGGCAGGAGGTGCTTTAACAGAAGTGGCGGTAGAGGGTTCAAAACAAATGAGCAAAGCATCTATGTCGTTAGGGACTTATGTATCTCAACTTGGCCCATTGGGGGTTGCTACATTTGCTGCAAGTATAGGAGGAATACTTGCGAGTATTGTGGCTGCAAGAAAAAAAGCTCAAGCTCAGATAGCTTCTCTTTCGGGTGTTTCAAGTTCTATTGGAGGGGGAGGTTCAAGTGGCACTGGAGTGGCAGCACCTGACTTCAATGTAGTGGGAGCTTCTGAAACTTCTCAGATTGGTCAAGCATTAGGCATGGCACAATCTAACCTAACGGTTGATTTATACTGGAGTGAGGTGGAGAAAATGAATAACCAGAATAGAATCAATACTAATATGATACAAACGTAAAATAGTATATTATGAGAATTATAGAATTACTTATTGATGAAGATGCCCTGTTCTCAGGAATAGAAGCAATATCTATTGTAGATAAACCTGCGATAGAAGAAAACTTCATAGCCTTAAAGGAACAAACAAAGGTTAAACTCGCAGAGGTAGATAAAGAGAAACGTATCCTCATGGGAGCTGCTTTAGTCCCTAACAAGAATATCTACCGTACAGATGGAGAGGATGAGTATTATATATACTTCTCAGAGGACACCGTAAGGAAGGCAAGTGAATTGTTCTTGATGAGAGGCAAACAAAACAAATCTACATTAGAGCATGAAGCTGAACTCAATGGTCTCAGTGTAGTGGAGAGTTGGATTGTAGAGGATGAAGTCCATGACAAGAGTAGAAAGTACGACCTTGATATGCCAGTGGGAACTTGGATGGTCTCCATGAAGGTAAACAATCAAGAGGTATGGGAGAATTACGTCAAGACTGGTCTTGTGAAAGGATTCTCTATAGAAGGCTACTTTACTGATAAAATAGAAATGTCTAAGATAGATGAGTTAGATGAGACCTCCGCTAAAGAAATTCTATTTGAAGTTCAAGACTTTATTGAATCTAAAAAGTATGATTTAAAGACATTCAATGATTATCCAAAGTCTGTGGTAAATAATGCCAAGAATGTGTTGGAATATGTAGATAAGAATGGTTGGGGTTCTTGCGGGACTGCTGTAGGGAAAAGAAGAGCCTCCCAGTTGGCATCAAAATCCAATCTAACGGTGTCTACGATAAAGAGGATGTATTCCTTCCTATCTCGCCATAAAAGCGATTTAGAGGCATCTAAAAGCTATTCTGATGGGTGTGGTAAACTCATGTATGATGCATGGGGTGGATTATCGGCACTCTCTTGGAGTAGGAGTAAATTGAAAAGCCTTGGGGAAATAGAAATGGCATCCATGGTTATAGACGATGAATATGCAGTTATAGATGATAGACTAGCATTTTCAACTAAAGAGATGGCAGAAAAAGCCGCTAAGGACTTAGGATGTGAAGGACATCACGAACATGAACTTGATGGTAAAACTTGGTATATGCCATGTGAATTCCATAAGAAAGAAGAAATGGCTGAGGTAGATAGTAAGGGTAATGTGAAACGCAGCCCTAAAGCTCCTAAGTCAGATACTCCTAACAAGAATCCGAAAGGCAAGGGTTCTGCAAAAGGAGATGCCTCTGGTAAAAGAGGTGCTAAAGTCTCTGCAAAGGACAGAGCGACACTTAAAAAGAAATCAGATGAGTTCAATAAGAAATATAAAAGTAAATTGGGTTATGGTGTTAGCAGCAGCGTTCTCGCTTCTGTTTATCAGCGTGGGCTTGGGGCTTTTAACACATCTCATAGTCCAAAGGTTAGGTCAGCTTCTCAATGGGGTTTTGCTCGTGTTAATGCCTTTCTCTACTTAATAAAGAACGGTAGACCGCAGAATCCAAAATATACTACTGATTACGACCTGCTCCCTAAGAAACATCCTAAATCGAGTAAATCATGATAAGAAAAAGAAGGAAGTTTACTCATAGTAGAACATCTCCAAAAAATAGCAGGAGAGGGTGCTTATGCCCAGATGGTAAAAGCTACTCAACAGAATGTTGTGATGGGAGTTTACAAGCACAAGGAATAGGAAATATAACACTTAGTCATACAACATACTATTATAAGTTGGAGAAATGCGAACATAGCTCCCATAAGGAAATTTATATAGTTGATACTGAATTGACTATTGGAAATATTTATTATTTCAATTTCAGTAACACAAACCATAGCGGTTGTTATACAGTAACTCATGTAAGAACATCTGCTGAACATAAAGTTAATTCAGTAGTATCGTATAGTGATTGTTCAAGCTGCGTATCTGCTAATTAAGCAAAAATCTAACACTATTTAACAAAACAGTTATTTTATTATAAATTTAAAAAGATGGAGAGTACAAAAGCAACAACAATTTTGAATGACATTCTTCAAAAGTTGTCTTTGCTTACTAAAGAAGATGAACTTGCTCAGGACATTATGGAAGAAGAAGTCCAAGAGGAGGTTGTAGCTGCTGAGAGTGAGGAAGCTGCTGTTGAAGAAGTAAAAGAAGAACTCAACGAAGAACCCTTAGAGGAAGAAGTTGCAGTAGAAGAAGAAACCACAGATTTAATGGAGGGATATGTTAAAGAGGAAGATTTTAAAGAAACTATCTCTGCCATGAAAGCTGAATTGGATGCCCTTAAAGAAGCTGTAAAGGGTAAGATGCAGGAGTATAAGAGTCAGAAAGAGGAATTATCTAAGCAAGTAGAGGAGTTATCTGCTGAACCTGCTGCTGAACCAATCAAACACACTCCAGAGAGTGATGCTAAGAAATTAGAGTTTACTGCTCCTAAAGGTAGGGCGAGTACACTCGACAGAGTATTTCAAAGAATTAACAATTAATAATTAAATATAAAATGGCAACTACAACTTCAATTACTACTACTTATGCAGGGGAGTTTGCAGGTAAATATATTTCTGCTGCCCTTCTAAGTGGTAACACATTAGCTAATGAGCTAATCACTGTAAAACCTAATGTAAAGTTCAAAGAGGTAATGAAAAAAGTAGGCACTGATGCAATCGTAAAAGATGCAACTTGCGACTTTGATGCTACTTCTACTTTGACACTTACTGAAAGAATCCTACAACCAGAGGAATTTCAAGTAAACCTACAACTGTGTAAGAAAGACTTTGTATCTGACTGGGAAGCTATCTCAATGGGATATTCAGCTCATTCTAACCTACCTGCTAACTTCTCCGACTTTTTGTTGGGTCATGTAGCTGATAAAGTAGCTCAGAAAATCGAGCAAAACATCTGGAACGGTACTAACGCAACCGCAGGTGAATTTGATGGATTCCTTACTACTCTTGGTGCTGATGGAGACGTAAACGATGTTACTACATCTGAAACATCTATTACTGCTTCTAACGTAATCCAAGAACTTGGAGCTACCGCAGATTTAATTCCTTCTGCTGTATATGGAAAAGAAGATTTGACTATCTATGTCGCTTCTAATATATATAGAGCTTATGTAAGAGCTTTAGGCGGATTTGCTTCTAACATCGGTGCTGCGGGTACAGATGCTAAAGGTACTCAATGGTTCAATGGAGGTGCTTTGACATTTGATGGTATCAACGTAGAGTTGGCACAAGGATTGGCAAGTAACAAAATGGTTGCTGCTGAAAAGTCTAACTTGTTCTTCGGAACTGGACTTCTATCTGACATCAATGAGGTTAAAGTTATCGACATGGCTGATATTGATGGTTCTCAAAACGTAAGAGTCGTAATGAGATTTACCGCAGGTATCCAACACGCTATCGGTGGCGATATCGTACTTTACTCTATCTAATAGATAATTAACCAAGAAACAGGGGTGGGTGAGCCGAGTGCCTACCTACCCTTTTTTCATTAAAAAAAATATAAGAAATGGCTTGTGATTTAACTGGTGGAAGAGCTAAACCTTGTAAAGATGCTGTAGGAGGTATAAGACAGATTCATTTCGTAGACTTCGGAGACTTAGGAGCTGTAACTCTTGGTTCTAATGATGAAGTTACCGACATGGCAGGTACTTTTACTTACTATACATACGATGTAAAGGGGAATTCTTCCTTAGAAACGAACATCACGACTTCCTTGGAGAATGGTACTACATTCTTTGAGCAAGTAGTGAATTTAACACTCCACAAACTAACCAAGGAGGATAATAAGGAACTTAAATTAATGGCTTTTGGCAGACCCCATGTGTTTGTTGAAACTTTTGATGGAAGTGTTATTCTTGTTGGTAGAGAGCATGGAGCTGAGGTAACTGGAGGTACTATGGTAACTGGTACTGCAATGGGAGACCTACAGGGATATACTTTGACCCTAACTGCAAACGAGGTTACTATGCCTAACTTTGTAGATGGTGCTACTGCTGCTGACCCATTCGCAGGAATGTCAAGTGCTACAGACACTCCAGGAACGCAAAGAACACCGTAAGAACACTTACAGATGGTGTCAATAAGAGAGGGCTTTATGCCCTCTTTTTTATTGTACAAAACAAAATCGTACTTTTATGTTACTTTAGTATGGAGATTCTAACAACTTCGACATCAAATCAATCACTTACGATTGTTCCTAGAGTAGATGCCAGTACACCAGCTTTATCCTTAACAGATAAATCTACAAGAACTACATCTGCGGTGAGCGTCTCAAAGACCTCACAAGGCGATTACATGGTGCTTACAGGCACTTTCTCTCTCAAGGAGGGCAATCAATATACCTTTAGGGTAAAAGATGGCTCTACGGAGATATATAGAGGTTTAATATTCTGTACTGACCAAAGTAATTTAGATAAATACTTTGCCAATAGTGGAGAGTATGTAGAAGAAAGTAGTTATGATAATGACTTCGTGATAATATAATGAGTAAGAACAAATCAATTAAGATGGCAAGAAATAGAGCCAATGTCAATTCGATAGTAAAAAAGGTAGAGCAGTCCATCCATGTTATTGGATTATCTTCCTACACCAGACCAGAAGTTAGTGAAGTTGGAAAGAATGATTGGGTGGAATATGGAGATGAGAATGATTACTTTGACTATCTTATAGATAGATACAACGGTTCTCCTACAAACAACGCTGCCATCAATGGCATATCTGAGATGATATACGGAAAGGGATTGGATGCTACAGATAGCAAAGAGAATCCCACTGAGTATGCTGAGATGAAACAACTATTCAGGAAAGACTGTATGAAGAAGGTCTGCTACGATTACAAGATGATGGGTCAGGCTGCTGTGCAAGTAATCTATAGTAAGGATAGAAGTAAGATTGTTCAAGTAGAACATATGCCGATTGAAACATTGAGAGCTGAGAAGGTTAGCAGTAATGGAGAAATAAAAGGATACTACTATTCATCTGATTGGGTAAACATCAAGCCAAGTGATAAACCTAAAAGAATCCCTGCTTTTGGCACTTCAAATCAAGGAATAGAAATTCTATATATCAGACCTTATAGAGCAGGATTTTATTATTACTCTCCTGTAGATTATCAAGGAGGTTTACAGTATGCAGAGCTTGAAGAAGAAATAGCAAATTACCATATCAATAATATACAGAATGGTCTTGCACCTTCGATGCTTATCAACTTCAATAATGGAGTGCCAGATAAGGAGCAGAGGGATGAAATCGAAAGAGCCATCTACAATAAGTTTAGCGGCAGCTCTAATGCAGGTAAGTTTATACTTGCCTTTAACGACAGTAAAGAATTAGCAGCTACTATAGAACCAGTACAACTTACAGATGCCCATCAACAATACCAGTTCCTTTCTGATGAATCCATGAAGAAAGTCATGGTGTCCCATAGAATTGTATCTCCAATGCTTGTAGGGATAAAAGACCAAACAGGACTTGGTAACAACGCAGAGGAATTGCAGACTGCATCTGTCTTGATGGATAACACTGTTATTAGACCAATGCAGGTTACTATACTTGATGAATTAGAAAAGATATTAGAATATAATAATATAGATTTAGATGTCTATTTTAAGACCCTACAACCGCTTGAATTTACCGATTTGACCAACGCTATCACTGAGTCTGAGATAGAGAAGGAAACAGGGATTAAAAGCGATTCTAAGGAGGAAGAAGTTGAACCCCAAACATCAGAAGAATAATGGCAACAGCTTTATTTATAAAACGTCAAGATTTAGTAAAGAATACTGCACTTAACGGAAATGTCGATACTGACAAGTTTATTCAGTTCATCAAACTCGCACAAGAGATTCATGTGAGAAATTATCTTGGCACTGACTTGTATGATAAAATAAGCAGTGATATTATTGCGGATTCCTTGGCAGGGGATTATCTGAGTTTAGTAAACGACTATATTCAACCAATGTTAATTCACTTCGCCATGGCGGAATATCTTCCGTTTGCAGCTTATACAGTTGCTAATGGCGGAGTCTACAAACATACAAGTGAGAACAGTCAGTTAGCAGAGAAAACTGAAATAGACCAGTTAATCGCAAAGGAGAGGGATTATGCGGAATACTACACCAATAGGTTTATTGAGTACATGAGCTTCAATGCTCAATCTAAATTCCCTGAGTATTATAGTAATAATAATGAGGATATTTATCCTGACAAGGATGTGCTTTTTAACGGATGGCAATTATAGAAATGGGATATAAAAAAAAGAAGAAGAAGAAAACGAGTTACAAACCTAAAAAAGAAAACGAAATCAAACTAAGTAGTTATCTTGTAAAAGAGAAAGAATGAATTTTGGATTTATCTATAGATATTCTTGGTTTGGAGCAGCTAACGAGGATAACAATTCAGGATGGGGTTTAATATACCCACTCCTTGCAGGAGGAAGTTTCATATTGACAAGTATAACAAGTATATTTACAGACACACTAAGAATAACAACAGACAAAATTAAATTTTAAATGGCACAACAAGATATAACAATCGGAACAGCAAATGCAGGAAATGGAGATACTCTGTTTGATGCGTTCACTAAAGTACAAGATAACTTCACAGATTTGTATGGCTCTGCAAGTGGGTTAGTTGTTTCTAATGAGGGTAATAATAGGGTTATAACATCTTCTGGAAGTGGCACTGGAGAGGCGGAAACAAATCTAACATTTGATGGCACAAATTTAGTAGCAGGTGGGGATGGGAGTAGTGGTGGAGTTACTGTAACCGATGGTCAAATTGATATTAGAACAGGCACAGGTAGTGTTGCCAAAATGAAGTTCTATTGTGAATCAAGTAATGCCCATGCACAAACTCTACAAGCACAGCCACATTCAGCAGCAAGTAGTGCTGTTTTGACTCTCCCTGCTAATACTGGAACTCTTGTTGGAACAGGTGATGTAGACACAATTTCATACACTATGTTGGGTGCTGAATTTACTACAACAGATGCTATAACTACGGAATTAGATTTTTCTGGTCATCAAGTCTTTACTAAAACCATGGCGGGAGATACCACATTCACTTTTGCAAATGCTAATATAGGCATGGTAAAGGATTTTATTTTACAGGGTAACTACACACCTACTTTTCCTTCAGGAACTAAAACGGTATCTGGAACATATAGTACAACCGCAGCTAATCTTATTCAGATTGTAGCCATATCGAGTGGCGATTACTGGATGTCAATATCACAAGCACAATAATATGAAAGCTCAAGTAACTAATACAGGGATTTACACCCACAGAATATTGCCCGATACTTTCAATGGAAAGAACGGTCTCATGTTGAATTTTAGAAATGCATCTAAAGAAGTGCTAGAATCAGAAGGTTTCTATGATGTCGTAAAGCCAAGCTTTGACCCACAGATTCAAACTAAAGGTGGTCTATACTTTGACGAAGATAAGAAGATAGTAACCTATGATGTTACTGATATAGACTTTAGTCAAGACATGGATATTATCGGAGAAGATGGAGAGCCAACAGGCGAAACAGAAAAGAGATATAAGATAGCCGACATCAAAGCAAGTAAGTTATCTGAGATTAAGTCTAAGGCAGGTAAGTTACTACAGCCTACTGACTGGCAAGTTATAAGAAAAGCAGAGAGGGATATTGATATCAGTTCAGATGTTGCAACAGAAAGAGCAGGAATACTTACAGAAGCCGATAGGTTAGAAGCTGAAGTAAATGCTAAGAAGTCTTACAAGACTGCATTGCAATACAAAGTACAATTTTTCCCATCTGACGAAATAGAATAAATATGGCTTTAGGCAAAAGACTAATAAATACGGGTGCGGCTGCTGCTGCGGCTTGTAATACTGATTCAGTACAAGCATTTGGTGCAGATTCTGCATACAGTAGCAATATAGCTTTATATGAGTTTAACGGTGATGCAAATGACACAACAACAACCTATGATGGGACTGAAAGTGGCTCAGGAAGTCCAACTTATGTTACGGGAAAATTTGGTCAAGCTATTTCTTTTAACAATGACTATCAGTTTGTAGATACAGGAATTACTCCTAGCGTTTTAGGTAATTCATTTTCTTTTTCGGCTTGGGTTTATTTTACATCAAATCCAAGTGGAGGTGATTACTATGGAATAGCAGGGGCTTACGCAGCAGGTTCTGGAGGGGCAGGTGCAGGACAACCTCAGTCTTGGATTTTTTATATGACGGATGGAGGTGCATTAACATTTTTTAGCAATTTGACTTCAGGGAGTGTAAGTTTTTCAGGAGGAACAATTTCTCTTAATCAATGGAATTTTATTGCTTTTTCAGTTGACGACCAAAACGAAATAATTGTCTATTTAAATGGTGTACAAACAACACAGTCTGTTAGCAATTCTTTAAATGCAAATACAGTCGCATTATGTTTAGGAAACCCAGCACCATATAACTCAAGTAGAGGGATGATTGGCTTAATGGATGAAGCTCGTGTCTTTGACAAAGCATTAAGTGTGGATGATATTGCAACGCTTTACGCTGAAACTTCATCTACTGCATCTAATACCAATCCATTAAGCGAAGGTGCAGGTGTAGCTTTATACACCATGGACTACGATGCTTCGGAAGCAAGTGGTAGTTACGATGGCACACCTACCAACGTTGATTTCGGAGTAGATGGACAGATAAACTATGGTGCAAGATTTAATGGGAGTAGTAGTATTATAAATGATGTTTTAAGTGGATTTACTTATGATAACAAAAATATTACTTTTTCTGCTTGGATAAAATCAAGTAAAACAACATCGGGAAATAATGTAATAATAGGCCAAGGAATTTCTAATGCTGATGGAGGTTGGGGTATTGCAACAGGATATGCTGCGGCACAGAAGTTAAGTTTTTCTATTGCAAAGCCCGGAGTACAAAGTGTAATAGGTTCTGTTACTATGAATACAGGAAATTGGCAGCATATAGTTGTAGTTGTTGATTTTGCGGATATTGGTAGTGGCGGAACAAGTGCAGTTAAAATGTATGTAGATGGAGTAGAAGATACAGGTCTTACAGGAAATCTAACACAAAATTTTGATGAGTCTTCTTTTAATACTGCAATAGGTGGCACTTTTGCAGGAAGTAACGCAAGATTTTTCGATGGCTCAATAGACCAAGTAAGAATATTCTCTAAAGCGTTAAACCAAACAGAGGTTGATACACTTTACGCAGAAACTGCTTGTGTATATACTGCAACTACAACTGATAATGATTATCCTACTACAAACCTTGCGTATTACAAATTAGACAATTCAGCAGAGGATGAAAAAGGTAGCTACGATGGTACTGAATCAAATATAGAATACAGGTTTGGGCGGTATGGTCAAGCTGCGGTGTTTAATGGGAGTAGTAGTTATATAAGCACAGGAATAGGAATAGATAGCTATTCTTCACGCTCTTATTCTTTTTGGTTTCAACAAAATTCAAGCACAGGTAATTCAAGAATATTTGGTGGAGTTAATGGTTCAGCTACTAATGGAGGTATGTTAAGGATTAAAGAAGATAATGGTCAAATAAATTACTATTCTATAAACAACACAACTTATACATTTACCACAACTCTAACAAATGATGTGTGGACACATATAGCTTTAACTGATGATGGTACAACTGCAAAATTGTATGTAAATGGTTCTGAAATAACAAGTCCTTCAACTTCTTCATTTACAAGCACTACAAACACAAATTTACAAATAGGTAGAGGTATGTTAAATAGTGGAAGTGCTGGCAATTACACAAACGGATTAATAGACCAAGTAAGGATATTTTCATCTGCCCTTACAAGTAGCCAAGTAACCGAACTATACAACGAAAAACCTGAAGTAGATACATCTAACTTTAAGGCGGTGTTGTATGAGGGTAATAGTGGAACTAATTTTATTTCTAATGTAGGAATGGACTTGGAAACAAGCGGTGGATTAGTTTGGTTAAAAGGTAGAGATAGTGGTAGAAACCATAGATTATTCGATTCTGTTAGAGGTGCGACAAAGGGTCTTTATAGTGATTTGCCAAATCAGGAATTTACAGAAAGTGGTTTAGATTCATTTGAAAAAAGTGGTTTCTTTTTAGGTTCTGCCGCAGGAGTAAATGCTAATAATGAATCGTTTGTGGGGTGGAATTGGAAAGCAGGAGGCGATGCAGTCAATATCGGAGTAAATTCAATTACAGGCTCTACTCCATCTATTGCATCAGATGTTAGTGCAAATACTGCCGCAGGGTTTAGTGTAGTAAAAGTAACTAACCACAATAATACTCAAACTATTGCACACGGACTATCACAAGCACCTGAAGTAATATTTCAAAAAACAACAAATTCATCAAGTTATGGATGGTATGTTTATCATAAAGATGTAGGAAACGACAAGTATTTACAACTTAATACAAATGCTGCCGCAGTAAGTGATAACTTTTGGGATTACACTACGCCAACAGATACTGTTTTTACTCACAGATTTTCTACTTCTTCTTTCAATATGATTTTTTACTGTTGGCATTCAGTTGCAGGATATAGTAAGATAGGGAGTTATACAGGGGGTGGAACAACTAAAAGAATATATGTAGACAGTAATGATGATGGAACAGGAACAGGAGGATTTAAGCCAAGTTTTGTTATGATTAAGGCATCAAGTAGCCTTGGAGGTAATCAAGCATATGGCTCTTGGGTTATTCACGATGATAAAAGAGCGATAGAATCTACGGACAATGTAACGAATCCATTATATGCTAATAGAAGCTACCAAGAAGGTTTAAGGGGACAAGGTTCGTCAGGTAGTGGTGTTCTTGACCTTGCTTTTAATGATGATGGATTTACTATTAATCATAATGGTTATGAGGCTAACGGAAGCGGCATAGCCTACATCTATATGGCATTTAAATAAAATGGAAGATTTGAAGATATTCGGACTTTACTCAGCAAACATATTTGCTTTGGCATTTAGCGTAAGCGAAATAAATGGTGTATTACAAATGCTTGTCATGTTGTCCACCTTAACCTTTACAGTAATACAAATTTATAAATCTGTTAAGAAATGAAGATGCCAACTAATGGAGTAGCAAAAGATATAAGACACTTTGCAGGAAGCCTTTTAGTATTTTTCTTGGTTGTTTTGATATTGTTATATCTATCAAAATATCAAATACCAAATGAAAACGCACAGATAGTAAATACTTTAATAGGTATGATTGCGGCAAGTATTGCCATGGTTATTGCATCTATCACTGGTAGAAACCCTGACGATTTAGAGGCTGCTAAGAAAAAAATAGTAATTTAGAGATGAAAATCGAAATGCTTGTTCAATCCAAAGATATGTTAGAGAATATGCTTATTAAAGTTCAGGATGATACTATAGATAGATTGCTTATCGGCAAGTCTATTGACTATGACACTTGTGAAAAATGTAATTGTAAAAAAAATGGAGCTTAAATATTTCAAACATGAAGAATTTGCCTCCCCAGATGTACCTCATTCTGGTAGTTATATGGATGATGATTTCCTTTCAATGCTCGACAACGCTCGTGAAATTGCAGGGATTCCCTTTAAAATCAACTCAGGGTATCGAACTATCGAACATAACGACAAGGTTGGAGGAAAACCAAACTCAAGCCACATTGTGGGAAAGGCAGTTGATATTGCAATCAAGGGTTCGAGAGAAAGATGGATTATTCTTGAAGCCCTCATGCAAGCGGGATTTAATAGGTTTGGATTGGCAAAAACCTTCATCCATGTGGACTCCGATGATTACAAAGACCCAAATGTCGTTTGGACTTATTAGTGGAACAGTAGGCAAAACAATTATAGATGAATGAAGTGAAAGTGAAGTCTAATGGGCTTCGTAATGAATTAAAAGAGATACGCAAGAGTATCGACAAACTAACCGAAGTATTACTACTTCAACAAACAAACAGACAAAATGAGAGTAATAACAATATTACTTGTTGCAACCATGGTGAGTTGTGCAAGTGCAAGAGAAAAAAACCTGACAAGGTTCAAGGAATTGACTAAAGACGTTTGCATAGATAATCCACACGAAGTCAAACTAGCTCAGATATTATACAACGAAATTGTGAATGTCAAAGACTAAGAAGAAGTTTAAAGATACAGCAGTAGGCTCTTTCCTATTGCAAAAAATACCCAAAGTAGTTGGTGCGATAGCTCAAGACACCCCTGTAGGTAATGTTATAGAGGCTATCATAGGTGGTTCTGACATGAGCCAAGAGGATAAGGAGGTAGCCCTTGAGAAACTACGCTTAGAACGCTCTGAAATGGATGGTGTAACTCGTAGATGGGTTGCAGATGCAAGGTCAGGTGCTTGGTTAGCAAGTAATGTAAGACCGTTGGTATTGATATTCTTAACCACGAGCTATGTTATAGGATGGTACATGGGTTATCCATTAGATGAAATAACAGGCTTACTCACCATTGTTATTGGTGGTTACTTCGGTAGTAGAGGTGTAGAGAAGGTATTTGGCAACAACAAACATAGATAATGGCAAGGCAGATAATCAACAATTATTATAAGAAACCAAAAGCAAAACGCAAAGGTGTTCATGCCAAATCTAAAAGCAGTGGTCTTAAGTCTAGTAAATTATATAAAAAAAAGTACAGGGGTCAAGGGAAAGTATGAGTTTAATGGTTTATATTTGTAGAGAATTAGTATTCATACTGATATAGTTTTATTGTTTTCTTCTAAGAGTGGTTCGGTTTTACACTGAGCCACTTTTTTTTGGCAGTTAGAGATTTAATCGTTAGATTTGTCAATAACTTAAAATTATATTATATGAATCGAGAAAAACTCGCAAAACTCTACAAGAAGTACGACCTTAGTTCTGATGAGATATTCAAACATCAGCACTACATGATTATCACAAGAGCAGGTATTGACAAGATACAAGCTATTGAGGGAATCAACATCGAATACGATGTCATAAATTCTTTGCCTAACTTTGCAGTGGTTAAAGCCAATGCCAATAAGGGAGATAAAGAAATAGAGACTTTTGGTTCAGCCTTAAAAGGAGAAACCCATAGAGATGGAAACTGTAATACATGGTACGTTATGGAGATGGCTGAAAAGAGAGCCATGAGCAGAGCGGTGCTAAAGATGACAGGGTTCTATGAACTTGGTGTATTCGGAGAGGATGAATCAGAGGACTTTAAGAGAAAGAATATTTAACCTTTATTTTTTATATTATGAGTAACAATTCAGAAAGAAAGTATGTTGGTAACGGAAAGAAAGTTGGCAACTACGATTTAGTGAACTTCTCCATCAAGATGAGTCAGGCTCAAAGCCACATCTATGATTACAAAGGAGAGAAGTATTTGAGAATGACCATGGGGGCAAACAAAGATGGTGCTAATGAGTACGGTCAAACCCATAAAATTTGGATTGATGAATACAAGCCAGATGCTAATGCCGACAACAACGCTCCTAAGAAGCAGATGTCTGACATAGGAGATGGATTGCCATTCTAATTGAATTAACTAAGATGGGGGTAAGGCAGTAGTTTATCCCCATTTTTTATTAT